>Ga0335075_10006239_pt1 | contig 18412 bp, 15 predicted proteins | sample Lox_Sample_24_FD_206723 | JGI IMG/M metagenome (GOLD analysis project Ga0335075, IMG submission 206723) | Soil microbial communities from Loxahatchee National Wildlife Refuge, Florida, United States - Lox_Sample_2.4 | ecosystem: Environmental > Terrestrial > Soil > Wetlands | place: USA... | reverse complement strand
GCTGTGCCTGTCGGCGGCGTTGAACGCGCCGATCGGGGAGACGCGCTTCGGCGTGTTCCGGATGTGACGCCGTGTTCCGAACTCTGCTGATCGCGAATCGCGGCGAGATCGCCTGTCGCATCGCGCGCACGGCGCGGCGCATGGGGATCGAGACCATCGCCGTCTATTCCGATGTCGATGCGCACGCACTGCACGTGGAATCCGCTGACCGCGCGGTTTCGATCGGGCCTGCTCCGGCGCGGGAGAGTTATCTGAACATTCCCCGTATCGTCGATGCCGCACGTCGTTGCGGTGCCGAGGCGGTGCATCCGGGCTACGGCTTTCTCTCCGAAAACCCTGGTTTCGCCGAAGCCTGCATCGAGGCCGGGCTGGTGTTCGTCGGACCGCCGCCGTCGGCGATGCGCACCATGGGATCGAAGGCGACTGCCAAGGCGCTGATGCAGCGATCCGGCGTGCCGGTGCTGCCGGGATATCATGGCGACTCGCAGGAGGTGGGCCGTCTCGCGGCCGAAGCTGAACGGATCGGCTTTCCGGTCGTGATCAAGGCCGTGGCCGGCGGCGGCGGGCGCGGCATCCGGGTCGTGCAGCGCGCTGCTGACTTCGATGCCGCGCTTGCCTCCGCACGCCAGGAATCCGCTTCTGCCTTCGGCGACGACGCAGTGCTCATCGAGCGCTACCTCAAACGGCCGCGCCACATCGAGGTGCAGGTTTTCGCGGACACATACGGCGGCGCCGTGCATCTTTATGAACGCGACTGCTCGACGCAGCGGCGCCATCAAAAGGTGATCGAGGAGGCACCCGCGCCCGACCTGGACTCGGCTCGTCGCGCGGCAATGGGCGAGGCCGCTGTCGCCGCCGCGCAGGCAGTCGGCTATGTCGGCGCCGGCACCGTCGAATTCGTTGTGGATCGCGGCGGGTTCTGGTTCCTGGAAATGAACACGCGGCTGCAGGTGGAGCATCCGGTGACCGAGATGATCACCGGTCTGGATCTTGTGGAGTGGCAGCTTCGAGTTGCCGCCGGAGAGAAACTTCCGGCCGTGCAGGATCAGATCACGTGTTCCGGCCACGCAATCGAGGCGCGGCTTTATGCCGAAGACCCGGCGCGTGACTTTGCGCCCTCGATCGGGCGGGTTGTGCGGCTTCGTTTGCCGCCCACCGAGAACGGCGTGCGCGTGGATACCGGTGTGCGTGAGGGTGACAGCGTCTCGGTGCATTACGACGCGATGGTTGCCAAGGTTATCTGCCACGGCCGCGAGCGTGCCGAGGCGCTCGGCCGGCTGCGCCTGGCGCTCGATGCGTGTGAGGTGGTGGGGGTCACGACCAATCTCGACATGCTCCGGCGCATTGTCGCGCATCCGGCATTCGTTGCCGGCGAGATCGACACTGGATTCATCGCTGCCCGCGCCGCCGAACTGCTGACCCCGCGCACCGCGCCACCGCCGGAAGTGCTGGCGGCGGCAGCGCTCGGTGTTCTGCTGGAAGAATCGGAGGCGGCGGCGAGAGAGGCAGCGGCGAGCACCGATCCACATTCACCCTGGCATGCGCGGAATGGCTGGTGGCTGAACACGGCGCGCGAGCGGGTGGTGGGTTTTGTAGCCGATGGGATGCCTTGCCCCGTGCGCCTCTGCCGTGCGCCGACGGGGTGGCGGATCGTAGCGGGCGACGCCACGCTGCGCGGCCACGCGAGCCGCGCCGATGACGGACGGATCGCTGTGGAGCTCGAGGGTATCCGCGAATGGGCCGCCGTCACGCGGCTCGGCGAGGACGTGACGCTGTGCTGGCGCGGCGAAACGTGGCGGTTGGAGCTGCCGGATCCGGCCGTTGCCGCGGAGGCCGGAGATGAGTCGGGCGGCCGGCTGGCCGCGCCAATTCCCGGGCAAGTAACCTCGGTGCACGCGGTGCCTGGGCAGATGGTCGTTCGTGGCGAAGTACTGGTGGTGCTGGAGGCGATGAAGACAGTATTTCGCCTGACCGCACCGGCCGACGGCAAGGTGGCCGAAGTGCTGTGCCGTCCCGGTGAGATGGTGGAGGAGGAACAGGTGCTGGTGCGTTTCGCCGAGACCGAGGGATAGCCTGGGTCAAGCACTGGTGTTCTGTGGGGCCAGCACGAGCTGCGTCTGGATCACGACCGCAACCAGCCGCCCCTGAGCGGTCGTGATGCGAGTCTGCCAGACCATCGTGCGCCGCCCGCGATGCAGGGGTGTCGTTTCGCCGGTCACTGTGGTGCCGGAAGGAGCGGGCGCCATGAAATTCGTCTTGCTCTCGATCGTGGTGGTACCAGCGCCCGGCGGCAGGTTGAGGACAGTGCCCATCGCCCCGAGTGTATCGGCGAAAGCCATGATGGCTCCGCCATGCAGCACGGCCGGTGAGGTGCAGAGCTCGGGCTGCACCGCCATTTCGGCCACGACCCGGTCCAGCGCTGCCGCAGTGACACGGATACCAAGCAACTCGGCAAACGGCAGCTTGTGCTGGGCAAGGATTTCGAGCGCATCCATCGGCATAACTCCTGCGGAGATATTGCGGACCTCGCAGCGACCGGCCAGAAAGGCGTCGCGGCGGCAGCCCAGCCTGGGAGCCGGTGCGTTGAGAGACAAGCGGTGCAGGGAGACGAAACGGAATGATCGGCAGACGGGCAGCCCTTGGGGGCGGAGTTGCGGCAGCGGCGGCCTTGCGGAGAACGGCGTGGGCGCAGGCAACGCCGGGCGTCACCGCCACCCAGGTGAAGATCGGCAACACCATGCCCTACAGCGGGCCGGCCTCTTCCTACGCCGCGATCGGCAAGACGGAGACGGCGTTCTTCCGGATGGTGAACGATCAGGGTGGGGTCGCCGGTCATAAGATCGATTTTATCTCGCTCGATGACGGCTATCTGCCGCCCCGCACGGTCGAGGACGTTCGCCGGCTGGTCGAGCAGGAGCGGGTCGATTTCCTGTTCAACACGCTGGGCACGCCGACCAATTCGGCGATCGAACGCTATGTGAACCATGCCAAGGTGCCGCATCTGTTTGTCGCGACGGGCGCCGACAAATGGGGCAACTACAAGGAGTTTCCGTGGACAATCGGCTTGCAGCCGAGTTATCGCACCGAGGCGCAGATCTACGCCAAGTACGCGCTCAAGCAGAAGCCGGCCGCGAAAATCGCGTTTCTTTACCAGAACGACGATTTCGGCAAGGACTACCTGGCCGGCGTTCGCGATGTGCTGGGGGCCGATTGGGACAAGCATGTTGCGAAGGTGGTCTCCTATGAAGTGACGGATCCAACTGTCGATTCGCAAATCACCACCCTTCAGGGCACCGGGGCCGACGTGCTGATCTGCGCGACCGCGCCGAAACAGGCCGCGCAGGCGATCCGCGCGGTGCACGATCTGAACTGGCGGCCGATGTTCTTCATGACGAATGTGTCGATCTCGGCCGGCTCCGTCATGCAGCCGGCCGGGGTTCAGAATGGCGTCGGGATCATCACCAGCGGCTGGCTGAAGGACAACACCGATCCGGCCTGGGCCAATGACGCCGGCATGAACGAGTGGCGGAGCTTCATGAGCAAGCAGATGCCGGGCGCCGATCTGGCCGACAACAACTATGTGTACGGCTATACCGCCTGCAAGGTCATGCAGCACGTGCTCGTCGCGTGCAACGGAGATTTTTCGCGCGAGAATGTGATGAAGCAGGCCACCAGCATCCCTGAGCTGGAAGTGCCAACGCTGCTGCCGGGCATCAAAGTCGCGACCAGCCCGACCAACTATCACCCGATCCGGGCCATGCAGCTCCAGAAATGGGACGGCAAGACCTGGGTCCGCTTCGGCGACATCATCGAGGGCGCGAAGGCGTAGGCTGGCGGGCATTCAGAGTCGATCACGCCGGAGCGGCGCGGGTCGGTTCGACTGCGATCCGCCAGATAAGTGGCCTTCTTACCTAGGCCAGGCCATCTATCATCGCTGCAATTTGTCGAGCGTGATCGGCAGCTCGCGAACGCGCTTGCCGGTCGCGTGATAGACCGCGTTCGCGATGGCCGCCGCCACCCCGACAATGCCGATCTCGCCCAGGCCCTTGATGCCGAGCGGATTGATGATGTCGTCTCGCTCATCGACGAAAAGTATCTCGATATCATGCACGTCCGCGTTCACCGGAACATGGTATTCGGCGATGTTGGCATTCATGATGCGGCCAAATTTGTGGTCAATGAGCGATTCCTCGTGCAGCGCCATGCCGATGCCCCACACCACGCCGCCCATGATCTGGCTCGTCGCGGTCTTGGTGTTCAGGATGCGGCCGGCCGCGACCACGCTGACGATGCGGCTGACACGGATGACGCCAAGCTGCTCATCCACCTTCACCTCGGCAAAGACCGCCGAATGCGCGTTGTGCGCATATGAGTCGCCATCCGCGAAGGTGGTGGTTCTCTCCTGCTCGATGCGGTCCACGCCGCCATGCCGCATCGCGTGCGTGATAGATACCGCGTGCGCTGCGTCGTGCTTGCTCACCACACTGCCATCTACAAGCGCGACCTCGTCAGTCGTTGCGTCTGCAAGCGGCGAGTTCGGCACCTGCTTTGCCAAACGCAGCAATTCCTCACGGACCGCGCCGGCGGTTGTCGCGATCCCATTCGACACCGATGCCGCTATCCATGACCCACCCTCCACCGGCGATTGCGGCAACGTCGAGTCGCCAAGCTTTATGGTGACATTGTCGAGCGGCAGCCCCAGCATCTCGGCCGCAACCTGCGTCATGATCGTGTAGGTGCCAGTGCCTATGTCGGAGGTTGCGCAGGAAACCTCCGCATGACCGTTGGCCGTGAGCACGATGCGCACTGCGATCGGCACTTGCAGTGCCTCCCAGACGCCGGTCGCCATGCCCCAGCCGATCTGCTCGGTGCCGTCGTGCATCGAGCGCGGCACCGGGTTGCGTTTGTCCCAGCCGAAGGTTTCCGCGCCCTGGCGGTAGCACTCGCGCAGGCTCTTGCTGCTGTACGGCCGATCGCTATGCTGTTCACGCTCCGAATAGCACCGCAGTCGAAGCTCAAGCGGATCGAGCCCGAGGGCGACCGCGAGTTCGTCCATCGCCGATTCGAGGGCATAGACGGCGGTCGCCGCGCTGGGGGCGCGCATGTCACATGATGTAGGCAGATCGAGCCGCGCGAGCTTGTGCGTATACCTCGCGTTGGCACACTTGTAGAGCAGGCCGGACCAGCCGGTCTCTTGCCGATAGTATTTCTCGTATTGCGACGTCACCGTGATCGCTTCGTGCATGATGGCATCAAGCGTTCCAGCCGCGTTTGCGCCCAGCTCGATCTGCTGAATCATGGCAGGTCGGTAACCGAGCCCATACATCTGCTGCCGGGTCAGCACGAGGCGCACCGAGCGCTGCAACGCGCGCGCGGCCAGCACCGCCAGAACCACCTGGTATTGCGGGCGCAGCCCGGACCCGAACGCGCCGCCTACAAATGGCGACAGCACGCGCACCTCATCCGGTTTCATGCCGAACACGCTCGCTACATAGCGTTGAACGTTCTGCACGCCCTGGGTCTTGTCGTAGATCGTCAGCCTGCCGCCCCGCTCGAAAATCACCGTCGAGGCATATAGTTCCATCGGATTGTGATGCTCGATCGGGACATGATACTCGCCACGGTGGCGTACCTGGGCCGCGGCGAACGCTTGATCGGCAGTGCCGCGCGACCGTGGCGGGGAAAACGGGTCCTCGGCCGGGTTTGCAGGGGTCTCCAACGTGGTTGCCGCAGCACGCTGGCCATAGACATCGGTGACATGCGCCTCTTCGTCGTATTCCACCCGGACCAGCGATGCCGCGAAGCGAGCGATCTCGGGTTCTTCGGCAACCACCAGCGCGACCGGCTGGCCGCTGAACCAAATCCTGTCATCGTACAGGGGCCGGAACGGCGAGCCCTCCGGGGCCACGTCGTCCTTGTAGGCGCTGTCGTCGCTCGCCATCGGTGGTCGGTTCTGATGCGTGAGCACGTCGATCACTCCTTCGACGGAAAGCGCCTCGCTCGCCTCGATGCGAGCGATGCGGCCTTTCGCGATGGTGGAGGCGACGAGGCTGGCATGCACGAGGGCAGGTGCACTGAACTCGCCGGCATATTTCGCCGCGCCGGTAACCTTGGCATGGCCGTCGATGCGGGATATTGCTGCGCCGATATAAGCGGTCATAGGCGGGTTCGCTTTCTGCTTACGCGATCTTCTTGCTGGACTGCGACTGCGGGGTGCCGGCCGCCGCTTGCGTCAGCGCACGGACGATGGCGCGGCGGGCAAGGTCGATCTTGAACGTATTGTGCCCAAAACCCTTCGCATCGCGCAGCACGACGTCCGCGGCACGGGTGAACGCCGACTCGCCGATGTTCTGCCCGCGTAGCGCCGCTTCGGCTGACGGGTCACGCCAGGGCTTGTGTGCCACGCCTCCTAGCGCCAGACGGGCTTCTTTGATGGTATCTCCTTCAAGCTCCAGCGCAGCCGCGACGGACACGAGCGCAAATGCATAGGAGAGGCGATCGCGGATTTTCAGATAGGTGTAATTGGCCGCGAAGCCTCGTCCTGGAAGCTCGACTGCGGTGACGATCTCGTTCGTTTCCAGATTCGTGTCGCGTTGCGGGGTGTCCTCCGGCAGTCGATGAAAATCTGCAAACGCAATTGCCCGCGCCCCAGCCTGCCCGGTCACATGGACCGTGGCGTCGAGCGCGGCCAGCGCCACGCACATGTCGGAGGGATGCGTCGCAATGCAGGCCTCGCTCGTGCCAAGGATCGCGTGCATGCGGTTGAGGCCCGCAATAGCGGAGCAGCCGCTGCCGGGCTGGCGCTTGTTGCAGGGGGTCGCGATATCATAAAAGTAGTAGCAGCGCGTTCGTTGCAGCAGATTGCCTCCGGTCGAGGCCATGTTGCGCAGTTGCGCCGAGGCGCCCGCCAGGATCGCGCTGGCGAGCATCGGATAGCGTTGCGCGATCAGCGGATGATAAGCAAGGTCGGAATTTGGTACGAGTGCGCCGATCCGCAATCCCCCGCTCGCTGTCTCTTCAACGCTCCTGAGCGGCAACCGCGAGATGTCGATCAGCCGCGAGGGGCGTTCGACATCCTCCTTCATCAGGTCGATCAGGTTGGTGCCGCCGGCGATGAATTTCGCCGTCGGATCGGCGGCGATCTGGTGCACCGCGTCGGCAACGTCGTTCGCCCGCATGTACCGGAAATCGATCATGGCTGCCCCATCGCCTGCTGGATGGCCCGTACGATGTTGGGATATGCGCCACAGCGGCAGATGTTGCCGCTCATGAGTTCGCGAATCTCATCGACGCTCTTCGCCTTGCCCTCGGCGATCAGGCCGGCCGCCGAACAGATCTGTCCGGGTGTACAGTAACCGCACTGGAACGCGTCATGATCGATGAACGCCTGCTGCAGCGCATGCAGCGTGCCATCGGTCACCAGGCCTTCGATGGTGGTTACTTTGGCGCCGTCCTTCATGACGGCGAGCGTGAGGCAGGAATTGATCCGCCGCCCGTCTACCAGCACGGTGCATGCGCCGCATTGGCCGTGATCGCAACCTATCTTGGTGCCCGTCAGCCCGAGATGGTCGCGCAGCATATCGAGCAGGCTCGTCCATGGCGCGACCTTGAGTTGCGTCTCGACGCCGTTTACGGTCAACGACACTGGAAGTTTCCCCGGCATGGGAATGGTACCAGTGCTCCGCTGTGAGGTGCTCGTCCGCGTCATTTGCGCCTCCGCATATCTTGAAGGGATCACACACGCTCTCGTGCGGCTAAATGGCCGCAATTCCCGATGGGCGCCACCCTCTCACCAGCGGTGACGATCCCGGGTCACGGCGTCGGCAGTAAGCGGCTTGCTCTGGTCGATGCGCAAGGCCTCAGATCAGCTTGGCGTCCAATGTGATAGTAGCATTCAGGACCTTGGACACCGGGCAGTTCTTCTCGGCATCGCCGGCCATCCGATCGAACGTGGCTTGGTCCAGGTTCGGTACCCTCGCGCGCAGGGTCAGAGCCGATCGACTGATGCGGAATCCCTGGCCTTCCGGCTCAAGAGTGACCGCAGCCTCGGTATCGAGCTCTGTGGGCGTGTAGCCGGCCCCCTGCAACTGAAAGGCCAATGCCATGGTGAAGCATCCGGCATGTGCGGCAGCTATCAACTCCTCGGGATTGGTGCCCTTCTGGTCCTCGAAGCGGGTCCTGAAAGAATACGGCGTCTCCGCGAGCACGCCGGAATCGGTCGAAAGATTGCCGCTGCCTGCACGACCAGTGCCACGCCAGACTGCCTTCGCCTTGCGGATCATGCGACATCTCCTTGTTGCTGTGTGTTCTACACTGTCTTGCGCACCCGGGCAGCGTCAATGGCCGGCGCTCTGACCACCATCGACGTGAAGGATTTCGCCCGTGACGAAGCCGGCCGACTCGAGATAGAGGACCGCGTCAACGACGTCGGAGATCTCACCAATATGGCCGACGGGGTGCAGGGCGCCGAGTTGTGCATACGCCTCGACGGGATTCATCGGGGTCTTGATGACCCCCAGCGAGACAGCGTTCACCCGGATCCCTCGTTTCGCATACTCGATGGCGAGCGATTTGGTCACCGCATTCAGACCGCCCTTGGTCAGCGACGCGAGTGCTGCCGGTATGCCGGCGGTCGCCTGGTCGACCAGGCTTGTCGTGATCTGCACGACATGGCCGCTGCCCTGCTTCTCCATCTCGGCGATGGCGAGTTGCGTGGTATGAAAGAAGCCGGTGGTGTTAACGCCCAGGATCGCCGAATAGTCAGCCTCGGTGTACTGGGTAAACGGCTTGGAGATGAAGATGCCGGCGTTGTTGACGAGCGTGTCGATGCGCCCGAACCTGGCCATGCCTTCGGAAATCGCACGCTGGGCCGTCTTCCGATCGGCGATGTCGCCGGAGATGGTGAGGATGTCGTCGTCGTTCGACGGCCTGATAGTGCGCGCCGTCGCGACCACGCGGTAGTTGCGATCTCGATACGCCTTGACAAGGGCCGCGCCAATGCCCTGCGATGCGCCGGTAATGACAGCAACCTTCTGTTCGGTGCCCATGGCAAACCTGCCTTATGGTTCAGAGGGGGTGGTGGAACGAGGGCCGATCGGGCGGTGCGGCGCCGATCGGCTTAAACCTATACTCCGTTCGTACGGCTGCGAATACGCACTCCGCGGCAGACACTCTTCCGCTGCGCGGTTGACCAGATTCCTGCTCGGCTGGTGGTCAACAGCGTCCGTGGCGCGGTGGCCTCCAGGCAATCGCGGAGCCGCCACTCGATCGCCGCGCGGAAGAGTGTCTGCCGAATAGCGAGCATTCGCTCCCACTTGGATTGACCTTAGTTCTGGCCGAGCGGCGGCGCGCGGCCTGGCCAGCCGGCGTTGCCGAGAACCCGGGAAGCGATTCGGAGTGTCTCAGGCATGCAACCCAGCCAGCCGTCCGCCAAAAGCGGCAACCATCTGTCGCAGTACATCCGCGAAGTCCACAAATTCCCGATGCTTAGCCCCGATGTGGAGCACGCGCTGTGCCGTCGCTGGCGTGACCATCACGATATCTCTGCCGCTCATCAGTTGGTCGGCAGTCACCTGCGTCTCGTCGTCAGGATCGCCATGGGCTACCGCGGCTATGGCCTGCCAGCGGAAGAGCTGGTCGGCGAAGGTCATGTGGGGCTGATGCGCGCCGTCTGTCGGTTCGACCCGGATCGCGGCGTACGCTTCGCCACCTACGCGATCTGGTGGGTACGCGCAGCCGTCCAGGAATACATCCTGCGCAACTGGTCGCTGGTGAAGATGGGCACCACCGCTTCGCAGAAGAAGTTGTTCTTCAATCTGCGGCGCATGCGCGGCCAATTATGCGAACCTAACGACGGTACGCTGAAATCCGAGCACATCAGCAGAATCGCTCACGTCCTGCGAGTGCCGGAATACGAAGTCATCAGCATGAATCAGCGCATGGCGGGCCGCGATTACAGTCTCAATGCCCCAACCGATACGGAGGGCCAGGGCGAATGGCAAACCTGGCTCGTGGACGACAGCGACGATCAGGAAACCGTGCTGGCGGAGCGTGAAGAGACTGCGCACCGCAAGGCGCTGCTGCCCTCGGCACTGGAAAAGCTTACTACCCGCGAGCGCCACATTGTCGTCGAGCGTCATCTGAAAGAGAGACCGGCAACTCTGGAAGACCTGTCACACCACCACGGCATCTCCCGCGAGCGAGTCCGGCAGATCGAGGCACGGGCAATGATCAAGCTGCGACATACGGCCCGTGCCTCGGTCGGCTCCTGCGGCAAGACCGATGATGGGGCCCGCGTGAGTACAACGGGGCGGTTGTGCACGTGACAACCGAAAAGGCCACTGAATCCCGATGCGCAAGGGGTTTTCGGGATTCGAAACACCGGCGAGTGAGGATGCGCCCTGAACTTCTACCGCGGCAGCGCTGGGGGCCTGCCGTTTGGCTACCACACCGGCGTCACCTCCGGCGCGTTGCTCTTCATTCGGCAGGTGATGTCCCTATCGCCGACCCTTCAAGGGGTGGTTGTCGCGATCGCACTGGCGGGCGCTGCGGTTGGGGCGGCGACGGCCGGGCAACTGTCGGACCGCGTCGGCCGCCGCCGCGTTATCCTGGGCGCCGGCTTGCTGTTCGCAGGCGCTTTGCGATCGGCCTGAGGCCTGTGTTCTGGCTGCTGATCGCCGCGATCTTCCCGCTTGCCTTGGGCGGCAGGGCAATGAGCGTCGCCACTGTTGCCCATTGGGCTTCAACCTGATCGTGTCTGCAACCTTGCTCGACCTCGTGGGCGCCCTGGGCAATGCCGGCGCTTTCCTGGTTTACGCCATGTTGAGTATCGTGGCGACGGCATTCATCGCATCGATGGTGCCGGAGACAAAGGGGCGCAACCTGGAGCAGATCGAGGACGCATTGGAATCGAGCCAGGTGCCGTGCCGTCAGCTCACGTGAGGCCAACATGAAGCGCATTATCGCACTGGCGCTGCTGCTCGGTCCGGCGATGGCATTGCCGGCCTCGGCCCAGACGGCCAACACCGGTGGCAGCGCTGATCCCAGTGCGGGTAGCGCGCCCCCCACGCCGGCACCACCGCCTCCGCCCGCCTATGTCGCACCACAGGTCGAGCACCTGTTGGGTGATTGGGGCGGTTTGCGCACCTATCTGGAGAAGCAGGGCATCTACTTATCGCTCGATGCGACGGCGGAATTCGCCGGCAATCCGAGCGGCGGCATCAAACAGGGGGCGACCTCCGCAAACCAGATCGGCTTCGAGGCTGACATTGACTGGCAGCGCCTCGCGGGAATTCCTGGCCTGTCCACCCACGTCATCTTCGTCAATCGCAACGGCTATAGCGACAGCATCCTGATCGGCGACAACGTGGCGCCGGTGCAAGAGATCTATGGCGCCAGCGGGAACGTGGTCGTGCATCTCGTCTCGGCGTACGCCGAGGAGACGATGTTCGGCGGAAAGCTCGACATCGCCATCGGGCAAATGAATGTCGAGAACGATTTTGCCAGTTCGCCGCTCTACTGCAACTATATGAACAACGACCTGTGCGGGGACCCGAAGGCCCTGCCGGCCGGTGATTTTGGGCACAGTGCCTTTCCCGAGGGCGTATGGGCCGGCAGGATCCGCGTGCGCCCAACGTCGGACACCTATGTGGAGGCCGGCGCGTATGAAGTGAACCAGGGCCTCTACTCGAACCAGTACTTCAGCACTGGTTTCCCGGTCAACGAGGCCACGGTCAGCGGAGTGTACGTGCCGGTCGAGATCGCCTATGAACCGTCGCTTGGCCCTGACCACCTGATCGGCCATTACAAGATCGGCGCCGGCTACGACTCGACCCTCTACAAGAGCTTCGACAGCGCCCTCTCATCACTCCCCGGAGAGCCTGCCCCGACCGAGACCCACAATACACAGGTCTGGGTGCTGGTGGATCAGATGCTGGTGCGGCAGGGGCCCGGCGATCAGGACGGCATCATCGCGCTCGCTGCATTTGCGCACAACAACCCGGTCGTCTCGACCTATTCCGAGCAGTACTCCGTTGGTCTTCTCGATCGCGACTTCTGGCCTGCGCGGCCGCAGGACGTGATCGGGCTGCTGTTCAACTACAATACGATGAGCGGCCCGCTGGGAAAGGTCCAGGCTGAGGAAGAGGAGTTTGGCATTCCCTTCAGCAATGGAGCGACCGGCATCCAAACCCACGAAATGATCCTGGAAGCCAACTACAACATCCACGTGTATCGTGGTTTGGATTTCCGGCCGGAGTTCGAATATGTGTTTCGGCCAAACGCGCAATCGAACATCCGCAATGCGGCGGTATTCGGATTCAAAGCACATGTGGAATTTTGAAACGATCGGATCGTAACGGAACAAGCCCCGTGGCGGATTTGGAGGGGGTTGGATTTGAACCAACGTAGGCTGTCGCCAACGGATTTACAGTCCGTCCCCTTTAGCCACTCGGGCACCCCTCCGCATCGGGCCGCCGCACTAGGGCCAAAGCCGGCCGCTTGTCAACGAATGCCGCTCCCTTCGCAGCGACCCGGGACGCGCCTATACCCCCAATGATGAAGCCACCGCGCAACCATCGTCCCGGCGGCCCCGGCCGACCGCCGCCGGATCGCGGCCCGCGCCGCGATTTCGGCGGGCCGCGCGATCAGAACCAGCCTGGGGGCGGCTCCCGGCAGGACATGCACGGAGGAGCCCGTCCCGGCGGATTCGGCGGCCCGCGGCTAACCGGCCAGGGCGGGCCGAGCTCCGACCGCTCCCAAAGCAGCTTCGCCCCTCGATCGCCGGACCGGCTGCGCACCGCGCCGTCCGACCGGGATCAACAAGGCCAACGCCCGTATCAAACGCGTCACGACGGCCCGCGCCATCAGGGCGCCGCGCCGCCTTATGGCAATCGCGCCGGCCCGCACCAGCCACAGGCCCCACGCGGCACCGTGTGGCTCTACGGCCATCACGCGGTCGCCGCGGCGCTCGCCAATCCCGCCCGCCGTCTGCGCCGGCTGCTGCTGACGGAAGACGCCGAGGCAGTGCTGGCCGAGCGCCTCCCCCCGCCATGGTCGCTACCGCCGGAACGCGCCGATCGCGGCCGGCTCGATCATCTCCTGGGGCGCGAGGTCGTGCACCAGGGCGCCGCCGTGCTCGCCGATCCCCTGCCGCCCCCCAGCCTTGCGCATGCGCTGGACCGGCCTGGCCCGCTGATCGTGCTTGATCAGGTGACCGACCCTCGCAACGTCGGCGCCATCCTGCGCTCCGCCGCCGCATTCGGTGCCGCCGGCGTGATCACCCAGGACCGCAACGCCCCCGAGGAGACCGGTGCGCTCGCAAAGGCTGCCTCCGGCGCGCTGGAGACCGTGCCGTTGCTGCGCGCGGTGAACATCGCCCGCACGCTGATCGTGCTGAAGGCGTCCAACCTATGGGTGCTCGGCCTGGACGTGGGCGGCACGGCGCCGCTCTCCGGGCCGGCATTCGCCGGCCGGCGCGTCGCCCTCGTGCTGGGCGCCGAGGGCACGGGGTTGCGCCGGCTGACACGGGAGACCTGTGACGAAGTCGTTGGACTTGCCACGCGCGGCGTGATGGAGAGCCTCAATGTTTCCGCCGCCGCGGCGGTTGCCCTCTATGAGCTGACGAGGTCCGCATGACCGGGTTCGATCCCATGCAGACGGCGGCTGCGCTGCGCGAGCTTCGCCAGGCCCGCCGCCGGATGCGTGCGCTGCCCGAAACAATCGCGCCGCGCACCGAGCAGGAGGGAGCAGAAGCGCAGCTTGCCTTGGCCCGGCTCATGGGCGCCGATCCCCCGGCCGGGTTCAAGATCGGCGCCACTGGGAAGCGCATGCAGGCCTATCTCGGACTGTCCGGCCCGGCCGCCGGCTTCATGCTTGCCGGCGGGCTACATGCCTCCGGCGGCACCGTCCGCTTCGCCGATTTCGTCAACCCGGGCGTGGAGTGTGAGATCGCGGTGCGCCTCGCGCGCGACCTGCCGCCCGGCCAGTGCAGCCGGACCGCGGCCGAAGCTGCCGTGGGCGAGCTGATGGCCGGCATCGAGATCGTCGAGAACCGGTACCACGACCTGGCCGAACTCGGCACACCGACGATGATCGCGGATCAGGTGTACCACGCCGCTGCCGTGCTGGGCGCGCCCGCCGATGATTGGCATAGCCTCGACGTGGCGGCGCTGACCGGCCGCATGAGCATTGATGGCGCGTTGCGCGAGCAGGGCGTGGCGGCTGATCTACTGGGCCATCCGATGAACTGCCTTGCGTGGTTGGCGGGCTCGGCGGTCGCGGCGGCGTTCGGCGGTCTGAAGGCCGGGCAGACGATCATGCTGGGCAGCGTGACGCCACCGATCTGGCTGGATGCACCGGCTCACGTAACGGTCGAGTTCGCTCCTTTCCCGGCGGTGGCGATAACCCTCGCTTAACCGGCCGCGGCGCAAACTGCGCCCTCGCCGCCGCGACGTTGTGACACGCGCCAAAACGGCACAACCTTAAAGGGGCGGAGCTGTGCTCGCCGACTGGAACCTGCTTTCCGAGGAGTTGCAGCTTAGCCTGGCGGATGCGGCGCTGGCTCGGGCGGTGGAAACGCTCGCAACCCAGGCCGAAGTGCTGGCCGCCGAGATGGAAGCCGGCGCCCTGGCCGATCGCGGCGGGCCGGCTGCGCTGCGCCTGTTCGCCGCAGTGATTCGTGTCAATAGAAAGCATCAATTCGCCCCGGCAGGGCACGCATAGGAGGAAGCGAGCTGCGCCTCATGCGCACGAGCTTTGCCAGCCTCCCCGGATGTCGGGTTGGAATCGACACAGAGGCCGCCGAGGCGGACAGAGATCGCCGGGATCGGGTTCCGAGTGTTCAGAAAATTGAGTGCGCGATTCCGGGACAGCGGCGGAAGCATCCGTGGATGCTGGCTTTCCGACCTTGTTGGCCCGTAGCCGATAGAGGGGTCACTGAAAGCCGCTTCAGCGTCTTCGTTTCATCCGGTTTCATGTAGCCGTGGATACCATAGCGTAACGGCAGCGATATCGGGGCCTTTCGGACTGGCACCGCAACGCCGATCCGGGGCGCGCTGAGCTTGGACGACAACTGTGCCCACTTCGGCAATGCAGGCGGCTGAATTGCAAGCGGAGGTCTGCGGCACGCCCGGATCCGGGGCGACCACGGCATGTCTTGACTGCGATGCGAGTGGCGTATTCGCTAGGAACATGCAGAGAAGCAGCGCACGACGATTACGGACACGGTGCCGATCAAAGATCCGGCTTGGGCGTTCGCCGAACCTGTGTGCGGATGCGGGCTGGCTGATCTGCCGGCCACCGCGCGCAGCGCAGCGCGACTACGAAGTGCCGAATGCCGGCGATTTGCCGCGCCATCTTGTTTGAGGGGACTGAGTGATGAGCGCACGCAAGATGCGGCTTGGCCTGTCGATACGCGGCCATGGTTATCACCCGGCCGCTTGGCGCCATCCGGATGTGCCGGCCGACGGCACACTGCACGTCGAGCATTATGTGCGCAGCGCCCAGATTGCCGAGCGTGGCAAGCTCGATATGATCTTCTTTGCCGATGGTGCCGGAATTCGCCAGGGTGACAATCCACGTGGCTCGCTGTCTCGGACCGGCAGAGACATGGTCGAGCTGGAACCGATGACATTGCTGCCGGCCCTGGCCATGGTCACCAAACATGTCGGTCTGGTCACAACAGCATCTACCACGTACAACGAGCCGTACAACCTGGCACGGAAGTTCGCCACGCTGGACCTGATCAGCAAGGGCCGTGCCGGCTGGAACGTGGTTGCGTCGTGGTCCGAGCTCGAGGCGCAGAACTTCGGGCTGGAGACAACCCTGGACTACGACACGCGTTACGCCCGTTCCGCCGAGTTCGTCGAGGTGGTCAAGGGACTATGGGATAGCTGGGACGACGGCGCCCTTCTGTTCGACAAAGCGGCCGGCCGGTATTTCGACGAAGCGAAGATGCATGTGCTCCATCATGAGGGGCGGTTCTTCAAAGTGCGGGGCCCATTGAATGTGGCGTGCACGCCGCAGGGCCATCCGGTCATTGTGCAGGCCGGCGCTTCCGAACAAGGACGGGAGTTGGGCGCGGCAACCGCGGACGTTATCTACGCGATACATGGCTCACTCGATAGCGCGCGCAGCTACTACACCGATGTAAAAGGGCGGATGGCGAAATACGCCCGTGAGCCAGACGATTTGAAGATCATGCCGGCGTTTTGTCCGATCGTTGGCCGCACGCGCGTGGAAGCACAGGCGAAATACGACCAGCTACAGGCGTTGATCGACCCGCTGGTCGGCCTGGGTTCGCTCTACAGCTCATTTGGTGACCTGTCAGGCTATCCGCTGGACGATCCGGTGCCCGACAGCGCACTGGGCAATCAGGAGCACCGCAGCCTGAGCGCTCAACTCGTCGAGCGGGTGAGACGAGAGAAGCCGACGATTCGTGAGCTGTACCTGCGCTCCGGTATCACCGGCTCCGCAAGGATCGGCACGCCCACCGACATCGCCGATGCCATGCAAGAGTGGTTCGAAGCAGCGGCTTGCGATGGTTTCAACATCACACCGGCCACACTGCCCGGTGGCGGCGAGGATTTCGTCGAAACGGTTGTTCCCGAACTGCAGCGCCGAGGACTGTTTCGTACCGAGTACGAAGGTAGCACCTTGCGGGAAAACCTTGGCCTGCGACCTGTGATAAGCCGCTACAGCCGACACCGTCAGGCCGCGGAGTAGACGGGGCATACTGCCGGCCGCGCTCGTCACCCGGATCGGCCGCGGGTGTCCAGACGCCCGCAGCGATCAGCCTAGCCGCCCGTGGCAGTGCTTGTATTTCTTCCCGGAGCCGCACGGGCACGGGGCATTGCGTGGCGTGTTCCGCCACGTCGCCGGATCTGTCGGATCGACCGCTTCGGCACGCATCGGCTGCGCCGCCACCGCCACTGGCCGAGGCAGCGTCGCGACGTCGGTATCCACCCCGTTGCTATAGGCCGGCACCGGCTCGGGGTGCAGCTCGGTGAAGCGCTGGCGCGGCGGCTGGAAATCGGGCTCCGGCGGCCGGTCGGGCGCCAGCTCGACCCGCGCCAGCATCGCCGTCACGCGTTCCTTCAGCTCATCCAACATGGCGTTGAACAGGGCGAATGCCTCGGTCTGGTATTCGCGGAGCGGGTCCTTCTGTCCGTAAGCGCGCAGGCCGATGCCCTGGCGCAGGTGATCGAGCGCGTAGAGATGCTCCTTCCAGACCGCGTCCAAAGTCTGGATCAACAGGCTCTTCTCGATGAAGCGCATCAGGTCGGGCGTGAGGTTGGCTGCCTTGGCAGCCATGAACTGCTCGGCCGCCTGCGCGACCCGCTCATAAATCTGCGACTCGTCGATGCCTTCCTCGCGCGCCCAGTCCTCGACCGGCAGGTCGAGGTTCAAGAGGCGCCGGCAGTCGTCCGCCAGCTCCTTGACTTCCCACTGCTCGGCGAACGCCTTCGCCGGGATGCGGCGATCGACCATCGCGGCGATGATCTCGGCGCGCATCTCCGCCACCGTTTCCGACACGTCGGCGGTGCGCATGAACTCCTTGCGCTGGGCGTACACCTCCTTGCGCTGGTCGTTCATGACGTCGTCGTATTTCAGCACGTTCTTGCGGGTGTCGAAGTTGCGTGCCTCGACCTTCTTCTGCGCCTTCTCCAGTGCCTTGTTGATCCACGGATGGACGATCGCCTCACCCGGCTTGAGGCCGAGCTTCTGCAGTAGCCCGCCCATCCGCTCGGAGCCGAAGATGCGCATCAGGTCGTCTTCGAGCGAGAGGAAGAAGTGCGACCGTCCCGGATCGCCCTGGCGGCCAGAGCGGCCGCGAAGCTGGTTGTCGATCCGCCGGCTCTCGTGCCGTTCGGTGCCGATCACGAACAGGCCGCCCGCGGCTTTCACCTGCGCATGGGCGGCGGCGATCTGGTCGCGGACCTCGGCCTCGCGCGCCGCGCGCTGACCGGGATCCTCGATGCCCGTCAGCTCCTTCTTGAGGCGCATCTCCAGGTTGCCGCCCAGTTTGATGTCTGTGCCGCGCCCGGCCATGTTGGTGGCGATCGTGACCGCACCGGGCGCGCCGGCCTGGGCGATGATCTCGGCCTCCTGCTCGTGGAAGCGGGCGTTCAGCACCGCGTGCGGGATACGCTTCTTCTTCAGGATGGCGCTCAGGTGCTCGCTCTTCTCGATCGACACCGTGCCGACCAGGGAGGGCTGCGCGGTCTTCCTGTTGGCGTCGATCAGCGTCGCCACCGCCTCCCATTTCTCCTCGGCGGTGCGATAGACCTCGTCGTCCTCGTCGGCGCGGTTGACCGGCACGTTGGTCGGGATCTCGACCACGTCCAGCTTGTAGATTTCGGCGAATTCGTCCGCCTCGGTCACCGCCGTGCCGGTCATTCCGGAAAGTTTCGGA
>Ga0335075_10006237_pt1 | contig 18413 bp, 16 predicted proteins | sample Lox_Sample_24_FD_206723 | JGI IMG/M metagenome (GOLD analysis project Ga0335075, IMG submission 206723) | Soil microbial communities from Loxahatchee National Wildlife Refuge, Florida, United States - Lox_Sample_2.4 | ecosystem: Environmental > Terrestrial > Soil > Wetlands | place: USA... | reverse complement strand
GGGCACCAAAGTAGCCCTCAAGGTCCTGCCAGCGACAACGGACTCGCTGGTCCGAAACAGGTTCCTTAAGGAGGTCGCCGCGGCGCAGCGGGTAGCTCGGTTCTGCACTGCGCAAGTTCTGGACGCCGGGATCTTCGAACGCCGACCGTTCATCGTCAGCGAGTACGTCGACGGGCCATCGCTCGTCGAGGCCGTCGAGCAAGATGGTCCCCGCAGCGACTCCGCGCTGCAGCGCATCGCGGTCGCGACGCTGACCGCGCTTGGAGCCGTGCACGCCGTTGGGATGGTGCACCGCGACTTCAAGCCCGCGAATGTCCTGCTCGGGCCGGACGGGCCAGTCGTGATTGACTTCGGGCTGGCGACGGTGCCCGGCATGACCACCATCGGCCAATCCGGCCAGGCCGCCGCGGTCGGAACTCCGGCCTTCATGGCTCCCGAGCAGCTCTCCGCCAGGCGAGTGACTGCGGCTGCTGACATGTGGTCCTGGGCGGTTTCGATGACCTTCGCCGGTACTGGACGGCTACCCTTCACGGGCGAGTCCCTGACAGCGACTGCGTACGCCATTCTGAATGGTGAGCCTGTGGTCGGAGATCTTTCGGAGCCGCTGGACTCCCTCGTCCGCCGTTGCCTCAACAAGAACGCGGCACTTCGGCCCTCCGCCCGCGATGCGCTACGCGAGCTTGTCGCCGCCGGGGCGCAGGCCATAGGCCCGCTCCCGCCACCAGCTGCGATCATTGCGGCGGACGACGAGGCATTCAGTTCAGCGGAAACACCAGTCGATGCGCCCAGGCCGCAGCGCTCCTCAGGCGCCGGCCCGAGGCACGGCCGGCCGGTGAGGAAGCCAGATCAGCTGGCGCGCAGCACGGGTCGCGCTAAGTGGCGCCCGCGACGCGCTGCGGCCACACTCCTCGCGTCAGTTCTGCTCATTGCGGGTGCCAGCGGTCTAGCGCTCATCCTGTCCCACCACCCATCGCCAACGCGTGCAGCGAGCGACCGCACGGGTGGCAGCCCGGAGATCAACGCCGAGACCGCGGCAAGAACGCGGACCGTTACCTGGATACTGCAGCAGGTCAGCCGTGCGGCGGTCGTATCATGCGATTCGGCGGTGTGCGGCGAACTCGCCGAACGGGGCTTCCCCGACCTCGACCCGCTTGGGCCGGAATCCAACGACCCCCTCGACTCAAACGTTGTCGTGGCCACTGCCGATATCCGGAACCAGTTCGGCACGCGACTAGCCTCTGTCTACGCTCCAGTCATCATCGCGAGCTTCGGCTCAGGTAACGCAAGGATCGAAGTCAGGGAGGTCATTCCGGGCGGCACGAAGGCGTATCGCGCGGCTCTGACAGCGGACCTGCGCGCCCGGAGGATCGCCGAAGCTCAGCTCCGTGCTAACAGCCAGGTCACGGCCTCGGCCACCGCCAGGACACAGCTCCTCAGCGGCGACATTGACCCGCAACTGCCGCAGCTCATCGCCGCGATGGCCTCTTTCCAGCCAGTGCGCATCGTGGCCTTTGGTGACCATGGACCCGGTGGCGGACCTGCAAGCCTCCTGCGGTCCGTGGACTTGGCCACGCACGTCACCAGGTCACACCTCGCGGCGCTGGCGTACCTCCGATGGATGCAGGAGTTCGTCCGCGCGCAACGCGCCCAGTACCGACCCGCGCTGAGCGAGCAGATCACCCTGCCCACCGGCCAGACCGTGCTGCGGATCCAGTATGACGCACCGAGCCCGCTCAGCTAGCCCAGATGCACCGGAGCCGAAGCCGCTGCCCTGCTGATCGCCCTCCCTGGCATGCCCGACGTCCGTGGTTCATGACAGACGTCATTCTCAGCTCATGACATTCGGGAGCGCCGTCGCAGCCCGGCAGGCGGGACACTAGCTACAGGCCAACGGACTGCCGGGCCACGCGCTGTCTGTGCCATTACAGGCAGGGCCATCACGGCAGGGAAAGAACGGCAGGTAGCTCATGGACACGGCGCAGGGCAGGCAGCCGGCACCGCAGATGAAAGCCTCCGACGCCGACCGTGACGAGGTTGTCGCCGCGTTGAGCGAGCATTTCCAGGCAGGCCGCCTGACCACGGAGGAGCTTGAGGACCGGACGGGGCGCGCCCTGTCCGCTCGGACGCTGGGCGAGCTTGATGCTCTGACGACAGATCTTCCCGCGGGCCGGCGCACCAACGCGGCCCCGGAGGCCAGTCCGCAGCGTCGTGGACACAGAGAGTTTGCGGTGATCGCCGCCGTGCTGGCGGTACTGGCCGTCGTGGCGCTGGTGGCGGGTGTCCGCTCCGATCATCACGGCTTGGACATCTGGGTGGTTGTCCCGATCGCGCTGATCGTCGTCCGACGACTGAGCAGGCGTCAGCTCCCCGGGCGCGACGGGCCGTTCTCCAGCCGGCATGGGATGCTGCCCGGCTCCGGCGGGATCTGGCCGCCGCCTTCCCGGGACTCTCACCCGGACTGACCGCCGCGCCCGCAGCACCCGGCTGATCCGCAGGCAGCGGCAGGTTTGGGGATCTGTTCCTCAGGGTGGCCGACAATCGCCGGATGCTTCGGATTGCGGGTTATACCTCGAATGCCCGTGACGCGCCTGCGCCGGTATCCGATGAGGACGGCTAGGCCGACCGCGATGATCGGCAGACCTACCAGGCGGTTGACCGCCAGGAACGTGCCTGTCGGCAGGGTCATTGCAAGGGCGGTGATGGCGACGGCGTGGACGAGGAGGAGCGCGCCGATGATGGTGGTCTCCACGATCGCGCTCCGCCGGATGCCTGGATCGGCCAGCATGCAGGCGGCCCGGGCGTCGCGCCGGGCCAGCAGGCGCATCACCAGCAGGTACAGCGGCCTGCCCATGATGACGGACACCAGGCACGCCAGGCCGATCGCGCCTGTCTGGGCAGGGTCCTGTAGCTCCAGTACAAGGGGGCTGCCGCCGGCCAGGTAGGTCACGGCGACGGCGATGCCGGTCACGGCAATTGATACAAGTCCGAGCGGAGCGGCCCGGCGGCGGCAGGCGAACACGGCGAGGGTCCAGCCGGCCGGGATCGCCATCGCGACGAGCAGCGCGACGGTGCTACTGGCCACCTGCGGCCTGACCCAGGTATAGGCCAGCGCCGGCGCGACGATGTTAACGAGGATGCTCGGCAGCAGTGAGGCGAGCAGGCGCGGCGACAGCTTCGGCGGCCAGGCCGACTCCGAACTCCCGCCTTGCCCAGGTACCCGCGGAGGCACGCTCGTCTCCGCTGGCCTGATGGTGCTTCCTGTCGTCACCGGGTTCGCCTTCGGCGGCCGGCGGCGAAAGTGACCGCCGCCCATACGAACAGCAGCCCGCCGATCACCATCAGGCCGGGGCCGTGCACGACCACTCCGACCACGAGCGCGCCAGCACCAGCGACGGCGAGGAGAAGGCGATTGGGGCGGATTCCGAAGAGGCCAAGCATGCTGGGGTCCTTTCTGTGTGATCTATGTGCCGTCGTCAAGACCCGGCCAGCGCTGGCTGCCGTGCCGGAGCGTCCGGAGTCAGAAGCCGGGCCAGCAACTCCAGCGCCGCCACCGCAGCGGCGGCATCAGCGGGATCTCCAGTCCCGATTGCCCTGGCCAGCAGGGCGTCGACTGGCTCCCACGGCATCGACGTCAGCCCGCGCCGGACCTGAGGGTTGGGTGACACGAGCGTGCGGCGACGGTCGGCCTGGTCGGTGCTGGTGATCACCCCGCCTGCCTCGCGCAGCCTGGCCACCGAGGCGGACACGTGGCTTTGCGGGAACCCGGTCCGCGCGGTGATCTCGCTGACGGAGCTGCCAGGGTGCTCGTACACGTCCACCAGCACCGAACGCACGCTTGTCGGCATGTGGTGGAACCTGGACGGCGGGATCGCCTCCTCGCCGAGCTTCATCAGCTTGCGGCCGAGCAGGAAGAGCTCCAGTCCATTCATATCAAAATTGATACATCAGACCTGATGGTTTGTCAATCGATCGCCGCGCTGCGATCAGGGGGCGGGATGCACCCTGCGATTGCTTCTTTCTGGTCGCGGCTATGGCTAGCGTCCGCTCAGCCGGGTGCGAGTGCTGCATTGCGGCTATCTGGCAGGCCCGCGTTCTTCTGCTCAGCAGAAACTGAGCTGATCACCGGTCATGCCGACGTGGACGGTGTCCCCGGCCTGGAAGGTTCCTTCGAGCAACAAGACCGCGAGCCGGTCGGCCAGCTCTCGCTGAAGGACCCGCCGGAGCGGCCGAGCACCGTACTCGGGGTCATAGCCGCGGTCAGCCAGCCACGCCTCGGCCGCCGCGTCAACATCAAGCTGTATGCCGACGGCCTCAGCGCGCCCGGCTAGCTGCCGGAGCTGGATCCGCACGATCTCGGTGAGGTCCTCAGGAGTCAGCGACCGGAAGCTGATTATCTCGTCGATCCGGTTAATGAACTCTGGCTTGAAGAAGTCCTTGGGGTCGGTCCGCAGGTTGGAGGTCATGATGAGCACGGTGTTGGTGAAGTCAACGGTCCGGCCTTGTCCATCAGTGAGGCGCCCTTCGTCCAGTAGCTGGAGGAGGGTGTTGAACACGTCGGAGTGGGCTTTCTCGATCTCGTCGAGCAGCACGACTGCATAAGGCCGCCGGTGCACAGCCTCGGTGAGCTGGCCGCCCTCGTAGAAGCCAACGTAGCCGGGAGGCGCGCCGATTAGCCGGGCTACGGTGTGCCGTTCCTGGTACTCCGCCATGTCGAGGCGGACCATGGCCCGCTCGTCGTCGAACAGGAACTCCGCCAGCGCGCGGGCCAGTTCGGTCTTGCCGACGCCCGTGGGTCCGAGGAACAGGAATGTCCCGATCGGCCGGTTGCCATCGGACAAGCCCGCACGGCTCCGCCTGACCGGTCCGGAGACAGCGTGCACGGCTTCGTCCTGGCCGACGACGCGCCGTCTGATGACATCCTCCATCTGCATCAGCTTGACAGCTTCACCCTCCATCAGCCGTGAGACGGGCACCCCGGTCCATGCGCTCACGACGGCGGCGACTTCTTCGGTGTCCACTTCCGACTTGACTGTCCCGCCGCTTGCCTGGAGCTCAGCAAGCGCCTTGGCGGCGATATCCAAGCGGCCCTCAAGCTCGTCTGCTTGTCTGCGTCCGATGTCGGCCGCGCGCGTCAGATCACCTGATCGCTCATAGCGGGCGGCCTCGGTTCTTTTTCGCGCCAGTTCCTGCCTTATCCGGGCGATCGATGCGATCCCGGCCTGCTCAGCCTGCCACTGAGCGGTCATTGCTGCGACTCTCGCGCGCAGCGCGTTCAGTTCCTGTGTCAGCTGCTGCCGGTCGGGCGAAGCGGCCCCGCCGACGCCCCACTGCAGCGCGATCAGCTCAATCTCCGCCCGCCGGGCTGCGCTAGACAATTCTTCCAGGGCGGAAGGCGGGGACTCGATGCCGATCCGCAGGCGGCTTGCGGCCTCGTCAAGCAGGTCCACCGCCTTGTCCGGGAGCTCTCGCCCCGAGACGTACCGGTCCGACAACGCGACCGCCGCCTCGATCGCGGCGTCCTGGATCCCGACCCCGTGGTAAATCTCCTGCCGCTCGCGCAGACCGCGCAGGATCTCGACAGCATCTTGCGCCGATGGCGGCTCGACGTAGACGGGCTGGAACTGCCGCTCCAAGGCGGCGTCCTTCTCCACGCTCTTGCGGTACTCATCGGGGTTGCTCGCGCCGATCAGCCTCAGCTCGCCGCGTGCGAGCATCGGCTTAAGCATGTTGCTGACGTCGAGGCCGCCGTCGCCGCCGCCAGTCCCCACGATCATGTGCAGCTCGTCGATCAACAACACGAACTCGCCCTTTGACGCGGCGAGCAGAAGGAGCGCTGACCGTAGCCGCTCCTCGAATTCCCCGCGGATCCTGGCGCCTGCCAGCATGGTAGCCAGGTCAAGTGAGACCAGGCGCTTGCCCTGCAAGCTCGGCGGAACGGCGCGCTCGGCGATCCGTTGCGCCAGCCCTTCCACGATCGCTGTCTTCCCGACGCCCGACTTGCCGATCAGCACCGGGTTGTTCTTAGTCTTCCGGCCCAAGATCTGGATCAGCCGCGCGAGCTCATCGTCCCGGCCGATCACCGGGTCAAGCAGACCCCGCTTGGCGGCATCGGTTAGGTCCCGGCCGTACCGCCAAGCCACGGGTACGCTCAGCTTCAGCCTCGCCGCACGGGTCCCGGACTTCATCCCGCGTACTCGGGCCATCCGCACTCCTTCTCACGAGGGACGCCGCCGGGCAGCTCACGACACCGCCCCAGACGCAGGATCGCATACCTCAATCGTCCCCAGCCTCAGGTCTTGGGCAAACCGGCTGACCATCGGACGCGGCGGCAATCACAACCGCCGACGTCGCGGCGCCGCTGGCAGACGACCAGGCCCGGCTCGCGCCTCGACGTCGACGCGGAAGTTGTCGACAGAACGCGGCGGCGCTGCCAGGCCGGATCTATGTAAAGGTTTGTGACAAGACGCCGAGCTTACGGCCGCGACGGCGTCGGTAATCGACCATCAGCACGCCTGGAGGAATCTGTGGCAAACACCGCGCACCAGCAGGCACAGGACGAGCGGGTCGCGGCCGCAGCCCTGCACTGGGCACCTCGGTTTGTCGCTAACGGCACTGATTACGCAGACTTCCAGGCGACCATGAACCGGATCTCCCGATGGGAAGACTGGTGCCGCGAGTGGGGCCGCACCGGACAGACCTATGAGGATCTGGCTTGCAAGGCCGAGGAAGGGGGACACAGTGTCACCGCCGGCGGGGCGTGGCGTCGGGCCGCCCTGTGCTGGCACTGGGGCAAATTCGTGTTCGTGGAACATCCAGCCGAGCAGCGCGCCGCGCACGAACGCACGGTGTACTGCTTCAGCCGGGGTGCCGCGACATTGTCACCGCCAGCCGAGCGCGTCACTATTCCGTACCAGGGGACTGCCCTAGCCGCGCTTCTGCGGAGACCTGACAGCATCGCCCCGCGGCCGGTCGTGATCATGGCGCCAGGCCTGGACTCGGTCAAGGAGGAGCTGCAGGCAACGGCCGAGTACATGCTGCAGCGCGGGCTTGCTGTACTTGCGGTCGATGGGCCAGGCCAGGGCGAGGCCGAGTTCGAGTTGCCGATTGAACCGGCTTACGAGCGCGTAACCAGCGCAGTGGTGGATTACCTGGAGAAGCGGGACGACATCGATGCCGGCCGAATCGGGATGTACGGGGTGAGCATGGGAGGGTATTACGCCGCGCGGTCTGCCGCATATGAGGCCCGGCTGCTGGCCACCATCGCCCTGAGCGGAACCTACCGCTTTGATCTGGAGTGGGACACCCTGCCGCCGCAAACGCGCGCCACCTTCGAGCGCCGGTCGGGTTCGGCCAGCCCGGAAGAAGCCCGGAAGCGCGCGGCGGCGATAACCCTGAAGGAAGCAGTGCCGCATATCACCAGCCCGCTGCTGGTAGTCCACGGCAGGCGCGACCGGCTGGTCCCGCCGCACCACGCTGAACAGCTGGCGGCCCGTGCACCAGGTGCGCAGCTAGTGATGTACCCGGAAGGCAACCACGGGATCACTGATCAGCCCTTTGCATCCAGGTCGATGATGGCCGACTGGCTCGCGTACCACCTTGCCGCAAACGGCTGATTCGACCTTTCGGCCTCGGTCGGACGGGCGCGCAACTAACGGGGCGGGCTGGCTACGTCTGGCGGCGCGTCCATCGACGTCTCCACGATGCGCAGCAGTCGGATCGTCGTGATCCTTGACCGTCACTGTGGTGTGGTCGGCGGCCCGGCGGCGGCTTCGGCCTTACTTCGTTCGTCAAGCGCGGCGATGAACGCGTCCACTAACAACGCGTCGAACTGGGTGCCGGCACCCCTGCGCAACTGGTCGAGCGCGGACTCGATGCTCTTGGCCTCGCGGTACGAGCGGGTCGTTGTCATCGAGTCAAACGCATCGGCGACCGCGATGATGCGGGCGAACTCAGGGATCTCATCCCCGGCCAGGCCCATCGGGTAACCGCGGCCATCGATCCGCTCGTGGTGGTGGAATATTCCGGTCAGGGCTTCGTTGAGGAACCCGATCTTCTTGACAATCTCCAGCCCGCGCTTCGGGTGCAGCTGAATGGCCGTCAGCTCGTCGTCTGTGAGGGGGCCGGTTTTCTGCAGCACCTGGGTCGGCACGCCGAGCTTGCCGACGTCATGCAGCATCCCGGCGAACCGGATCGCCTCCGTCCGGGCCGGGCTCATCCGGATCTTGCGGGCGATCATCACGGAGCCGCAGGACACCCGGTCGCCGTGGCCGCGGGTGTAGTAATCCTTGGTCTCCACTGCCTGGCACAGCGCGCTCATCGTGGCCGCGTAGGCGCGCTGCTGCTCGGCGAACTGTCCCATCGCCCACCGCGCGACGAACAACGTCACCAGCACCAGCGCGGCAGAGAACCATGCCATGACATGCCACAGCGACGCGATGACCAGGCCAAGGCACGCGTAGCCGAAATCGGATGCCAGCAGCAGCGTCAGGGTCGACTCCAGGCCCTCGCGGCGCGACATCCCGTTCCCCCGGTTGAGACGGTAGATGCCCCAGATCAATCCGTAATTGGTCAGCACGTGCACCGCCGCCGCGGCCGCGAACGCGCCAATGATGATCGCGAAGTGACTGGGCTCGGGCAGCCCGACCAGCCGCACCCCAGAAACTGGCAGATTGGAGAGCCTCGCGAGCCAGTGGCCGACAGCTAAGTACGCGGCGCCGGCGGCAAGCCCGGACAACGCGTGCATCGCGCCGTTGAACAACCGCTCGGGCAGTCGTACGTTCAGCCGCAAGCTCAGCACTGAGCTGGCCCCGACGAACGCGGCCGCCAGCGGGCCGAGCAGGACGACCGCCGCCAGCGTCGCCGCAGAGCTCGGCGACCATTTCGCCTGCCGCGCAGTCAGCGGCGTATCGGCCCAGTCGCAGACCAGGAAAAGCACCACCAGCGCAGCCAGCGCGAGCAGCGGCATTGACGCGGATGTAGGGCTGTTCATGGTGGCAGGCGACATCACACCCCAGGCACCGCGTGACAGTGCGGGAGTCATCGAGGCCGCGGAGACGAGCACGCCGACCAGGACTACCACCAGGCCGATGTAAATCCGCGCCGATCGGAAAGTCACGCCGGAGCCCCCCATCGCCTCAACGACCCGCGCGGTGGCGTTGTTCAGCCCGCGCAGTGCGTTGAAGTCGTGTCGCAAGGATACGTCTGCACGATCCCGCCGTCCTCGCACATGGCAGAGCCGTCGACCGCGGGCGCCGCGGACCGCTGGGTGCCGTTTACCAGGCGATCTGGTTGAAGGGGTAGATCGGGCCGAGATTGTTCATGCCGGGGTGTGCCTGCGTCGCGACCGCCCGCGCGAGCTTGCCGGGCAGCGCGGTGTAGCGACCGGACCGCAGATCGACGGAGGCCATCGCGGTCTTATCGACGACGAGCAGGTACCGGCCGGTGGGGTCGAGGGCGAGCAGCGGCACGAACTTCTGGTAGCTGGCGCGCCAGGTGTGCAGCACCGTTGTGACGCGGCCGGTGGCGGTGCTGATCGCGGCCAGCTCGAAGGTAACCGTCCTGTGGCTCAGGAACGACGTCCTGGACAGTCCGGTGGCCTGCAGCACCTCGTAGAGGGTCTTGCCGTCAGGGCTGAGGGCCAGCGGGCCGGCCTGATCATTCAGGGCGGGGAGGTGGTTCAGCCAAGTGCCCGAACTGCCCGGCCGCAGGATGTAGGTGTGCTGGATCAGGGCAGTGTTGGTGGCCCCGTGGCCCAGGTAGTAGTAGGCAGAGACGGCTATCTCGTTACCGGCCGCGTCCACCGACAGCGCGGACAGGCTGTAGTCGTCCGGCATCGACCAGGTCGCGACGTTCTCGCCGGTCCTCAGGTTCCTGAGGCCTAGCAGCAGCTGGGAAGCATGTCGAGGCGGGATATAGAGGTTCTGGTAGGCGAGCCAGGTGCCGTCCGGCGTGATCGACGCCCCCACCAGGTCGGCGTGGTGCACGGACGCGATCAGCTTCATGGTCGTGCTGCCGTCGGCGTCGACGTGGATCCGGTACAGGAGACAAGGAGCGCCCGGATTGGCCGCGACGAAGTTATCGCCGGCCTCGGCGGTCACGCTGGTCCAGGTGCCGCCGAACTTTTCCGGCGTCTCGACCCGGCCGGTCAGCTTGCCGGTTGCCGAGTTGTCCACATTCAACCAGAAGGTCGGGTCGGCGACCGAGACCGTGAAGGGCGGATAGCCTGCGTGCGCGACGGGCTGCTCTGGTGAGCCGCGCGGGATGAACAGCCCGGCAGCGACGATGACGACGAGGACGGCCAGCGCGGCTGCCAGCGGTGCCGCCACCCGGGCCGTCGCATGCCCGCCAGTCCGGCGCTGCCACCGCGTGACCCGCGGCGCGGCAGACGCCCCCGGGCTTATGTCCTCGGGCCTGACCGTGTCGGTGGCCTCGCGGTAGGCGGAGCGGAGGCGGTCCTCGATCCTGGTGAGCTCTGGCGCGGTCATAGTTCCCCCCGTAGGTCACGAGCGAGCACCGCGAGCGCCCGCGACGCGGTGGATGAGACGGTGCCGCGGCTGATCCCGAGGGTCTCGGCGATCTCCGGGTCGGGCATGTCGAGGTAATACCGCAGCGCCAGCACCTCGCGTGACCGGCGCGGCAGCCGCGCGACGGCCGCGAGCGCGAGCCGGTTGTCCTCGCGGGCCATCACTGCGGATTCGGCCGACCAGACTGCCGGCTCACCGGTGCCGGAGCGCTGGAACCAAGCGCGCCGACTCCGGTGCACCGACCGGCACCCGTTCACTACCGACGTCCGCAGGTACGCCAGCGCCTTGTCCGGGCCGGCCAGCCGGTGCACGGCCCGGTACAGGCCGATAAACGCGTCCTGCACGACATCCTCGGCCGTCGGCTTGTCGCCCACCAGCAGCAGAGCCACCCGGACCAGCGTGAGCGCGTGCGCCCGGTACAAGTCAGCGACCAGCCCGTCAGAATCCTCGCATTCGGATGCGGCGATGTCAGCGGACGCCGCCATCCCGCCCCGGCTGGGATGGGGTTCGGCCGCGGTGTCGGTCACGCCGGGTCCTCTCTGCGATTTCTGTCAGGTCGGAACGTTAGATGCACTCGGACGTGTAAGAGACGCGGAACCTGGCGATTTGCTGAGTGGCTGATGAAAGATTCTGCAGCGGCTCCTGCGTACGCACTTTCCCGGGCCGCGGTACCGAACGCGTTAGCTGTCGGCGCCCCCGCCGCGCGCCGGCTCATCCGAAGCGCCGCCGCCTGGCGTGCGGCTTGCCTCCGGTGCCGGAATCGGCGGCGTGTCCGGCTGCGACGGGCGGCCGCCGATGAAGTCCTCCCAGTCCGCCTGCACTGGTTTCCAGTGGCGGTCGAAGTCTGCGGCCCGGCGGGTGGCGTGCTCCAGCTTCTTGCCCCGGTAGAGGCGACGCGCCCAGATTGAGTTCGGCCGGGCCAGCCGCACCGCGCCGATCAACCCGACCGGCGGGAGGAACAGGCCGAACAGGCCCGACCGGTACTTCCCCTTGAGAACGCAGACCAGCGCCAGGCAGCCGTCCATGACCAGAACGCCTGTCGCGCTGATCCGCAGTGAGAGCTCCGCGCTGTCGACGTTCGCCACCCGCACCGGGCTGAACCCGACCAAGGCCAGCCCCAGGCAGGCCGCGACCAGGCTGACCGCCTCGACTGAAAGCTGGCCCTCACCGCTCCAGTAGACATCCTGCAGGTGCAAGATCAGCGCAAACTCGTCCAGCACTAGCGACGTGCCGATCCCGACCGCGATCGCGGAAAACGAGAGCCAGCCCATCGTGCCGGGCCCTCCGATCGCCGTGAACGCGCCGATCATCAGCAGGATGATGCCGGGCACGGAGTGGTGAATATGCGTCCCGCCGGCCGTGACATTGCGGAACGGGCCGCGCCCGTCGCGGATCAGCCGGGTGATCGCCCGCGTCGACACGAACGTGAGCACGAAGGAGACGAAGCACAGCATCAGCGGCAGCTTGCCGGCCGCGATCACGTCGCGGTGCCACCACGAGAGCATGACGACCACCCTAGGCGGCTTGGCTCGCGCGGGCGACCGGGCGATTCCGATGAGAAAGGGGGCCGTGGGAGTGCGGTACATGAGCGGGAACGGCGGCCTGAGACGACGGCACCTTGGGAAGCCGACTCAGCGGTAGGACCGATTACCGGAGGCCAGGATGATTACTTCGTCCGAGGTCAGGCCGCGGCCTGCTGGCCACGGCCAAGCCGAGTAGCGCGTAGGCAGTGCTTGCCTTCATCCGCAGCCGTCTGGCCAGGCCGAGCGATTCGGCGAAGCGGGCTGCGGCCGCGCCGGGTGAGCCGCGGAGGTACCGCCGTCGCGGCGTGGTCCATCCCAGATGTCGGGGACCGGCTGTCCTAAGCTTGCCGGAATGCCCGCTGCCAGCTTCCGCCGGCATCAGCAGCCAAGACTGACGGTCTGATCGCGCGGAGGCTCAGGCCGTGATGCTCCCGCTATGTAGTTCTTGAACGACACGTTGGCGGGAACTCCCTGGAACGGCGAAGTGCCGACAAACACGTACTGCAGGCGCGAATAGGCTCGCGTGTGCCGCGGACAGCTCACAATCCTCGAAGCGACCACTACGATCGGGAACGGGCTGTAATCACCTGAGTGGCAATCCTCGAAGGCGCACAGGTCCACCTCTGCCGTACCAATCGCGGTGGCGGTCGGCTTCCCCCAGGCCGACCAATCCAGGTTTCTGGCGTTGATGTCATTGGTCAGGCAGACGATTGACACCACGGTGGGACGCACTTGTGGACTGTTGCCGCAGTAGGCCATCGTTACATTCGCCGAGACGGTCCCGGACCGGCCCGGATGGCTGCATGCCGTTAGAAACAGCAGCGGTAGCGCCAGACCAGCCACCGCCACGACGGCGCGTACCACCCTGATCGTCATATCCGCCTCTAGCCTGCCACAGCCATGCCAGATCCACGGGTGGTGAGCCGGGCTAGGGCACGGCGCCGGGATGGCGACGCTGCGGTCGGTAGTCAGTGGTCGGACCTGGCGGGCTCGCGCCAGGCGTCATTGAGAGCGCGGGCGACCAGATCCTGCACGCTGTCGTAGCTGGGTTCGCCGCTCACTGGCTCGCCGTCACGAACCGCGCATGCGGCTTCCACCGTGGCGCGCAGAGCGTTGCGGAACAGCAGTGATCCGGTGCTGATGCGCCGCACGCCGAGCTCAGCGAGGCGGGACACGCTCAGGCCTGGCTGTGCGAGCACATTCAGCGGCGCAGGGACCGCGGCCGCCACCCTGGTTATCTCGCTCGGGTCGGTCAGCCCGGGAACGAAGATTCCGTCCGCTCCGGCATCGACGTACCGCAGAGCTCGATTGATCGTGCTGTCGTGGTCGACGCTGAGCCAGTGGGTGTCGATACGAGCATTGACAAACAGGTGAGGAGCTGCCTGCTTGAACGACGAGATGACCAGCGCCTGCGTGTCGGCATCAGCGACTCGGGCGCCGCGGCCATCCTCGAGGTTTACGCCGGCAATGCCGATCTCGGCCAGTTCCTCGGCCAGGCCCGCCGGATCCCCAAAGCCGGCCTCGGCGTCGACGCTGATGGGTACCGGCAATCCGACCAGGGCCCGCGCCAGGTTCAGTGTCTCGCGTCTCGTCGCGCCTGTCGCGTCGGGCAACCCGTTTGCAGCGGCGACACCGAGACTGGTCGTGCCGATCGCATCGAAGCCTGCCTCGACAAGCGCGGCGGCAGAGGCAAAGTCCCAGGCGTTGGGCAGCAGCAGTGGCGTGTCCGCGTGATGCAAGCGGTCGAAGGTCCCCTCCGCCAGGGCTTCCGCGTGGGCGCGCCCAGGACAGGCGTGCCTGCCAAGGCCGAAGGGCGCGTCGGCAAGCGAGATCTCGATGGTAGTGCCGTCCGGCGCTACCCGACGGGTCACCGGCACGGGCGGATTCCTGCCAGCGATCAGCGCGTTCGTCGCGTCGCATGCCTGGATCAGCAGGCCAATCCGGTTGGCTGAGGCCTCGTCCCAGACGCGACCGCAGGCGCCAACGAGTCGCGCGACGGCCTGGTCGGCCTGCGCTGTTATCTGAGTATGCGGCTGGTAGGCGCGGGCTACCACCGAGACGTCGCAGACCACTCCGCGTGGAAGTCCCAGCTCGTGTGCGAGCTTCGCCACCGGATTGCCGGGTCTGCGCAACGCGTCGAGGTCGACTCCGGCCAGCTCGGACTCCACGATCGCGCGGCGGCGCGCGTGGTCAGCTCCCTCGCTGAACCGAACAACGTTCGCGCGCAGCCAAGCCACGCCGTTCGCTGCCGGCTCAGCGGGCGGCACTGTGTAGGTGGCGTCAAGGAGCAGGTGTTGGCTCATGATGCGGATCGTATGGCCCGCATTCTTCGGCGCTTGCCGAAGCATGCTGCGGGTGGGTCACCAAGCTTGCGCGTGCGAACAAGATTGCGGCGAGCGCCGCTGCGGAAAAGAGAGCGATGCCGTCAAGCAACAGAGCGTGACGTAGACCCGTGACGAAGAGTTCGCGCTGGAAGTGGGTGAGGGAACCGACGGTACGGGCCGTCAGACGGGCGTAGACAAGCGCCCCGAGAACGGCGACCCCGAAGACTTGGCCGACCTGGCGGAACGTACTGTGCACGGACGAAACCATGCCGGCCTTGGAGGCGTCGGCGGCAGAAACGGCCACGGCAGTCATGGGAGTAAGGCACAGTCCGGTGCCGCCGCCGAGAAGTGCAAAGTTCCACCAGATGGCGCCGATGCCGGTGGAGACCCCCAGACGGAGTAGCCCGAAGGTGGCTCCTCCCGCGATGACCAGGCCAGCGATCATCGGCCAGCGGGCACCAAAGCGGCCGGTCAAACGGCCTGAGGCGGAGGCGCCGAGCGCGAAGAATATCCCGATGAAGCAGACATCCAGCCCGGCCGCCAGAGCGGAGCGGCTCTGGGCTTGCTGGAAGTAAGCGCTGAAATAGACGATGGCCCCGATGAACGCGAAGAACACTACGAACGCGGCCACATTAGCCACCACGAAGTTAGGCCGGGCGAACAGGCGCACGTCTACCAGCGGGCAGGCGTGGCGGGACTCCAAGACTGTGAAGCTGCCTAGGGCTATGACTCCGATGGCAAAGGCGACCAGCACAAGCGGGGATGCCCAGCCGATCGACTGGCCTTCGATGGTGCCCACGGCCAATGCCGCGATGGCCACCACCGTGAGCATCGCTCCTGCCCAGTCGAAGCGGCCGCGAGCGGGGTTGCGAGGCAGTCGAGGCACGTAGCGCGCGGCCAGCGCGATGAGGATAGCGGTCAGCGGGGCGTTGAAGAGGAAAACCGCCCGCCAGCCGAAGTCCGCCACAAGCAGACCGCCCACGACTGGGCCCACGGCCAGCGCCAGCCCGGAGGCGGTCGACCACGTGCCGATGGCCAACGCACGCTGGCGCTCGTCCTCGAACAAGGCACGGATGATGGTCAGGCTGCCGGGCATTACCAGCGCAGGCCCGATGCCCTGCAGGGCTCGCCCCGCCAGCAGCACGCCGACCGACGGGGCCAAGCCGGCGATCAGTGATCCGGCACCAAACGCGGCCACGCCCGCAAGGAACAGGCCCTTGCGGCCCAGGCGATCACCGGCTGTCCCGCAAGTCACTAGCAGGGATGAATAGACGATCACATACGCATCGACGATCCACTCCAGGCCGGAGGACCTTACCCGCATCGCGGAACCGATCGCGGGCAGCGCGACGCTCACCACCGTGGTGGACATGACCGCAAGGAACAGCCCGCCGGCTACTACCACCAGCGTCGTCCACGGCCGTCGCGGGGATTTAGCCCGATGCGATCGCCGGGAGTGAGCCGGATGCGGATGCTGCCGGTTGAAGGTGCGGGCCGGAGTCGACGTCGTCATAACTCCAGGCTGCTGCACTATCAGCGAGAAGTCCAAGAGCTGTTACTGATGTTAGCTATAATCATCAGTTATGGAGCTGCGTCAGCTGGAGTACCTGGTGACCGTAGTCGAGGAGGCCAGCTTCACCCGGGCAGCGGAGCGCTGCCACGTGGCCCAGCCAGGAGTGAGCGCTCAGATTCGTCTGCTTGAACGAGAGCTCGGACAGACCCTGCTCGACCGTTCGGGACGCACCGTGCGCCCGACCGAGGTCGGCGCTGCCGTCCTGCCTTACGCGCGGGCCGCGCTCAGCGCGGTCGACGGAATACGCCTCGCTATCGAGGAGATGTCCGGGCTTGTCCGCGGTCACCTGAGCGTGGGCATGGTCTCCTCCGTCAGCGCCATCGACCTGCCTGCCGTGCTTGCCCAGTTCGCACACCGCCACCCAGGCGTAGAGATCACTCTCAGGGAAACCGACTCGGCCCAGCTTCTGGACGCCCTCACCGCACGGCTCCTGGACGCTGCCCTCATCGGCTTGTCCGGTCCGCTGCCTACCGGGATCGAGGCCACGGTCGTTGGCGAAGTGCCCCTTGTCGCCATCGTTGCCCCGACAGACCCGCTCAGCACCAGCAAGGCCATCAAGCTCGAAGCGCTGGTCGGCCGACGGCTCATCACTTTGCCCAAAGGCACCGGGCTGCGCGCGGTGATAGACCAGGCGTTCGCTGAGGCCGGCCTTCACCCGCATGTCGCGTTCGAGGCGAGCGACCCCTATGTCCTGGCTCAGCTGGCCGGGCATGGGCTAGGCGTGGCCATCGCGACCGAACCGGTCGCCCGCGCCTACCACGATCAGTTGCCTTCCCTTGCGATCGCCGAACCCTCGCTGCTCGGCCGTCAGGCCCTTGCCTGGCGGGCCGAAGGTCCTATCAGCCCAGCCGCCCGAGCCTTCATCAGCCATGCTCGGGCCATGATCACCGATCGCCGAGGCCCCCTGTGAGCTGATAAAGCCACTGTGCCCGGTGGCCTGGCGGGACGACCCACCTTGCCTCAGACGGTGGCGTTCGCGTTCGCGTTGCCGGCGCGCGGCTGGTACAGCGGAGCGCCTGCGACCGCGGCCGACAGCGAAGCCGGGCTGACAAGCGAGCTTCCTGTCGGCCCCGCGACGACGGCGTCGCCGGTGGCGCTGCCGCGGAGCCATCGCGGCCAGGAAATGAACCACTCGGTCCAGCCATTGCCGGGTCGCCCGGCGACCGGGCTTCCGACGACGGTGGCCGGATCTCCCGGTTCCTCCATCTTGTAGTAGGTCTCGGCGTGCGCGGGTGAGGTGTTTATGCAGCCGTGGCTCACGTTGACGGAACCCTGCTCGCCCACCGACCAGTAGGCGTCGTGAATGAAAGTCCCGCTGTAGGTGATATCGACCGACCACGGCACTTCCAGGGAGTATCCGGGACCGGTCATGAGCTGCGGGTTGTTTTTGAAGGTCGTCAGATAAGTGCCATCCGCTGTGTCATCGCCCGGCCGGCCAGTGCTGATCGGCCACCGGCCGAAGAGCCGGTGCTTGTAATAGACCTTCATGTAATGGCTGCGGGTGCTGGCGACGACGATCAGCGAAGGTCCGATGGAGAAGCTCAGGTGCACATCGCGGTCGCCAAATACGCCCGGCGCCGCCTGGACGCCGTCGAAATTGCCGTCGACCTGCACCGTGGTGTACTGCGGCCAGTACTGCCGCGGCCGGAAGATCACTGTCTTGGCATCCTGCCAGTACCAGGCACCGACCACGGGCTTGGAGGTGCGGATCTGGATGGCATGCTCCACCGCTGCCCTGTTGCTGACCGGGTGACTGAACATGATGGTGATCGGGATACCGACGCCGAACCGACGGGCAGCTATCCCAGAGCTCACATTCGGATCCGTGCCCAGGGTGGTGATCATGGCACGGAATATGTGACGCGGCGTCAACGTCTGGAACGCGCTTGAAGTGGTGACCTTCTTCTGGTTCGTGCCGATCGCAGTCGCCGTCACCGTGTAGTTCGTTCCCGTTGTCAGCGGCTTTGCGCCCTGCCACGTGCCGTTGGCAGCGAGATGACCACTAACAGGACCAGCGGCCGTCGCTACTGTGACGTGTCGCAGCTTTCCGTGCCGGGCCGAGACAACGATCGTGGATCCCGGCAGGACGCCCCGCGATCCGTTAGCAGGGCTGATGGTGAGTGTCGGGGGCGGGGTCGAGCTGGTGCTTGCAGCCGTGCAACTCGCAGCGCCGAACGCCGCCAGTGAGAGCACAACGGGCAACGCGAACGTCCTGCACCGACGAGCAGACCTGGATTCCATGAGCCACACCGCAGAACGTCCCTCTCCCCCGAACGCCGGCCCCGCGCCGCTCTTTACCCGTGATGTCTCCAGGGGATGCCGCACCTGACAATGCCTTTACGCGAGCCCGCCGCAGTAATGAGCCTCCGTGCCAGACAGGGACCTGAACCCGCAGAAGGCCCCGGCTGACAAGGCACAGCTTATTTTGACTGACTAGTCACTCTCTTATAGCATTAGGCCATGCCCAGAG
>Ga0335075_10006236_pt1 | contig 18413 bp, 15 predicted proteins | sample Lox_Sample_24_FD_206723 | JGI IMG/M metagenome (GOLD analysis project Ga0335075, IMG submission 206723) | Soil microbial communities from Loxahatchee National Wildlife Refuge, Florida, United States - Lox_Sample_2.4 | ecosystem: Environmental > Terrestrial > Soil > Wetlands | place: USA... | reverse complement strand
GCGCCCGGGAGCAAGGCCGAAGATTTCGTAGCTGCCCGTGGCGCTCGTTGCCGCAGTTCCGACCACGCCTAGCCCGTTGTCCTCAAAAGCGACGGCGCACATGCCAGCGAGCTCGGTAGGCGGATTGGTGGCTGCCGTTACGGTGCCGGTCACGATGCCGCCGGGCTGCATGATCTCGTCGACGTTGCCGACGTTCCTGGCTCCGTGGATGTGGATGTACGGCGCTGAGCGGTACCTCTGAGTGTCCGGCCACAGCGTTGGCGCCCAGTTAGACAACCCGCACGACGCGAACCCGATCTGGTACCGGCCGGGCGGCAGGCTCCGGATGTGATAGTTGCCGTGGCTGGATCGCGCGCCGAACAGGAACAAACCGATCAGCGAGTTAGTCAGCGGGTAGGCGCAGATGCCGGATAGCTTCCGCCCGCCGGGACCGGTGACGGTACCCGAGATCTGCGCGCCCTCCTTCATGACGACGCTGACGTGCTTAGTGGTGCGGCCTGCTTTGATCGTGACGATCGTCGGACGCTTCGCCGGGTTGTAAATGTCCTTGTAGATCTGGAACAGCCAGTTGCCGGTGTTGCCGCAGTCCGCGAAAAACGCCATCACGTATTTGCCCTTCGGCAACGCGGGCGAGCTGTAGGCGCCGTTCTTACCGGTGACCGCGACTGCGAACGTGCTCGTCCCTTCAATCTCGACGCAGATACCCTGCAAGCCGTGACCCCCCGGGCTGGTCACGACGCCGCTGATTTTTCCGGGCCGGCCGCCCTGTGCTGCCTGGCTGGCCCGCGGCAGATAGCGCGCTGCCAGCGATTTCATCAGGTTCGCAGGACTGGTTTGCGGCGTGGCGTAACGGCCGAACGGGTCGCTAGCAACCTTGTCCGAGCCATGCTGCGGTACCACCGCGCTCGGCAGGTCGCCGAGCGTGCTGTTCGCCGGATACAGCGTCACCGGATCGAGTGCCTGAACAGGCGCCAGACTGAAGCCCTGCACACTTACGGTGCGGGACTCAGACCGCTGCAGGACGTCTCCATACCATTCCGGCAGGTACTGCCGCGCGCTGCCATCGCAACTCCGGTACTGGACCTGGTACCGGCCCGCCTGCAGCCCGCTGATGGTGAATCGGCCGTCGGTGCGAGTCACCGCGCCCTTCTCCCCTGCCTGGCCGTAGGCGGTGACACAGATGCCGGCCAGCGGCTGACCGGTTGCTGACCTGGCGACGCCGGTCAGCAGTGTCGTCTTGCTCTGCGCAGCGTCTTGCCGCTGCCGGTCAGCCTGCAGCTGAGCGGCGGTGAGCGGTAGCTTCGCCGTGGGGGATGTCGCTTTGCTGCTGCTGCTCGCCGTCGCTCTAGTGCTTGCGGCATGGCCCGCAGATGCACCGGTAGCGGCCTGCGCTGGCGCGGCCAGCAGGGCTATCGCGACCCCCGCGGCGAGAGCGGCAGCTGACGCGACCCGGATAGGGACGTTGATGTGCACGCTGTACTCCCCGTAACAAGTCATGAAATCGTGAATCTTCACCCGCGATGCGAGCATAGACCCGGCAGCTACCAATCAGAATGAATGCTCTGGATTAGCCGGCAGATCGTTGTGAACTAGGCGAGCACTGGCCCTGGAAAAGGTAAAGGATCGGTAAAAGCAGGCACGTGACCGGGCACCGTTAGCTGGCTCGGCGAAGATTGTCACCACAGGGCCAGTTTCGCGGTCGGTGCCGTGCTGGTGGTTTGACGAGTTTTGGCACGCGCTATGGGAGCTTTGCTCGGAGCAATGCGCCCACCTGTCGCCGGTTACGCTTTTAGCCGTGCCTGACTAGCCACCGCGCCGGTTTGCGAGAAGCAGCCTGGCCGCTCAGTTGCCTGGCCAACGGCGCAGATGTGCGCTGCTCGGCGCTAGACACGCCTGACAGGTGGACCTAGGATTGACTGTATGGTCAGTCAGCCAGAGTTTGCGCGCGCGTCCTCCTCCGTTGCCCCGGCCGCTCCGGTCGCCCCGATCGATCCAGCCGGCCTAGCGGAGTCCCTGCGGCCGTTCGGCGAAAGCCGCATGCTGCCGAGGACCGCCTACGTCGACCCGGCTGTCTTTTCCTGGGAGCAGAAGCACTTCTTCGACGGCGGCTGGAGTTGCCTGGGATTTTCGGCTGAGCTGGCCAATCCGGGCGACCAGCGAGCCGTTCCGGTAGGCGCTGGCAGCGTTCTGCTGAGCCGCGATGATGACGGCATCCTTCGCGCGTTCGCCAATACCTGCAGGCACCGCGGCCACGAATTGCTGCCGTGCGGCGGGTCTGCCCAGCGCCCGTCGATCGTCTGTCCTTACCACTCCTGGACTTTCGAGCTGGACGGCGGGCTCAAGACCGCGAAGGGCTTCAAGGGCACGCCAGGCTTCGACGACTCGCAGTGGGGCCTGATCACGCTGCCGGTGACCGAGTGGCACGGGCTGATTTTCGTGGACGGCTCGGGCAACGCAACGTCACTGGCGCCCGCGCTGGCCGAACTCGACGAGCTAGTCGCGCCCTACGAGCCAGAACGGCTCGTGATTGCCGGCCGTCATTCCTATGACGCGACGGCGAACTGGAAGATCCTCACCGAGAACTATCACGAGTGCTACCACTGCCCGATGATCCATCCCGAGCTGTGCAGGGTCAGCCCGCCCCGCAGCGGCGAGAACTACCAGCCCAGCGGGCCGTGGGTCGGCGGGTGGATGGACCTGCGTGAGGGCATGGACACCATGTCGCTGGACGGCAGCAGTCTCGGCGTCCCGCTGCGCGGCCTGGACGCGACCGGCCTGCGCACCGTGATCTACGTCAACATCTTCCCGAACGTGCTGCTCAGCCTCCACCCGGATTACGTCATGACGCACCTGCTGACACCTCTGGCCGCCGACCGCACGATCATCGAGTGCGCCTGGGCGTTCGCGCCTGAGGCACTGGACAAGCCGGGCTTCGACCCCGGCTACGCGGTCGAGTTCTGGGACATCACCAACCGGCAGGACTGGGGTGCCTGCGAGTCCGTCCAGCGCGGCCTGACCTCCGAGCACGCGGTGCCCGGTCCGCTCTCCCCGGACGAGGACGCGGTCTACCAGTTCGTAACGCAGGTCGCTCGCGGTTACTCCGGTCAGCCGCCGTGGCGCCTTCCGGCGCCGGCCAGGACGGCGGCGGTGAGCTAGCAAGCGGCCATCCGGGTTGCTGTTCTGTTTCTAGCCGGGAACGCCCGCTTGCCCGGCGCCGCGCCCTGACAGGGCGCGGCCGTGCCGCGGGCTCCGGCACTCGGTTAAGCGACCATTCAGTTGAAGCCTTGACAGAATGGTGCCGCGTGTGCCTAAAGTCGCATTACTTCGCCCTATATAGATTAGGGAGTATAAGTGCGGCATATCCGGTCAACAGGGCTGATTATGGTCGGTACCGTCGGCGGCTCAGCGCCTGCTCTGGCGCATGCACCGAGCACCCGGCATGACCGAGGCGTGCGCGGTGGCTAAACACTCGGTGTACCCGCAGGGGGCTGTTTTCTTCAGTTGCGGTCATTGCGGCGCGACTCACGACATTGAGGAGATCCGGCGCAGCCTTTACATCTCTCACCGCACCATCCGCGACTATCTAAGGCTCCAGCGCAGAGACGGACTCGGGCTCGGAGAGCGACTCGCGCGCCGAGCCCTGATCAGGCGGCTCGCCAGGTCGCTTTGGAGGGACTGACACCGCGTCCGGCGGATGTGATCCGGCCGGACGCGGGCGTTCCCGGTGTTAATGGTTCGGGATCTCGCGCGGCAATGCCAGTACCAGTGCCAGGGCGACGATCAGGAACCCTAGGTTGGCAAGCAGCGCCAGCTGAGCGCTGTGCGTGAACGCGCTCGCGACCGCGTGCGGGCCTGGCGCGAACTTGAGGCTCCCGAAGAGCACGGTACCGATGATCGCGATGCCGATCGCGGTGCCAAGGCGCTGCGAGGTACCGAGGATTCCGGCGGCCGTACCCGCTTCGCGCCGCGGCACCGTGGCGAGCACGAAATCCTGGTTGGGCGCGATTGTCATGCCGGTGCCGAGGCCGGCCAGCAGGAGCGGTGCGACGAGATCCCAGCCGTTCACGCCTGGCTCGGTCAGATGGATGACCAGGATGACCAGTGCCAGGCCGATCAGCAGCAGTGAGCAGCCGAGTACCAGTACCAGACGGCCGAGGCGGGCTGACAACTTGTCGCTGTTGGCGGCAGCGATCAGGGTGCCAAGTGAGTACGGGGCGATGACCAGGCCGGTGATCAGTGCGGAGTGAGCCAGGCCCTCCTGCCAGAGGATCGACAGCGTGAAGAAGATACTGCTGAAGCCGCCGAAGAACGCGATCGCGAAGATGGCGCCAGCCGAGAACGAGGATTGCCGCAGCAGGCCAGGCTTCAGCAGCGGGTCAGCGCCGCGGCTGTCCGCGCGCAGTTCCCAGATGGCAAGCAGCGCGAATACCACGACGCAGCAGCCGAAGCAGATCCAGGTCCATGCAGGCCAGCCATCTTGCTGGCCAGCTACCAGCGGGATCAGCAGCAGGAGCAGACCGCTCGTGAGCAGGCCGAGCCCGACCGGGTCGAAGCCGCGCTTGGTGCGGGTAGCTGCGCTGGGCAGCCGCCAGGCCGCCATCGGGATCGCGACGGCGCCGATGAACAGGTTCACCAGGAAGACCCAGCGCCAGCCGTCGTGGCTGCCGACGCCGGCGATGATCAGCCCGCCGAGCAGCGGGCCCATCGCGGTCGACACCCCGATCACGGCACCGAGCACGCCGAATGCCTTGGACCTGGCCGGCCCGGTGAACGAATGCTGGATCGTCGCGCTGATGGCCGGAAAGAACAGGCCCGCGCCCAGGCCCTGCACGATCCGGGCTGCCACGATCTCGCCCTGGCTCTGGGAGATGCCGCACGCGACGCTGGCCAGCGTGAAGATCGTGAGGCCGATCAGGAACAGCGTCTTGTGGCCGAACCGGTCGCCAGCGCGGCCGCCGGGCACGAGGGCAAGGCCGTAGGCCAGTGCGTAGCCGGACACTATCCACTCGAGGCTGGCTGGCGAGGCGTGCAGCCCGGTCCGGATGCTTGGCAGCGCGACATTGACGATCGTGGTGTCCAGCAGGGCCATGAAAGCGCCGACAAGCACGATCGAGACGGCGCGCCAGCCGTGGCCGGGCGCCGTGGTCTGGGCCGGTGCTGACGTGGACTCGGCGGGTTGAGCTGAGGTATCCCCGGCTTGCTGCCGGCGATTCACGTTCGGCGTCGAGGGGCCTGGCGACGCGGCGGAGGGTGTGGTCATCGCTCCGTTTCCTTCGGGTCAGGGTCCGTCAGGTGCTGTGGTCCGCCGATACCTGCAGCGAAGTCGGCAGCGATCTTCGGTACTCGCGCGGCGACTTCGGTGTGCCAGCGGATCTCTGCCTCGGTCCGCGCGATCAGGTGCTGGATGACCAGCCGTTCGGCCTCGTTCACGTACGGGTCGGCGGCCTGCGCTGCGTGGCGCTGCATATCCAGCTGGACGCTGAGGGCGCCGATGCGGTTCTTGACGATCTGCTCGATGTGCTCTTCGGGAATGGCGCGCGCTTGAGCGAGCGCCAGGTCGAACGGGTCGTGATGGCGGTCGATCTCGCGTAGCGCCGAATCATGGATCGCGGCAAGGGAGCGACGGCCCTCCGGCGTGATCTCGTAGATGGTGCGTTCTGGCCGGTTGCCGACCCTCTCGGTCCTGACCTCGCGAATGAGGTCCTCGCTGGCCAGCCGCTTGAGCGCACCGTAGACGGAGCCCACTTGGAAGTCTGTATAGGTCTCGGTGCGGTCGCTCTGAGCCTGCTGCCGGATCTGGTGCCCGTGCAGCGGCCCGCTCGCAGCGAGCGTACCGAGGATGAAGAGCCTGATTGACGACACGTGATTAGTCTTGCACGAGTAATCACCTAAGAGCAAGTTGCTTGTCCAGGGCAGAACCGGGCGCCCGGCTTGTGGTAACGGACAAAGTCCTCAAAACTCCGCGTCGCCGTGGCCGTCAGCCCACATTTCACTGAGTTTGGCGGCGGCAAAGAGGGCAAACCTGCCCATCTTGCCGCCAAACTCAGTGAAATGTGCTCGCTCAGGAGTCGCCTCGGCTTATTCAGGCGGTCGGTCCTGGCTGTCGCGGCCGGCCTGTCCGGGCGGTTGGTCCTGGCTGTCGCGGTCGGCCCGGCTCGCTCAGGAGTCGCGTGGGCATATCCAGGCGGTCGGTCCTGGCCGTCGGCGTCGGCATATCTGCGCCGACCGCTGTGTTGACTGCGGTTGCTGCGGTTTAGCCTGTGCGCAGCGAACCCTTCGAGCGTGAGGATCTGCCACGTGAGCTTGCGCGACATCCCTGTGAACACCCTTGCCGGCCAGCCGTCGTCGCTGGCCGAGTTGGACGGCAAGACGCTGCTGATCGTCAACGTCGCCTCCAAGTGCGGTCTGACCCCGCAGTACACCGGTCTCGAGGAACTGCACGAGCGGTTCGCCGGCCAGGGCTTTTCGGTGGTCGGCTTCCCCTGCAACCAGTTCGGGGGGCAGGAGCCCGGTACCGCTGACGAGATCGCCGAGTTCTGCTCGGCCACTTACGGCGTCACTTTCCCGATGTTCGAGAAGATCGATGTCAACGGTGCTCAGCGGCACCCGATCTACACCGAGCTCACCGCGACGGCTGACGCCGACGGCGAGGCAGGCGACATCCAGTGGAACTTCGAGAAGTTCCTTGTGGGCCCGGACGGCGACGTGCTCGCGCGGTTCCGGCCGATGACGACGCCGGACGCGCCCGAGCTTGTCGAGGCAATCCAGGCGAACCTGCCCGGCGCCTGACCACGCCCGGCGCCTGACCCTAGTCCGGCGCCAGACGGAGACCCGCTCGATCTGAGCACCGTCGGCGGCACCTGGATTGCCGACGCTGCCGGTGGTGGCCTCGATGAGGTGCGGCGGGCCGGGCAAGCACCGTCGCTGGGCGTGCTGCCCAGCGAAACCGTCCGCAGTGCTAAGGGCATGAGTTGCCGATCGTGGCCCAACTTGGGGCCTCACTCGGTAACTCACGCCCTTTAAGTTGCGCCGGAGGGCACCGTTCGCGGCGAGACAACAGTCTGTGCTCGCACCCGGGCCGCGGTACGTCGCACAGGCGAAGCCAAGAGGCCGGGACAGAACATAGGCCGGCTGGCAGACTGCTGCCGTGGAGCCAGGACTCGAGCAGCTTGTCTCGATGATGCCGTTCGCCGCCGAACTCGGCGTCAGTCTCGAAGAAGCTGGCCCCGAGCGGGTAGTTGCGGTGCTGCCGTGGGCTCCACGCCTGTGCACGACCGGCGGCGTCCTGCACGGCGGCACGCTCATGGCACTCGCGGATAGCGCGGGCGCACTAGTCGCCTTTCTGGGGCTGCCCGACGGAGCGACAACCGCGACGATTACGTCGACCACCCAGATGTTCAGGCCGGTCACCGGGGGGACGGTGCGGGCCGTCGCGGCGCCGTTGCACAGGGGCCGCACAACAGTCACGGTCCAGACCAGCATGCACAACGACGCCGGCAAGCTCGTCGCGCAGACAACCCAGAGCCAGACGGTGCGGTCGGCTGGCTAGCTCTGTCCGGCGAGGCTAGCTCCGATCGCTAAGCGTAACGATCACGCTGACGTCACCATAGGGGAACGGGCCTTTGCCCAGGTGGCCGAGCGTATTGAAGAACTTCGAAATGCCCACCATCAGGCCGTACTTCGCACGCACCTTGCTCTGCACCGCGTCGAAGTCCGGCCCTGAAGCGACTAGCTGAGCCGTGCCTTCGACCGGCGCGGTGCCTGCCTTGGCCTTGCCCCGGCCGTCGGACGGCTGCAGGGCAATCCGCGGATTGCTCCGCAGTCGCTTGTACTTGCCGGATGCGGATGAGGTCCAGAAGCCGACGCGGCCGGAGTCGAGCGGCACAATCCACGTCGCGGTGGGCACAGGTGTGCCTGACTTGCGGAATGTCGTCGTAGCGACGTACTTCTCATCACCGATCGCCATGGCACAGATGGTAGAGCGAAGGCGTCGGCGCGGAGTGGAATCGGGTGCATCACGCCAGGTCAGGCTGCGCTGGACTCGTCACCGGGCGAAGCGTCCTCGCCCGCTCGGCTGGCGGCAGTCCGGGCCGGTTCGACTCGGGAGCTCCCCGCAGGGCGAAGTGTCCTGGCTAGCGCGGCTGGCGTCAGCCCGGCGAGCCGGCTTACCTCCCTGGTCAGGTGAGCCTGGTCGGAGTAGCCGACCTGGACTGCCAGGTTGGCGAGATCGGCGTCCGGAGTGACGGTCAGCTGGGCGAGCACCCTTCGGAAACGGAGTACGCGCTGCATGGTCTTCGGGCCGTAGCCGACGGTGTCGTCAAAGCGACGGCGAAGCTGGCGCTCGCTCAGCGCCAGCGTGTCGCACAGCCCGGCAACCGTCGTCTGACCGTGCGCCAGCAAGTTCGTCGCGTGTCGAACCAGGCGGTCGGGCGGACGTACAGCCACGAACTGATGACAAGCGGAAGCCATGGCGCTGAACGCGCGGTCGGGCGTCAGGTCCGCCGGGAGTTGCCTGGCCAGCCCTGGCAGGCAATCGCTGACCTCGACGCGCTGGTCGCGCAGCTCAGCCAGCGGCACGCCGAAAGCCGGACCACCCGCGCCCGGCCAGAACCGCGCCCCCACCAGCACTGTGCCGGCCGCGAGCTGCGTCGGGGCGGGCCCGGTGTCGGGTCCGGCAATGAACGCGCCGCGACCGCTCTGCCAGATCAGATCGGTGCAACCGTCGGGCATCACCGACGCCGCCGCCGGGCCGTGGTGCGGCGGGGTCACGCTGATCCAGTAGCACGCCACGGAATCGCGCAGGCTGGCGGGTGGCAGCCACTCGCGGTAGCCGCCAGCCAAGGTCACACCAGCCCACGTCACATCGGCACACTAGACGCCGCCACCGACAGTTCAGCCCTGCGGAGTGACCGTTCTTGCTCAGCGCGGGGTTCTGGGCAGGAGCGGGCTGCTGCGCGGCCAGAGGCTGCTGTTCGGCTCTCGGGCTGCGTGCTGATCAGGCCAGCGACCGGGGTCCGCGCTTGATCATCTGGTCGGCGATGATCGACCGCTGCACCTCGCTCGTCCCTTCCCAGATTCGCTCTACTCGGAGCTCGCGGAAGAAGCGCTCGGCGACGTTCTCGCGCATGTAGCCGCGGCCGCCGAAGATCTGCACAGCGCGGTCGGCAACCCGCCCGGCCGTCTCAGACGCGTAGAGTTTGGCCATCGAGCACTGGGCGTGCTGGACCTTGACGTCAGCGCCGGCGTCGATGCCGCGAGCGGTCTCGTAGACCATCGAGCGCGCGGCAAACAACTCCGTCAGGCAATCGGCCAGCATTGCCTGGATGGCACCCAGGTGCGCAATTGGCTTGCCTTGTACTGCGCGTTCCCGCGAGAAGTTGGTAATTTCCTCGACCAGCCGCTGTGCGCCGCCGAGGCAGCGTGCAGCGACCATCATGCGCTCGAACCTGAACCACTCGTAGGCAAAGCTCATCCCATCGCCTTCGGCGCCGACGAGGTGGGTGGCCGGCACGCGCACGTCGGTGAAGGCGACGATCGGGTGATGGTGGCTGATGGTGTGGGTGTAGGCCGGGGTACGGACGACGCTGATGCCGGGGCTCGGGAGATCGACCATGAGCATCGCGTGCTCGCCGTCGTGGTCGCCGCCAACCAGCTTCCCCTGGAAGAACGCGTAGTCGGCGCAGTTGTAGGAGGTGACGTGCCACTTCTCGCCGTTGAGCAGGTAGTCGTCGCCGTCCCGCCGGACGGTAGCGACGATGCCGTCGACGTCTGAGCCCGCACCCTCCTCGGTGATGGCGTAGCACTCCTCGCGTTCGCCCCGTACGGTCGGCAGCACGAACTTCTCCAGCTGGTATGGCGTAGCCACGGCGGGAAGCCAGGATGGGGGAGTGGCGGCGACCCAGGCCAGCGCGTTCGTCACCCGGCCTACTTGCTCCTGTACGAGCACCTGCTGAAGCGACGTACAACCGCTGCCGCCCAGTTCGGTCGGCATGTTCGTGGCGAACAAGCCCAGCTCGATCGCCCGGGCCTTGTGCGCGGCGACGACATCTTTGGGCAGGTCGCCGCCATTCATCTCGGCTTCGACCTCGAGCGGGATCAGCTCGTCTGCGAACGCGCGAGCGCGTGCCTGGATCTGCAGGTCCTCGTCTGACAATCCGTACATCGCGCCTGCTGCCCTTTCGCGTGGAACTACTCGGCTCGCCGTTTGAGGTGGCCGGGCCGCTGCGCGCGATGTGCCGGTACTCGGTACGGCTTGACTGAACGTTCAGTCTAGTAATGTTAGGGGCAGTTTCCAATGGCTGGCGAGTGCGCGTTTCTGCCCAGAGACGGCAAGATCTGACGCAGTCGGCGACCGCGCCGTATGCCATATAGCCGACTCAGTCGGCAGGTGCTGGCGCATCTCAGTTTGTCGCGCGGGACGGCCGGGTACCAGCCGCATTGATCTACAGCACTGTCGTGCCGGCCGGGACGCGCCCGGCTAGGCCGAATAGCACGAACGGCGCCTGTAGGACATCGGGGGAGGGAAAGCATTCATGAAGGCCATGATGGCGATCGCGGGTGCGTGCGCTGTGATGCTCGCGATAATGGGCGCCATGCGCATGCGGAACAACGACATGCGAGATATGGGTAAGCAGCGTCACAGCCGGCGGATGCGCCACAGCTAGATAGGCCCCGGCCGGGAGCACAAGCGCGGGCGCTAGCACTGGCGGCAACAGCCCGCATTGAGGCAAACAAGGCGGCGGCAGCTGCGAGGATGCAGTCAGCCGCCGCCTTGCTCCGGTCCGCGATCGCCGCTCGGCGACAAGTCAGCCGCCGCCTTGCTCCGGTCCGCGATCGCCGCTCGGTGACAAGGCAGCTGCCGCGCTCGCTGAAGCACTGGCCTCGGCACCGGAATCCGTGCTTGACTGAACATTCAGTCCATGCCAGTATCAGCACGGGTCGCGCCATTGTCGGGCTCAGCGCGGATGGACCGGTGCACACATGCAAGTGAGCGAGACCGCGGATGCGGTAGTCGTCGGTGGCGGCACCGTCGGTGCTTGGTGCGCGTATTTCTTGCGCCGCAGCGGCCTGGAACGGGTCATCCTTATCGACAAGCGGACGCTCGGCCAGGGCGCGAGCAGCCGCGCGGCAGGCGTGGTCCGCACACAGGGCGGCACGCCGTGGGCGGTGCGGCTCGGGGAGTGGTCCCGCAAGTTCTACCTGAGCCAGCACGACGAACTCGGCATTGACTCGGGATTCACCCCGCAGGGCTACCTGCTGCCGTGCTTCACCGCGGCCGACGTTGCTGCCGCGCGCGAGCGCATGGCCATGCAGAACGCGCTCGGACTGTCCGTCCGCTGGCTAGAACCCGGTCAGGTCGACGCGCTGAACCCGACGCTGGCACCGGGACGAACCCTCGGCGGCACCTACTGCGCCGAGGACGGCTACCTGACGCCGCCGCGCAACGTAACCGCGTACGCGGTCGCGCTTGCCACGTCCGGTGTTCAGGTGCGCGAGCGGACTGCCTTCCTCGGCCTGGAGACCGGTGCCGGCGATGCGGTAACCGGCGTGCAGACCTCGGCCGGACCAATCGCCGCGCCGCTTGTCGTGCTCACCGGCGGTCCCGAACTTGCGGACGTCGGATCGCTGGCCAGGGTAAGGGTGCCGGCTGGAGGAGTGCGGCATCAGATCGCGGTTACCGAGCCGCACCCGGACCTGGCCGCTGAACGGGTCCCGATGGTGTTCGACCTGTCAGCCGGCCTGTACTGGCGGCCGGAAGAAGGCGGCTTGCTCTTCGGCATGAGCAACCCGGACGAGCCGCCCGGCTCGGCAACCAGCATCGATGAGCCGTACCTGGCGCTGATGCGCCAGCGGCTGGCCGAGCTTGTTCCGGTCACGACCGGCCTGGGCTTGCGCCGGACCTGGGCAGCCACGATCGACTACACCCCTGATCACCTGCCGATCATCGGCCCGGCGATCAGCGACGGCCTACCGATCACCGGGGTCACGATCGCCAGCGCCGGCGGCGCCGGGATGATGTGGGGCCCCGCGGTAGCGCGCGCCGCTGCCGACATAGCTCTAATCGGGACATCCGACGTCGTCGACGTCGCCGATCTCGGCCTGGACCGGTTCGACGCGGCTGGCAACTCCCGGCTCGGCACCGATCCGATCGCGCTACCGTTCCCCGAGCACGCGCCGCAGGCACCAGGCAAGCTCACGCTGTCCTGATCCGCGGCCCAGCGATACAGCCGAACAGCGCCAGAAAGGAAAAGATCGGCATGACCGACGTAACTCCCTACCTCGCCTCGGCCGCCACGGCGGAACTCGAGGACTGGGGCCCGCTTGAAGAGGCGACCGGCGAGCCCATGCAGACCAGCGGCCTGGATATATGGCAGGCGGACGGCCAGGAGATCGGGATCTGGGAGTGCACCGCGGGCCCGTCCTACTGGAAGCAGGAGCAGCACGAGTTCGTGCACATCTTGTCCGGCCGCATGACGGTAACCCCGGATGGCGGCGAGCCGGTTGAGATCGGTCCTGGCGACACCGCGTTCTTCCCGAACGGCTGGGCAGGCACCTGGGACATCCACGAGACGATCCGCAAGGTGTTCGTTCTCTTCTAGCCGGGTCGTGGCGGTTCCCGTGACGGGAACGCCCGCATCCCGCTAGCAGCCAAAAGCCGCCACCTGCCCGGTACCCGGCAGCGGGACCAGGCAGGTGGCGGCTTCACTTGGCTAGCCGCCCGGCTGGTTAGCGGCTCTTGCCTAGTGTGGCGCTGATCCCGGACTTGTCCTGGTCAGAACCGACCCTGATGACCGTTGCTGTCTTCTCCGAGGTCTTCTGCTTCCACCACTGGGTCGCGTAGCCGGTGGCGCCGCAGCCTGCGGAGAACTTGACCTTGTACCGGCCGGATGCCAGATCGGCCAGCGTGTAACCGCCCGGCCGGGTCACGGCAACCACGGGCAATGCCGAGCCGGCCGGCAGCGGAACCGCCGTCACGCACGCGCCACTCAGCGGGCCGGTTGACTTCCCGGATACGGTGCCGGTGATCTCTGCCGTGCCGCCCGGTTGCAGCGCCGCGTCGATCGATGCTGTGGTCTTATTGACCTGGACCGTGACGGAATTCGCGGTTGCCTGCGTTGGCTGATCGTTGTACCACTGCGGTGCCAGGCTGGCGCCGGTCGTGAACAGGCACGACGTATCGAAGTAGACCTGATAGCTGCCTGCGGCCAGTCCGGTGACTCGGTAACGGCCGTCGGAACCGGTGCCACCGAACCCGCCCGGGTTGTCGGGGTTGCTGCTGCTGACCTCGATGCAGACGTCCGAAACCGGCGGCCCGGATGCCGAGCCCTGAGTGACAATCCCGGCGATCGAACCGCCCCGATGCAGCGTGGCATTGACGCCGATCGTTGCGTGCGGCGCAGTCACCCGAGCGTGCCCGAACACGGAGACGTAATTCTGATTGCCGCAGGGGGAGAACTCAACCGTGTAGGCGCCAGTGCTCAGCCCGCGGGCTCGGTAGGTTCCGGCTTTGCCGGTGGTGCCAAAGCTGTAAGAGCCGGTGCGGTTGTTGTAGGCGAAGACGCAGATATTGCCCAGTAGCGTTCCGGTCGCGCTGCGCACGCGGCCGGAGATCGTGCCGCCGACGGCGAGGTGTCCGTCGATGCCGGTCGTTGTCTTGCGGGCCCGAACTGTGACCGCGGTCGCAGACGGCAGTGAGGAGGCTCCTCGATACCACTGCCCGGCATATTGCTGCGAGCCTGCACACGGGGTGAACGACACGTCGTAGCGGCCGACCGCGAGATCGGAGATCTGGTAGGTACCGCGAGAACCGGTGACCGGCTGGCCGATCTGGCCAATTGCCTCGGCCAGAGCTGTGCCAGCAGTTACCCGGGTGGCGGTCACGCAGATGCCCGCGAGCGGGTGCCCCGCCTTGTTGGTGACTCTTCCGCTGATGCTGCCGGCGGGCCGGAGCACGGCGTCAATCCCGGACGTGCGGCCCGGACCGGCCGAGATCAGGTCAGCCGATGCGGCGTTCTGGGCGTCCGGGAACCACTGATCGGCGTACGGAGAGCGAAGCCCGCACCCGAAGTCAACTTCATACTGGCCGGGCGCCAGGCCGGAGATCGTGTACCTGCCCTTCTCCGTAAAGCTGTCCTGCGTGAACACTGCGCCGAATTCTGTCTGCATCTCGGTCGCCGCGTAAACGCAGATCCCCGACAGCCGGTGCCCGCTGGCGTCGGTAACTTGCCCGGTGATTGTCGCACCGGGCTGCATTTGCTGATCCGCCGTCGCGGTCCCGCCCGTGCTCAGCGTGATGGGGGTTGCCAGGCTCTCGTCGGTCTGGTTCTGATACCAGGTAGGCGCGTAGTTGCCGGAGTTGCCGCAGCCGCCGGAGAATCCGACCTCGTACGTCCCGGCTGACAACCCGGTGATGGCGTAGGAGCCGTCGTCTCCGGTCGAGTCTGGAACTTGGGCCGTATAACTGTTACGGCCGTCTAGCTGGAGACAGATGCCGGGAATGGGCTTGCCGTGGCTATCGGTCACCACGCCGGAGATGGTGCCGCCAGCCTGCAGTACCGCGTTGACGCCGCTGGTCTGCCGGCTGGCAGTCGTATGCGCAGTCTTGAACGTCGTGGTGTAGTTGCCAGGGTTGTTGCATCCGGCCGAGAACTGCAGCTGGTACTTGCCGCCGGTGAGCCCGACGGCGCGGTAACGCCCGCCGCTATGCGTAGCCGTGAAATCAGATACTGATCCGTCGGCGTTGCTCGCGTCCACGCAGATGCCGCTGAGCGGCGTGCCAGTGCTGCTGCTCAGCGTCACCTTGCCGGTGATACTCGCGCCTCGTGCGAGCCTTGCGTCCACTGTGAGGTGCTGGCCGTACCGGACCTTGACCGCGCGATGCGAAGCCGGCCCGTAGTTGCTGCCGTGTGAACCACAGCCGACGCTGAACTCCAACGGGTACTTACCGGGGAACAGCCCGCGCAGGTGATAGCTACCATTGGCCGCCGTCCGGGCTTCCAGGCCGATATAGCCTCCGGTGACCTTACCAAAGGTCGCTACGCAGATTCCGCGCAGCTTGGCACCGGACCGGTTGGTGACAGTGCCGGAGATCTCGCCGCCCTGGCGCAGGTGCGCGTTGATTCCGGTGACCTTATGACCGGCCCTGACCCTGACCACGGTGCCGCTGCCGTCGATGTCGGCAAACGGGCCGTTGTCATTCCGGTACACCTGCTGCAACCAGTTCGCGGAACTCCCGCAGTCCTCGCTGGCGAATATGACGTAATACCGCCCCGGGGTGATGTGCGGGACAGTGTATATGCCGTGCTTTCCAGTGAAGCTGATGAAATCCTCGCCATTACCGCTCGCTGGTGCTACCTCGACGCAAACCCGGTTGAGCGGCTTGCCCTTGCCAGTGACCCTGCCGCTGATCTGGCCGGTCTTCGCCGCGGCAGCCACGCTAAGACTGCGGCTGCTCGCGGCGAGCTCGCGCCTGAACACTGCCTGCCCGGCAGCGATGGCGGCCTCGAGATTGGCTGGCTTCAGCATCATCACGGGAACGCGCAGCACGTGGCCGGCCGCGACCTGCACGTGCGCGGCTGAGCTCTGCGTGCTCGTCCCGCCTGACCAGGTGGTCAGGTAGCCGGACGCGCTGGTCAGGTTTCGGCCGGCCGCTGAACAGTCCCGGTACTGGAGTGCGTAGCTGCCTTCCGCGAGACCGGCCAGCCTGAAGGTGCCGTCTGGCGCGGCAGCTGCAGTCACGCTGCCGCCTCGGCCAATGGCGGTCACGCAGGCACCTGCGATTAGCCGGCCGTCGAACCCGGCGACGCGACCGGTGATTGCGCCAGTGCGGCTCAGCTCCGCGCGTTCAGCTTGCCTGGCGCGCTGCTCGAGCATGGCGATCTGCGACAAGCTTGGCGGACGTTGTGCCGGCCCGCTTACTGCCGCCGTGACCCTGGCGCGTGCCAACGTGCCGGCGTGCGCCGACGCGCTGGCGCTTGCCGCCGTTGTGACGGCGACTGACGCGGCGATTGCGGCGCAAGCTGCGATGAGTTTGGCCGCGACGCGATGGTTCCCCCGAAGAGCGTTATTCACGGCCCGACAATAGACCCTCAAGTTCGGATAAAACTAGCTCTCACATGCATCGTGGCTTTGGGTCATTGCCGGCAACCGGACGCACCGTATCGGGCCAGACACTGGGCTCAAAACGCACTGGTGACATGATGGAGTGCCGTGGAAATTGCAGTCGTTGACTATGACCCGAGCTGGGTGGCGCGCTTCGAAGTGGAACGTGCTGACCTCGCCCGGGTCCTATCGCCATGGCTGCACGGGGGGATCCAGCACATCGGATCGACCGCTGTTCCGGGGCTTGCGGCGAAGCCGATTCTGGACGTCATGGCCGGCGTGCGGGACCTCCGTTCCGCGGCCGCCGCAATCCCGGTACTGCAGCGCCTGACGTACGGCCATGCCGATCACCGGCCAGATGCGCTGTGGTTTTACAAGCCAGCGTCTGGGGGCCTCCGCGAGCGTACCTGTCAGCTGCATCTCACCGAGCCAGGAAGCGGCCTGTGGCGAGAACGGCTGGCCTTCCGCGACGCCCTCCGCGCCGACGCTGCCCTGGCCAGGGAGTATCAGGACCTGAAGCTTCGGCTCCGCGCCTCGACGGCCGACCTGAGGGAGTACACGGCGGGGAAGCGCGCATTTGTCTCGGCCGTGCTGGCGAGATGCGGAATCGAATTGGCACCGCGCTAGAACGCACGAGCCGCTGGCACCCTTGTCAGGGCCAAATCAAGGAGCACCTTGTCAGTGAACACATTGCCGGTACCTGAGCCCGCGCCGCTCAGCCTCCGCCACGCGAACTCCGCTGACTTGCCCGCGATCAAGGCCGTCATCGACGCCGCCTACACGAGGTACCTCACCCGGATGGATAAGCCACCCGGCCCCATGCTGCGTGACTACGGGTCCTCGGTCGAGGACGGCACCACCTGGGTCACCGGTTCGCCCATCGTGGCCGTGCTCACCCTGTACCCCCGCGAAGATCACCTGCTCGTGGAGAACATCGCCGTGCATCCTGGCGCCCAGGGTCGCGGGCTCGGCCGAGCCCTTATGGGCTTCGCCGAGCAGGAAGCCGCCCGCCGCGGGCTGACCCGAATGGCCCTGGTCACCCACGAAGTCATGACCGAGAACCAGGCCATCTACGCCCGCCTCGGCTACGCCGAGGTCGACCGCCGGGCTGAGGATGGCTATCGGCGCATTTACCTGGAGAAGACCTTGCCCGGCTGACGGCATCGCTCACTGCAGCGATCTCGCGTCCTTGTCCGGAGCATCCGCGTGTAATATGATCCGAGCTGTTTTGCCCGGAAAGTCTGCCTGGAGCGAGGGATCAGAACTGGCTCGCAGCGGTCAACCGCCAGACGCAGGAACTTGGCCGGTGGCTCAGGCCGTGGTCGGCACGGTCTGCATCTCCGCGTCAGCCGTTCTGTTCAGTCTCGCCAATGTGGGGCCCGTGCCTGCGGCGTTCTACCGTTGCGCGCTGCCGCTGCCGTGCCTCGCGGCACTGGCGATCGCGGAGAGACGCCGCGAGGGCGCACGGTCGCTGGCAAGCCACGGCTGGGCGGCGCTAGCCGGACTCTTCCTGGCACTCAACTTGGTCTTCTGGATACGCACGATCGCGGACGTCGGTGCCGGAGCGGCGACCGTGCTCGGCAACCTGCAAGTTCTGTTCATCGCCGGCCTCGGGTGGGCGGTCACGCGCGAGAAGCCCGCTCGGCTTCTGGTGATCACGCTGCCGGTGGTGCTCGGTGGCGTAGTCCTGGTGTCAGGCATGATCGGAAGCCACGGCACTGCACATCATCCGGTGGCGGGGGCGCTACTCGGGCTCGCGACCAGCGCCGCCTTTGCATGCTTCCTGCTGATTCTGCGTCAGACAGCCGGTCAGGCCCGGCACTCGGCCGGCCAGCTCTTCGACGCCACGGCAGGCGCTGCCATCGCGGCCTTGCTGCTAGGGCTCATGTCCGGGGGACTTCAACTTGCCATCCCGTGGCGCTCGCTGGGATGGCTGCTCGTGCTGACGCTGACGAGCGGCATCGTCGGCTGGCTGCTCATCACTAGATCGCTACCTCATCTGCCCGCCACAGTGTCGGCGCTCATCCTGCTGCTGGAACCGGTCGGGGCAATAATCCTGGCGGCTATCGTCCTGAGCCAACGGCCAAGCCTTCTCCAGATTGCCGGGGCCGTCCTGGTGTGCGGCGGCGTGCTGACTGTCGCCAGAGGCCAGACGAGGACTGAGAAGTCCTCCGCCAGGCCGGCGGCATGGCAGACATCATCAAATACAGATGCGGTGCTCTGAAGCCAATGCCAGGTGCCAGGCGGCAGCTCTGCCGGCAAAGCTGCAACCGCCCGCCTGGCACCTCGCAGACGTGGTGCCAGGCGGGCGG
>Ga0335075_10006235_pt1 | contig 18415 bp, 18 predicted proteins | sample Lox_Sample_24_FD_206723 | JGI IMG/M metagenome (GOLD analysis project Ga0335075, IMG submission 206723) | Soil microbial communities from Loxahatchee National Wildlife Refuge, Florida, United States - Lox_Sample_2.4 | ecosystem: Environmental > Terrestrial > Soil > Wetlands | place: USA... | reverse complement strand
GTGAACGCGCCCACGTTCGGATGCAGCAGCTTCAGCAGCGGCTCGACCGGCAACGGCAGCAGCGACCCGTACTGGGCGTTGTAGTTGACCAACGGCGTGCGCCCGTTCACTGCCGCGAGGAAGTCGTCGAAGGTGAACTGCAGATGGAAGCGGACCTCGGCGACGGCGTTGCCGAGGTCGTCTCCGCGGAACACGTCGGGCAGCAGCCAGCAGCCGGTGAGCGCGAGCGCGAGCCCAATCCAGGCCGCCATGGTGGCTCGCGATGGCGCGGGCCTGGCAGCGAACCACGCGGGCCGTCGCCACGACAGAGCGCCCACGGCGCCGGCGAGCACGATCGCGACCAGCAGGTTTCCATAGCTGAAGTGGTCGGTCGCCGCGGTGGACTCGCTCAACCCTTCGTACTGCGCGAGCCAGCAGCGGACGAGCAGGGCGACGAACACGACCTTCGCCGCCATGTCGCCCACGCAGAGGGCGCGCTGCCAGGAGCGGGCTTGACGCAGGCTGTCGGGCAGCCGAGCCGAGGAGAGCAGCGCGGCGAGGACGATCGCGCCGACGAGCGCCATCAGGTAGCGTGTCTCCTGCGTGGGCTTCGGATATGCGCCTGCGGCCGTGCTCGGGAAGAAGCGGATGTCCGCCGGGGGCAGCAGCACGCGCCCGATCGGCCGGGCGAGCAGCAGCATCGCCGCGACCAGCGCCATGCCCGCGCCCAGCGCCGCGAGCCACACGAGCCGCTCGCGTTCGACGCGGGCATCCGTGTGAGGCAGCGAGCCGGACGGGGCCGCCGTGGCGCTAGGCATCGCTTGCGCCTGCGCAGCCGTAGCGGCCGTGCAGCTCCGGGTGGCAGAGCAGCCAGTCGGCGAGCTCGGCGATGCCGCGCTCGAGTCCTCGATGCGCTCGCCATCCGAGCTCACGCTCGATCTTCTCAGGGTTGGCCACCCACACGCTCGTGTCCCAGGCTCGGGCCTCATGCGAGCCCCACCTCGGCTCGTCGCGCAGGCCGAACCGGCGGCTGACGACCTCGACGGCCGCGCGCAGGCTCGTCTGGGCGCCGCTGCCCACGTTGTAGATCGCGCTCGAGCCCGCCACGCGCGTTCGCGCGGCGAGCAGGAACGCGTCGCAGACGTCGTCCACGTGCACGAAGTCGCGCGCGGTGTCGGGATCAACCAGCGGAGGCATCCTGCCGCACAGGGCGTGTGCGACCAATCTGGGCACCAGCCGGCGCGGGTCCTCCCACGGGCCGTACACCGAGTACAGCCGCAGCGTGGCGATGTGCAGGTCATGCAGGACGGCTCGCTGACGGCAGAGCATCGTCGCGGCGACCTTGGCGACGGCGTAGTCGCTGTTGGGCTCGGGCGCCTCCTCCTCGCGGGGGGCATGGTCCTTGAAGCCGTATTCGGAGGAGGAGCCGGCGTGGACGAACGCCTCGAAGCCGCGCTCGGCGCACGCGTCGAGCAGGTTGAGCGTGCCGAGCACGTTGCTCTCGATTATCCCGCGGGCGTCCGTCTGCCACGAGTAAGCGCCGTGAGCGGCCAGGTGGAACACCCAGTCCGCAGCGGCCGCCGCGACGACGGCGCGCACCGACAGTGGCTCGCGCAGGTCGGCCTCGTGCGCGGTGAACGCATCCTGGATCTCCCGCAGGCGCCACGAGTCCGAGCCGGGACGCAGCAGCACGTGCACCTCGCACCCCTCCTCGAGCAGGCGGCGGGCAAGGACCGCGCCCACGAACCCGCCGGCGCCCGTCAGCAGCACCCGCCGGGTGCTCATACCGCCAATGGCTCTGCGATGCCGCTATCCAGGAACCCGGAGTAGCCGAGCACGTCCAAGTACTGCCAGGCCCGCAGCCCGATCTCCGCCTGCTCCTCGGCCGAGAGCTCCAGGGCGGTCGCGTGATTGGCCTCGGGGGTGGGAGTGCGGATCGTTCCCCACGGGTAGACCTCCTCGAGTGGAGTCCCATTCCAGCTGGGTGTCGCCAGCGTGTCGGAGCCGGCAAGACCCAGCTGCTCGCACAGCGCCCCCAGCGTCCCGGCGGGGTCGCCCATCACGTCCTCCGCGCGCAGTATGTGAAAGCGCTCGGGGTGCTGCTTGGCGAACAGCAGGGCGTAGTGCTGGTTGAGCGTCCAGCCCAGCAGGTATCCGGGCAGCCCCAGCGGCACCGGGCGCTTCTTGGTGTCCGCGTACGCGGACCAGGGGTTGCGCACTACGTGCAGGAAGTGAGCCTGGGGCAAATCCGACAGGATCTTGTCGCCGTCGACCCCGATGATCGGGCTGTAGCCCACGTAAAAGGACTCGCGGCCGCTGGCGTTGTGGTTCTTCCACGCCTCGAACGTGGCGCGGAAGAACGCGGCCATGTTGTTCGCGCGAGAGCGTCCGCTCTGGGACACGTGCCGGCAGTAGATCTCGCGGCGCTCGTCGTCTGAGAAGTCGAACTCGCGGTGGCGGAACTTGCTCACGTTCGGCGTGCGGGCGCGCACCTTGCACTCCTCGTCGATGATCGCTGCGTAGTCCTGCTCGGGCGTGGCGTCGAGCGCGAACACCGGCCATCGGTACTTGACGGGGAACGTCGCGGACAGCATGTCGTCGACCAGGCGCGTGCCCGGCTGGGACTCGAACGGGTACACGTACAGCTCGGGATGCCCGTCGAGGAAGCGGTGGGTGGTGTTGCCGCCGTTCTCGTACATGGCGCCGATCATCAGCAGTTTGAAGTCATCGCTCATTCGCTGTGTGTCTCCTTGGGTTGTCGAAGCTGTAGAACAGGCGCTCGAGCCGGCCGAGGCCGCCGCGGGCGCCGCTGGGGACGGGCAGCCCGTCGCAGTGGGAGCGGGCAATCCAGTCGATCGCGAAGATCTGGTTGCCGTAGGGCCACGTGAGGCTACCCAGAATCGCGCCCGAGGCTACGTCGAGCGCGTGCAGCGCGCAGCGGCTGCGCTCGACGTCGAGCCCGGGCGCGTACTGGCGGAAGCGGGGAATCACGCGCGAGGTGCCCACGAACGCGACGCCGCGATGGAAGCACAGGCCCCGCGTCCAGCCCGGCAGCCGTCGGACCGTCTCGAAGCGTCCGTCGCGCACGACGCCCAGCTCGCCGTAGCCGCTGTTGTCAACCCACAGCCGGCGGCGATGCAGGCGCGCCGAGTGCGGTCGGGTGAGCCCGCGCACGACCGGTTCGCGCGTGGCGCCGGAGAACACGACACCGCGCCCGTCGACCGGGAAGTTGCGGTGGCCCGGTCGCCGCGCCGACATGCTGTCGGCCGAAGCGGAGAAGTAGGAGGTTCGCAGCTCGGCGCCGGCGGCGATCGAGTTCAGCTGGATCCAGTTGCGCGAGAAGTCCGGACGCCCTTCGCGCTCGATCGCGCGCGGCCACCACGCCTTGCGCTGGCCGCCGCCGTCGATCAAGCGCACGATCGCGTTCTGGCCGACCGAGTTGGCGTGCAGCTCGCCGCCGATGTACGCCAGGTCGTGCACGTACAGCGCGCCGGGGTGGATCGTCGAGCGCACCGGCAGCAGCACACGGCGATCGAGCCGCGAGGCCGCGTCGTCGCTGCCGCGCGCCGGCGCCGAACGCACGGCTTCCAGCTCGAAGATCTGGTTAGGGTTGCGCGTGCTCGCGACGCTGACCACGCTGCGGCGCCGATCGACGGCGAGCCCGGAGGGATGCGGGAGCGGCATGTAGCTGACCGCCGGGCGCCCGTCAGTCACGGACAGCGCCATCAGCAGATGCTCGTACTCGCGCGTGACCAGCAGCGTGACGTCCAGGCGCGCGAGCGTGTCCCACCAGCCGCCGCTTGCGCGCACGTGCAGCAGCCTGGGATCGACGGCTGTGCCCCGCCAGGGAGCGAGCGCCCGGGCGGGATCGCGCCAGTCCGCGTTGTGGCTTTGCCACAGCGCGTCGAGCTCGCCGGGCGCGGGCGGGCTCACGGCCGATCCCCACTGCGCTTGCGCAGCGCGTAGGCGCCGCGATACATGCGCATCGCGGAGGCGTAGTTGGTCGTGGACGAGCCGCCATGCCGGACCGTGATCGTGCTGGGGACCTCGACGATCGGATAGCCCTCGCGCTTGCAGGTGACGACGAACTCGGCGTCGATCAGGTCGTCGTCGCTGGTCAGCTCCAGCAGCTTGTGGAAGGCGCGGGGGAACACCTTCGGCGTGCCGTTGATGTCCCACGAGGCCAGGCCGAACAGCATTCGGCACTCGAGGTTGTAGAACAGCGATCCCAGCTGGCGACGCCAGTTGTCGCGGATCCTGCGCTGCGCCTTGACGACGACGTCAGGATAGGAGGTGGAGTACAGCAGCGTAAGCGACAGCATCTGCGCCGGCGTGCGCGCGGAGTTCGTGTAGCACAGCACGTCGCCGTCGGCGCGGGCGAGACCGGCGCGCACGGCGCGACCCCAACCCCCGCGCTCGAGCTCCACCACGCTCACGGCCGCGTCCTGGGCGGCGATGCGATGGCAGATGTCCGGGGTCTCGTCGCGGCAGGCGTTGGGCACGAGCACGATCTGCGGGCGCAGCGGCAGGCGCGAAAGCACCTCGCGGTAGTCGCGCACCAGCGCCTCGATGTGGTCGGCCTGGTTGTGCACCGGCAGGACGACGGAGGCAAGACGATCGACCAGGCCGGCGCCGGGCGCTCGAGCGTCACCGGCGCTCAACGGTGGACGAGATCCAGTGTCTCGGCCGCCGCTTGCGCCATCTGCTCGTGCGAGAGGCCCACATGCCGGTAAAGGTGGGCTGGCGAGCCGGTTACGCCCCGCGGCATGTCGGCCACGCCGCGTCGCACGAGCCGGCAGTCCAGGCCGTGCTCGGCGATCACCTCGGCGACGAACGAGCCCAACCCGCCGTTCAGGTAGTGGGCCTCGATCGACATCGCTAGCGGAATGTCGGCAAGCAGCTCGGCGAGGTCGCGCATCGGGGATGGGTTGAAGCTCGACACGACCGCTACGGTCGCGGAGATGCCGGCGCGCGCGAGCTCCTCGGCCGCGCGTGCCGCGGCGGCCGCCATATTGCCGAGCGCGACGAGCGCGACGTCGCGCCCGTCGCCGAGGAGCACGGCGCGCCCCAGCTCGAAGCGTCCTTCGAGGCCCTGCACCGGCGCGCCCTCCTTGCACAGTCGGTAGTAGACGGGGCCGGGCCGATCGAGCGTGGCTCGCAGCGCGGCGCGCGCCTGCTCGGCGTCGGCCGGAGCGACGACGCTGACGGCCGGCTGCACGCGCATCAGGGCGACGTCCTCCAGGGCGTAGTGGGTGACGCCGTTGTGGCCGTAGTCGAGTCCGGCGCCCATGCCGACGAGCCTGACCGGCAGCTCGTGCAGGGCGGCGCCGTTGCGCAGGAATTCGTAAGGCCGCATCGAGGCGAACGTGGCGATCGAGTACGCGAACGGCAGGTAGCCGGCGTCGGCGAGCCCCGTGGCGAGCCCGAGCATGTTCTGCTCTGCCACGCCCACATTGAAGAAGCGGTCGGGGAACTCCTGCGCAAACGGCTCGAGCACCGCGAAGCCGAGATCGCCCGTGAGCAGCACCACGCGCGGGTCCTCGCGCGCGACCGCCACCAGCTCTGCGGCGAACTCGGCTCTCACGCGCGCGCGCCCTGCTCGGCTGCCGACTCCATCTCCAGCTCCTCCATCGCCTGCGAGAAGTGCTCCTCGGACATCGGCAGGTAGTGCCACTCGATCCGGCTCTGCATGTAGGAGACGCCCTTTCCGAAGGTCGTCCTCGCGACGATCAGGCGCGGCTTGGCGCGTGCCTCGGGCTCGACGTCGAGACGCTCACCGAGCACGTCGACATCGTGGCCGTCCAGCTCCTCCACGGTCCAGCCGAAGTTGCGCCAGCGCTCGGCGATCGGGTCCAGGTCGAGCACGTCGCGTGTGTAGCCGAGCGCCTGCTGGCCATTGAGGTCGAGGATCGCGATCAGCCGTCCGAGTTGCTGGTGAGCCGCGAACATGACCGCCTCCCACACCGATCCCTCGTTCATCTCCGCGTCGCTGAGCAGCACGAACGTGCGCCGCTGGGACCCCTGCATGCGCGCGGCGAGGGCCGCGCCCGCGCCGATCGAGAGTCCCTGTCCGAGCGAGCCGGTCGAGAAGTCAATGCCCGCGACGACATGCTCGGGGTGAGCGCCGAGCGCGGTGCCGTCCGCGCAGAACGTGTCCAGCGTCGCGCGCGAGATCCGCCCGCTCGCCTCGAGCGCCGCGTACAGGGCGAGAGCGGCGTGGCCCTTGGAGAGGATCATGCGGTCGCGGTCGGGACCGTCGCCGGTGCGCAACACCCCCCCGTAGAGCGCGGCCAGCAGATCGGCGATGCACAGCGCCGAGCCGATGTGCCCGACGTGCGCCCGGTAGGACTGCTCGATGACGGTGCGCCGGATGCGATGCGCGAGCGTATGTGCGTCGGAGGTCATGAGAGGCATTTATCCGTGTGGCGAGGTGGCCAAGCGCAGGTTCGACGATCGTGTGGAACGGGCATGCTCTCAAACCGCGCCGTCAGACAGCGCCTGCTGGCGAGCGTGCCGCTCCTTGCGCCCGCCCCAATCCCATGACGGGAAGTAGTCGGCGGTGGGCTCCGCGACCATGCCCATGCGCACGCCGGCGCGCAGCATTCTGCGGCACAGCCCCCAGTCGACCGCCTCGCCGAACTCCGCGTCCGCCAGCTCGAACTCCAAAAACTCCGCGAGGCCGGCATGGTAGATCGCGGCCTGGAATCCGAACTGGCCCGGCCCGGGCGGGAACGCGCCGATCTCGCGCGTGTGACCCTGGCGGTCGTGCTCGACCAGCAGGCCGTAGCACAGCTCCAGGCGCTCGGCGCGCGCGCGCGCCAGCAGACGCTCGACGTGGTCGGGGCGAAAGGAGTCGTCGTCGCTCAGATATGCGATCCAGCTGCCGCGCGCGAGACGCACCGCGGTGTTATACGGAGGTGTGCCGCCCACGAGCCAGAGCTTGTGAAGGTCATCGGAATAGGGACCGCGGCGTTCGAGGTTGTGGTATCTGATGCGTCCGTCGTCGAGCTCCGCGATCACCTCGGCCGTCTCCTCCGGCGCGCGATCGCCGACGACGACGATCTCGATGTTCGCATGCGTCTGCGCGAGCGCTGACGGTAGTGCGCGCTCGCGCAGAGCGCGGAAGTTCTCATACGTGGGGATCACGACGGAGACGAGCGGATCGGGATCTGCGAACGCGGCATCGTAGGCGGTGCTCTCACGCAGTCGCCACAACCGCTGGCGGTTTCGCGGCTCTTCGTCGTAGAGCAGCTGGAGCACCGCGACGATGCGCTCGAGCTCCGTCGCCGTGTGGGCGTGTCCGCCGGCGGAGCGCGCGCGTCCCTCTTCGATGGCCGTCTGCGCCACTGGCGCCCAGCCGCGCAGGTCGAGCACGGCGGTCTCGATCCGCTGGAGGCGCCGCTCGATGTCGGCGCTCGCTTTCGCGACACCGTCGAGGCCGTGGTAGGCGAGCTTGTCGGTGATGAGGCGCCCTACCACAGCGGCGAGTCGCCGTTCGGCGGGCCCAGCCATGCGGCGTGCCCAGCGTCTCGGGCCGCTGTCGGCTGCCATCGTCGTATCGTAACGACAGGCGTCGGCGGCGAAGATGGGCGATGCCGCGTCCACCGCCGCTACCGTTCTCTGCTCGCGATGCCCGAGATCCTGCAGGACAGCCCCCCGACCGCCGCCTCGCCTTGGCGCGTGCGCGACCTCGAGGGCGCGCGTGCCCTCGTTCGCCACATTCGCTCGCCGGGGTCTGGGTTGCTCGGCCAGCTCGTGCGCTTCGGCCTTGCCGGCGGGCTGGTGACGCTGCTGTACCTGACCGTCACCACTGTGCTCTCGCAGGTTGTCGGCCTGCCGTTCGAGATCGCCCTGATCATCGGCTTCGTCTCCGCGCTGCTGCTGCACTTCACACTGCAGCGCCTGTTCGTGTGGAAGCACAGCGACGGGTTTGCCCTGCGCGTGAGCCGGCAGGTGCGCCGCTATCTGCTGATGGCGGGCTCTCAATACGGCCTGACCGCACTCTCCACCGCGATCCTGCCGCAGGCGCTCGGGCTGCCCACGGAGGTGGTGTATCTCGCGACGATGGTCGTCGTCACGGGCACCGGCTTCCTGGTCATGCGCTTCGTCATCTTCCACGGGCACCAGGGAGGCGTCGTGCCCAAAGGCGAGCCTGCGAACGAGCTTGGTCCGATCGGCTGAGCCGATCCCAGCGCCGGGGGCGAGCGACCGGCAGGCTGCAGCGCAGGCGGGCGCGTTCCGGCCTGTGGGCCACGCGTCGAGCGCGCCGGCGCCACGGTAAACACCCAAGCCGTCCCTGCCGATAACGAGCGCATGCCAACCGTTGGGCATGCACGCGCTTGGCAGCCGCGCGGCTGCTGGGCGCGTCGCGTGGCGCGTGCCACCGCGCTTGTCGGGACGCTCGCCGCGGTCGCCGTCGTCGCGGCCACCCCGGCGACAGCCGCCGAACCCGGCGTGAACCTGATCGGCACGCCCTCCGCGCAGATCGCCCAGGACAGCGGGCTGGGCACCCACTGGGTGCGCATGTTCGCCACCTGGCCTGACCTGGAGCCGCAGCCCGGCTACTTCGCCCCCAACTGGCTGGCCTCCTACGAACAGACCTTCCGCTCGCTTCCCGCGGGCACGAAAGTGATCCTCGACGTGGTCGGCACGCCCAGCTGGGAGACCGGCTCGGGCAACGAACACACGCCGCCCGCCAACCCCCAGGACTACGCGGCGTTCGTGGGCGCGCTCGCGCGGCGCTTCGGCTCGCGCGTGAGCGCCTATGAGATCTGGAACGAGGAGGACGCGCCTGCCTGGTGGACGGGCGCCCCCGACCCCGCCGCTTACACCCAGCTCCTGCAGGCTGCCTACCCCGCGATCAAGGCGGCGGAACCGAAAGCCACGGTCGTCCTCGGCGGCCTCACGGGCAACGACTACCAGTTCCTGGAAGGCGTGTACGCGGCCGGCGGCAAGGGCGCCTTCGACGCGGTGGGCGTGCACACGGACACCGCCTGCGACGTGCTCTCGCCTTACGAATTCTTGCGCGGGCCGGAAAACCGCATGGTCGACGACTCGTTCCTGGCATACCGCGAAGTGCACGACGTGATGCTCGCCAACGGCGACGACAAGCCGATCTGGATGACCGAGCTGAGCTGGCGCACGACCAACGCGGTGTGCTCGGAAGGCGCGTGGGCGGGCCAGAAGCCCGAGGGCGTCAGCGAAGAACAGCAGGCCACCTATCTGCGCCAGGCCTACCACTGTCTCGCCCAGGACCCCTACGTGCAGGTCGCGCTGTGGTTCCCGCTGCAGGACGAAGGCGGCGTGCTGTCGGGCCTCGTGCACGCCAACGGCTCGCGCAAGCCCTCATACGCGGCGATGCGCGCCTACGCCCACGAAGGCGACACGCTGCGCGAAGAATGCGGCACCTTCACCGGGCCGAAGATCTCCGTCGCGTCTCCCAGCAACCGTGTGCGCTACTCCGGGCCGCTGCCCATCCGCGTCTCCGCCTCCAGCAAAATCGGCGTGTTCCGGATCCGCCTGGAGTGGGACGGCAAACTGATCCGCAACTACGACGGGCCGAGCTTCCCCGACTACCTATACGGCGCGCTCGACTGGCAGGGCGCCAAGCACATCCCCTACGGGCGCATCACGCTCACGTTCCTCGCCTACGACCGGGAGCGCAACGTCTCGTCGGTGAGCGTCGTGGTGTACCACGCGCGGCCGAAGCGCAAGCGGCGCCATCACAGGGGTTAGCGCCCCGCTGCGTCGAACGGGGCGGAGCCGCTCCACCGACGGCGCCTCACCCCCGCCACTCCCAGCAGCGCAGCTCGCGCGCCGGATGCTCGCTCGCGACCGCCCCCGCGGCATCTGGCCCCATCTCAAGCTCCGCCGTCCACAGCCCGCGCGGCCTGCCGCTCTCCACGCTGCGGCCGATGCCTTCGCCCAGGCACTTCAGCTCGGCCTCGTAGCGCACCCACGCTCGCCGGAACTCGCGCGCGCGGGCCTGCGGGTCAAGAGCCTCCAGGCGCTCTGCTTCGGCTGACCCGAGCACGCGCCGCGCGATCGCGACCTCGTTGCGCGAGCTGCGCGCGCGCTCCACATCGACGCCCACGGCCGCCGATTCGCTGAACGCGTACAGCGCCGCGTCATTCGAGTGCGACAGGTTGAACGCGAGGCGGGGCGATCCCGTGCGCCGCCGTTCAGCTTGCGCGGCGTGACGACCAGCCTCAACGGCCAGCTCTGGCTTGCCGTGTGGCCCCGTGACAAACTCCAGCGAGCGCGGATCGCAGCGCAGATAGCGCCCCAGCAGCACGCGCAGCAGCCCCCGCGAGCGTGACCAGCGCCCCCGGGTGTGCTCGTGGAGCATGCGCCCGGCGCGATCGCGCTCCTGCTCGTCGAGCAGCTCGCCCATGTCCTCCGCCACCTCGTCCAGGTTCGCGCGCCACACGTGCACCGCGCCGTCGCCGAGCCGGGGCTGAAGCGGCCCTGGCGTCCACCCGTGCAGAGCTGTCTCGAGCATGTGCGGAGTCTCCCCGGTGTCAGCTCACGCCGGGCCGCTCAACACGATCTTGTCGCGGTCCAGCTCCGCCACGAAGAACGACCTGATCTCGCGGCGCTGCGCGAGCCACGCCTGGTCGTGGACGTGGATGGAGAACGACCATGCCAGGGCGCTCGTCGTCGCTGAGCGACGTCTCGTCGATGGCGGCCATGGCCTGAATCTAGGCGGTCGATCTGTCCCGATCAAGCCTCGGCGGCCGCCTTGCCCTGGCCGTCGCGTGGACCAGAGCCCCGGTCCTGTGCTCGGCTACCCTCTTGCGCCTATGCGCGCCCTCGCCGCCCGTCTCCCCGGCCTGGTGGTCATCGAGCCCGCGGTCCACCCGGACGAGCGCGGCTTCTTCTGCGAGACCTATCGTCACGTGTGGCACGCCGAGGCGGGCCTGCCGCAGGGGGAGCTGTTCGTGCAGGACAACCACTCGCGCTCCACCCGCGGCGTGGTGCGCGGCCTGCACTTCCACGTCGGCGCAGGGGTGGCCAAGCTCGTGCGCTGCGCGCGCGGGCGGATCCTCGACGTGGCCGTGGACCTGCGCCGCGGCTCGCCCACCTACGCGCAGTGGGAGGGCGTTGAGCTGGACGAGCAGAGCATGCGCGAGCTGTACGTGCCCGTCGGCTTCGCCCACGGCTTCTGCGTGCTCAGCGAGGTCGCCGACGTGCTCTACAAGCAGAGCGCCTACTACGACCCGCAGGTCGAACGCGGGATCGCGTGGGACGACCCGGACATCGGCATCCGGTGGCCGCTGGCGCAGCACGAGCTGGTGGTCTCCGAGCGCGACGCAGCGGCGCCGCGCCTCAGCGATATCGCCGCGGAGCTGCCGTTCGAGTGGGATGCTTAGGGGGATGGCCGAACTCCGCCAGCGCGTGCGCGAGCGCACCAACGGCTACACCGTCACACCCCGCCAGTACGTGTGCTTCGCCTACGTGGCGCTCGGCGCGCTGACGCTGATCGTGCTCACGGGCGCCGCCGTGCGGCTGTCGGGGTCCGGCCTCGGCTGCCCCACCTGGCCCAAGTGCTACGGCAACGTGTACCCGCCGCTGCGGACGCACGCGCTGATCGAGTTCGCCAACCGGCTGATCACCGTGCCGGTGTCGATCGCCGCGGGCATGGCCTGGCTGGCGGCGGTGCGGCGACGCCCCTACCGGCGCGACCTCGTTTGGCTGGGGGCGCTGCTGCCGCTGGGCGTGGTCGCGCAGGCGGTGCTCGGCGGCTTCACCGTCAAGGGGCAGCTGGACTACGGCTGGGTGATGGGGCACTTCGCGCTGTCGATGCTGATCCTCGTGGCCGCCGTCGTGCTCGTCTGGCGCGCCACGCACGCGCCGCTGGAGCGCGCCCGCCGTCGCGACGCGCCCGCCGGGGCAGAGGCCGCCGAAGAGGCCGGGGAAGAGGTCAAGGCGCCGGCGCCCGACGTGGCGATCGTGCGCTGGCTCTGGGGGCTGCTCGCGCTGGGCGCCATCACGATCTTCGCCGGCACCGCCGCCACCGCAGCGGGCCCGCACGCGGGGGGCGCGCCCGGCCAGAAGATCAACCGCCTGAGCTTCGACGGGCGCGGCACGATGGACTTCGTCATCCATCGCCATGCCGAGATCGCCTTCCTCTTCAGCCTCACCGCGGTGCTCGTGTGGTGGCTGGCCCGCCGTCGCAGCGCGCACGCCGGCGTCCAGCGCCCGCTGACGGCGCTGTGTGTGCTGCTGGCGCTGCAGGGGGCCGTGGGGCTCGATCAATACGAGACGCACCTTCCCACCGAGCTTGTGTGGGTGCACGTGGGCCTGGCCAGCTTGTGCTGGTTGAGCGTGCTGTGGGCCGCGTGCGCCGGCGGCGCGCTCGCGCCGTTTCGCGCGCGGCGGGCGCCCGGGAGGGCGCGGGAAGCGCCTTTGCGCTCCGTCGCGCCCGCTAAGTTCCCCGGAAATTAGGGGTTGTCCGCGACCCGCGTGCCGCGTTTGGGCGTCTCGTCGTCCTCGCCACCGGTTAGCCTGCTGACAGCAACGACACTCGAGAAGGGAGTGGCATGACCAAGAACGACCTAGCCGAGCAGATCGCCGAGCGCACCGGACTGGCCGCAAGTCAGGCGCGGCAGGTGGTCGAGGCGACGATCGAGGTTGTCTCCGACGAGCTTGCCGGCGGGGGTGAGGTCTCGCTTGCCGGCTTCGGCAAGTTCAGCGTCAGCCAGCGCGCCGCCCGCCAGGGGCGCAACCCCTCGACCGGCGAGACGATCAACATCGCCGCCTCCAAGGCCGCGAAATTCTCCGCTGCGAGCGCGCTCAAGAAGCGTCTGAACGGCTGAACGAAGCGGCTGCTGGGCTCATCAGCAATCCTTATCGTCGTGTAACCGGCCGTTAAGGCGCGAGCAGCAGGCTTCCGCATGGAACCTCCTGCGAAAGCGAGTGATGCCGGATGAGATCAGCAGCTGCCGTCAGCCGGACACGCCCAGCGGAGCGCTACCGCTCGCTGACGAGCTTCTACAACGCCGACGAGCGTCGCGTGCTCTCACGCGAGCACGACGTGGGGCTGTGGTGGCGCGAGGGCGTCGCCGGCCCGCTGCACCGCGCCGCCTGGGTGAGCGCCACGGGCGAGCTGTACCTCGTCCGCCTGGGGGCTTCGTCCGCCGGTGGCGGTTGGGTCGAGGTGCTCGCGCGCGTCGACAGCCGGGAGCGGCTGGAGGACGTGCTGGACGGCTGGCGCGAGCGCTGCGGGGAGCCCCGCTCGTTGCAGTGGCTGCGTGAGCGCCTCGCCCGCAGGCTGCCGGCGAGGAGCCCGGCCGCACGAGCGCGGCCCCGCGAGCCCGCGGTCCACGCCGGCCCGCGCGTGCGCCCGCTCGGCGCAGCCCGCAGCTGAGCGGCGCCTGCTGGCGCACACGCCCTCCGGCTGGTCGATAGGATGCCGCCGAGCATGAACGGCGCCCTCCACGCCCCCAGCCTCAGCCGCCCACGTCGCCACCGCGGAGCGCGCGCATGACCTCCCATCCGGGCTGGGGCTCGTGGAGCTTCCAACCGGTCGTCGTCATCGCGCTGCTGGCCGCCGGCGTGATCTACGCTCGCGTCTACCGCCGCGCCGCCGCGCGATCCTCGACCTCCGCGCCCGGCGCCGGCCACTGGGTTCCCTACGTGGCCGGGCTGCTGGTCATCGCCGTCGCGCTGCTCTCGCCGCTGGACCCGATCGGCGACCGCTACCTGCTGTCCGCGCACATGATGCAGCACGTGCTGCTGTCCGACATCGCGCCCGCGCTGCTGGTGCTCGGCCTGCGCGCGCCCGTGCTGCCGCTGGGCCTCTCGCGCGACGCGCTGCTCGCCGTCGCCCCCAGCGGGCGCTCGGGCCGCGTGCTCTCGCGGCTGACCTCGCCGTGGCTCGCAATCCCGCTGTGGGCCATCGCCACGTGGGTGTGGGCGATCCCCAGCGTGTTCGACTACGCCGCCCAGCACCAGGTGGTGCACGCGCTCGAGCACGCCACGCTGTTCTACACCGGCCTCGCCATGTGGTGGCTGATCGTCGACCCGCTGCCCCGCGCGCGCCTGCGGCCCAACGGCCAGCGGCTCGCGCTGCTCGGCTTCACGCGGCTGGCCAGCGCGTGCGTGTGCCTGCCGTTGACGTGGATCTCCACCACCCAGTACCCGCTGTACGCCAGCGCGCCTCGCGCCTACGGCCTGTCCGCGATCAACGACCAGCACCTCGCCGGAGCCAGCATGTGCTTCATCGAGGCGCTCGTCTTCGGCATCGCCTTCGCCGCCGTCTTCATCAGCATCCTCGGCCGCGACGAGTCGCGCACCGCCCTCGGCGAGTACGCCGCCGGCTCACGCTGAGCCGCACGCCGTAGCGCGCCGGCTATTCGCGCGTCAGCCGCAGCCGGTGTTGTTGCCGCAGGAGCTGCACGTGTAGCAGCTGCCCGTGCGCTGCATCATGCCGCCGCACTGGCTGCACGCCGGCCCCAGGTCGAGGCCCTGCAGTCGCGCGGGCAGCACCGGCGGGGAGTCCGTGAACGCAGCCGCCGCGGGGACGTGCTCGGCGGCGTCGAGCACGGATGCGTGGGTCGGCGGCTCGGCCGCGGAGGTGGAGGCGGAGGCAGGGGCGCCCGAGGCGTGCTCCTCGTGGCCGTTGCCGCCGTTGCCGGGGCTGGCCGTGTCGGAGGCGATCATCGACTGCGCGGCGTCCTGCGCGGCTTTGCGCGCGCGCACCTCGGGGGTGAGGATGCCCAGCTCCTCCTGGGCGTCGGTGTCGAGGAAACGCGAGGCCAGCCAGCGCATGATGTAGTCGGGCATCGACTTCGCGAACGGGATCTCCGGGTTGCCGGTGATGCCCTCGGGCTCGAAGCGCATGTAGCTGAACTTCCGCACGAGCGTCTCCAGCGGCACGCCGTACTGCAGCGCGATCGAGATCGCGGTCGCGAACGAGTTCATCATGCCGCGCAGCGTCGAGCCCTCCTTGCCGATGTCCGTCAGGAATATCTCCCCCACCGAGCCGTCCTCGTACATGCCCGCGGTGATGTAGCCCTCGTGCCCGCCGATCGAGAACTTGTGCGTGATCGACTGGCGCTCGCGCGGCATGCGCTTGCGCTTGGGGCCCGCCTCCGCCAGCGCCTTCTTGACGGCCGCCTCGACGATCGCGTCCACGTCCGCCGGCTGCTCTGCGCCCTTCTGCGCATCCGTGCGCAGCGCCTGCGCCGTCTTGGAGCCGTCGCGGTAGATCGCCAGCGCCTTGACGCCCAGGCGCCACGCCTGCGTGTAGGCGTCAGCTATGTCCTCCACCGTCGCCGTCTCCGGCAGGTTCACCGTCTTGGAGATCGCGCCCGAGATGAACGGCTGGACCGCGCCCATCATCTTCAGGTGGCCCATGTGCGAGATCGCGCGCTCGCCCACAGCCACGTCGAACACCGCCAGGTGCTCCTCCGCCAGCTCGGGCGCGCCCAGGATCGTGCCGTGCTCCGCCAGGTGCGCCTCGATCTGCTCGACCTGCTGCTCGGAGTAGCCGAGCGTGTGCAGCGCGAGCGGCACCGTTTTGTTGACGATCGTCATCTGCCCGCCGCCCACCAGCTCCTTGAACTTGACCAGCGAGAAGTCCGGCTCCACGCCCGTCGTGTCGCAGTCCATCAGGAACGAGATCGTGCCCGTGGGCGCGAGCACCGTGGCCTGCGCGTTGCGGTAGCCGAAGCGTTCGCCCAGCTCTACCGCCTCGTCCCACGAGCGCCTTGCGGCGGCCAGCAGCTCGCCGTCCACGCACGCCGCGTCGGGGATCGCGTAGGAGGCGTCGCGGTGCATGCGCATGACGTGGTTGTGCGCCTCGCCGTTCTCCTCGTAGCGGTCATACGGACCGAGCGCTGCCGCCGTCTGCGCCGAGCGGCGGTAGGCGCTGCCGGTCATCAGCGCGGTGATCGCCGCCGCCGCGCCCCGCCCGTGGTCGGAGTCGTAGGGCATGCCGTTGCTCATCAGGTACGCGCCCAGGTTGGCGTAGCCGAGCCCCAGCTGGCGGAACGCCCGCGCGTTGGCGGCGATCTCCTCGGTGGGATAGCTGGAGGGGCCGACGACGATCTCCTGCGCCAGCAGCATGATGTCCACCGCGTGCTCGAACGAGCCCACGTCGAACGTGCCGTCCGCGCGGCGGAACTTCATCAGGTTCAGCGACGCCAGGTTGCACGCCGAGTCGTCCACGTGCATGTACTCGGAGCACGGGTTGGACGCGTTGATGCGCCCGCTGTTCGGGCACGTGTGCCACTGGTTGATCGTCGTGTCGTACTGCACGCCCGGGTCCGCGCAGCGCCACGCCGCCTCCGCGATCTCGCGCATCAGCTCGCGCGCCGGGACCGGCTCGCCCACCGGCTGGCCGCCCGCGCGCGCGATCAGCTGCCACTCGCCGTCCTCCTCCACTGCGTGCATGAACTCGTCGGTCACGCGCACCGAGTTGTTCGCGTTCTGGTACTGGATCGAGAAGAACCCCTCGCCGTCGATCGACATGTCGAAGCCCGCGTCGCGCAGGGCCTGCGCCTTGTCCTCCTCGTGCGCCTTGCACCAGATGAAGCTTTTGATGTCCGGGTGGTCGACGTCGAGCACCACCATCTTCGCCGCGCGGCGCGTCTTGCCGCCGGACTTGATCGTGCCGGCCCACGAGTCCGCGCCGCGCATGAACGACACCGGGCCGGAGGCGGTGCCGCCCTTGGCCAGCGGCTCCATCGAGCCGCGGATGCTCGACAGGTTGATGCCCGAGCCCGAGCCGCCGCGGAAGATCATCCCCTCCTTGGTGTTCCACGCGAGGATCGACTCCATCGTGTCCTGCACGGACAGGATGAAGCACGCGGAGCACTGCGGGCTGTCCTCGAAGCCCACGTTGAACCACACCGGCGAGTTGAACGCGGCCATCTGGTGCAGCAGCACGTGCGTCAGCTCGTGGTCGAACGCCGTCGCGTCCTCGTCGCTTGCGAAGTAGCCGCCGGCGCGCCCCCACGCGGTGATCGTGCCGGCCACGCGGCCGATCATGTCCCGGACGGAACTCTCGCGTTCGGGCGAGCCCACCTGCCCGCGGAAGTACTTCTGGGCGACGATGTTGGTGGCGTTCTGCGACCAGCTCTTGGGGAACTCGACGTTCCGCTGCTCGAACGCCACGCGGTCGCCGTGGCCGATGCGCGCGTCGCGCAGCTCCCACTCGACGGTGTCGAACGGGTGCACCCCCGGGCTCGTGAACAGACGTTTGATCGACAGCGCCTTGCCGGACTCGATCTCAGCGACTGTGTTTGAGTGTGGGGGTGATTGCATCGGGCCTGCTCCTTCCGCACCAGCGGTCTCGTTTAGCTCGGGCTGGAGATCGTCTCAGGCGTGCCCGACATCACGAGTAATACCTGTATTTTACAGGGTTTTTGGCCTATCCAGGTCAGCGCCCGAGCCGCATCCAGTCGCCGAGTTCCGCCCACGTGGCGGACGCGCGAAAGCCCGCCTCGGCGAGCGCGTGGCGCAGCGACAGCGTCCAGCGCGGCTCCAGCGCCGCCGTGCGCGCCGCCGCCCACGCCAGGCAGCCGAGCGCCACCGCCGCGCCCAGCGACACGAGCACGACGCCGGCCGTGGACAGCCCGCCGGCGTGGGCCGGGTGCAGGACGTGCGGGTGGGCCAGGGCGCCAAGCATGCTGGTGCTGGCGCAATGCTAGTGCGGGAGCGCGCCTGCCTGCCTGTGCCCGCCAGGGCGCGCCAGCCCGTCGAGCGCCGCCAGCGCGTCGCGCAGCACCAGCGCGGGCTCCTGCTCGGCGTCGATCGTGCGGATGCGCCCGGGCTCGTCGCGCGCGAGCTGCTCGTAGGCGCTTGCGATCGCCGCGAAGAAGCCCTCGCCCTCGCGCTCCAGGCGGTCGGGGTCGCCCTCGCGCCCGCGCTGGCGCGCGCGGCCCACCGCCGGCGCCACGCGCAGCAGCAGCGTGCGGTCGGGCTCGAGCCCGCCGGTGGCGAAGCGGTTGACCGCGCGCACCGCCTCCACGCCCAGGCCGCGCGCGGCGCCCTGGTAGGCGAGCGAGGAGTCCACGAAGCGGTCCAGCAGCACGAGCGCCCCCTCGTTCAGCAGCGGCCGCAGACGCTGCTCCACGAGCTGCGCGCGCGCGGCCGCGTACAGCAGCGCCTCCGTGCGCGCCAGCACTTCCAGCGCCGGGTCCTGCACGAGCGCGCGGATGCGCTCGGAGACCTCCACGCCGCCGGGCTCGCGCAGCAGCTCCGCGCGCACGCCGCGCGCGCGCAGCTCGCCCAGCAGCGCGTGCGCGAGCGTGGTCTTGCCCGCCCCGTCCAGGCCCTCGATCGTGATCAGCTTGCCGGGGTCCACGCGCGCACGGTACACGCCCGGCTCTAGGATGAGGACCCACAGATGCCCGCCAGCGCCCCACCAGCCGACGCCCGCGACTCGGACACGGGCGCGGCAGGCTGCGCGTCGCAAGCGCTACCCGGC
>Ga0335075_10006234_pt1 | contig 18415 bp, 23 predicted proteins | sample Lox_Sample_24_FD_206723 | JGI IMG/M metagenome (GOLD analysis project Ga0335075, IMG submission 206723) | Soil microbial communities from Loxahatchee National Wildlife Refuge, Florida, United States - Lox_Sample_2.4 | ecosystem: Environmental > Terrestrial > Soil > Wetlands | place: USA... | reverse complement strand
TTCAAGCAGGCTGCCCTTAAAATGGCAAGGCGTCTCAGACTTAATGCACGCGGGCGCAAGATATCACGCCCGTACGAAGCTCTCTTCTCCAACCGCTTTGCCAACATGCGTAAGTGTGGGCAGACCTGCGAAACGAGGCAACATGATAAGCTGGCTATTTTGCCAAGTTTCCAGCGCAAGCGACGCATGGAGCTGCCAGCGCATCGACCCGTTTCCCGACCGTCAGCCGAGTTTCCACACCGCGTCCACAGCATAAGATCGGCCCCCCCCAACTTTCCGCATTTCTTCTAACCTTATTATCCTTCCATCACACTTTCTGCTATATGCCCAATCTTACCTCTCCCAGTTTCGTTCCAAAGGACTTGCGATAGCACAACCAGTCTGGTTTCCTGACTCTTATTTTGAAAGATCAACGCCTGCTACTTCACCAACAGCCGACATAACACCACAATACCCGGGAATGACTGCCTTGGTCGTGAATAATTTGTTTCCAGACATCATGGCCAGACATGGATCCCAAGACCGTTCCAGGGACGAAGAAACTGCCAGGTACATTGTTTATTCCACCTGAGTGCACTTTGTCGTTTTACAAATGTAGCGCGAAAAATGCTGTAATTTCTTTTCTCGTTTTGCTTGTGAGGCCCACCTATGGATTCCGTTCTTGGCTGTTATTCTGGAGGGTTCCAGTTCTGGTCCAGTCCCCTGGAGACCATACTCTTCGCTCGTGATACCCAGGAAACGTTGCCGCACGTGCCAGGTCTAACTTGTCCCAGATGATATAAATCAGCTCCTACGATGCCGCGGTTGGTCTCAGTGAGTATTACCCTCTATAGGTAAGTATACCGTCCGGAGAGGTCGCCGCCGATTGGAAGAGGCCGTTAAATGCGAGGACTTGAATCATGTTCTCGAAAGCCTCTCACTCCGTCTCTAATCTGCCCAACCGTAAGATTTCTCCAGCGGGCCATCCGTCAGCTTTGCCGTTGTTTTCTTTTGCCGTTTTCCAGGATAAAACGTTTGAGCCAGGACAGCGCTCCACTGCTTTTCCTGGAAACCTTCACATTGGACCGTGAGGCTTTTCTCCACCCTGGGCTATTCAATGTGAACGCAACCCGTTACCAATGGATCAAGCTATTCCAGTGGCCGCATTTAAAAGTCTCCGTCAACGGAGCTTGACCGCTGTTTATCATACGGCATCAGTGGTCAAAAGTGGCATTAATTATGCCTATTGAGTACGTTTACCTGCTCGTTGCCGACAAAGGGCGTGCACGCTACCCTGTGCTTAAGAACTCAACTAACGAGTATCGTGTTTGTTCTTTTTAAACAGAGACCAGCCTGTTTACAAACTGGACAACCCTTCCGGAAGAGTCTCTGCACATTGTTCCATGGACACATGCCTCAGGGAATCCGTATCATCCTTTGCCCATTTTTATTCTGGAATGGCCGTCTTGTCTTGCATAAGGACCTTTTCTGACGTCGACCTCGTCACCATGGAACCACTGCCTGGTTTGTGGTTCACTTCGCCCCGTAATTGCTAGACATGCTAACCAAATAGTGCCCAGGAGTTGTTTGTTGTGTTTTTGCTATTTTGATGTTTCCTTGTGCACTTGTTTTTGTCGTGGGACCCGACACTGACCATTACCCTGTAGCGAAATTGACGCCATGAATGAACTCCTATATGCCCAAGGATATTCTGGCATTTCTTTTCCAATGGATCCTTTAAACGATCGTCACACTGGATCACCCTGGGAAGGGCAACAGAACTTCAATTCTAATTCAGGTGAAAATGGATCTACTGACAGCTACGAATCCGTTCCTATGTCTCGAAATTCCCATGGAGCCGTCTCCGGTATGGATGGCCGGCCCTTTACGCTTGATACCTCAGTGCCATGGAATGCTCAAGAATCTCATATGGGTACCATACTGGAGCGATGGATTTCACAAAACTCCCGTGGAAGTCCCCCAACTTCTATTAGGACCGTCACCCCAGAACATCCCATCAAGGCACAATCTGTAGAGCTTCGTACGAGTTTATCCCAGATGTCTTATCGCTCGGGTATCACAGACCGTTCTTTCAGCCTGCCTGATACTGGTCTATATCCAAACAGCTTAAATTATTCGGATAACCAACTATACAGTGAGTCAAAGTATATAGATGATATCGACTCTTCCGTTGGACATGGATCATATCATGGAGATGCCAAGGGTTCTCGTCGCCCAAGCCATTTGGTGATGCCAGTGGCCAGTGGATCTTCCTATTCAACATACACCTCTCCGGAAGAGGTCATGTTTACTTCGCCATTGAATGTAATGTCACAGGCTATGTTCGAACCCAGTATCACTCATGACAGTGTTTCAGCAGCTATGGATCCTTTGAGCATTAACGATTCCCTTTGGCCCTGGGATGCAATTGACCAAACAGAATCAGGAGGATCCACCCCAGACATGGCTTGGTCAGCAGGTGCAACTACAAAGAACTCCATGAGTTATTCGCCAAATCGCGCAACAAACTCACCGAGGTATGTAGCCACCCCTCCCATGGACCCCCACCTTCCTCACACAAATTCTCTTGTTAGGGCCAGCAGGAAGGCCATGGTCCAACAGAACGGCCGTGTCAATGGAGATAACTCTGGCAACTACCAGCCGGGATTTTATGATGGCCTGCATCAAAGTGACCGAAGTCATAGCCATGGAAGCGTTGACAATGACAATACACCCCGTGAACATCCACTATATCAGAAGGCCACTACAGGTCCGGATGGCCTTTACCATTGCCCTTGGGAGGGAAAGGATCCTGCCTGCAATCACAAACCAGAGAAGCTAAAGTGCAACTACGAGTAGGGCTTATATCTATACTGTCACCGTCTATCTCAATGCTAACTGAACACTGCAGCAAATTCGTCGATTCGCACCTCAAGCCATACCGTTGCAAGAACCGTGCTTGTGAGAACGCACGTTTCTCTTCGACTGCCTGTCTCCTTCGACATGAACGTGAGGCCCATGCCATGCACGGACACGGGGAGAAACCTTTTCTTTGCACTTTTGAAGGCTGTGAACGCGGAGTCCAAGGTAATGGCTTTCCCCGGCACTGGAATCTCTGTGATCACATGAAGCGTGTCCATAACCGCTCCCCGAGTCCACCAACAGGTACTGCCAAGCCTCCAAGAGGATCTAAGAAGCGTAAGAATTCCACCGGGGAGACAGGTGCCAGCAAGAAGTCACCGACAGCAGCTTCGGCCTCTGTTGAGAAGCCTCGTGCTCCAGTGCGTTCTTTGAGCTTGAGTGAACAGTACCAACACGGACATCAGCAGCTAATGTCCGAATTGATGGATATCCCGGATCTAGGCGATGTTGAAGCCGCGGAGCAAAAGATCGAGAAGGCAACCAACTACCTGAAGTTGATGGCCCGTGCTACCCAACAGATGAAATCCGCGCCAAGGATGGAACGGACAATTAGCCAGCAGTCAGGTTGAACACATACCAGTCAACAGGAAGCTAGTAAGTTATACGCCATTCACGAAATGTCTCCAGTAACATGACTGACGCAAGGCTTTGCAGATACAGTGCGTGATCATTCTGCCAGAATATAACGTACAGAGCAACGCATATTCTGAACAACAGTAATGGAATCCAGCTTAGTCATGGTCCCAGTCATGCACACTCCCGGATCAAGCCAAGGATACTGCCGTGGATGCCAGGATTGTGAAAGGAAACACTGAGATTGAGACAGAGCCAGCCTGTCTAGCCAGAAGCCAATGCCCCAGGAAGCCGAGGTCAATGCCAAGGAGAGATGATGCCACCAGGAATGCCCAAGGAGTATGAGTTGCCGGAGAGGACATTGTGATACTTGATTGATCGAGTTATATCTAGTTTGATTGCGTGCAAAAGAACCGAAATGGGGTGGAGGAAGAGCTTAAAATTGTTTTAGTTTAGTGATAAACTGCATTAGATAGCCAATTTGCATTGTTTTTCTCCTATATTTCTACAGTCCCCGTTTGCTCTGAGGATATCGTCGAATCCTACTTCTACCAATGCGTTGCCACCCATAGAGATCAAGCATGGCCGTATGGATGGTGGAGATCTAGTTTGTTGCCTGACGTTGTAAGGCAGCAAAGGCGACCCCTCCAATTCGTATGATGCCCCAACGCAAACAACACAAACTCCCCTCGTTCATTTGCTCAAACTTCAAGATGCCAATATTCTTCCTTCCCTCAGAAGTGGAGAAACTTCGCTATGCCTGTATGACCACCGCTCCTCCATATATCCAGCAGCGCAACTAAAACCTTTCCAGCTCATCCTTGTCACCGGCTACCCCACATCCGGCAAAACCCACCGTGCCCACCAAATCGTCAACTACTTCCAGCATCGAATATCCTCCCCTCCCTCGCCACCCTCCACCCCTTCACCCCCAAAGTCGCAATTACGCATCCACTACATCAGCGACACTACGCTCTCTATTCCCCGCGACGTCTACGATCTCGAATCCAAATCCGCAAACGAACGCTCCAACAACGCATCCGAGAAAGACGCGCGCGCCAAGGTCTACGCTGAGGTCAAAAAGGTGCTGAGTCAAGACGATGTGGTGGTATGCGATGCCGCGGGCGGGAATTATATCAAAGGGTGGCGATACCAACTCTACTGCGAGGCAAAGGCTGTCAGGACACCGAGCTGCGTGGTGCATGTTGGGACGGCGGTAGACAAAGCGAGGGAGATCAATGAGGCCAGGTTGCGGCGGAGGGAAGAGCTCAAGAATGGAGAAGGGCGTGGTGTAGATGTCGCGGCGGGAGCAGACGAAGAGCCCTACGAGCCTTCCACGTGGGAGAACCTCGTCTACCGCTACGAAGAGCCGAACGGCATGGCGCGCTGGGACAGCCCACTCTTCACGGTCCTCTGGGACGACGAAATGCCCCCTTATGATGCGATTTGGGACGCGATGATTGGTTCTGCGGACGGGAAGACGAAGGTCGTTGTGAGGCCGAATCAAGCTACTGTCTTGAAGCCTAGTTCGGGGGAGGACTATTTGTATGAGCTGGATAAGGCGACGCAGGAGGTGCTGGGGAAGATCACCGAGTGGACGAAGGATCATGCGGGTGAGAGCGGTGGAGGGGTGCTGCTTGATGTTGATAAAGTGGGCGGGAAGGATGAGGAAAGTGAGAGATTGGTGGTAGAATTGCCACCGAATCGAACGGTGGGCTTGCCGGCGTTGCAGAGGTTGAGGAGGCAGTTTATAGCTTTGAACAGGCAGAACGCGGTGTCAGCGGCGAGGATCAAAGAGAGCTTTGTAGGATATTTGAATGATTCGTTTCAGGCTGCATAAGATAGAATGGGGCTTAAATTATATACCAAGAGTTGTTTGGCTCTGTTGCATTTAGAGATACCCTGGTAGCATAGGCCGCTCAACATAATGATTATGATAGAGCAAGAACCCAAGTTAGGGGACGGGATCATACACCATTTTCTTGCATTTGTATGTGGGCAGCCTATATACCTATCTACGATTTAGACATCAATATATACAAATTATTTCTTCATTTCCATCCTCATCCATCGCACCAAATCCTCGCCCCACTTCTCCTCCTTCTCATCACCACTCATCAACGCCACCAGCAGACTAATATGATCATGACCCTCTAAAATCTATTCCCCCAACCTCCTCCGCACCAAAGACCTCCCCCTAAAGCCCCACGAAACGCCTCCCAGGTGCCAATATCTCATCTTTGTGATCAAGTTCCCCTTCTGGGTTCAGCACAGGCGGAATCCCCAGCTCCGCCAACCTCAATCCCTTATCCCTCAACCCAGTAGCTTTCAAGGCTTCGAGCAGCCCCAAAGGAAATTTTTGAGTCACAGCATCGCCATAATAGGCCTTGAGCACATCGCCTCGCGCAGTATCCGCGTTCTTGAAATGAAAAAGGCACCGAGAACAGCACCGCGCCGCTGAGGCGCAACACCCAGCTTTCTGATAAGTAACAATCTCCGCGTCGCCTCGAACTGCGGCTCGAGCAGCCAAGTGGCCGGACGGATTCCATCAGCCGAGTTCCCCATGACGAAAGCATCGCCCCCGAGAAGCCCTGGCCGTTCCCGCCCGTCCTCTTTTTCTCTCTGCAAGTGTTTCAGCCCGCCGTCCTCTTCATCCACGCCAGCAGACAAGCGATATCTCCCGCCCAGAAGGTACACTGCGTCTTCGCCCGTCCCCATCTTGGGGAAATTGACGCGCTGGTAGTCGGGTATCAGCGTGAGGAAGCCGCGCGAGGGTGAAGAAGGCGCCGAGGTTGGTGAGACAAGGCTGTCGGGGATGGCGGCTGTGGGGAGGATGCGGTCGCTGCCGGTGAGGCCACCGCCGTAGAGGAAGATAAAGATTGGCAGGGTCCCGGGAGGGAGAGTGCGAGGTGGTCGGGGGAGGGGAGTAGATGTCGACGTTTTGGCGGGGGGTGGCTGCTATGGAGGCTTTTTTGGGCTTGGAGGAGTGGAGTGAAGACCTTGAATGTCGGCATCAGGATTTCGTAAATGGCCTTGGAAGGGAAAGCTGCTACCTCGTCCATTGTGATGATGGTATTGAAGTTCTGAAGCAAGGAAAAGAGAGATGTTATGCTTGAGAAGCGCTCAATTGATCTAGGAGATATGAATGAGGAGTATAAAGAGCGACAGAAATAAATAAAGGGCATGAAACTTATGTACTATACCTTGGTGAGTTATTGCCGGAACCGTTCGAGGAAAGTGAAGCAGCCCCACGGGCAAGATATGTGGTCATGGGCAAGCCTAGGCCTTCTCTTCTTTCTTACCCTCTTCCTTCCATTTCCTCCTTTGGCTAAGTGCGCTTCATTATCACAATATAAAGTAAGTCATCTACTTATATGGTAGTGTATTTCACTTCTCTGTTTTCCATGCTGTGCTCCGCAGATCACGAATGCCCAAAGCGCATAACAAAAAAAGAGTAATATAATTAATATTAGTTAAAGACGCCTGGAATCCCGGGATTGGGCCCTGGCAAGAAAATTCTACATGATGGATTTTACTTTCTCTCGATTCGTAACACAGGTTGGCGCATAGTCAGGTGGTTTGTGGTGTATTGCACTTGTTGTTGTTCAAAAACCCCGTTTCTTCTTCCTCCTCCTAAATACATGCAGTGGTTAGGTTCGCAAACCGCTACACCACTGTATTTATGTATTTATTATGATAAAGGTGCTTGTTTAAACCATAATTCGAACAGGTGAAAGGTGAGTGGTGAAAGATGGCAGACTTATCTCTTAGCGTTTAGTTACACAAGATCACACCTTGGTGCAGTGCCAATGACTTGGCGACTAGGGTGCATGGGGCATGCTTTCAGACAGCTTCTTGCTGTAGAACATGCCACTGGGGACTACTACTTCTATTCTTATTTCAGCTGGTCTGCGGTTTGGCGTGTCAGAGAATGGCATGATCCCAGGTCCTAGTTTTCACTCATTGATATCTGTGGGATCTTTCCTCTTCTGTTTAACAATCTCTTTATTTGCAATAGCTGCGAGATAAGTAAATTACGTGAAGATATGTCAGGGTTGTACTATCCCTCCAAGTCTATGCAAAGAAGAGTGTGTACCGGAAGTATTACACATGTAAATATCACAACGCCGAACTATGATATCTTGAAAGTCTCCAGACTCATCAAAATCACTTAGCTTTTCCATTCTTCTCGATTTTCTCAACCATTTCTTTGTTCGCTGATGCCGCAAACTCCAGAATTTTATTAGCAGCCTTGACCCTCCCGCCATAAGCATTACAGACCCCAGCTAGCTTCCTAGCACGTTCTCTTATCAGCCTCGAATTCTCGTTCCCTTCGTCATTGAGAGTTATAAGCGCTTCGCCAAACTCGATGCCATTTGCTTTAGGTGCGCTTTTCGAATTACGACTTCCATATATGCCGATGCCTAGATATTCGACGCGGATGGCAAACTCGTATGTGTCCCACCAGCAGGGAAGCACGATTTGGGGAATACCAGTACTGTTGAGTGAGAATTAGTTTTGGACGTGGACAAGGATGTGAATTGCTTAATTGGAGGTATGAATAGCAGTAAGGAGATAAAGTAGTACCTTAGCGCCTCGAAGTAGGAACTTGATCCACCATGATGCACTGAACACACAATATAACCACTCCGGACAATCTCTGACGGCGCTGCTTTCAGCCATTCTACAATCCTCACTCGAGCAGACTCGAAATGCTTCGATAAGACTTTGGTAGCAGCTTGAAGAACGGAGTCATATTTTGTTTCCTCAGTTTTCAGCTTCCATAGAACTTGGTGTGTGGCGTTTTCATCCAGAAATATTCGGATGCCAAGGGCAAGCTCCTGGGCATGCTCCACACTTGTGCGAAGAAAACTGCCAAGGCTGAGTAGGACGGTAGGTCTTTTCTGGAGCCAAGTCTCCAGATCCGGGTCCACGGTCGAGAGAGGTGCTGAGGGGAGAATGATTGGACCGCAGCATATAATATTCGAAGGCAAGGGGCAAGAAAAGTCACTTTCTGGAGTCGTAGGTAAGATATAAGTGACCTTTTCGTTATAAGACCTAAGTCCTGGAAACCGGTGCTTCATGCCTTCCTTCTTGCGCGCTTCTAGGACTGGTTTGAAGTGAGAAGAAGTAAGAAACTTGGAGATGAGGCGGAAGTTGAGATAGAGGTTGGCTGGCTTTCGCCGTCTAGGCAGAGGATAATCATACCCAGACCCCTTCCTAAACCATTCATTAGCTAACAACCCAACGATATCTATTATAAAAAAATGATGACTAACGCAGGATACTTTGTCATCTTCACCCACAGGCTCTCCAAATTCGAGGCGTGCTCTCTAAATGTCCCCGGCCCCAGTACACAAAACTCTGCGCCAAGAACAATACACGCATCCATAGCCTGATAGAAATACTCCTCTACGGCAATGACGTCCGGTTGCACATCCCCAATCACGGCTTTCATCTCTCTCACCCCTTGCACATACTCCTCCCCCGTCCTTGACTTGCCCAACATCGCCAGCGTCTCGTACATGGCTGGGGCATATCGTGCCCCAGGCTTATGGTCAATACTCTGGATGCCGAATTTCGCCAAGCGGGCTTCGTGCATGCTCATGCCGCTTAATAAATGCCATGTGAGCGTGCTGGTATCTGGGTAGGTCCCGAATCCACCACTGCGGAGTTCTTCTATGCGCACGGCAAGGGGCGAGAAGGAGCAGATGTGGACGGAAATGTTGCCGCGGGAGAGAAGCTCCTGGGCGACTGCGAGGAATACGTTGGCTTGCCCGAATTCGCTGTTGGTGAGGAAGAGGATTTTAGGGGACGGAGCGGCCATTTCTCACTATAACACAGATGAGAGAATATGTATGTAACAGGAAGTCAGACTTGTTGAAAGCCTGGAATTTTTTTTAGAGGAGCAGGAGCTTTAATTAACCTTTTTGAAAGACGGGATGTAGGACATAGGTCTTAACACCTCAAATTCCCTTCCTAATATTACTGTCGTCGGGACTGATGAACTTGTTGTTCCATACGGTTGCTTCTTATACGCCCTGAATACGACATCGGAGAATTTATGCTCTGGCGAGTCAATCATTTGCGAGAGATCGCATTGACAGTCGTTAGAAAACTTTGTAGCCTCTACAAATCTTCGACTCGTAAGGGGTTGCTGATTCCGTGCTCCCAGTCTCGTGTCAGCAGAGTAAGCAAGCCGATTCCCGCTTATGGATTGCAGAGTCTTATCACCGATGATGATCTCACAACATCCAGTTTGAATACGTAGACCAGTTTCATGGGCACACTTGATTTACTGTTGGATAGGCCAAGCCCAGATTGAATCAAGATATCTGACTGCCGAGAGGGTCTTGTTTGTATCATTATACCGTTATTTTTGAGCGGTCTCTGTAGCCGCGGATATAGATATTTTAATACATTATATCCAACAGAGGACGTGACAGGCTAGGCCAGTCCCCTACATCACCACACAGCATCCCAGCTTGTTTATTATCCTCGGCAATATCTTTACAGCGATCTTTTCGACCTCATTGTCGCCTTGCTGCTGTTGCGGACCCCCATACTGCTGTTGACCTGCTTGGTAGCCTTGTGATCCTCCACTATATTGCTGTTGCTCTCCCTGATAGCCTTGTTGCTGCTGTTGCCCGCCCTGGTACTTTTCCTGATGTTTATGACCGCTGGGTTGTGGATATGGAGGCATGATAGCAGGACCACCCTGTAAGTTGATGTATATCCTACCTTCGTTCTGCTCCGTCGAATATTGAAGCCCTAGTTCTTGGCATATCTGCTCAACACACGGCTTGATCTTCTGGATATGATTGACTGAGTGAATTCCCCTGCCAATAATCCTATACGCCCTTAGGTTAGCATGAATATCTAGCGTGTGATTTAGTTAGTACTGAGATAATGAAATATTATTACACATGTAGATGTTTCTGTCCAGTCTGTTGCGCATATCGTATCCTTTGCTCAAGGATCTGTTCTGCCTCCTCTACAAATTGCCCATGCAAGTCAATAGTGTCTTCCGCGATTCTGCCTGGTGCATTGTTCTCCCGGAAGATGAAGTCAGACGCTTGCTTGTTATATTGATCCATTTTGGCAGCATGCCGCTTGCTTTCCTCTGAGAGTTGGTGTGCAGCTGCTCCATCGCCACGCTGGTATGCATCTTGTGACTGAGTAGAGTTGTCAGTCGAAATTTTCCTGGTGTACCAATAGCTCTGAAAGAACAGCAGACGACGTTAGGGTGCAGAATTTAGACAGACTTTCGCGCTACAAGAACTCCGCTTTGCAGCCTCTTGGCGTGCGAGATCTCGAAGACGGTCGTATTCTGCCTCGGCATTGTTGCTTGCGGAGTGGTTGAAGACTAAATATCTACAAGTCAGAAAGTTTATTCTAGGGTGTCAACGAGTAAGCAAGGTTGCTACCATTTCCGCCCAATTGAGTCATAGGATAGGACATATTGAGCAATATTTTATGTCACGTTCAGTAGAAAGTCTTAACAATTTGCAGATGGTCAAGAAGGAATGCTTTGAATCTGGCCTGTCTTGTTGTCGTAGTCGTCGTGATATGTTTGCACTTATGCATGTCGCAAGCTTGGACCACAAAAATGCAGGTTCGGTTGGCGCGGAGATCTGCTCGTTAAGGATCTCTCTATCGAGATCTGAGTCCTCGCGGCCGCATCATTTCCAGCTTCACGAGGAGTATCCTCCATGTACCAGCAAATCCTTTTCATCCTTTTGTTGGATGGCTGGCAGGCTGCCGCAATTGACTCGCGACTTCCCTTAATCCCAGACTCTACTGTACCTGTTCAAACGCGGGTTCCGCAACCCAACATCTATTTTAATCACCTCTACCCATGGACCCACCCTTGAATACCAATAGTTTATCTCGTGACGTTTCCCCTGGACATTTAATCTGTCTTCCTCTCAAATCCCCTATCCCAAAGCGTCCTTGCGACTCTTGTTGAAGGAAATTAATCATTACAAAGTTCTAATGCTTCGTTCCACCTCCATCTGAAAACGAGGGACAATGTACGGGTACAAGACACCTATGTTGCCGACTCGAAGTCTGGACAGCGGCTCCTATCCCTAGCACATGTTGCAGAGTAATACAGAGAGGTTGCCACGACAGCCATGAACACTGTGGGGGACTGCCCGGCTTTCTAGAAGTGAAATAGAAGACGAATGTGGACGAAATTGCCTGAATAGGGGGAAAGTAACTATTCCCATAATGGGATAAATCCCGGCTGCTCAGAAACTCTTTGACCGTGCTTATGATGCCCTTTGCGCAAATCGACATGGATGAGCCCGAGGGGGGTAAAGCTGCTCGGTTTCACATCTTGTCTTCATGCGATGCCTTCTTTATGCCGTTTCAGTAGTTGATTGGAGATGCCCAATTTCGCAAGGGCCGACGGTTTGAATTCGGTGGCGTGCTGCTTTTGACTCCACCAGCCATTTGCAGATCTGCAGCCCTGAAGTTAGCAGCCATCCGCAAATAACGGTTTCTAATGCCAATCTTCAATGCACTATGCACAGTCACATAATCACTTTGCGATAAAGATACTTGCTTGCTTCTTTGGATTGTGCTGTTTAACTCTAGACAGCTCATCGACCCGGCTCTCCACTTTCTGTCCCAAGCATTATCAGGAAAGTACGTTGCGAGACCATCACGACCTCCCCTGTTACTCTCAGTTGCCCTCCCACCAAGCTTCCTCCGCTTTCAAAAGAGTCAAGTCCCGAAGCCCCCCTGAAGGATCGGGCCTCTCATACGCAAGGCATCCTTGCAATTTTCAAGTCTCCCGGCGTAGCCGAACAGCGGCGCCCACTTGACTGGCCCAATATTCGGTTGTGCGAGAGACGGAGCTGTATAACGACTGTAAGGGTTTGATAGAGAGACAGCTCCAGGAACATAACTCCGTTCCTCTTTCTTGCTCCCTGTCCTTCTCACCCATCAACACACTCGTGTGTGCAACTTCTCACTGCTCTGTATTCTCTAGACCGACAATACCTGGACCGGACCGGGTTACTTGGGGTGGACAGTCGTTCATTCTTGTTTCGACCTTCCCCTAATCAAATCCAACGGTACTAGTCGCAACTTTCTTACTTGGTTGCCGACCCGCAAAAAATCCGATCGATCGCCTCGTCAAGTGGTCCTCAAAACAACGGCGGGAGTCCAAATTCGATTGAAAACAACAGGCCTCCGTCCTTCACTTCATCGCAATATCTTGCTCCAAGGAAGTCATATCGCCCTGATCACGGAGGGTTTGTCAATTGAGAGCGGTGAGTGACCCTGCTTACTTCTTTGCCGTATTTTGACTTCGGTCGCACGGGAGTCCCCTCTCGGCCGTGAGGGTGTGATGCATGCAGATCATACTTCCAGCGGTAAATATCTGAATCGGGCGAGGATGAAAGACCTCGACTCGCCTCTTGATCTTCGCTCTGAGCACAGCATCTATAGTGCGAAAGCGATTGATGTTTTGTGCAGTCTTCTGCACCTAGTCCTTGCTACTGTGCTTGCTAATCTGGTTTTATCAACTCGCTAATTTACCTCCTGTGACAGGCCTTTCTATCGATAGATCTAACATATACGTTGGTCACGACAACCAGATTCATAAGGTTATTATCGTCTTGCGTTGATACGCATTTTAATCCGTCAAAATGGGTTGTGGAATGAGCACAGAGGAGAAGGAGGGCAAGGCCCGGAATGAGGAGATTGAGAATCAGTTGAAGAGAGACAAGATGTTACAGCGCAACGAGATCAAGATGCTTCTTTTGGGTTCGTACTGATCAGTTCACGTCAACACAACTGATAGATTACTAATTTGCGAGAAGGAGCTGGAGAGTCTGGCAAGTCGACTATACTTAAGCAAATGAAGCTTATTCATGAAGGTGGCTATTCTCGTGACGAGCGGGAATCGTTCAAGGAAATCATCTTCAGCAATACAGTCCAATCAATGCGCGTCATCCTCGAGGCCATGGAGTCATTAGAATTGCCTTTGGACGACCAGAGAGCAGAATACCACGTGCAAACCATCTTCATGCAACCGCAACAAATTGAGGGCGACAATCTCCCTCCGGAAGTTGGAAACGCCATTGAAGCTCTTTGGAAAGATGCAGGTGTTCAAGACTGCTTCAAGCGTTCCAGGGAATACCAACTGAACGACTCAGCGAGATAGTGAGTAGTCCAAACCGTCGAAACGTGCCTTTGAAGAACATCAAACTAACGGCTTCTCAGCTACTTCGATAACATCGCCCGAATTGCCCAACATGACTACATGCCAAATGACCAAGATGTCCTTCGATCGCGTGTCAAGACTACCGGTATTACTGAGACCACATTCATCATTGGAGAGCTCACGTACCGCATGTTCGATGTAGGAGGACAAAGATCCGAGCGAAAGAAGTGGATCCATTGTTTCGAAAATGTCACAACAATCCTCTTCTTAGTGGCTATATCCGAATATGATCAGTTGCTCTTCGAAGATGAAACTGTCAACCGAATGCAAGAAGCCCTCACCCTCTTCGACTCCATTTGCAACTCAAGGTGGTTCATCAAGACATCGATAATTCTCTTCTTGAACAAGATCGACAGATTCAAGGAAAAGCTCCCAGTGAGCCCAATGAAGAACTATTTCCCAGATTACGAGGGTGGAGACGACTACGCTTCAGCTTGTGACTACATCCTTAACCGATTCGTAAGTTTGAATCAGCACGAGACAAAACAGATCTATACACATTTTACATGTGCAACGGATACAACGCAAATCCGCTTTGTCATGGCTGCTGTGAATGGTGAGTCGATTTATCAAATATTGTAGAGCGCACTCGCTGATTTGCCTTAGACATCATTATCCAAGAGAACCTTCGACTGTGCGGTCTCATCTAATTCATATCAACGAACCAATGAGGATACGAAGCTGAGGAGGGGAAACTGGCTGCGGACGGGTCTATTCCATAATTAATTCATCAGGCGTTCCTTTTAAAATTTGGGTTTTCAATATCCAGCTATATCAGCGACATCGCACGTTCTCATGTCATCCGTGCAAGACAGAGAGCGAGCAGTGCCTTCATTTGGCCATTACTTGGTTAGGCTCCGGTGCTTTTTTATTCCCTCTCCTTTGGAGTTTATTTGGTTTTTATTATTCGGATTTTATATAATCGCTTTTTCGGCTAGGAGATGGATGCTGCGGAATAACTGCCGAGAGTACATCGGAAGGGGCTGGAGACGATCGAAAGCCAAGTGGGCTGGCTGTTTGTTGCATACCTGAAGACGATGGCAGGATAGTGCATAAGGAATCCATGAATATCTCCGTCTCCCTCTGTTAATAGTTGAACTGCTGCACAGACATGTGATATATTGCACCTTTGCACCCGCCTCGGACCTCGGAGTGTTCACTGCGCCAATATCTATAGATTATTCTATGCCATCCGAGGCTCTCTAATGCCTAGCGCAACAAATTTCGCCCTCTTGTGCAACCACAGGAAAGAAGACTTGGACGACCTTGCCTGGAGCTTTCGATGCTGCGTGTTCTGATCCCAATTGTTCACGCCTGACCGTCTATATCAGGCACTAACATCATACGTTGCATCTACCTCAGATCACACTATACAAAATCCCGTCCAAAATTGGTCAAACCATTTAATAGTGCCTTTCATATATCCCCATCTAATAATTGCTACCATTATCAAACCGTCCTTTGAGAATCTCCATAATGGTTGACGCATTCGTCCTCAGCCTGCTACTGGCTCTCACGCACCTAACAACCGGCCTAGTGACGCTCCAGACCATCAGAGAAATCACCAACTGTACAAAAGACTGCACCGCTGAGATCATGGGCCTAGGACTGGCGCATCTGGGGAAGTCGGTTGGCATTGGGCAGGTGCCTGTGCTCGAGCTGCGGAATGAAGATGAGGATGAGATGGAGGATGTAAGTGTTTTCTGGATTTTGTTTTTTTTGGACTTTGGTTTTATTAGTGGGAAGGGGCATAGGGAGAGATCAAAGCTCGGAAATTGGGGGGGTGGAAGGGTGAGTGATTTGGGCTGACGGTTATAGGTCATTGCTGCTGCTCTGACGATCGTGGATGGGAAGATATTGGAGGCGCTGAATGTCCCGCTCGATACCGAAATTGAGGTGAGGATTATTAGCCCCCCTGTGTTTCATTCTGGTCCATCTCTTTCTTTCTATCTCTCGAACTGTGGCGGTCATGCCCATGATGCGCGAACTAGATTTGCCGCCGCCCTCCCAATAGACTCCTCTTCTCTTATATGAAAATCCAGCTATCGGTTCTTGGATTGCATGACAAGACCTCCATTTTGGAAAAGATGCCCATACGCATGAAGGCTCAAAGGCAGTGCCTGATAAGGTCCCGAAAGGCTGCTTGTCTACGGACTTCACTTGGATAGCCTTTTGGTGCAAGTATTCTATAAATTGTTATCCATCCTCTATAATTGTGCAGTGCCTTTCTTGTCCCGGGCAACCAGACTTCGGCTGCACCATGTTCGTGTAGTTTACGCTTCTTGGTCATCTTTGAATTGCATACTCATAATTTCCTATACACTTTCTGACTCGTGGAGACAGCCACCAAATCCAGAACCATCATGTCCGACTATCAAAGCGGAATATCATACATTTCTAGGCGCTACAACGCGTTTTCTAAACGCTATCCAAGAAAAGCAGATGGCGAACCACTGGGATGGGGATTCCCCAGTGTTCCATAACCTGGCGTATATGCAGGCGCTTTGGGCATCACCAAAGAAAGTAAGTTCGTACTTTTCATATTAATATGACTTTGCACGTTGCTGAATGGCGCAGAATGAGCAGGGGAAAAGCTTTATCGAGCAGCAGATAATGCTTTATGAGTCGACCAACTGTTTTGGTAAGACCAACGAGGTGTTGGAGAGAGACATTGAGATCGTGGAGTATATGAATGACTTGATTGATACCTTTGGGACTTGAAACACAGGAGCGGAGTCAAGGTGTCTTCTTGGTTTTGGTGATCGGGAGCGAGATAGTAATGCGGTCCTAATTAGTTCTGAGTTTAGGCGAAGAAGCCGTATCGGTGGAAGAGCTGAGCGGCGTATAAAAAGGAGGCAGAAGGGTGAATCACTGGGAGGCGAAAGGTAAGCAGGCTTAGTTGAGAGGAGTTTCTCCATCTTAATGACGTGTCCGCTCGATGAGCTGTTTTACTGTACTGTACATGTACTTCCCATTGATCCTTTGAAGGTGGTCACTATCTTTATCACAAGTCTCTGGTCAGGCGGCAAGATATGACCTGAAGCTATAGACTGCGGTCCTACTGAAAATTGGCAGTCGGCCAGCCCTTCCCCCTGTAAATTAACAGTTAGGAGATATGATTTAGGAGATGTATTGAATGCATCCTACCAAGCTCAGGATTACGAATAGCTGTCTAATTTAGATCGACGTCTCTTTGAAGGCCCCAGACAACTTAGTCGAAGACATTCGACGGGCAAAATATTTCCGGCATATTGTGCTATTGTCGATGAGGATCGTGCTGCCAAAGGTTGATCGATTAGAAGGTACGAGCCACCTATTAGCTAGGGTATTTCTTTTAGCAGCATTTCAGCAGTATTGCCAAAATTTACTGCTTCATGGCCGAGGCTTATGATTAAGACAAATATTTTGCTTAAGGGTCTGTTCTCATCTGCACCTAGAAGAAGCTCCGCTCACAGATCGGTGTGCTTCTCATTATAGACGCGCTTGCATAGTATGTTGATTGCGACATGAGCACATAGGCTCTGAGAGATGCTTCGGGCAGGTAAAGCGCCCAATGATGGACGATACTGCTATGAGAACTGGCTTGAAATACCAGGATAGGAGGCGAAAGAAAGATGAATGGAGGACTGAGCTTGAATAGGCTTTAAGACATACCGCGAGAAATTTCCAAGAAACTTGTCTATGAAGGAGTGACAAAGCGAAAGAAACATTGCATGAAACAGCTATGATTCTTCAGCCAAAACCATTTCTCAGCAATACAATACAATTGTGTTTCCGTCTATACCATCCCTCACCATCCCATCATCTTCCAAATATTCGCTTCAATATGTGCACACCTCTCCATGCTTATTCCTTCTTCATTATCTCCCGATTGGTCCGTAGAAATGAGCTATTGCACTCCTCATATGCTCTCCCAGCCCCAAATCCCAATCCGACCAAAGCAGGCCATGCGCGGCGCTTGAAGAGGAGGACGGAGAAGACAACGCCGAAGGAGAGGCCGAGGGATGAGCGGATGAGGAGAGAGGAGAAACAGTGATCCCACTGGCACTTAGATGTTAGCACTGATATTCGTGCAATTGATATAATAGTGAGGGGTAAACGGGAGGTGGAACTTGCCTTTTCGTTCAGAAGAGCTTCGCTCACAGGCTTGCTGGGGCGTGCTATAGAGGCTGGAGGTGGAGGGATTGATGTCTCCGGCATGGCTGTGGAGGACTGCTAGGCAAGGTGTGAACTGCCAATTGGTCTTTTTAGAGGTAGATGAATTGCATACCATGTACCAGCGGTCAAAATTGCATGTGTTGCACTTTAGAGCTGCTGTCGGATCTGAGATAAATGTTCGCGATTTCCTGCCGAGAGCATCCTGAATGCGGTGAAGGTTAATTACAGATTGGGAAAGGTTAAATATTTCTGCCCGCTAACCTTAGTGACTTGTAATCAGATTCAATATCTTTGAATGGCAAAACGGAGAAAAAATTATATAATGAAATCGGGAAGGGGGGAAAAAAGGTCAGAGCGGAGAAAGGGAAAAAACGCCCCCGCACACGGGATCTTTATTTATTATGCCAGAACGAACCTGTTTAATGGTGTTGTATTGAACAGGGGCGGCGATTGGCGTTAGTAACTTAATCCTAACATAGCGGATTTATCATTGAATTGACTGCCTGATTGCCAGTGTGGTAGGCAGAGGAATCTGTGTTTTCTTAT
>Ga0335075_10006233_pt1 | contig 18415 bp, 14 predicted proteins | sample Lox_Sample_24_FD_206723 | JGI IMG/M metagenome (GOLD analysis project Ga0335075, IMG submission 206723) | Soil microbial communities from Loxahatchee National Wildlife Refuge, Florida, United States - Lox_Sample_2.4 | ecosystem: Environmental > Terrestrial > Soil > Wetlands | place: USA... | reverse complement strand
GGGCCAGCTCGGCACGGTAGGCCGGATCGGCCAGCCAGGCGCGTTCGGCGTCCCGGACCAGGTACAGCACGCGTGCGGTCTCCTCATGGTCGAGGACGTGCAGTATGCCGCCCTCGGCCCGGGCCGCTTCGGCCAGCTCGGCCAGCACGCCCGGCGGCACCGGCCGCCCGCTGAACGGGGCTCGGTTGGTGTGCCTCTGCGCGATCGCCGCGTACAGCTCCCGCTCGGCCGACGACGGGTGGTGCGGTCCGGCCAGCCGAGCCGTGGCCAGCAGCAGCGGCTCGGCCGGGTCGGGGAGCAACTGGATCACGGGCTCCCAGCCCGCGACCCTGGCGGCCAGGCACAGGTTGAACAGGGCCGCGCCGCAGGCGATGAGCACGCCCCGGCCGTCCGGGTCGACGACCGGCAGCATTCGCTCCGGGTCGGCGCGCAGCTCGATCATGTCGCGCCTGGCCGCAAACCGCCACGGCTGCGTGTTGTACATCGACGGCGCCGCCGTCGCGGCGGTGAGCAGCTCGTCAACGAGCCGGCGGGGCAGACGTTCGGTTGTAGCGAACCACGGGGAGCCGGGCGGGCTTGTCTTAGTCATCTCCCCAGCGTCACGGGCGTGCTGGCGCAAGGCCAGGGACTAAGGTCTCGCGCTGCGGTGACCGAGTTCCCCAGCCGATCCGCGCGGCCCGGCGTTAGATCAGGGCCGGGACCTTGGTCACCTTGAAGGCGGCAGCTCCAGCGCCGTGCGGACCTGGCGGGCGATCTCCAGGTCCTCGCGCGCCGCGATCACGCGGGGGCACGCGCGCCCTCGTGCCGGTCTACCCGTCGCAGGAAGCCGCCACCGCCGCACGGGCGCCGGGGCGCCGCTCGTCCGCCTGCGCAAAGACCGGACCACCTTCCCGCCGAGATCAGCCTCAGCCCGGTCCCGGCCGCAGCGGGTCATTTCACCCTCGCGGTGATCCGCGACATCACGGGGACCCGGCGGCTAGAAGACCTCGCCCAGGCCGCAGTAGCAGCCGAGCACGAGCACCGCAGACAGGAGCTGCTCGACCCGATCATCACCACGCTGTTCCACGCCGCCTTCGCGGGCACCAATCACTAGGATGCCACCCCCATGACCAAGCTTGGCCACGACTCCTGCGGGCGGCCTCCAGAGGCCGGGGAAAGCGGCGGCACCTGACGGCATCCGGGATCGACGCAAGCATGCCGCCGGATGCATGCGCCCGCCAAGCGGGCCGATGGCTGCCTCACATCGCCACCAGCGGCGTCCTTTCATTCGCCATGAGGGCCTTCGGGCGATATTGACGTGCCCCCCGCCGTGGCGGCGAGGGGCACTACGGACGACCTGGCAGGCCTGACAGCCATGGCCATCCGCGCCGAGCTTTGGGGGGTGCATCGCTTAGGTGCCTGATTCCAGAATGCCGTCGCTGCGACTGGCCCGGCAGGGCCAGTCGTCCCGCCCTAAGCGTCATTAGGTCATGTCCTGCGAGGACCATCGGATCCGCCCGAGCTGACCCATGACCGGATGCACCGGTGCTTCGGCGTGGTCGTTGGATTCGACGGGTCGGCCTCGCGCGCGGCATCCGCTGCTGCCGGTGCCCGATGACGGGCCTGACGCCAGGGCCGATCCCTGCCCGTTGTCGCTGTGCCACCACTACCTGGCCCGCCGGGCCTTCGTCCGGGCGAAGGTCGCCTGCATCCGTGTCGGCCAAGTTGACCCTCGGGCAGCCGGCGAGGCACACCAGCTGGCCGGTATAACGCTGGCCCACCTGCCCGCGGGTGCGGTCATGCTGGTCCAGATGCTGCCGGACTGAGACATCACCCAGGCAGGGGCGCAGCAAGTGTCTCAGCCGTCAGTCCCGGGCCCGGGACTGGGCGTAAAGTTCCTCGATGTCCGCGGCGAAGTCCCTGGCGACCACCTGCCGGCGGACCTTGTCTGAGGGGGTGAGCTGGCCCGAGGCCTCGGTCATGTCGGCAGGCAGGATCCGGAACCTGCGGATCGACTCCGCGCGCGACACCGCCTGGTTCGCCTCGTCCACCGCCCGCTGGATCTCCGCGTTCAGCTCGGCGTCGCCGGCGAGGTCGCCAGCAGTCGCGTCGGCGGGCTTCCGGTGCTGGCGCTTCCAGGCCTCCAGCGCCTGGGCATCCAGGGTGATCAGAGCCGTAACATAGGGGCGGCTGTCACCAACCACCATGATCTGGCTGACCAGCGGGTGCGCGCGGATCCGGTCCTCCAGGGCCGCGGGCGCGACATTCGTCCCGCCGGCGGTGACAATCAGGTCCTTCTCCCGGCCGGTGACCCGCAGAAAGCCTTCCTCGTCCAGCTCACCGAGGTCGCCGGTGCGCAGCCAGCGGCTGGAGTCGAGCACCTCACCTGTCGCGGCGTCGTTGTGCCAGTAGCCGGTGAAGACGCTGGGGCCTTTGAGGTGGATCTCGCCGCTGTCGGCGATCCGGACTGCGACGCCGGGCAGCGGCTGGCCGACGCTCCCGATCTTCTCGCGGCCCGGGCGGTTTACCGTCACCGCGCCCGAGGTCTCGGTCATCCCGTAGCCTTCGAGCACCGTGATGCCCGCACCGCGGAAGAAATGGCCGAACCGCTCGCCGAGCGGTGCGCCGCCGGACACCGCGTACCGCACCCCGCCCCCGGTCGCCCCTCGCAGCCTGGCATAGACGAGCCGGTCAAACAGGGCGTGGCGCAGCCGCAGCACCGGCCCAGGGCCGCTGGCCGCCGCGGTGCCGGTGGCCTTGCTCCAGGCGATGGCCGTCTGTTCGGCGGCGGCGAAGATCCTGGCCTGGAGCGCGCTGGCCGACGCCTGCTGGTGGGCGGCGGCGTGGAACTTCTCGAACACCCGGGGCACCGCGAGCAGAAACGTGGGGCGGAATTCGGCGAGGCCGTCGGACAGGGTCCTGGGATCGGGCCAGTGCCCGAGGATCGCGCCGGTCTCCAGGTAACCGATCTGGATGATGCGCGCGAAGGCGTGCGCGAGCGGCAGGAACAGCAGCGTCGAGCACCCGGGGGTCTGGAAAATCTCCGGCAGCGCGGCGACCGCGTTGCGCACGTCGGCCAGCAGGTTGCCGTGCGTGAGCTGGCAGCCCTTCGGCCGGCCAGTGGTGCCGGAGGTGTAGACGATGGTCGCCAGATCCGCAGCACATCGCCCGGCCCGGCGCTGCTCGAGCCGCTCATCGCTGACCTGAGCGCCGCGGGCGGCCAGCGCGTCCAGTCCGTCGATCATCCACACGTTCTCCAGGCCGGGAAGGCTGGCCCGCACCCCACTGATGATCTTCTCGTGCTCGCCGGTCTCGGCGAACGCAGCGCGCGCACCTGAGTCCCGCAGGACCCATTCGGCCTCCTCGGCTGACGATGTCTCGTACACCGGCACGGTCACCGCACCTGCGGCCCATATGGCGTAATCGATCAGCGTCCACTCGTAGCGGGTATGCGACATCACCGCGACCCGGTCGCCCGGTCCGATGCCCGCGGCCACCAAACCTTTGGCCAGGGCGGCCACTTCCGCGCGGAAATCAGCCGCGCTGACGTCCTGCCAGCTGCGCTCGCCGGTGCGCTTACGCAGGATGACCATGTCGGGCTCGTCCTCGGCGCGACGGAAGACCACGTCAGCGAGGCTGGCCGATGCCAGGACCTCTGCGAGCGCCGGGATGCTGTACTCGCGCACGGCCCTCCTCACTGAATGCGCCGTTCCCGAACTGCTCTGGACAGTACAACGCTGGGCGTCGCATTCGCGGCCCGGGATTCGTATTTTGAGGAATCGCGGCTCCAGATGACCAGGTCGGCAGGATGAGCTTCCCGGGTGCATGAGTGCCGGCCACGCGTTCCCCCAGGCGGGCAAAGGCAATCGAGCAGGCCAGGCGTGATCTCCGAACGCGCCGAGGTGGACCTGTCCGAGGAGTCCTCCCGGCGGCGCCGTTGCGCCCGCAACCACAACCTTGCACCTCACCGACCTCGCCGAAGCTGCGGCCGCGCCCCGCGCATGCGGGTACGCGTGCCTGTCGTAGGACATAAGCCTCGGCTAGCCGGGACTTCGGACTCTCGATAACCCGGGCAGCCGGGCCGATCCTGAACCTGCGGACACCAGGGCACTCGCGCCTGCCGGTGAACCGCGAGACAGGAGTCATGTGATGAAAACCCTGATCATCGTGCTAGTGGTCGTGGCTGTGCTGCTGCTGATCGTCTTTGCGCTGGCGATGCGGATCGTGCGCCAGTATGAGCAGGGCGTGCTGTTCCGGCTTGGCCGCTTGCAAGGGTCGCGGGCACCAGGGCTGCGGCTGATCATCCCGGTCGTCGACGTCCTGCATAAGGTGTCGCTGCGGATCGTCACCATGCCGATCCAGTCGCAGGGCATCATCACCCGCGACAACGTCAGCGTCGACGTGTCCGCAGTCGCCTACTTCCGCGTCGTGGACGCGGTCAAGTCAGTTATCGCGATCGAGAACGTGCGCGCCGCCATCAACCAGATCGCCCAGACCACGCTGCGCAAGGTGGTCGGCCAGCACACGCTGGACCAGACCCTGTCCGAGACCGACACCATCAACCTGGATATCCGCAAGATCCTCGATGTCTCGACGGTGGACTGGGGGGTCGAGGTGACCCTGGTCGAGCTGAAAGACATCCAGCTGCCTGACTCGATGAAGCGCGCGATGGCGCGCCAGGCCGAGGCCGAGCGGGAGAAGCGCGCGAAGATCATTAACGCCGAGGGCGAGGCGCTGGCCGCCGCCGCGCTCGGCGACGCGTCGGACACGATGATGGCCCATCCTCTCGCGCTGCAGCTGCGCAACCTGCAGAGCCTGGTCGAGATCGGCGTCGACAAGAACACCACCGTAGTGTTCCCCGCGCCGCTGATGTCCACCATCGAGGAACTCGGCTCCTTCCTCGCCCGCGAGAAGGCAGCCAGCACCCAGGCCGCTGGTACCCGCGCGTCCGTGACGGCCGCGGCGAAGGTCATCGTCCCGGACAGTGTGGTCCCGCTCGCGGCAGCCAACGGAGGCACCAGCGCCGACCCGGCATAGCCGGGACGGCCGCAGGTGACAGGAGCACCCCCCGATGTATGCACTGAATGAGAACGCTGCTGACCCGCGATCCGCCCTCATGAGGATTCTGGTCCCGGCATGGGAATACAGTCGCCCCCGCGTCTCGGCGCACGTGCATTTCGCCATTGGCGCCGTTCTGGTCGCCGTCACCATCCTCGTGCTCTTTCTGGGCTACTGGTGGGGAGCGCTGCTGCTGCTGGCGGCCGCGCTGCACTTCTGGCTTGGCTACTACGACAGGACCGTCGCCCGCTCCGCACCTCCCAGGGCGAAAGCCTGCGCTGTCAGCAATCAGTAATCAGTAAGTGACAAACGCGGATATTTCCGAATGACCCGGGCACAGCCAGAGCAGGAGAACTCACGACACTCATATAGGTGACATCATCAGTACGCCCAGTCAGCGGGCTGAACCTTATGCCGGGTCTGACCTGAGTGCGCCGGCGCGGGCGGCGGCGAGCGCCACCTTGGCGGCGTTGTCGGCGGTGGTTCTGTCGATCGGTTCGGCGGTGACCAGGAGCCGCAGGTAGATCGGTCCGAGAAGGGTTCTGACCAGCTCGGCTGGATCGGTGCCGGCGGGAAGCTCGCCGCGTGCGATGGCGCCGGAGACGACCGGCTCAGCTTGCCGGAACAGCGCCTCGAAAAAGCTGCGCCTCGCGGCAGCGACCTCCGGTATCCGGCCGGCATCGGACATCGACGCGGCCGCGACGGTCCCGCCCGCCGGGCTGGTCAGAAACGCGACGGTCATCCGTGCGAGCCTGAGAAGATCGGTGCCGATGTCGCCGGTATCGGGGAAGGGCATTCTCGCTGCCGTAGCTCGATCGGCCACCGCGTCGGCGACCAGGCCTTCGCGGTCCTTCCAGCGCCGGTAGATCGTCGTCTTGTGCACCCCGGCCCGCCGCGCCACGCTGTCGATGGTCAGGTCGGCGTAGCCGGTCTCGGTCAGTTCGGCGAGCGTCGCGGCGAGAACTGCGGCACGGACCTTCGGGCCGCGCCCGACGGGTCGGGCGTGGCCTGCCCAGGCAGACTGCGGCTTCATTGCAATTCCAAGTTGCGTTTCTCGCTGGTCTGTGTCACTCTCATATTATCGCAACAATTAGTTGCGATAATGCGCAGTTCACCGCGAGCCCACCGGCTAAGGCTGCTCCTGCGCCCGGCAACCGGGCTTCTGGGAACCTGGGAAAGCTGGATTCATGGGTACTCCGGCCATCCGCACCGAGGGCCTGTCCAAGCGCTATGGGTCCGCCGATGCCCTGCTCGGCCTAGACCTTGAGGTCGCCGAGGGCGAGGTCATCGGTTACCTGGGGCCGAACGGTGCCGGGAAGACCACCACCATCCGTCTGCTGCTGGGGCTGGCCCGGCCGACGGCGGGGCGGGCAGAGATCTTCGGGCTCGACTGCCAGCGACAGACCGTCGAGGCGCACCGGCGGCTCGCGTTCGTGCCCGGCGAGGCCAGCTTGTGGCCCTCGCTCACCGGGTTCGAGACAATCCATCTCTTGGGGCAGGTCCAGGGCCGGGTCGACACCGCGTACCGCGACGAGCTGATCCAGCGCTTCGATCTCGACCCGTCAAAGAAAGTGCGGGCTTACTCCAAGGGCAACAAGCAGAAGGTCCTGCTCATCGCCGCCATGATGACGCGCCCTGACCTGCTCGTGCTCGACGAGCCCACCAGCGGGCTCGACCCGCTCATGGAACAGGCGTTCCGCCACAGCGTGGCCGAGGCGCGGTCTGCCGGGCAGACAGTGTTCTTGTCGTCGCACATCATGAGTGAGGTCGAGGCCCTGTGCGACCGGGTGGGCATCCTGCGCGAGGGCCGCTTGGTCGAGATAGGGACGCTGGCCGAGATGCGGCATCTCTCGACGCTGACCGTCGAGGCAACGTTCGATGGCGTGCCCCCCGACCTAACCGGAGTGGCGGGCGTGAAGCGAGTCGTCGTGGACGGCCGCCACGTCCATCTTGAGGTCCAGGGGACGATCGAGCCACTCGTCGAGGCCCTGGCCCGCACCGGCGTACGCGGATTGCTCAGCCGTGAGCCCTCGCTCGAAGAGCTGTTCCTGGCCCAGTACGGGCCCGGAGGCGCCGCACCGGTCCTGACCGGAGTCGCGCCGGCCGGCATGGCTCGGTCATGACCGGCCAGCTGATCGACCGGCCGCCACGCGAGCTCGCCCCTGCGGGCCGGTACCCGGGAACCGTCGTCGCCCGTCAGGTGGCGCGCCGCGCCGCTCGGTCGGGCGCCCTGTGGGGCCTCATCTTCGGCTTCTTCATCTTCCTCCAGACGCACGCCTACACCTCGACCTATAAGACCCACGCTTCGCGCGACCAGCTGGCGCGGGCCTACGGGTCGAACACGGCCATGAACGCGCTCCTCGGGTCGGAGCGCGGCGTCAACACGGTCGCCGGCTTCGCCGACTGGCGGTTCGTCGGCATCTTGAGCGTCCTCGGTTCTATCTGGGGTCTGCTCATGTCCACCCGCCTCATGCGCGGCGAGGAGGAAGCCGGGCGCTACGATCTGCTCCTGGCCGGTCAGACAACACGTCGGCACGCCGCGGGCCAGGCGCTCGCAGGCCTCGGCGCCGGGTTGCTGGCCTTGTTCGTGCTGACGGCTCTTGGGGCGGTTGTCACCGGCCGGTCCCCCTCGGTCGGATTCAGTCTCGGCCGGTGCCTGTACTTCTCAGTCACCCTGGTGGCCGGGGCGGCCATGTTCCTGGCCATCGGCGCGCTCGCCAGCCAGCTGGCCAGCACCCGCCGGCGCGCCAGGGCCATGGCCGGGGTCGTCATCGGCCTCGCGTATGCCCTGCGCATGGTGGCTGACACGAACCAGGGCCTGCACTGGTTAATGTGGCTCAGCCCCCTGGGCTGGATCGAGGAAACCAGGCCCCTGACCGACCCGGACCCAGTGGCCCTGCTTCCGGTCCTGGTCTTGCTGATTGCGGTCACCACAGCCACACTGCACCTAGCGGGCACCCGCGACGCCGGCGCCGCCTCGTGGCCCGGACGCGACTCGGCACAACCACATCTGGCCCTGCTTGGCGGCTCCGCGGGCCTGGCCGTGCGCCTGACGCGGCCGGTCGCAATCGGCTGGCTGTCCGCAGTCGCTGCCTTCGCCGTTATCATCGGCACCACGGCCGAGTCGGCCGCCAAGGACGCCACCGGCTCGCAAGGAGTCAGCCAGGCGATCGGACGACTCGGCGGGCACGGCTCGCTCGTGGCGGACGATCTTGGTCTGACGTTCCTGATCCTCGCGCTCCTGATCGCGCTGATCTCCGCCGGCCAGATCACCGCGATGCGGACGGAGGAGGCCGACGGTTACCTGGAGAACCTTCTTGTCCGTCCCGTGCGCCGGACGTCGTGGTTCGCCGGACGGCTGGGACTCTCCTCCCTTGTCGTCCTGGCGGCTGGGCTGCTGGCCGGGATCGGGGCCTGGGCAGGCGCTGCCAGCCAGCACAGCGGAGTCCGTTTCGGGTCGCTGGTGACGGCGGGCCTGAACGTCGTCCCGCCCGGGCTATTCCTCCTCGGCCTCGGAGCGCTGGTGCTCGGGGCGGGGCCGCGGCGGACCGCTTCGGTTGTTTACGGATACCTGGCCTGGTCGTTTCTCGTCGAGTTCGCGGGCGGAGTGGTTCACACCAGTCACTGGCTGCTGGACACATCGGTCTTCTTCCACATGGTTCCCGCCCCCGCCACGACTCCCGACTGGTCGAGCATGGCGGTCATCACCGGCCTCGGGGTCCTAGGAGCAGTCCTCGGCGGCATCCTTCTCTGCCGCCGCGACCAGAAGAACGCATGACCCAGCACAGCGCCGGGCTTACCGCAGATGCTGCTGGTGATCACTGTCGCGCTGGCGAGCCTCGCGGCCCTCAACGCGATCTTCACGGCCTGGGCATCCCTCGTAGCGAAGCGTCCGCTCCGTCACAGGGATGGGCTTCCCCGCTTGGCCTATCATCTTGGTGGCCTGCAGGTCGTCAGGATCACGCTGGCTGCGTGATTGAGGCGCAGCTATCTCGATTACCGGTGATGTGTCCGCCAGCTTCGCAGCCGCCGTCCGGTTGCCCAGCCGACGGTCGGCCCCAGTGCGGGGCCGAAGGTCCCTTCTGGAAGCGCGGCCCAGGCCGGGGGATGTTCGTGCACGAGATCGGAGCCGAAGGTCCTCCCAGGCGGGACCATCGGCCATGTCGGCCCGGAGCCCTGCTGCCTACCATGAGGTGAAAGTGATCCCTCTGCCGGCGCGGGGCTGGATGAATGAGGCTGATAGCTAGGTTGGGAGGCGGGTCATGGAGGTGCTGAACCCGCTGGACGCGTCCTTCGTCGACGCGGAAGACCAGGACCAGCACACGTCGTTCGCGATTGCGTCGGTCGCCGTTTTCGAGGGCCCGGCCCCGTCCTATGAGGAGTTCCTCGCGGCCATCGCCGGGCGCCTGCCGCTGGTGCCGATCTACCGCAGGAAGCTGCGCAAGGTGCCATTCAAGGTGGGCCCGCCGGTCTGGGTTGACGACCCGAACTTCGACATCCGCTACCACGTCCGGCAGACCGCGCTGCCCGCGCCCGGCGGGGACGAGCAGCTGCGTCGGCTGGTGGGGCGGGTGATGACGCAGCGGCTGGACCGCGACTACCCACTGTGGGAGTACTGGCTGGTCGAAGGGCTCGACCAGGGCCGCTGGGGGCTGATCTCCAAGGTGCACCACTGCATGGTCGACGGGGTGTCCGGCACCGATCTCTATCGCGTGATCTTCGACCTCACCCCGGAATCCCCGCCGCCTCTTGTTGACGACCGGACCGTGGCGGCCGAGCCGTCGGGCCTCGAGCTCGCCGCGCGGGCCGCGCTGAGCGCGGCGCTGCTTCCGGTGCGGGACGGCGGCGCGCTGAAGCGCGCGCTCGCGGACCCGGGGGTCCTGGCCCAACAGGCAGCCGACGCGTCGCGGGGCGTGGCGCAGCTGGCCCGGGCCCTGTGGCCGGCTCCTGGATCGTCCTTGACCGGTCCGATCGGCCGGCCGCGCCGGTACGCCTGGGCCCGGGCATCACTCGACGATGTCAAGAGCATCAAGCGTGAGCTGGGCGGCACCGTCAACGACGTCTTCCTGGCTGCGATCAGCAGCGGATTCCGGGCTCTCTTGCTCGCCCGCGGCGAGGAGCCCGCGCCATCCATGGTGCCGTCGCTGGTTCCCGTCTCGCTTCGGAACGAGGGCGAGGAGAGCATCTACGAGAACCGGGTGTCGGCGCTCGTGGCCCACCTTCCGGTCGATATTGCCGACCCAGTGGAACGCCTCGCCGCGGTCAGGACCCAGATGCTGACCCTGAAGGAGAGCAAGGAGGCAACGGCCGGCGAGGCGGTGGTCTCCCTGGGCCGCTACACCCTGTTCCCGCTGGCGTCGCTGTTCGTCCGGCTCGCGTTCAGCCTTCCGCAGCGGGAGATCGTCACGGTCACCACGAACGTCCCCGGGCCGCGGCAGCCGCTCTACGGACTCGGCCGCCAGCTGGTGGAGATCATTCCTTATGTGCCGATCGCCACCAGGCTGCGCACCGGGGTCTCCATCTTCACCTACTGCGGCAAGGTCACCTTCGGGATTACCGGCGACTACGCCACGACCCCGGACATCGACGTGCTGGCTCGCGGCATCGAGGACGGCATCGCCGCGCTCCTGTTCGCCGTGAGGAGCAGCAAGCGCAAGCAGCGGCCGCGCACGCCGGGATCCAAGGCAGCCGGGGCCGAGGATTCCCCGTCCGGTCAGGCCGCCAGGCTCTCGAGCGCCTCCTGAACCCTGGCGCTGGCCCGGATTCTCGGACCGGCGCCGGCCCAGGGCCTCTGCTGCCGCAGCTATGTGCTCGGGAACAGCTCTCGCTTCAAGATCTTGCCGAGGGTGTTCTTCGGCAGCTCATCACGGAACTCGACGACCCGCGGATACTTGTATGCGGCCAGGCGCTCCTTGCAGTAGGCGATCAGATCCGCCGCCACGAGGTCCCAGTCTCCCTGCAGCTTGACGACGGCCATGACCTCCTCGCCCAGGCGGTCATCCGGAATGCCGATGACCGCGGCTTCGGCGACCGCCGGATGGGAGTGCAGCACATCCTCGATCTCGGTCGGGTACACGTTGTACCCGCCGCGGATGATGAGTTCCTTCTTGCGGCTGACGATGAACAGGAACCCGTCCTGGTCGAAGTAGCCGAGGTCACCGGTGTGCAGCCAGTCGCCGGTGAAAATCTCGGCGGTGGCCTCGGGGTTGTTCAGGTAGCCCTTCATGACGTGCAGCCCGCGGGTGACCACCTCGCCCACGTGGTCCTGCCCGCGCGGCAGGGGATTGCCGGCGGGGTCCCACACTTCGGTCTGCGTACCCCAGATGGGCTTGCCGACGCTATAGGCGCGGCGTTCGGTCACGCTCCTGTTAAACGTCGTGGTCGAGGCGGTCTCGGTCATCCCGTAGCCCTCCAGGATCACGACCCCGAACCGTTCCTCGAACGCGTCCAGGACCGGCGCCGGTATCGACGCACCACCAGAAATCGCCACCCGCAGCGATGAGGTGTCGTATTTGTCCAGCCCGGAGCAGGACAGCAGGGCGACGAACATGGTTGGCACGCCCTCGAAGATGGTGGCACGGTCGCGCTGGATGGCGGTGAGCGCCGCGTCGGCATCGAAGCGCGGGACCAGCGACATCGTGCAGCCGAACCGCACGCAGACGTTCAGGATGCTGGACAGCCCGAATACGTGGAAGAACGGGAGAGCAGTGATGACGACGTCCTCGGGCCGGACGTCGAAGAGCCGTCCGGGGATATCGGCGTTCATGTAGAGCTGTATGTGCGTCAGCTCGGCGCCCCTGGGCTTGCCGGTCGTGCCCGAGGTGTAGACGATCACCGCCGTGTCGTTCAGCTCGCGCCGGGCGAGCTGGTGCCCGTCCGAGCTCTCGGCGAGCAGTCTTTCGAAGGGGGCGGCGCCGGCCTCGTTCTCGGCGTGGCCGAGGGCATAGATGTCACTCAGCCCGGCCGCGGCTGCGCCCTTGGCGGCCTCGCCGAGAACGCCTTCCCAGGTGATGAGCATCCTGGCTTGGGAATCTTCGAGCTGGAACGCCACCTCGGGCGCCTTGAGCATCACGTTCAGGGGCACGACGACACAGCCGGCTTTGAGGATCCCGAAGTACGCGATCAGGAACTGGGGAATGTTCGGCAATTGCAGCGCCACTGGAGCCCCTGGCCGAAGCCCGGCCGCCTCCAGGCCAGTGGCCAGCCGGCCGGACAGCATGTCCAGCTCGCCGTAGGTCAGCTGCCCGCCCGCGTGGACGGCAGCGGCCTTGTCCGGCGACGCGGACGCCGTCTCGCTGAGGATGACTGCGAGATTAAAGCTCATCAGCTCGCCCCATCCCCTTCCACTACGCACTTCGGCGGGAGCCGGTTGTATCTCGCTGGCGCGGTTGCCTCCTGGTTAGCACCTGCTCCAGCGATCCAGTGCAAGTCCGTCTCCAGCGTGCAATGGCGCAGCGGGCGTGCATACAGGCTTTAGTCACGACTTGCCAGGACCTTGGGCGCGAGCACCAGGCGCGAGGTCACCGTGGCGTATTGATCAGCGTCGCCGACGGAACACCTGGCCATCAGGACTGAACGTCACCGCGTCCAGGCCTGAGCTGGTTTGCGGGCGCTACGGCGCCGAGCACCTGGCGGACCTGGCGGGCGATCTCCAGGTCCTCGCGCGCCGCGATCACGAGGGTGCGCACGGCCGTGCCAGTCGCGCCGATCTCCCGGTCTCCGCTGCCGTCCGCGTTCCGCGCGGCATCCTCCCGGACGCCGAGAAAGCCAAGCCCGGCCATGGCGCGCGACCGGACCTCTGCGGAGTTCTCCCCGACGCCGCCGGTGAACACCAGCGCATCCAGGCCGTCCATGGCGGCGGCCATCGACGCGACCAGGGCGCGCAGCCGGTGCAGGTACACCTCGCGGGCCAGTACCGCCCGGGAATCCCCGGCGGCCGCCCGGGACAGCACTTCGCGCATGTCGCCGGTCCCGGCCAGGCCGTACAGGCCAGAGCGGTACTCCAGTGTCGCGGCGAGCTCAGCCGGCGGGGTTCCCGCGTGCTCCTCCAGCCACAGCAGCAGTCCGGGGTCGACCGAACCCGACCTGGTCGCCATGACCAGCCCGTCCAGGGGTGTGAAGCCCATCGTGGTATCGACCGAGCGCCCGTCCCGCACCGCCGCCAGCGACGCCCCGGCGCCGAGGTGGCAGCTGACCACCCGCGGCTGGGCGCCGAGCAAGGACGCCGCCCGCCGGGACACGTAGGCGTGCGACAGCCCGTGGAACCCATAGCGGCGCAACGTCCAGCGCTGCCGCCACTCGGCGGGCAGCGCGAACGTGGCCGCGGCGTCCGGGATCGTCGCGTGGAACGCGGTATCAAAGCACGCGACGGCCGACACACCGGGCATTAGCGCCTGGACCGCGTCCAGCGCGGCGAGTGACTTCGGCTGGTGCAGCGGCGCCAGGTCGACCAGCGCGTCGAGCTGCTGCCGGACGCGCGCATCGACCAGAACCGGCCCGCTGAAGATGTCCCCGCCATGCACGATCCGGTGCCCGGCCGCGCCCACCGTGCCGAGCGACCCGATGGCGTCCTTGAGCTCGGCCAGGTCGGCCTGCCCGCCGGTGACGGCCAGGTCCACGCCGCCGGTCACCTCGTCGTCGGCGGACAGCACACGCAGTTTCAGGCTGCTCGATCCGGCGTTGACGACGAGGACTGCGGTCAAGACTCCCACTTCCAGCCGGTGATCTCCGGCGCGTCCTCGCCGTGCGCCCGGGTGTAGGCGCGGCACTGGATGCGCTTGTCCTCCATGAGCTGGCGGACGTGCCCGGCGGTCGACGACAGCCCAGGCACCCGGTCGATCACGTCCATGACCAGGTGAAACCGGTCCAGGTCGTTCAGCATCACCATGTCGAACGGCGTGGTCGTGGTGCCCTCCTCTTTGTACCCGCGGACGTGCAGGTTGTGATGCCCGTGCCGCCGGTAGGTCAGCCGGTGGATCAGCCACGGGTACCCGTGGTAGCCGAAGATCACCGGCCGGTCGGTGGTGAACAGCGCATCGAACTCCGCGTCGGACATGCCGTGCGGGTGCTCCGTCGCGGGCTGCAGCCGCATCAGGTCCACCACATTCACCACCCGCACCTTCAGCTGGGGCAGGTGCGCGCGCAGCAGCGACACCGCGGCCAGCACCTCGAGCGTCGGGATGTCGCCGCAGCAGGCCATCACCACGTCCGGCGCGCTGCTGGGATCGGTGTCCGACGACGCCCACTCCCAGATGCCGACGCCGCGGGTGCAGTGGATGACCGCGTCATCCATCGTCAGCCAGTTCGCCTGCGGCTGCTTGCCGGCCACGATCACGTTGACGTAGTGCCGCGAGCGCAGGCAATGGTCGGCGACCGACAGCAGGCAGTTGGTGTCCGGCGGCAGGTACACCCGGATGATCTCGGCCTTCTTGTTCACCACGTGGTCGATGAAGCCGGGATCCTGGTGGGAGAACCCGTTGTGGTCCTGCCGCCACACCAGCGAGGACAGCAGGTAGTTCAGCGACGCGACCGGCCGCCGCCAGGGAATGTCCCGGCTGACCTTCAGCCACTTGGCGTGCTGGTTGAACATCGAGTCGACGATGTGGATGAACGCCTCGTAGCAGTTGAACAGGCCGTGCCGGCCGGTCAGCAGGTAGCCCTCCAGCCATCCCTGGCACATGTGCTCCGACAGCACCTCCACCACCCGGCCGTCCGGCGCCAGGTGGTTATCTCCGGGCACGATCTCCCCCTCGAACGCCTTGTTTGTCACCTGGTAGACGTCACCGAGCCGGTTCGACTCCGTCTCGTCCGGCCCGAACAGCCGGAAATTCGACGGGTTGGCCCTGATCACGTCGCGCAGCCAGCCGCCCAGCACCCGGGTCGGCTCAGACTCCGCCGAGCCCGGCGCCCGGACCGCCACGGCGTACTCCCGGAAATCCGGCAGCCGCAGCTCGCGGAGCAGCAGCCCGCCGTTGGCGTGCGGGTTCGCGCTCATCCGCCGGTAGTCACGGGGCGCGAGCCGCGCGACCTCGGCCGCCAGCGCGCCCGAGCGGTCGAACAGCTCGTCCGCCCGGTAGGAGCGCAGCCATGCCTCGAGCTGCTTCAGGTGCTCGGGGTTGGTCCGCGCCTCGGGGATTGGCACCTGATGCGCCCGCCAGGTCCCCTCGACCGGAAGCCCGTCCACCTCCTTGGGCCCGGTCCACCCTTTCGGCGTCTTCAGCACGATGGCCGGCCAGGCCGGCCTGGAAAGGTCGCCGTCCACGCGAGCGCGGCGCTGGATGGCGTGAATCTCGGCGACGACCGTGTCCATGGTGGCAGCGAGCTGCTGGTGTACCAGCTTGGGATCGTCGCCTTCCACCACGTGCACCGCGTACCCGTAGCCGCGCAGCAGCGACTCGAGTTCGGGGGCCGGTATCCGCGCCAGCACCGTCGGATTCGCGATCTTGTAGCCGTTCAGGTGCAGGATCGGGAGCACCGCGCCGTCGGTGGCCGGGTTCAGGAACTTGTTCGAGTGCCAGCTCGTGGCCAGCGGCCCGGTCTCTGCTTCGCCGTCGCCAATGACGCAGGCCACGATCAGATCGGGGTTGTCGAACGCCGCGCCGTGGGCGTGTGCGAGCGAGTAGCCGAGCTCGCCGCCCTCGTGGATCGACCCGGGCGTCTCCGGCGCCGCGTGCGAAGGGATGCCGCCAGGGAAGGAGAACTGCCTGAACAGCCGGGCCATCCCCGCTGCATCCTGCGTGATCGCGGGGTACAGCTCGCTGTAGGTGCCCTCGAGGTAGGCGTTGGCAACCATGCCGGGGCCGCCATGCCCGGGCCCGCAAACGTAGATGACGTTCAGGTCCCAATTCCTGATCACCCGGTTCAGGTGCGCGTAGACCAGGTTCAGCCCCGGCGTCGTGCCGAAATGCCCCAGCAGCCGCGGCTTCACCTGCTCCGGACGCAGCGGCTCGGCCAGCAACGGGTTGCCCATCAGGTAGATCTGCCCCACCGAGAGATAGTTCGCCGCCCGCCACCAGGCGTCGATGCCATCGAGTTCGCCGCCGGACAGCGGCGATGCCGCTCCCTGCTCAGTAAGACTCACCCTCGAAACCCCTTTGAATAGACAGCGCGGTAGCGGTTCACGCCCAGGCTATTTCCCGCCTCGGCCAGCCCAACCAGCCCGGCCAGCCCAACCAGCGCGGCCAGCCCAACCAGCGCGGCCAGCGCGGCCAGCCCGGCGGCGTACACCGCCGACCTGATCTTGGTGAGGAGTCTGCTTCCGCAATCCCGGAGGAGGCGCCGGCCGGCGTCCCCCGCGGCTCCTTCAGCTTCCCCGGATGACCACGACCGGGCAGGCCGCATGGCTGACACAGTGCAGGGCCACCGAGCCGGTGAGCATCTGATGGAAGCCGCCGTGGCCGCGGTGACCGACGACCAGCAGGCTCGAGGTCTTCGACTCGTCGATCAGCACCTGAGCCGGATGACCGTAGCCGATCACGGTCTCGACCTGGACCGACGCCGGGACGTTCGCCTTGGCGATGGCGTCGCCGACCTCGTCCCGCATGCGCTGCTCGATCTCGCTGGTGACCGCCTCTGGTGCCTTTCCTTCCGGCGGCAGGCCGGCCGCCGTGGGGAAGTGCCAGGCTCGGACCGCCCGCACGGTGGCCCCGGTGGCCGCGGCGTAGCGCCCAGCCCAGCTCAGCGCCGCCACTGACTCGGGCGACCCGTCGATCCCCGCCACCACAACCTGCCGTCCCGGTTCGGTTTCTGTCATCGCTCTCGCCTCGCGGTCGTCTGCGTTGCCGTTTCCTGGCGTCATTCAACCAGCGCCGACGCTGACCAGGACAGAGTCATTGGTCCCAGGCCCGCGCCGATCGCCGCTGTGCTAGCGCAGGAACTGGCCACGCGCAATCGCGACGACCGTCCGGACGGCGATGCCGCCCACCAGGATCGTGATGAGCGCCACCACGGCGGCGGCATAACCTCGGCCGCCGGCCACCCTGGAGAGCGTGATCCACTCCAGGGCGAAAACAGCGACGATCGCATAGGAGAACGTGAACGCCCACGTCGCGACCGAGAACCGCTGGCGCCGGTACAGCGGCGCCAGGCGCAACTGCATCGCGGCCATCAAGACGGTGTATCCACCGAGCGCGTAGGCGATGGCGTTGATGGCGCCGTGACTTACCGCGAAGTAGGCCGCGCCCACCCCGGCCGGCGGGGCGAATTCGATGGCCAGTGTGGGTACCAGCGGCGCAGGCAGGACCGGGTGGATGTACAGGCGATTGAGCACGGTGGAGCCGAGCAGCAGCCAGGAGATGACCGAGATACCGAAGCACGCCTCCGCGGCGTCGTGCAGGTTAACGCCGGTCGCTGCGATCGCGCCGACGAACCCGCCAGCGACGGTCGGCAGAAAGTAGCCCGGATGAAGGCGGTCATGGGCGATATCGAGGAGGACCCACTGGCCCATCAGCCATCCTCCGAGGGCGAGCGTGAGGGCCACGAAGATGACCACCAGTACGCGGCCGGCCGCGAAAGTCACGGTGGCCAGGGCAGCGCCGAGCGACACCGCAACGATCGGCGCGACCGAGACGAACGGCGCGAGCACCGGGTCGCGCAGGTCGGCCAGCAGCTGAGCCGGCCCCTGCGCCGCATACGCGACAACCAGGATGAACCACACCGCCGCGGCCAGAATGAAGAGCGCATCCGGTACCGCGGACGGCACCCCGAGGACTGGCCGGGCGGCTCGCCACGCGTCGGCCAGACCAGTAAGCCCGAACGAAACCCCGAACAGGTTGGGAGCAATCCTCGGCCCTCGGCGGCCCTTTGCCCCGGCCGCAACGGGGACAGCAGACAACAGCACCCCCGAGCCTCGACGTCCCCGCGCGGATCAGGCTTGATCAAGTCCGCCCTCGACGGTTTGCCCGTCGCGGCATGGCCTTACTCCTTGGGGCGCAGTACTCCGGAGCGGCTGGCTTACCGGCTGAGGTCGGCCGGTTCGTCCAGCCGCGTTAGCTTCCGCGGATTCCGGACCAGATAGACCCGGGTGACCCGCCCGTTCTCCACCACGAGGCTCACCGCGGTCAGGTCGCCGTCGAGCTCGATCCGGCCAGCAGGCGCGCCGTTCAGCCATACGGTCGTCGTCTTGAACGGGGCCACCGGCCGGTCCGCGCGCGCCAGCAATCTCGCTACCCGTTCGGCCCCATGGATCGGGGTCATGACGGCGGCCGCGATCCCGCCGCCGTCAGCGATCAGGACCACCTCCGGCGCCATGAGGTCCATAAGCTGCTGCAACTGCCCGGTTCGCAGCGCGGCCAGGAATCGCTCCACCACGGCCTGCTGCTCGGCCCGGCTCACCGGCATCCGCGGCCGCCGGGCCGCCACGTGCTCACGGGCCCGCCGC
>Ga0335075_10006232_pt1 | contig 18417 bp, 18 predicted proteins | sample Lox_Sample_24_FD_206723 | JGI IMG/M metagenome (GOLD analysis project Ga0335075, IMG submission 206723) | Soil microbial communities from Loxahatchee National Wildlife Refuge, Florida, United States - Lox_Sample_2.4 | ecosystem: Environmental > Terrestrial > Soil > Wetlands | place: USA... | reverse complement strand
GGCTCGCCAGTCATCGCTACCGTGGCCGGCCGCTGGGACCGGCGCAAACTGCTCGCCGCCGGCATGGCGGTGTTCGTCGCGGGCATGATCGTGCAGGCCACCGGTCCCACCTTTGCCGCTGTCGCGGCCGGGCGGGCGCTCGCGGCGCTCGGGGCGGCCGGTTACCAGGCCACCGCCTACAGCACCGCCGGTATCCTCAGCGACGACCAGCACCGCGCCCGCTCCCTGGCGGTCGTCGCCGGGGGCAGTTCCGTCGCCATCGTGGCCGGGCTGCCGTTCGGCATCCTGGTCGGCCAGGCCTGGGGCTGGCGCACGGCGATGTGGGTGCTGGTCGCCCTGGCCACTCTGTCCGCCCTGGCCGTGAGCCTGCTCCCGGCCGCCTACGCACCGCGGATGTCACTGCGCCAGCGGGCCGCCGCGCTGACCGACCGCCAGGTACTGGGCATCCTGGCCGGCACCGTCACCGTGCTCACCCCCGGTTTCCTCGTCATCGCCTATCTCCCCGCGATCATGCACAGTTCCGGCGCCTGGATCGTGGTCGCCATGCTCTGCTACGGCGCCGGGCAGGTCACGGGCACGGTCGTGGTTCCCCGGCTCATCCAGTGGCGCAGCGCGCGCGTTGCCCTGATCCTGGGCGCCTGCGGCATCACCATCGTCACCGCCGCGCTCACCGCCACCCGAACCAGCGACATCCCCGCATCGGTGACTATGGCCCTGCTCGGCCTGGCCGTCGGGCTGACCGTCGTCCCCCAGCAGCACCGGCTCTTCGCGGCCGTGCCGCGGCTCGCACCCGTCGCGGTCGGGCTCAACGGCTCAGCCATCTACATCGGCAGCGCGCTCGGCGCCGCCATCGGCGGCCTGGCCCTGGCCAGCGGCGGCAGTACCGCACCCACCCTGACCGCGGCCGCCATCGGGCTGCTCGCCACCACCGTCGCCGCGACAGCGGTCCGCGGCGCGTAGCGGCCGCAGGCGCGGTGCCCCGAGCCGCCCTGCTCGCGGCCAGGGGCGAAAGGTCAGGGCGTTCCGGGCGGGGTGACCGCGAAATCGACGGTGATCTGGCCGGCGTGCCGGAAGGTGAGCGTCACAGGCAGGCTGTCGCCGATGGGCATCGCGCGGGGCCGTATCACCACGATGTCGGGGCCGAACGGGGTGAGGGTGGTCACGGCGTGCCCCGGGATGGCCAGGCCGGTCAGCTGGCCCCTGGCCCCGAGGGGCTGGCTGCCGCGCCCGGCGAGGATGACCCGGCCGGCCGGAGCGCGGGCGGACAGCAGCTCATCCGGGCCGGCCAGGTTCTTGATGGTGAGGTAGGCGGGAGCGGTCGGGTCCGGGCCGCCGCGGCCCGCTGGGTTGCGGGGGCTGGAGATCGCGGCCAGGGTGAACTGCAGCGGCATCCGGCGCACGGTCCCGCCGCCGCCGGTCGCCACCCATACGGACAGCAGTCCGGTCAAGGCCACGGCGCAGGCGAGCGGCGCAGCTACCGGGCCCACGGCGCGGGCCCGGCCCCGGGCGGTCACGTCGCCCTGGCCGGGCTGGCCGGGCTGACCGGCGCGGGCAGGGCGGGCGGGAATGTGGTCCGGCCGCGCGGGGCGCCGGCGGCCAGGTGGCGCAGGCGCAGGCTGTTCGACACCACGACCAGGGAGCTCAGCGCCATGGCCAGGCCGGCGAACAGCGGGTTGAGGTAGCCGAGCGCGGCCAGGGGCAGCGCGATGAGGTTGTACCCGAAAGCCCAGGCGAGGTTGGCGCGGATCGTGCGCATCACCGCCCGTGACAGCGTGATCGCGTCGGCGATCCGCAGCGGGTCTCCGGTGACGAGGGTCAGGTCGGCGGCTCCGATGGCGGCGTCGGTACCGGTGCCGACCGCGATGCCGAGGTCGGCCTGGGCGAGCGCGGCCGCGTCATTGACCCCGTCGCCGACCATGGCCACGGCGTCGCCCGCGGCCTGCAGTTGCTGGACGCGGCTGAGCTTGCCGTCGGGCCGCACGCCGGCGAACACGTCGCCGGGACCGATGCCGAGCTGCCGGGCTATTGCCTGCGCGGGGGCCAGAGCGTCCCCGGTCAGCATGATGACCCGCAGGCCCAGGGCGCGCAGCCTGCTGACCGCCGCGGCGCTGCCGGACTTGAGCGTGTCGGCGACCGGCAGCACCACGCGTGCCTGGCCATCCCAGCCGGCCAGCGCCGCGGTCTGGGCGGCCTGCTCCGCGGCTTCGGCGGCCCGGTCGAGTTCGGCCGGTATCGTCAGCCCGTTTTCGGCCAGGAACCGGCGGGTGCCGACGGTCACCGCCCGGCTGGCCACGGTGCCGCGCACCCCGGCGCCGGGCACGCTGGAGAACGCGGTGGCCGGCGGCAGGGCGCCCAGCCGGGCGGTGGCGTGCCGGGCGATCGCCTGGCCGGCCGGATGCTCGGAGGAGTCCTCGACCGCGCCGGCCAGCCGCAGTGCCTCGGCCTCGCTGGTGCCGTCGGCCAGGGTGAGCGGCTGCACCGCCATGACGCCGGTGGTCAGCGTGCCGGTCTTGTCGAGGACGATCACATCGGCGCGCCGCGCCGCCTCCAGCGCTTGCGCGCCCTTGATCAGGATCCCGAGCTGGGCGCCCCGGCCGACGCCGGCCAGCAGCGCAGTGGGAGTGGCCAGGCCCATCGCACACGGACAGGCGACCACGAGCACCGCGAACGTGCAGCTCAGCGGGAACTGGCCGGGCAGCCCGGTGCCAAGCCAGAAGCCGAGGGTAGTCACGGCCAGACTGATCACGCAGGGAACAAAGATGCCGGCCACCCGGTCGGCCAGGCGCTGCGCCGACGACTTCGTGGCCTGCGCCTGCGTCACCAGTTCGATGATCCGGGCTAGCTCGGTATCGCGGCCGACGCGGGTCGCGCGGACGACCAGGCGACCGCTCAGGTTGATGGTGCCGCCGGTCACCGTGTCCCCGGGCGCGACCTCCGCCGGTGTGGACTCGCCGGTCAGCAGCGAGCCGTCGACGGCCGAGTTCCCGGCGACGATCACGCCGTCCGTGGCGATCTTCTCGCCGGGGCGGGTGACAAACTCGTCCCCGGTGGCCAGGTCGGCGAGGCCAGCGCGCCGCTCGGTTCCGTCCCGCAGCACGGCCACCGTGCCGGCACCCAGCTTGGCCAGCGCGGTCACGGCCGATCCGGCCTGGCGTTTGGCCCGTGATTCCAGGTAGCGCCCGGCCAGCACGGCCACGGTCACCCCGGCGGCCACGTCCAGGTACAGGGTGCCCGGGCTTACCGGGCCGAACGTGACCGCGAACGGCATCTTCATCCCGGTCATGCCCGCCCCGCCGAACAGCATCGCCTGTACCGACCACACCAGCGAGGCGGTAATGCCCAGGCTGACCAGGGTATCCATGGTCGCGGTGCCGTGCCGCAGGCCGCGCCAGGCGGCCCGGTGCAGCGGCCAGCCGCCCCACAGCGCGACCGGGAGCGTCAGCGCCAGGCACACCCACTGCCAGCCGGCGAACTGCAGCGACGGGGCCATAGCCACCGCGATGACCGCCAGCGCCGGGGGCGCGCAGATGGCCACCCGCCATCCCAGCAGCCGGGCCGCGGCTTGGGCGTCCGGGGCGTCCGGGTCGTCCGGGCCGGCCGCGGGCAGGGCTGCGGTATACCCGGCCGCCTGCACCGCCGTGATCAGTTCCGCGGGCTCGTGGCCACCCAGGCTGGTCACATAGGCCCGCTCGGTGGCATAGCTGACCGTGGCGTCAACACCGTCGAGCAGGTTCAGCCGTTTCTCGATCCGCGCCGCGCAGGCGGCGCAGCTCATCCCGCCGATGACCAGTTCCACCGGACGGGCCGTGGTCGGCTGGGTCACCGGCGCGCCGTCTCTTCCCGGGGAACGGGCAGCACCGCACGGCCGGCACCCATATTCATGTGCATCGAGGGCGGCGTGCCGTTGCCCGCCGGACGGACCGGCGCGTGAACCGGGACGACCGGCCCCACCAGCGAGCCCGCCTTGTACGCGCCGAAGAACACCGCCAACATCAAGATCACGAACCCGAGCACCTTGGCTTCAGGGCTCATCGTGTCCTCCCTGCCTACCTCGCCTTCCGCTCTGGCCGATCAACGCACCAAGACTAAGGCAGGAAGCTGGCGCTCCCGCCGGCGGGAACGAGACCGGCGTGCGCCGACGGCAACGGGTTTCGCTCAGGCGGTGTTCCACGGCTCGTCACGGCCTCCGGGACCGTGTGGCGGCGCGGAAAGGAATGCGGGCCGATATATTCGGCCGGCTCCATACCCTGATGAGGTATCGCAGATACCCCTTCCAGGTATTCGGGTATACCTGGGAGGGGTTATTGCGGGGTTGGAATCGTCAATTTTAATGCTCGACAGAACCCCCATCTACCTGCGGGTATACGCGGCTCACCGGGGCCTGGTCCGCGCTTTCTGCCATCCCTGTTGCCTGGTTCGCAAACTGCCATCTAATCTTCTGATTACAAAGTCTGATTGTGCCGGGAAGACGCCCGGGTCGGGCGCGTTCGCTACTGGTCGTGCCGCCGGGAATGTTCGGCCCGGCCAGCATTGAGGCGCGGAGAACCAGGCCCACAGGGCCGAGCCGCGATCGCGGTCCTGGGTCGCAGAAAGCCGGGAGGAACCGGGATGAGTGACATCGCCGTCGCGGGTGGGCAGGCCGCGAGGCGGGACAGCGCAAGCGCCGCGACCGCGGATAGCTGGCGGCCGCCCGACACCAGGCGGGTGCTGCAGCTTTCCCTGGCGGTCATATGGCTGCTCGACGCGGTGCTGCAGTACCAGTCGTTCATGTTCACCAAGGGGTTCGCCCAGATGCTGGCCGGGACCGCGTCCGGCAACCCCGGGGTGATCGCCAGCCCGATCAACTGGGATGCGAACCTGGTCCAGCATCACGCCGTCCTGCTGAACACGATCTTCGCCACGATCCAGTTGCTGCTGGCCCTGGGCATCGCCTGGCGGCCTACGGTCCGGGTCGCGCTGGCTGCCTCGATCGCGTGGGCACTGGCCGTGTGGTGGTTCGGCGAAGGGCTGGGGGAGGTGCTGAACAGCGCGGCGAGCCCGGTCAACGGGGCCCCTGGAGCAGTGATCATCTATGCGCTGCTCGCCGTGCTGCTGTGGCCCTCCGACCGGCACGCGGCCACGGCCCGGTTCGCAGCGGCCCGCGCGGTAGGCGCTCCGGTGGCCCGGGCGCTGTGGCTCGTGCTGTGGGGGAGCCTGGCCTACTTCGCGTTGATGCCGGGTAACCGGGCGCCCCAGGCTCTCAGCAGCATGATCGCGGGCATGGCCAGTGGCGAGCCCGGCTGGCTGGCTGGTCTGGACAACCACGCCGCCTCGCTGCTGGCGCACCGGGGCCTGGCCGCCTCCGTCGTGCTGGCCGCCGCGCTCGCGCTGATCGCGGTCGGCGTCTATCTGCCGCGGCCGGCCGCCCGGGCCACCGTGGTGCTGGCCATCGTGGTGGCCGCGGTCATCTGGGTCTTCGGGGAGGCGTTCGGGGGCATCCTGGCCGGGGGAGCGACCGACCCCAACTCCGGCTTGCTGCTGATCTTGCTTGCGGTGACCTACTGGCCGACGCGGACCGCGGCCGCGGCGGCTCAGCGCGCCGGCGCGGAAGAGGCGACGGCATGATGACACCATCCTGGATCCTGGACATCCTGGCCGCGGTCATGCTGCTGGTGGCGGCGATCAGCGCGGGCCGGCTGGTGGCGGCCCGCCCGCGGGCCGGGTCCGCCGGGGACGCGGACATCGACATCGCACACCTGCTGATGGGCATCGCGATGGCCGGCATGCTGGTCGCGAGCCTGACCACGCTGCCGAACGGCTGGTGGGATGCGATCTTCGCCGTGCTGACGGCATGGTTCGGCTGGCGGGTCTACCGCGAATCCCGGGGGCAGGGCGCCCGGGTGCTGGCCGACGGCCACCACATGCCGCACCTGGTGCACAGCGCCGCGATGCTGTACATGTTCGTGGCCCTGAACGCGGCCGCCGGCGGCGGCGGGATGGGCGGCATGGGCGGCAGTTCCGGCATGGCGATGCAGACGCTCAGTGCGCCCGTGGTGGCGTTCATCTTCATCTTGTGGCTGGCCGCTTACGTCGTCCTGGACCTCGACCGGCTGTCCGGCCCGGGCCACGGGCGCGGTAGCTACTTCGCCCCGGCGCTGGCCGGCGCCACGGCCGGGACCGGCTCGGTGAGCCTGGCCGCCTCAGCTGTGCCCGCGGGGACCAGCGCCGGTGTAGCCGCCGGTCAGGGGGCCGCCGACGGCAGCCATCCGGCCGGCCGGGGCCTGCTGGCCACCGGGAGCCGGTCCGCGTCGGCCCGCGCTTTGCTGCTCAGCCCTCGGGCGGCCGCTGGCTGCCGCATCGCGATGGGCGTGACCATGGCCTTCATGCTCGTCATCATGATCTAGCGGCTGATGACGCGTGGCTTACCGAAACGCATCCTCGGCTGGGCAGCGGCTGCCCAGGACGGCGGCAGCCCGCCGGGTCGGCCTGCTGGCAGCGGCGGTGGTCATCGGCGCGGCCGCTGCGGCGTGTAGCCACGGTCCGGTGAACGGCCCGCCGCGGTATGCGGTGCTCGCTCGCAGCGTCCCGGGCCTGGGCGAGATCGTCACCGATGGCACGGGTTTCACGCTGTATATGTACGCGCCCGATCACCGAGGCCGCTCGCAATGCAGTGGGTTCTGCGCGCAGCAGTGGCCGCCGCTGGTCCTGCCGCGCGGTGTTACCCGCCCCAAGGCCGGTACTGGGGTCCGGGCATCCATGCTCGGGACGGTGCGCCGGGCCAACGGACAGCTGCAGGTAACCTACGGCGGCTGGCCGCTTTACCTGTGGATCGGCGATGACAGTCCCGGCCAGGCCACCGGTCAGGCCGACGACATGGGCCTGTGGTACACCCTGTCGGTAACCGGTGCCGTGGACCGGGGCACACCCCGCTGACACGGATGCCCGGTGCCGGGCGGTACGCGCCTGCGATCGTAACACTGGGTGCTATCTTTTACCGCACCCAGTAGTTACGGTGAGTATCGAAATGATCACGTAACGCCAATACGCTTGGGCTCATCGGAACGGGTAGACCAACTCTGCAGTCCCCGTGAATCGGAGGGCATGATGCAACGTGAACTGATCGAGAGCCTCGCAGTGCACGCGGCTTTCGATTCCCGAACCCTCGCGCATGTCGTGGACGCTCTTTCGGGTTGTGAGGAGGCCGTCATTGCGTGCTCAGCCGGGATGGTGGCCGAGCAAGACATCGACCGGATGCGCGCATCCGTGCTGCGCGACCTGGAGTGCAGCGAAGTTGTCGCCACCACCCGCAGGCTGCTCACCCGGGCGACGGCGGACGACAGCACGCTGATCACCGCTCAGCTCGAGGCGTGCCTCATCGCGTGCCGGCGCAGTGAGGAACAGTGCAAGCTGACCGCGGCGCAGCACGAGCACTGCCGGCTGTGCACAGCCGCTACGCGTCGGGCCGCCGAGGCCTGCCGCCAGGCACTGGAAGCCCTGCGCGGCTGAACCGACCAGCGCCGCGGCTCTCAGGTCGTTCTCGGCGAAACTGCAGGAGGCGCGGCTCTCCTCTTCGGCGGCTCAGGAACGGTTGCCGGGCAGCGCCGGCGACCGGCCAGTTATGGGTGGCCGGCCGCCGGGCGCTGCCCGGTGCGGGCGGTGTTGCGGTTAGGAGGCGACGATGCCCTCGCCGCCGGCCGCGCCGGGAACGGTGACCGAGCCGGTCTGGGTCAGGGAACCGCCGGGGTTGATGCGGTAGGCATCGACGTTGCCGGCCCCGCCGGCCTGCACGTACAGGTACTGGCCGTCGGAGGACACGGTCGCGTCGACCGTGCCGGCATCGGTCGGTGTCGTGCCGAGCAGCGTCACCGCGCCACCGGGCTGGGTGCTCAGCGTGGACTCGCTGGCGCTGCCGGCGTTGGAGGCGTAAAGCGTGCCATCCGGTGCCGCGGTGATCCAGCAGGTCGCGGCCTGCCCGGTGGCGGCACTGCCCAGCTGGGTGAGCGTGCCGCCGGGGGCGATGGCGAAGGTGGCAACGGTGTCGGTGCCCGTCTCGGCCAGCGCGAGGTGCCCGTACCGGTCGAAGGTTATGCCGAAGGGCAGCTGGCCGGGCAGCGAGGTGACGGTCGGCTGGGCCGACGGGCCGGACGGTCCGTCGGCGAAGACATCAACGCTGTTGGCCGCTCCCTTGGTCGTGACCACCAGCTGCGACCCGTCGGGGGTGAAGGCGATCTGGCCGGGCGTGCCGGTGAACACGGTGGAGGAACTCGTGCCCAGGCCGAGATCCCGCTGCCAGGACGGCACCGGGATCAGGCGGCCGCCGAACTGGACGAAGCCGGATACCGATGCGCCGCCCAGCGCGTTGAGCACGAACACCTGGTTGCCGCGGACGGCGATGCTGACCGGGAACTGCCCGCCCGAGCTGATTACCTGGCTGCGGATCAGCGTGTCGCCGCGGACCGAGAACACCGTGATCGTGTTGCTGCCCGCATTGACCGCGTACAGCAGGCCGGCCTGCCGGTCGTAGGCCAGCGAGCCCTCCGAGGCCAGGTGATCGACCACCGAGCCGGTCACCTGTCCTCCGTTCCCTCCGGTCGGGTAGCTGCCCACCTGCTGCAGCCCGCCGCTTGCGGTCCGTTGATAGGCGACGATCGTGTTCCCGGCGGTGTTGTCGGTCTGCACGAACACCGCGTGGGCCGGCCCGGGCAACGCTTGCGCCGTGGCCGCGCTGGCCGGCAGCGCCGTCAGCGCGGCGGCAACGTCCGGGTACGATGACGCTGTGCAGCTTGCCAGGCCAGCGCCGCGCGAACTGGATGCCGAGTCAGCCAGCTGGCTGGGCCGGCTAGCCAGCGCGGCCCCGGGGGAACGGCAGGCGGCCGAACGGGAACTGCACGGCAAGCTGTTGCGCATCGCGCTGGCCGAGGTCCGCAGGCGTTCGTCCCGCACTCCGGTGACCGGCCCCGAACTTGACGATGTCGCCTACCAGGCCGCCGGGGACGCGATGCTGGCGATCCTGGGCAAGCTCGCCGAGTTCCGCGGCGACAGCCGCTTCACCACCTGGGCCTACAAGTTCGTCATCCTGGAAGTGTCGAGCAAGCTCGGCCGTCATTACTGGCGCAACCCGCCGGTCGCGCTGGACGCCGCGCAGTGGGAGCGCCTGCCGGACCGGCTGGGACTTGACCCGCACCAGCACGCCGAGGCCACCGGCATCCTGGCCGAGGTACGCCACGTGATTGACACCGAGCTCACCGCCCACCAGCGGCGTATCTTCATCGCCATCATCGTCGACGGGATACCCCTGGACGCGCTGGCCAGCAAGCTGAACCTTCAGCGCAACGCGATCTACAAGGTGATCTTCGATACTCGCCGTAAGATCCGCCGCGCGCTGGTAGCAAAGGGCTATCTGGACGATGTGGGTGCGGGGCGGCGATGAACGAACAGGACATGCTGGAGCGCTTCCTGCACACCGATCCGCGTGACGTCGGCTGCGGCCAGGCGACCGCCGTGCTGCACATTTACGTGGACATCGTCGCGGCCGGCCGGGACGCGGCCGGCCGGTACCCCGGCGTGGCCGCGCACCTGGCGGCGTGCGGGCCATGCGGCGAGGACTTCGCCGGGCTCCTCGCCGCCGTCACCAGCGACGAGCCAGACGCCTGAACGGGGTGCCGGTCCGCCCGGCCCGCGACGCTGCCTCACCCCTCCCGCTGCGGCGTGGCGAAGGCGCGGGAAGCGGCGGCCACCATCTCGGGGGTGACGTCATCGAGGACGCCTGACTGGATGGCGAAGCCCTGCAGAGCCGCCATGATCAGGCGGGCCGCCTCGGGAGGCGTGCCGGCCGGGAGGATCTGGGCCAGCCCGTTAAGTATGTGGTCGACCAAGTCCCGGGCCAGGTCGGCCATGTCCGGGTCGCGGAATGACTCGGCCCACACCTGCACGGTGACCGGCAGGATACGGGCGCGCAGATCGCTGGGTTCGAAGAGCACGGCGATGGCTGCCAGTGCGTCGGCGGGATCGAGGCGCTGGCCGGAGACGGCGTTGATAGCCGGGGTCAGCACCTCATTCATCATGTTCTCGGCGATCGCCTTGATCAGCGAGTTCTTGCTGGGGAAATAGCGGTAGACCGCCCCGGCGGACAGGCCCGACTCATGGAAGATGTCCTGCATTGACGTGGCGTGGAAGCCCCGCCTGGCAAAGCAGTCCGTGGCCGCGTCGAGGATCTGCAGGCGACGGCGCTCGAGATGTTCCTGGCTGACCTTTGGCATGCCCCCATAATATAAAACGGACGTTCGTCTTGACAAGTTCACCCCAGAGGCGGCAGGATGTACGTAAAGAGAACGACTATCCGTTTTGCATTAGAAGGGGGCTGCCCGACATGGCTGCCTTGGATGAGACGTGGGTCCACCCGGGCCAGCACGCCGCCAGCCGGCCCGGCGCCATCCAGCCGGGCACCGCGCAGGCGGGCGCGTACCATCAGCGCCACGCACCGCGCGGCGCGGCGGCGCCGACGTTCATGGCGTTCGCGCTGGCCGTCGGCGTGATCGCGATCCAGTTCATCATGGTCTCCACGTACGCGTGGTCGGCCACCAGCACCGCGCCGCGGAATGTCCCGGTCGCGATCGCCGGCCCCGCCCGCGCGGTCGCCCTGGTCACCGGCGAGCTGGACACGGCCAAGCCCGGCGCGTTCAGGCTGCTCCCGGTCGGCACGACGGCAAAGGCGCGGCAGGACATCATCAGCAGGCAGACCTACGGGGCGATTCTCGTGTCCGGACCGGGCCGGATCGACGTGCTCGTGGCCTCGGGCGGCAGCCCCGCCGTCGCCAGCGTCCTGACCGCCATGACGGCCAAGATGGACGCAATCAGCACGCGCCCGGCCAACGTCACCGACATCGTGCCCACCGCTGCGGCCGACCAGACCGGCGCGGCGTTCAGCTTCACGGTGCTGCCGCTCATGCTCAGCAGCCTGATCGCCGGGGTTGTGCTCACGATGCGGGTGCCCGACCCAACCCGGCGAGCGGCCGCGCTGGTGGCATTCGGTATCGGCGGAGGTCTCGCGTCGGCCGCCGTGGCTCACACCTGGCTCGGGGTCATCCCGGGACACTTCACCGCCATCGCCGGCGCGATGGGCCTGGCCTCGCTGGCCGCCGCGGCCGGGGTGTCCGGGCTAGCTCACTTCGGCGCTCGTTTCGGCAAACGCCATGTGGGACTCGGGATCGGCAGTGTCATCATCATGCTGCTCGGCAACCCCTTCTCTGGCATGTCAAGCGCGCCGGAGATGCTGCCCGGCATCTGGGGATTCATCGGCCAGTGCCTGCCGACGGGGGCGGCGGCCACGCTGCTGCGATCGGTCGGCTACTTCGCTGGGGCGCGCTCGGATGGCCCCTGGACGGTGCTCGGGATCTGGGCCGGAGCGGGGCTGCTGCTCACCCTGACCGCCCACCGGCCGGTCGGTGGCCGCTCCTCCTCGGGCCCGTCCTTCTCCGCCCCATCACCCGCCGTCCTGTCTTCCTGACCCGGCCTCGATCCAGGCGCGCGGGTGCCCGCAGGCAACGGCGGCGTTCCTGGCGGCGGATCCCGGCTCGCACGATGGCGAGCAGGGCTACAGCGGTGAGGGTTGAGCCCGCGAGAATGATTGCCATAAAGGCAGGTTGCGACGTTGCCCTGGGGTTCGGCGATGACAAAGGAAGATGGTGCCATCGGCACCGGTGCCCGCCCGGCTGAGCTGCCGCAAGGCCCGGTCACGACGGCCGGCGAGCAGACCGGCTTCAACGCTGTTCTCGCGGCAGCCATAACCCGGCGCGTGGGCTCGATGCCGGCGCTTTACGTGGTGCTGGTCATCGTCGGTGGCTGGATGACGCTGGCGACCTGGGGCCCCTTACACCGGCTCGATCCGTATCCGTTCAAGTTCCTGCTGTTCCTGGACAACGTGGTGCAGCTCCTGCTGTGCTCGGTGATCTTGGTTGGGCAGCGGGTGCTGGGCGTGGCCGCCGACCGGCGAGCGGTGCAGACCTATCAGAGCGCCGAGGCGATCTTCGAGCAGGTGGCTGATCTCCAGGAACACCTGGACCGGCATGACCGGGCGCTGAGCCGCGGGATCAGCCTGCTCGACTCCAGCCCGCACCCCTGGATTCAGCGGCACCGGGTGGAGCCACCGCCGCAGGCCATCGACCAGGCCGTGAGCGTCAACGACCGGATCGCAGCCTGGCTGACAGAGCGGCTGGGCAGCATGCAGGCGTTCTACGCATCGGCCTTCATCCAGGTGGCCTGGATCGGCCTGGCCGAGGTAGGTGTGCAGCGGTTTGATCCCTACCCGTTCGCGTTCATGACGTTTCTGTCCACGCTGGCCCAGCTGATCTTCATGATGGTGATCATGGTCGGGCAGGACGTGATCGGGCGGGCCGCTGACCGCCGCTCCGAGCAGACATTCCTCGACGCCGGAGCGATCTTGCACGAGTGCCGCCGTATGAAAGCGCGCATGTCAGCGCAGGACCGCGTCATCGACAGCCTCAGCGGCTACACCACCACCCAGGTCACCGAGCAGCTGGCCCAAGCCATCCACCGGACCTACCTGCAAGCCGCCGCCGGCCGGGGAGAGGCCCTGAACAGCAGGCCGTCCCTGCGGGCGTGGGAGGAGTTGCCGGACGAGATGAAGGAGTCCAACCGGGCTCAGGCGCGGCAGGTCGGGGAGAAGCTGGCCGTGATCGGCTGCTTCATGGTCCCGGCCTTCGACCGGGCGATGACGTTCGAGTTCGACGACCAAGAGGTGCAGTTGCTCGCCCAGCTGGAACACGAGCGCTGGATGGGGGAACGGATGGCGCGGGGGTACGCGTCCGGGCCTGCCCGGCAGGGGCGCACGCACCCCGACCTCGTGCTGTGGGAAGAGTTGCCCGACGAGGAGCGGGAGAAGAACGTGGCCGCCGTGCAAAGCATCCCGGCCCTGCTGGACAACGTTGGCTTCCAGGCACTGCGGCGCGGGGTCCAGGACGGCTCAGGCCAGGCGGATTTCACCACCACGGAGTGGGCGATCTTGCAGCAGGCGATGATGGCCGCTGGCTTGCTGGTCTCGCTGGCCGAGGACACCGGCGATGCCGACGAAATGTTCGCGCTGATCAAGAAACTGAGAGATAGCAGCATCACGCATCCGCAGCGGTTCATCCGTGAGCTCGCGGCAGCGTCCACCTTCAGCACCGGATGGCGAGTCGGCACCAGGTACGCCGACTACGAGCCTTCCGCGCTGGCGGCGATCCGTTCTGCCACCGATATCGTCGCGCAGAAGGCCGCCCCGGAACTGCCCGGCTTCCGCGCGTTCCTGGCCGAGATCGCCGCCGTGGTCGCCGACGCGAACATCGAAGGTGGGTTCTTCAAGGTGGGCGGCCGGCACCGCACGCCCAGCGAAGCCGCAGCCATGGAAGCAGTCAGCCGGGCAGCCGGGCTCGAAATCTGACCTCGGCCGAGATGCCGTGGCCCAACGCTTCCCGGATACGCTGTGGCCGTCGCGGAGATGCCGATTCGGGTGGTGGTTCACCCGTTCGCGTCCAATCTGGACGCGAAGAGCGGAAACCAAGGCAGCAGCGGGGAGGCCGCGCGTGACCCAGGATGGCATGCGCTGGCAGCCGGCGTGGACCCAGGCCATGACCGACTTCCGCGGCGACGATGAGGAGCAGCCCTTCGCCGATGTCACCGTCCGCATGACAGTGCCCGCGAGCATCGGCGGCAGCCAGGTTCGGGCGGAGTTGAGCAATCGCTTCGGAGACGAGCCTGTCCTGATCGGGCGGGGCGCGATCAGCGTAGGCGGCCGGTGGCTCGATATTTCCTTCGACGGACAGCGCTCGGCTGAGATCCCGGCCGGCGAATCGCGGTGGACCGACCCGATCGACCTGGCCGTCGGTCACGGCGATGATGTCGGTGTTGATCTATATCTGCCCGGGCTGACGCCCTATGCGACGGCGAACGGGTTCCGGTTTCAACGATCGGCGAGGCCAGGAGACTTCGCTGGATCGCGCGAGTTCCCGGCCCCCGATACCGGGACCGGACTCGCGCCTGCCGGGACCGGCTGGTCCCTTCCTTCTGGAGGTCCGTTCCTGCGCGCTATCGAAGTCGCCGGAACGGAGGCTAAGGCAGTAATCGTGTGCCTTGGCGCCTCCATCACCGCCATGGGCTGGCCGCAGCTCACCGCCGCCTTGCTTCCGGCCGATGCTCGTATCTCCGTCCTCAACCGCGGCATTCCGGGAAACCGGCTCCGGTTTGACGCCCCACCCATGAACCCATCCTGGGGAAGATCAGGACTGTCCCGGTTCGATGATGACGTACTGGGAACCGCCGGCGTCACCCACGTGGTGCTCGCCCACGCGAGCAACGACATTGGACTCCCGGGGGAATTCGCGCCCCTCAGCGAACTGCCATCGGCCGCTCAGCAGATCGGCGCCTACCAGCAGCTCATCGACCGAGCGCGCGCGGCCGGGCTCGGAGTGATCCTGGCCACCATCACCCCGATGCCGCCCAAGCAAGGCGATGACCCTAGCCGGGAGCAAATTCGCACCGCTGTGAACGACTGGATCCGGACATCTGGCCTCGAACTCGCCGACTTCGACGAGGTGATCCGCTCCGATGAGACACCCTCACGAATCGCGGCCGAGTACGACGTCGGCGACCATCAGCACCCCAACGTCACGGGGGAAAACCGCCTCGCACAAGCGATGGCCGAAGCTATCGCGCGGCTGCAACTTTAACCCGCGTGGGCGGGCATGAAAGCCCGCCAGGCGGTCTTCGCGAGCGCCGAGCCATCTCGGTTCCATCGGCAAGGCAGGCACCTCATGAGCGGCATCAGCATCATCGGCCCGGGAAAGCATGGCCCGCGTCCTGGGCACCATCGCGGTCGCCGACGACGACGCCGATGCCAAAGCGCGCGTGTCATCGTTCGTGGAGAGCCTCGGCTTGCGCCCGCTGGACACGGGCGGCCTGAAGATGGCGCACTTGGCTGACTCGGCGAGAGCTCGGGATCGGTCGGGGCGGGCGCGAGCGGGGTGGTCGTACGCCCGGCGCTCCCGGCAGCTAGCGCAGGCAACGGGGGCGCCGAGAGACACCCGATCAGCCGGTCAGCCGCTTCTCCATGTAGATGCGCCGGTAGCCGTCCTCGGCCCGGCGCTCAATTTCGATGTAGCCGAGCCGTGCGTAGATGGCCTGGTTTTCGGTCATGGCCTCGTGGGTGACCAGGGCCATGCGGCTGAGCGTGCGGCGGGCGGCTTCCTGCTCAGCGAATTCCATGAGGGCACGGCCGAGCCCGCGGCCCTGAGCGCTGGGATCCACGGCGATGTTCTCGACGTACAGGAGGTCGTCGCGGGGGTCGAGGGTGAGCACGGCCGTGATGGGAGAGCCTGTGACCCAGGTTGTGCCGGCCTCGACCGATGACCCGTAGTCGCGGAACATCGGGCCAGGCGGTTTGTCCATCCGGGTCAGGTACCTGGCGTAGGCCGCGTCGATCACCGCCCTGATCGCGGGCAGGTCGTCCGCGGTCGCACGACGGAGTCCGAACGGCCCGGGCGTGCTGTCAGATGGTGCTGTCATTTGCTGCCCCAGAATAGTCGGCAGGCCATCGGAAACGTGTAGGTGCCGTCGGCCGCTCGGAATTCGGCCATCGCCTCCTCGAGTTCGCTCCTGACGACCTCCAGCTCGTGGCCGGCGAGGCTGTCCATCGCCCGCCCGAACGGGACCGGCGCGGAGATCACGCTCCAGACGGCGGCGGCCGAGGGCATCGGGATCGGCCAGGAGAACATCTGGGTATGCAGGGTGGAGATGCCCGCCTCGCGCAGGAGGCGCTCGCGCAGCCCGGGCGCCGCCACCGCGGTCAGGTAGTCAAAGTCCGGCAGCAGCTCAGCCGGGACGTGGTGCTGCAGCACCTGGACCATGCGGCTGAACAGCGTGTTCAGCTCCATCGCGTCGAAGGCGGCCACGCTGAACGGCGCGCCGTCCTTGAGCACGCGGGCCAGTTCCCTGGCCGATGCGGCGACATCGCCTTCGCTCAGGAACGCGAACTGTGAGATCGCCGCGTCGACAGACTCGTCCGGCAGCGTGAGCGCGTCCAGCGACATCACCTCGAAGCTGACGTTGCCGATCGCATGGGCGGCGGCGAGCGCCCGCGCGGCGTTGATCAGCGTGTCGGCCCGGTCGACGCCCAGCACCCGCGCCCCCGGATTCCGGCGGGCCGCCTCGAAGGCCGGCGAGCCGGTGCCGCAGGCGAGATCCAGGATCAGGCCGTGAGCCTGCGCCGGGAGGTTCCCGAGCAGCGCGTGGGTGGGCGGGCCGACCGGCGGGAGCGCCGATGCCTGCGGCCCGCTGGCGCCGGAGTTCCAGTCAACCTCCGCGCGCTGCCGGGTGGGGAACCCGGTCGGTCCGGCTATGTCTTGAGCCATGTCTCGGCCTCCCTGGATGGTCGTGAGGGGTGACGCTCAGAGATGGCGCGTGGCGCCCGGGCCTAACCGGTGGCCCACCCCACTTACGGGCACTACTATATGGGGTGCCACCCCAGATAATGTCAAGGGGAGGGCAGGAGGGACGGCGCAATGCCGCGAGCGGAGCCGGGCGGGCGTTCGCTGCGTGCCGACGCGAGACGAAACCGCGAGATGATCATCGCCGCCGCCGAGGACCTGTTCCTCCGGGACGGCGCGAGCGCGTCTCTGGAGGAGATAGCACGGCGGGCCGGAGTGGGCTCGGCCACGCTGCACCGGCATTTTCCTGCCCGGAAGAACTTGCTGGAGGCAGTTTATTTCGATCATGTGAGGGAGCTCTGCGACGCCGCGGAGTCGCTGGCCGCCGGCCAGGGGCCGGCGGAGGCATTGATCGCGTGGCTCTGCCTGGTCAATTCGCGGGCGGCGGTGAACAACGGGCTGGCCGCCGCCATGGCGGCCGGCGCGGATGGTGGGACCCGCGGCAGCCTCCAGTCCTGTCACGCGATGATCGCCGCTGCCGGGAGTACCCTCCTTGAACGCGCGATCGATTCCGGTGCCGTTCGGCCCGACGTCGATATCCGCGACCTCCTCGGGCTGGTCAACGCTCTCTCCCGCGCCGACCGAGGACATGACCGCGCCGCCGGCGACGAGAACCGCCTGCTCATGCTGGCCATCACCGGGATAGTGGACGATCAGCGGACGGACCCGGCCCCGAAGCACTCAGGGGCGGCTGCCGCGCCCCGGAGGCGGCCTGCCCGCCGTCCGCCTCCCCGCTCGGGCTGGTCAGCAAGCTGAGCACAGCCCGCTGCCCGTTCAGGCAAGGAAGAGAGAGGGGTGCCCGCGGCCCGGTGCGCGCCGAGCGTGGACTGGTGCGGCTGGCCGGGAACGCCTTCGGCTCGCCGGTGAGCCCGGTCAGGCGGGCTGCCTCCCGTCGCGCCGCGGCTCACGGTTCCCGGGCGGGTCCAGCAGGCGTTCCAGGGTCCGCTGGAACGTCGCCGGGGCCAGGTCGAAGCCGGCGGCGACGAGACTGGCGTAGCCGACCAGTGCGGCCAGCATGACCTCGGCGACCTCCGTGGCCGACTGGTCCTCCGCCATGGCGCCGGGCTGGCGCGTGTCGCGGATGCGGGCGGCGAGATGGTCGCGCAGGGCGGCGTGCCGGGTGCGCGCGATCTCCGCGAGCGCGGGCTGGACCGCCGCGCTGCCCCAGATCTGTGCGGTCAGCCGGGCATGGTCCACCCCGGCCGGCGCCGACACGTAGGACAGCAGGCGGGCCAGGGCATCGCCGGGGGACTCGGCGACCGGAAAGTCACCTCCCACGGTGCCGTCGCGTCCCTCGGCAACCGCCGCGACCAGTTCGTCCTTGCTGGCGAAGTACCGGTAGATGTTGCCGATCGACATCCCGGAGGCCGTGACGAGGTCGGACATCGAGGTGTCGGACAGCCCCTTGCGGGAGAAGAGCTGGCGCGCCGTCTCGGTGATCTGCGCCCGGCGGGCGGCTAGGTACTCGGGGCTCACCTTCGGCATCGCCTGCTACTCCTGGTGTGATCACGTCGCCGGCCGCCGCATCCGGGCGGATGGGCTTCCCCGGGCGGGCCAGCGGTTCGCCGGGACGGCCTCTGGTGCGGGCTTCGATCGTATCGGGGGGTCCCGTAACCCAGTATAGTGAGTGATCGCTCGCTTTCTTAAGCTGGAGGTTCACGCCATGAGGCTTGGTTTCGGAATCCCCGTGATCGGACCCGCCGTCAGCAGCGCCGTTAGCCTGAGCGCGTTCTGCCGCGGTATTGAGGATCTCGGCTACGACTCGCTGTGGGTCGCCGATCGCATGGTCACGCCGGTTGCGCCGCACACCCCCTACCCGGGTAAGGAGCAGCCGTTCCCGCCGGAGATGACCCGTTACCTCGATCCGCTGCTGCTCTGGACGGTCGCCGCCACGGCGACCAGCCGGGTGCGGCTGAACGCCAGTACGCTCAGCACGTTCTACTACGAGCCGCCGCACCTG
>Ga0335075_10006231_pt1 | contig 18419 bp, 15 predicted proteins | sample Lox_Sample_24_FD_206723 | JGI IMG/M metagenome (GOLD analysis project Ga0335075, IMG submission 206723) | Soil microbial communities from Loxahatchee National Wildlife Refuge, Florida, United States - Lox_Sample_2.4 | ecosystem: Environmental > Terrestrial > Soil > Wetlands | place: USA... | reverse complement strand
AGACAGCGTTTCCTGTCGCGAAAGACCGCGTCAAACCCGGGCAACGGTAACGGGCCAGGGGTCAGTCCGGCACCCGGTAGACGTCCAAGCCTGGTCCGGAGAACACGAGCTGGCAGCCGCGCAACCTCGACGTGACTGGGTGGCTGAAGCCGGCGTCCACGATCACGTAGCGGTAGCCGTCCGCCTCCAGCCGCGACGTCAGCGCCGCACCGGACGTCACCGCGCCGCTGATCGCGATCGCGGCCGGATCCTCAGGCGGGATCTGCAATGACCCGACCTGGACGCCGTCATTCCAGATCACCTGGCGAGTCAGCAGCCTTGGCCACGGGTCAAGCACTGCTTCGCCGTGGTTCCAGCTGAACCGCCGGTAGGCGCCCCAGGGCAGCAGCAGCGCATAACCCGGATGCGGGTCAGCGTTGATCAGCGCGCGAGCAGCCAGCCAGTCGGCCGGATACTCCACCGGCCGCAGCCGGCCCGCCGCCCCCCAGGCGAGACCGGGGAGGAACAGCACGGCGGCAGCGGTCAGGCCAGCCGCCAGAATTCCCTTACCTTCGGCAAGCCCGTGCGGCTTGCGCAGCTGCAGCACCCGCGCCACGACGAGGCCGAGCCCGGCCGCTTCCGCGAGGGCAAGCGGCGCGACGAACTGCTGCCCGTCCCTGAGCACGGCGAAGCCTGGCCAGAAGGCGATCATGGAGCGCAGCAGGTCCTGGCCGAATCCGACTGCGCCGAGCGAAGCGACGAGGAAGCCGGCCACAGCGCCGACACCAAGGCCTGGCCACCTCCCGCGGCCGAGCAGCAGGAATCCGCTCAGCGCGGTGACCGCGAGGCATACCCACAGCACCGACCCGGCCCCGCCGTAGCCAGCCGGGACGGTCTGCGCGTTCCAGGCGCCGCCGAGCGCGATCAGGCTGCCAAGAGTCCCGAACGGGGTATCGGCCCTGGCGGCGAAGGCCGTCACACCAGCTGGGCTGGTTTGCACCTGGCGGGTCAGGGACGGAATGAGCCACGGCAGGCTGAGCACGGCCAGTGCGACCAGCGTTGTCACGGTCATGATGATGCGCGCCCGCGCAGTCCCCCGCTGCAGGGCAGCGGCCGGCAGGGCGACCAGCCCGGAGATCGACATGGCCGCGAAGCCGCCGACAGCGGCCGGCAGCAGCGCGACCACCAGCCGCAGCGTTCGCTTGCTGAGGCGACGGCCCGGCTCGGCGCAGGCGGCGAGCACCCAGGGCAGCCCGGCGTACCCGAGCAGGAGTGCCCACTGACCGATGATCAGCCGCTCGGCCATGAACGGATTCCACGCGTACAGCACCCCGGCCGCCAGCTGAGCCGGCAGCCGCTCGCGAGACATCAGCCGGGCCGCGCCAGCACAAGCCAGCACGAAGATGGCCAGCAACACCAGCTTCTGGACCGCATCGGCCGGCAACACCCTGGCAAGCGCGGCCATCACGGCGTCGCTCGGCACCGCCCTCGGCAGCACTCCAGCCGCTCCGAGCACCGCTGCGTTGAACGGCGGACGCGGCACGAACACCATGTCGTAGCTGAGGAGGTAACCAGGGCGCAGACCAGGCCCGAGCGCGAGCAAACCGAGCAGCAGGCCCGTGCACGCGGGCGCCATCCGGGCAAGACGACGACGGCGCGGGATCTGCGGGCTGATCCCGGCCGTGGTGACGTTAGTCCTGGTCTGCTCGGTCACTGCCGCCTGAGTGTATTTCGCCAGACTGCGCAGGCTGCCTCATGCGCGCGGGCCGGTCACCGAGACTTGCGGTAGCAGCGCCTCGTAGGCGCTGAGGTCCGGCACGCCGTCATCCGACACGGTGGCAGCCAGCGCAACAGCGTGTCGCAGCATGTCTGGCCAGGACCAGCCGAGGGCGATGCCTGGCACGAATCCGGCAACCAGCGCGTCCCGGGAGCCGGCCGCTGGCCGCTGGCCCGGCCCGGCTGGGCACGCGCCGGCTCTGGCCAGCCACTCCCCTGCGGCGGTCAGCACGCGCACGCCACGTTCGGCCGGCAACACGACCGAGCCTCCACCCGCTAGTTCCGGCACCGGCTCCTTGGCGGCCAGATCAGGGATGACGAGGGCTGGCCCTCGCGCGACGCCGTACTGCAGCGGGGTACCGCCAGCATCCAGGACAACCGGCACGGCGGCCTCTACTGCGTACCTGGTCAGCGAGCCGTACGTTTCGGCCGGGAGGCCGGCCGGGAGGCTGCCGCAGAGAACGACGGCACTGGCGCCGCCGAGCAGAGCCCGGTAATCGGCTGCCAGCCGGCCGAGCTCCTCGGTAGTGATGTACGGCGCCGGCTCGTCAAAGGCCGTCTGCGCGCCGGAGGAATCAGTGACTTGCAGGACCCGCCGGGACTCCGCGCTGATCCGGGTGAACTGCGCGGCGACTCCGGTCTTGGCCAGCTCCGTCCGGATCAGCTCGCCCGCCGAGCCGCCCGCCAGCCCGGCGGCGACGACCTCGTGCCCGAACGTGCGCAGCAGCCGGGCCACCGCCAGACCGCGACCGCCGACCTGATGCCGCACCCGGCTGACCTGGTTCGATACGCCCAGCTCCACCCGCTCGGCGTCGTATCGCACGTGCAGCGACGGGTTAAGGGTCACGGTGACGATCAACCCGACACCTCAGCAGCAACCAGCGCTCCTAGCTCCCAGCATGCTTCCAGGTCAGGCTTGCCCGGCGTCCCCGTGACGGCCACCGCGGGCCGCACCTGCCGCCAGCCCAGGCCGGTCGTGATCGACTCCACGGCCCGGACCGCGCCGCCGGTGTCGCTGGCCCCGTGCACGTACAGCCCGTACGGCCGCTTCCTGGTCGCTTCCAGGCACGGGTAGTAGATGCCGTCGAAGAAGTGCTTGAGCGCTCCTGACATGTAGCCGATGTTGGCCGGAGTACCGAGGAGGTAGCCGTCGGCGGCCAGCACGTCGGCTGCGCCTGCGGTCAGCGCCGGCCGGACGATCACCTCGACGCCTTCGATCTCGTCGGTTTGCGCGCCGCTTGCTACGGACTCGAACATCGCCTGGAGCGCCGGCGACGGCGTGTGGTGAACAATCAGCAGTGTCGGCATTATCGCTGAGCTTAGGCCGCGCACCGGCTCTAGACCGTTCCCGACCAGGAAAAACAATCAGATACCGTGGCGGGATGCGCGCTGGAACTGGTCAGATCGCAGCCGCGGCGGCGGCTGACGCCTGCTGCGTGCTCGTGTTCGTGGCGATTGGCCGCCACGCTCACGGTCACGGGGACAGCGTGGCGGGGATCTGGCAGACCGCCTGGCCGTTCCTGGCAGGGCTGGGCATCGGCCTGGTCACGGTGAGGGCATGGCGACGACCGCTAGCCGTCCGGCCAGCCGGTCTCGGCGCCTGGCTTGGCGCGGCCTGGGCTGGCATGGTGATCAGAGTGCTGGCCGGACAGGGCACGGCAGCAGCGTTCATCGCGGTGGCGACTGCGTTTCTGGCGCTTTTCCTGCTCGGCTGGCGTGTCGTGCTCATTGCTCTCCGGCACCGGCGCCTCCGCCATGCTGGCCTCGCTGGTTCACGGCACGGTTGATCGGCCACGCTGCCTGAACAAATACTCCCGGCAAGGCCCCGGAACCAAACGCCGCCGGCAGCATCCATTATTCGCACGCCCGGCTGCGGCGCGCTCTTCACCGTCGCGCTCGCCAGCAGTAGTTACCACCCGGTCGTGGCGTCACCAACCTGCCTTCAGTTCCTAACCATCCCGGCCGGAACATCCAGGTACCGCGTGGAGGCCCTGGCCAGTTACCTCGCATGCCGCGTGGGGCATGGCAGTGGCGGTCTCAAGGCATGCCTGCCCGGCATGCAGGCGCCGCCGCTGCCTCCCGGCAATCACTACGCCAAGATCTTCTTCCAGGTAAAGCAATTCGCCCCCGCCCCGTCCCTAATCCCGGTCAAGGTGATACCGCTAGCTCGCGCAGGCTAGCTCGGTATTTCGCAAGGCCGTGCGGCTGAGGGGCCGTACGGCGGAGGGGCCGTACGGCTGAGGGGCCGTACGGCTGAGGGGCGGGGCAGCCAGCACGCCGCCCCGCCCTCCCGGCCGCCTAGCCGTGGCCGCCTCCGCCCAGCGGCCACGACACTGACGGCAGGCTGATCGGCTGGTCAAGCCAAGCCTGTGCCGGAAGCTAAAAGGCTGATGGTAAATCAGTGGTATCTAGTTGGTTAACAGTACGTCAAATTCCCTATAAAAGCTCTATGCCATAGGGACTCGTGGTGATGCGACGCATCCGTGATCGCCGGCGCTCAGGCTGACACGGTGCCAGCTACCGCAGTTCGCGCGCCATTGCCGACGAGCGTGAACTGCGCGTGGCTGCGAAGCTTCCGGATGGTGAACTCGCGGCGTTCCCGAGGACCTTCTCGCACGGACATCGCGTCCGGCAGGAATCACGGCGACCGCGGCACGATGCGGCCCCGGCAGGGGCACTAGTCCAGGGCGGGCTCTTCGCTGTCCGCCGGGACTGTTGGCAGATAGCCAGTGGCCGCTGGCGAGCCGCTCGCGGTGGCGAGCCGCTCGGTAGTGACAGCGATCATCCGCTGGCCATCGCACCAGGGTGCGACGCGACCGCCCAGGCGCGGCCTGCCTGACGTTGCTCGGTCCCGGTGCTGGTCGATATCTGAACTTGCGCTGTGCTGATGCTCAGCCATCAAGGATTACCCAATTTGAATGTTTATAGCGGCAGTCATGAGGTTTCGTCCCGGCTCGAGATTACGTGACGCAGTGATCGAGTCGGAGGCGACCGCGCGAACGGCAGACCGACTCTAGGCGTCGAAACAGCAACGCTGACGCCCGGCACCCCCTCCGGTAGCGGACGCGGCAGGGGCGGCACGACCCTTGGCCGTGCCGCCCCTGTGCAGGGTCTGGCAGCAGCTATCCCTGCAGCTCAAGTTAGTCGAGCGGGCCGCCGGCCTCGTCGAGGCCGCTGATCCGCAGCGTGGGGCGGCCGCCGAAGTTACCCGGCACGCTGTCGATGACGAGCAGGCAGTAGCCGGTGTACCGGATCGCCGACCAGCTCACCGTCTCGTTCGTCGTAGAGGTGGCGCCAGTGGTCGGGTCGTACTCGTTGATATAGATAGACACCGACGTCGGCGCCCCGGAGGGCTCATTGCCGTCGCAGCAGTCCTCAGCGGAGAACGAGTACAAGCTCTGTCCAGCCGCCGCCGCACTCACTTGACTCAGCCGACTTGACCCGGCCGAATCCATCCCGGCGCGGGTCAAGCCTTGCCAGGCCAGTTTAGCGCTGCTTAGACTGAACATTCAGTCAACGCGTTGGGAGCGCGATACTCATGGCCACGACTCAGGCCAGTCCAACCGATCGGACCACTACCACTTCTGCCGCTGCCAAGGCCGCCGGCAGGCCGTCACTCGCTGAGATCATCGAGGCGCAGGAAGAAATCTTCGTCCGCCGCCAGCCTGAGTCAGCACGGCTGGCAGCGGCTGCTACCAGTTCACTGGCCGGCGGGGTGGTGTCCAGTTGGCAGATCTCCCGCCCGCAGCCGGTCTGGCTCAGCCACGGCAGCGGCTCCAAGCTCTACGACGTCGACGGTAATGAGTATGTAGACCTGCACGGCGGTTACGGCGTCTCGCTGGCCGGCCACGGCCACCCCGCCATTGTCGAGGCGGTCCGTTCCCAGGTGGAGCGCGGGACACATTTCGCGCAGCCCACACAGACCGCGCTCGCTGCAGCCGCAGAGTTGTCCCGCCGGTTCGGCCTGCCGCAATGGCGCTTCGCGAACTCCGGCACCGAGGCGACCATGGACGCAGTGCACCTGATGCGCGCCATCACCGGACGCGACCTGATCATCAAGGTCGAAGGCTGCTACCACGGCCACCACGACTCGGTCCAGGTATCGGTCTGCCCGGACTCACCGGAGGACGACCGCGGCCCCGCCGGCCGCCCGAACAGCGTGCCGTCCAGCACCGGCATTCCGCGCGCGATCACCGATCTGACGCTGATCGTCGGGTTCAACGACCTGGACGCTGTCCGGCGCCGGCTGGAGGAAAACCCTGGCCAGATAGCCGGCATGATCCTCGAACCGATCATGATGAACGCCGGCATCATCATGCCGGAGCCCGGCTACCTGGCCGCGCTCAAGGATCTGCTGCACGCCCACGACGCACTGCTGACCTTCGACGAGGTCAAGACCGGGCTAACTGCCGGGCCTGGCGGCGCGACCGACGTCAGCGGTGTCACGCCTGACATTGTCTGCCTGGCCAAGGCCATCGGCGGTGGCATTGCAGTGGCCGCGATCGGCGGCACGCACGAGGTCATGGCGCACGTTGCCAACGGCGACTACGAGATGGTCGGCACCTTCAACGGCAATCCGCTGGCGATGGCCGCATGCCGCGCCATGCTGACCGAGGTCGCTACCGCGGATGCCTACGAGCGGCTGGAGAAGCTGCGCCTCCGGGCAGTCGACGGGCTAGAGCGCGAGATCGCGCGGAACCACCTGAACGCCCAGGTCGTATCGGTCGGCGCGAAGGGGTGCGTGGTGTTCTCGGCCAGGCCAGTAAGGAACTTCCGTGACTTCCTCGACGTCCGGGACTCCTACAGTCACGCGCACTGGCTCTTCCAGCACAACGGCGGCGTCTTCTTGCCGCCGTGGGGCAAGATCGAGCAGTGGCTGATGTCGGTCCAGCACGACGAGGCCGATATCGACAGGTTCATCGGCAACTTCGCAGCCTTTGCGGCAGCGGTGCGGCCATAATCCAACTGAATCAGAAGTAAATGTGAGCTAGGTTACCCGGAAGGTCTTGCGCACTGGCGCGCACCGGGACATTCTGGGCGGGTAATGCGACGAGACAACGAGTCTGGCGAAACGGGCAGTTAGCACGTCGCGCATACGTCGAGCTAGTGCCGGCCGGGCGGAAGGTGGCGATACATGCACCCACGAGAGGGCTGGCAGCCGGACGGCACCCGTCGACGGCCCGAACTCTCCCGCCGCCAGGCTCTCCAGCGCGGTCTCGTGGCGGCCCTGGCGGCAGGTGGCGGCGCGACGCTTCTCGACGCCTGCGCGGCCTACCTGGTCGGGCCGAACAACATCCCGCTGCCGCGCCCGGGCAGTCCGGTGAGCTGGCCAGTCGCCGGGAACAAGGCCATCCCCGACGGCATGCAGCCAGAGACCGGCGCCACGCTGCAGGTCTACAACTGGGTCGCGTACATCAACCAGGCGTGTGTGAACAGCTTCGCGAAGAAGTACAACTGCAAGGTCGAGGTCACCACGTTCAACACCATGAACGAGGCGCTGTCCAAGCTACGCAGCGGGCTGAAGTTCGACGTGCTGATGGGCGCCACGATCGACGTACTCGGTGACCTCATCGAGTCGAAACTGATCCAGCCGCTCAACCACAGCTACATCCCGAACATCTCGCAAGCCTGGCCAGACTTCCAGAACCCCTACTACGACAGGGGCTGGCAGTACACGGTGCCGTACACCATCTACACCACGGGCATCGCCTGGCGTAAGGACCTGGTGCACGAGAACCCGTACGCGATGAAGAACCCGTGGCGGGAGATGTTCTTCCAGCCCAAGTACAAGGGCAAGATCGCGATCCTCGATGACTACCGCGAGGGCATCAGCCTCGGCCTGATGATGAACGACATCTATAACCTCAATACAACGAGTAAGTCCCAGATCGAGCTCTCCAGGAACACGCTCCTGCAGCTGGCCAGCCTGGTCGACATGCAGATCGACAACAACGACTACAGCGAGATCCCGACCGGCCAGACCTGGATTCATCACGCCTGGTCGGGTGACATGGCAGCGGCACCGGAGTACATGCCGAAGGGCGTGCCGGTCGACGTTGTCGGCTACTGGTTCCCGCGGGATGGCAAAGGTCCCATCGCCAACGACACCAACACGGTGCTGCGCGCCTCATCGAGCCCGGTCCTCGCTCATCTGTTCGTCAACTACCTGCTGGACGAGCCGGTGGCGGTTGAGAACATCAGCTGGAACGGTTACATGCAGCCACTCAACGCGATCACCCCGGAGTTGCTGGTGAAGGAAAAAATCCTGCCGCCAAGCCTGATGTCCACGGCAGTCCTGCCGTCCGACTTCCGCCGCGGGGTAGGTGAGCTGCAACTGCCGGTCGACGCGGACGCGCTCTGGCAGCAGGCCTGGCTCGTCGCGAGCAACGGGATCTAGCGTGGCAACCCAGGCCCCGCCGGGCCCGCCAGCGAGCCCGCCTCCGACGCCGGCTGCGCCGGGGACCGGCGCAGCCGGGCGACCGCGCCGTCAATCCAAGCCCTACCGGCCAAACCAGTGGTTCTGGTTCGTGCTCGCCGCCCCCGGCATGATCTGGCTGCTTATCCTGTTCGTCGTCCCGTTCTACGCGATGCTGGCCATCGGTGAAGGCAAGCTGGACCGCCAGACCGAGTCCCCGGTCGCTGTCTACAACCCGTTCACCTGGAGTTCGGCCAACTTCACCAACGTGTGGCGCGACCTGTTTGGCTCTGGCGCGTTCGTTGGTGAGATCGCCTGGCGGACCATCTGGTACGTGGTGGTCGCCTCACTGCTGAGCCTGGTCATCGCCTACCCGGCCGCCTACTTCGTGGCCAGGTTCGCCGGCCGGCGCAAGGGCGTGTTCCTGGTACTGCTGATCGCACCATTCTGGATCAGCTACATGATGCGGATGCTGGCCTGGATCGACCTGCTGCAAACAAACGGCTACATCAATAAGGTCTTGTCGTTCATCGGCCTCGGCTCGCCGGACTGGCTGGGCGGGCACTGGTACACGGTCGTCCTTGGCCTGGTCTACGGCTATATCCCGTACCTGATCCTGGTGCTGTACGCCGGGCTAGACAGGATCGATCCGTCGCTCATCGAGGCGGGCCGCGATCTCGGTCTCGGGCGGGCCACGACTTTTATCCGGGTCACGCTGCCGCTGTCCAGGCAGCCGATCCTGACCGGCATGCTGATCACCGTGTTGCCGATGCTCGGCGACTACTACACCAACCAGCTGCTATCCGGCGCACCGAATACCTCCATGATCGGAAACCTGATCGAGGGCCAGCTGAGCACCCCGTCCGCAGGCCAGGGAGCAATCTTGTCGCTGATCGTCCTACTGGTCCTGCTGGTCCCGATGCTCTACTACGTCGTGCAAACCAACCGGGCCTCGCAGGCGGCGTCATGAGCAGCACAGTGGTCTCGCAGACAGTTCCTGCGGTCAAGGAAACGCCGCGATCTAAGCCTCGGTTGTTGCGTAACCCGTGGCGGCACCCGTGGTTCCTGGAAAGCTTCACCTGGCTGTACCTGATCTGGTCGCTCGCGCCGATCGCCATCGCGGTGCTGTTCTCGTTCAACAAGGGCAAGTCCCAGGCGACCTATCAGGGCCTGACCTGGCGCTGGTACTGGGGCGACAAAGTCAACTCGATCTGGCATAACCCGCAGTTGCACAGCGCCATGTTCGAAACGCTGAAGCTGTCGGCGTATACCACGCTCATCGCGGTGCCGATCGGGGTGGCGTTCGCGCTCGGCATCAACCGCTGGCGCGGGTTCCTGCCGTCGAGCTTCAACTTCATCATGATCTTGTCGTTCGTCGTGCCCGAGCTGATCTTCGGCGTCGCGATGTTCTTCGTCTTCACGAAGATGCCGGGCCTGCGAACAGTCGGCCTCGGTAACTGGGCGGAGGTACTGGGCCTGGTGACCTGGAACGTCAGCTGGCCGGCCATCATCGTCCAGGGCAGGCTGGTGACTATCGGCAGGCAGTACGAGGAAGCCTCGGCCGATCTCGGCTGCACCCAGTTCCAGACCATGCGCCGGGTCATGCTGCCCCTGCTGACGCCTGCCATCTTCGCGAGCGCGATCCTGGTCTTCTCCGGTGTGATCGACGACTTCGTGATCGTGGACCTGCTGTCATCCAACGCGAGCAACACGCCGATGTCGGTGATCATCTACTCCACGCAGCACGGTGGCAACGGCGGCCCGGCACTCAACGCGCTGGCCACGGTCATGCTGGTGCTGTCGTTCCTGGTGGCTGGCCTCGGCTTCCTCGGCTACCGGATCATGACCAGGGGACAGCGGATCGACGGCCAGCAGGCGCTGACCGCGATCGCCGGCGCCGAAGGTTAGCCCGGCAGCACCGTGGCCCGTGGCGGGGGCTCGATCGCTGACGGCGGCAAGTATCTGTCGTCGGCATCCCCGCCGGCGCTCGTCGGCGCGGAGTGACGCTAGCCAGCGTCGGCGCGCTGCGCCGCCGCGGTGATGTTGTGAAGCATCCCGCCGAACACGACGCCGTGGAACGGCGCGACCGATCGCCAGTAGACGTGCCCGGCAAGCCCGCGCGGCTGGAAGATGGCACGCTGAGTGTAGGTCGTCCGGCCGTGGGAGTCGTGGCCGGCCATCAGCTCGAGCCAGGCCAGGCCGGGGAGCTTCATCTCCGCGCGCAGGCGCAGCAGCGACCCTGGCGCTATCGCCTCCACCCGCCAGAAGTCCAGCGCGTCGCCGACGACAAGACGAGCCGGGTCGCGGCGCCCGCGTCGCACGCCCGCCCCGCCGGCTAGCCGGTCGACCAGCCCGCGCACAGTCCACGCAGCAGGGAAGGAATACCACCCGGTCTCACCACCGATCCTTTCAATGACACGCCAGAGCGCCGCTTGCGATGACCGGACGGTCCCGGTGCGCTCATCGACATAGAGGGAGCCACCCGCCCAGTCCGGGTCAGTCGGCAACGGATCGCTGGGAGCCCCGACCGTGGCCGCCGACGACCACCGGGTGGAGACATCGCCTGCCTGGGTGTGCCGCAATGCGAGAGCCATTGCCCGATCCGCCGCCAGCAACCCGTCCGCCGGGTCGGCAACGTACCGGGCGATGTCGTGGTCGGCGCAGACGACTTCATTCCTCAGGGATTCGACCAGCGGCCTGGCAATGCCCGGCGGCACCGGGGTCACCAAGCCAACCCATAGCGAGGAAAGGCGCGGCGTCAGCAACGGCACTGGAATCAGGACACGCGGATGCAGGGCCGCGACGTTTGCGTAGCGGCGCATCATCTCTGCGTATGTCAGGACATCCGGCCCGCCGATGTCGAACTTCCTGCTCACACCGCCAGGGAGCGTTGCGCAAGCAGCGAGATAGTGCAGCACATCCCGGACCGCTATCGGCTGGATGTGCGTCTTGACCCATCTCGGAGTGACCATGACGGGCAGGCGCTCCGTCAGGTAGCGAAGCATCTCGAATGACGCACTTCCGCTGCCGATGATCACGGCGGCCTGCAGTACGACCGTTGGTACTCCACTGGCCAGCAGAATGTCCCCGACTTCGCCGCGCGAGCGCAGGTGCGGCGACAGCCTGACAGGATCGCCCGACACGATGCCGCCCAGATAGACAATGCGCTGCAGGCCGGCGGCCGCCGCAGCCTCGGCAAAGGTCCGCGCGGCAGCACGGTCTCGCAGTTCGAACGATGGCCCGCTGCCAAGCGAATGGATGAGGTAGTACGCCACGTCGACGCGATCCATTGCGCGCCCGACGGCAGCTGGGTCGGCCGCGTCTGCTACCGCGACCTCTACCTGACCAGACCAGGAGCGACCGCCGAGCTTGTTCGCATCCCGCGCCATGCACCGGACTGTGTAACCGGCGGCCAGCAACTCAGGGACCAGCCGGCCGCCGATGTATCCCGTAGCTCCGGTGACAAGGCAGCGCAGCGGCGGCGCCATACGTCGAGTTTTGCACGCCAGCGACTCGTGACAGGCGGCGGCCTGGGCGGCCGGATCGCCTCAAGCGCGTGGACGGCGACGTGCAGTCCGGATCGACGGCTATCGGCCGCGGGCTCCTTAACGCGCAATTACGAGCGCGTCGACGGCGACCGCTCTGTTCGGGCCGCGGATCAGCAGCTTGGTCGTTGAGGGTGGTCCCTCCAGCGACTCCGCCGGGTCGGTTCGCGCCCCCCCACCGATGCGAGGCAAGTCATCCGCGATGCCCGGATTGAGCCTATTCGACCGAATGAACCATCCGGGTTCAGGTCCGCGTTGAACGTTCCCCACGATGGTCGGGCTCTTGCTTCTCGTCAACCTCACTGAGGTCTTGTTCGGCTGCGGTGTTGGCGTTAGCCAGGGTCGTTGATGTAGCTGCCCGCACGGTATCGCTGCCAGCACCGCGCGCGATCGCCGCCAGCCGGTCCCGCAACCCCGGTGCGCTCGCGTGCAGGGCTTCGCGCGCGTTTCCGAAGATGACGGCAGCTGCACCGCGCTATTGCGAGCGCAGGCCTATCAGCCGCTGCAGTACTTCCACGGTTTGCAGGAAGCTGTCTTCCGGCGTCGTCGCCGGATCGATGAGCCGGTGCAACCGGAAGCCGTCCTCGAGCGCGAGCAGGATCGACGCCCATGCCGGATCGGCTGCGGTGCCCTGCGCGCTCGTCTGGGCAATGATCTCAGCGATCGTGGCACGCCGGTCGCGCAGGCCCCGGGCGAGCTCAGGCATGTTCTCCCGGGCCCGTGCGACGTAGAGGATCACCTCCATGTGGAGCAGTTCGGACCGGTCGAGCGGGTCGTCCTGATCCGGCTCGACGGCCCGCAGCGCTTCGACGAAATCGACCGGATCCCGGTGCCGGGCTAGCAGTTCCAGGTTCCGCCGAGCCGACCGCTCGGCGTGATCGGCCAGCATGGCAATGATGAGCTCATCCTTGCTGGCGAAGTTTGAGTAGAAGGCGCCGCGGGTGAAGTCAGCAGCCTCGGCGATCGCCTCGATGCTGGCCGCGGCGATGCCCTGAGTCTCGAAGACGCGCCCTGCCGCGTCGAAGAGCCGCTGGCGAGTTTCCTCACGCGTGGGCCGGATACGCACTCTTGACATGACAGTAGGATACGGCATTGTATTGAGTCGATACATCAGTGAATCGGATGACGCGGGGTGAGTGATGTCTGATGCCACCGTTGAGGAGCAGTTCTTCCTCGGCGCAATGACCGCGGCTGCGCGCGAGGATCCTTATCCGCACTATGAGGCTTACCGCGGCAGTGAGCCGCTGATGCGAGCGGCCGACACGATCTGGTTCTGCCTCTCTCATCCGGACGTCGCGGCCATGCTCCGTAATCCCGCGCTGTCAAGCAACGAGACTCGGGCCACCACCGAAACAGGAGTCCGCGAATTGTCGGTCGTGCGCACGCAGAGCCTGCTGTTCATGGATCCGCCCGATCACACCAGGCTGCGCAGCCTGGTCTCCCGCGCGTTCACGCCCCGCCGCGTCCAGGCCCTGCGCGAGACCATCGAGCAGATGTGCGCCGCGCTCGTTGACAACATCCTCGCCAGCGTCGCCCCGGGCGAGCCCTTCGACCTCATCGAGCGCCTGGCCTATCCGCTGCCGGTACAGGTGATCTGCTCATTGCTCGGCGTGCCCGCGGCCGACGAGAACATCTTTACCGGCTGGTCGCGAGCCCTGTCGCGGTCGATCGACCCGTCGGTGCTGCGTTCTGCGGACGACGACCGGGCCATCGAGGAAGCCGAGGTCGGCCTCCACGACTACCTCACCAATCTGCTCGCGGCGCGGCGCGCCCGCCCTGCGGATGACTTGCTGTCCGATCTGCTCGCGGTTCAGGACGGCGGTGACCGTATCTCACCAGCAGAGGTAATCAGCCTGGCAATGCTCCTGCTGGTGGCGGGACACGAGACGACGGTCAACCTCATCGGCAACGGCACCCTGGCGCTGCTGCGTAACCCGAGCCAGCTAGAGCTCCTCCTGGCGGCCAGAGAACTCATTAATGGTGCCGTGGAGGAGCTGCTGCGGTTCGACAGCCCAGTGCAGATCAGCCAGCGAGTGGTGACCGAGGATATGGCGCTGGCCGACCGGAAAGTTCGCGCCGACGACGAGATAGTACTGATGCTCGGCGCCGCGAACAGGGATCCGGCCGTGTTCGCTCACGCGGCCGCGCTGGACATCACCCGCCCGGACGCGCACCGGCACGTAGCATTCGGCGGCGGCATCCACCACTGCCTCGGCGCGGCGCTCGCGCGGCTGGAAGGCCAGGTCGCGTTCGCCGCGCTCATCTCCCGCGTCGGGCGGCTCGAGCTTGCCGGGGAGCCAGTACGACGGCCAACCTTCACTCTCAGGGGCTTGGAGTCTCTTCCCGTGCGCAGCGCGCCCTGACCGGCACTCAGGATGCGCGCGGAACGACAAGTGCGTCGACGGCGACCGCTCCGTTCGGTCCGCAGATCAGCGGGTTGATGTCCAGCGCATCGAGCTGGCTACCAAGCTCGATCGCCAGTTCCGACAGCCCGCAGATGGCGCGGATCACGGCGTCCATATCGGCCGGCGGCGCGCCCCGGGCGCCTGCCAGCAGCCTGGCAACGCGTAGTCCCGCCACGAGTTCACCGGCCTGCGCCGGACTGACCGGCGGCAGCGCGACAGCGCGGTCCGCCAGCAATTCAACAAGTACTCCCCCGGCGCCGGTCACGATCAGCGGGCCGAGTTCCGGGTCGGTCACGATGCCCAGCGCGAGCTCGGTCCCGACAGGAACCGTCTGGCACACCAGCACCCGCGAGCCCAGGCGCGTCGCCAGGGCGGCGTACGCGGCGGCAAGTTCGGGCGCGTCAGCGATCCCGAGAACGACGCCACCGACGTCGGACTTGTGCAGGATTCCTGGCTCGTCGGTCTTCAGTACGACCGGGTACCCGATCTGCTCCGCCGCCCCGAGCACTGCTTCGCGATCACTGGCGGGCCGCGAGCGGGCAACCGCGATCCCGTAGTCGGCGAGAACGTTCAGCAGCGCCGCTCCGGTCGCCTGCCCGCTCGCCAGCAGCGCGGCTCCGCGCGCCTGGCGGTCGCGGTCGATCCGAACGCCATGGGTGCCTCGTTGGCGGGCCTGTGACCCCGCTAGATCGGCACCCACACCCTGGTGCCGCGCGTGATCGAGCAGATGGCGGAGCGCCAGCAGACCTGAGCGCGTGCCTTCGAGCACCCCGACGCCCTGACCGCGCAGCTGCCGGGCCAGCTCCGGGTCCAGTGCGCTGGGGAGGTTGCTGAGCACCGCGAGCGGCTTGGCTGTCCGCCCCGCGACATCTGACAGCGCGAGCGGATACGAGTCGTCGCCGTCGTACTCGTGGACTAGATCCACGGCCAGTGCCACCGCCTCGACCGCCGGGTCATCGGCCAGCGCCAGCATGCAGCCGCCGAACAGATCCCTGGTATCGGCCCCGGTGCCCCAGACATCCAGCGGATTGGCTGGCACCAGGCCTGGGTCCAGCAAGCTGGCCAGCCGATCGCGGGTGACCTGCCCGATCTCGGCGAACGGGACACCGAGCGCCTCAGCGACGTCGGCCACATGCGCCCGCTCCAGCCCGGAGTCGTGCACGGCGGCGATCCCGGTCCGCCTCGCCGCGCTCCCCCGGTATTGCCCGGCGGGAACCCGGCGGCCGAGCGAGAACAGCTCGAGCGTGTCGGTGAACTCGGCCAGATCGCTCACGCGGTGCACCCCGTACGCCCGCGCCAGCGCCTCCCACCCGCCGTCAGATCCAGCCAGCGCGCCGGAGTGAGCCGCTACCATCGCCCGGCCGCTGTCCGAGTTGCCCGCGGTCAGCAGGACCACGGGGATGTCCGCCACTGCCGCTCTGCCCAGCACCTCCTGCAGCGCCGCGCCATCCCTGATGGTCTCGAGCACGAGCCCGAGAACCCTGGTGCCGGGCTGGGCAAGCGCATAGTCGAGGTAAGCCGGCGCCGCGGTCACCAGTTCCTGGCCAGAGGAGACAGCCAGCGTGAAGCCGAAACCGCGCCGCGCCCGCAGCATCGCCGAGAACACCGACCCGGAGTGAGTGACGAGCGCTACCGACCCGGCGGGCAGCGGGTCGGGCTCGGTGTAGCCGAGAGCGCGGAGCCCGTGGCCGACGTTGGCGAAACCCATGCAGCCTGCCCCGCACAGCGCCATGCCCGCATCGCGTGCGATTGTCGCCAGCCGGTCCCGCAGCGCCGGCACGCAGGCGTGCACAGCGATTCCGGAGAGCAAGTCGCCGCCGATACCGCGCCCTGCTGAAGCGCTCGGCACGTGTTCTTCGTGCGCGTTTCCGAAGATGACGGCGGAGCGACAACCGGTGTCAGCTGCCAGCGACAGCTGCTGCTCCAGCGCCGCGTCCGGGACCGCCAGCAGCGCCAGCTCGGGGGCTTCGGGCAAGTCGGCCAGCGACGGATAACAGCGGGCGCCAGCCAGCTCGGCATACCTCGGATTGACCGGGTAGATGCGGGGCCGTGCGGTGCTCTTGCTGACTTCCTCGAGCATCCGGCTACCGAAGCTCGCGGCCCGCGAAGACGCACCGACCAGGGCGACACTGCGCGCCTCCAGCATCGTCCTGACAGCGTCCCCGGCCGCCGGGCTGGTGGTGCTCAGCGGCCGGGGTACGTGCCCGTTCCCGCCCTGGTGTGTTATGTGCTCCGGCAGCGCCGTCATGACCGCCCGCGGGCGCGGCGGGACCCGCCGCGGACGATCTCCTTGCGGTCGGCGATCGCGGCCCGTGCCGCCTGCCAGCCCGGGATGCCGCAGACGCCGCCGCCGGCATGCGTGGCCGAGCTGCCGTAGTACAGGCCATCGACCGGCGTGCGGTAGTCAGCGAAGCCGGGCGCAGGGCGCATGTGGAACAGCTGCTCCAGCGACAGCTCGCCGTGGAAGATGTTGCCGCCGATCAGCCCGTACTCGTGCTCCATCTGGTAAGGGCCGACGATGTCCCGGTGCAGGATCGAGCTCTTGAAGTTCGGCGCCAGCTCGTTGTAGCAGTCGATCATCCGGTCGGCGTAAGCCTCAAGCTCTTCGGTGTGCGGTTCGGAGTTCCAGTCGGCCGGGACCCACTGGGTGAAGAGCGACATGATGTGCGTGCCCTCGGGCGACAGCGTCTTGTCGAAGGCAGTCGGGATCACCCCGTCGCTGAACGGCCGGACGGCCGGCTTGCCGTCACGCGCGTCCAGGAATGCGCGCTCGATGTACTCCATGGTCGGCGCCATCTCGACTGAGCCAGTGTGATGCTCCTGCAGCTCGGTGCCGGGGTCGGCGGTGAAGTCCGGCAGCTCGGCCAGCGCCAGGTTGATCTTCACGACCCCGCTGCGGGACTTCCAGCGCTCGATGTCGGTAGAGAATTCGGCTGGCAGGTGCTCCCGGCCGACCTGCTCGAGGAAGGCCGTTTTCGGGTGCAGCGTTGAGACGACGACCTTGGCGCGGATCTCGTCGCCGTTCGCCAGGACGACGCCGACGGCTTTGCCGCCGTCCACCATGACCCTGGCGACGGGAGCGTTGAGCCGGATCTCGGCACCGTGCTCGCGGGCGGCGGACTCGATGGCGCTGGACACCGCGCCCATGCCGCCCTCCTGGAAGCCCCAGTTACCGAGGTGGCCGTCGCCGACGTCGCCGATTGAGTGGTGCGCCATCACATAGGCGGTGCCGGGCTCGTACGGGCCGGCCCAGGTTCCGATCACGCCGTTGACCGCGAGCGCGCCCTTGACTTGCGGCGACTCAAACCAGTCGTCGAGCAGGTCGGCAATGCTCATGGTCATCAGCCGGGTGACGTCGGCGATCGTCCTGACGTCGAGTCCGCGGTGGCGCCAGGCCAGCCTGAGCAGGCTCGCCAGGTCCTTCGGCTTATGCGAGCCAATGGCCGGCGGAACGGTGAGCAGCAACGGACCGAGAACTTCTGCCAGGCCCGCCAGCCAGGCATCCCACTTCGGCATGGCGTCGGCGTCCTTCTTGGACCACTTCGACACCGACTCGTGGTTGCGCTTGGCGTCGTCCGCGTACAGGGTGATCGAGCCACCCTCACTGAACGCCTGGTAATAGGGGCCCATCGGGTAGATCTTGTAGCCGTGCCTGGCAAGCTCAAGGTCATTTATGATCGTCGGCGGCAGCAGGCTCATCACATAGGACAGCCTGGTTACCGCGAACTCGGGTGCGTCCGGCCACGGAGATTCGGTCGTAGCGGCGCCGCCAATCTTGTGCCTGCCCTCGAGAACTACGGTTCTCGCCCCGGATTTCGCAAGGTATGCGGCAGCTACCAGGCCGTTATGCCCTCCGCCTACTACGACTGCGTCGTATGTTTGGCCCATGAGCCAGCCTTCCTTAAGTTGCGGTCACGTGCCCGCAGAGGGCTGGTGAAACGTGCCCGCGCATGTTTGACTGAATGTTCAGTTTAGAAAACTGCTAGCCTGTAAGCAAGAGAGGCAGGCGAAGCAGCGCAGCGGAGATTGCCAGCGGGCCGAACGGGCGAGAATCGACGGGCGGCGATCGGGCACGGAGGCCAACACGCAGACAGACGGCGCCAAGAGCAGTAATTATTGCCGTCATGGGAGGAACAGCCGCGATGACAACTCGCGCAGCCGAAGGCACTGAGGTGCCGGGGACGGCTGATCAGCGGCGAGAGCAGATGCTGCACGCGGCGCTCGAGGTTATCTCGGCGCGGGGATATGCCGACACCAGGATCGCCGACGTGGCCGAGCGAGCCGGCGTCAGCCCTGCCC
>Ga0335075_10006230_pt1 | contig 18421 bp, 17 predicted proteins | sample Lox_Sample_24_FD_206723 | JGI IMG/M metagenome (GOLD analysis project Ga0335075, IMG submission 206723) | Soil microbial communities from Loxahatchee National Wildlife Refuge, Florida, United States - Lox_Sample_2.4 | ecosystem: Environmental > Terrestrial > Soil > Wetlands | place: USA... | reverse complement strand
GGGGGCCCTCCCGCCACCCCGCTCGCCCGATTTCAGCTCAGCTTTGCGCCGACGACGACGATGCCAACCCGGTGTCAGCCAGCAGCTCCGACGCAACGCCCAAAGGTCCGCAGCGCGTGCGAATCGGGTCCGTGCCTGCTTTCACCGTCTCATCGAACACGCTCAGCAGCTTTTCCTTGTCGAACATCATCTCTTCACGGCTCAGGCCGGTCAGATCATAAAGGGTCGTCAGCTCGATGGCATCGACCGGACACGCCTGCTCGCACATGCCGCAGTAAATGCAGCGCAATTCATCGATGACGAACGTTTCCGGATACTTCTCGCGATCCGCCCAGGGCGAGGGGGCCGCAACGATGTCGATGCAGTGGGCGGGGCAGGCCGTCGAGCACATGTAGCAGGCGACGCACTTGACACGCCCCTGTTCGTCGCGATTGAGCCGATGCACGCCGCGATAAATAGCCGGCAGCTTCGGCTCGACCTCCGGATATTGCTGGGTGATGGCGCCGCCGCCGAACAGCGTCTTGGTCGCATGCCGCACCGTCGTCTGCAAGCCCTGGAAAATCGCCGGTACGTACAGTTGTTCCAGCAAGCCGATTTTCGGCGTGGACACCCATTTCACGTCGCTTTCGGGAATAGGCATGGCGTTTCTTCCCTCTGTTCAATCGATCGCATCATCATGCACGAGGGCCGGCGGCCCTGAGGCAACGTGGCCGGTGAAGCGCACCGGAGCGCGCGACCGTTGCCTCGGCATGTACAATGCCAATCCCGCGATGGCGAGGAGCATCGCAATCGACAACGGCAACAGCAGCCACTCACTCTGGTTGTACTGTTTGACCACAATCACACAGATAAGGTTAATCAGGGCCAACGGCAACAGTACCTTCCACGTCAGGCCCATCAGCTGATCGAAGCGGAAGCGCGGCAGCGTCCAGCGAATCAGCATGTAGAAGATGATGAAGAGCGTCATCTTGACGGCGATCACAATCAGCTTGACGATGACGCCCCCCACGCCGGGAATGCTATCCACGCCGGGGAAGTGCCAGCCGCCGAAGAACAAAATGACAACCAAAAAACTGGTTGTAATCATGTGCGTGTATTCACCGAGGAAAAACAGCGCGAATTTCATGGCGCTGTACTCGGTGTGATACCCGCCGACCAGCTCTTGCTCCGCTTCCGGCAAATCGAAGGGCAAACGATTGCACTCCGCGAAGACGCTGGTGGCGAACAACAAGGCCGCCAACGGCTGAAAGAGGATGTTCCACCCGTGCTTAACCTGATAATCGAGGATCGTTTCCAGGTTGAGCGATCCCGTCACCGCCATGACGCCGAGGACCGACAAGCCCAGTGGAATCTCATAACTGATTAGCTGAGCACTGGAGCGCAGGGCGCCGAGCATACTGTATTTATTGTTCGACGACCAGCCTCCCAATACGATGCCATATACGGCCAAGCTGCCGACGGCGAAGTTGAACACAATGCCAATGTCAACATGCGGGGCGATGACATACTGGATGTGCTCCAGGGTGCTGAGGTTGTAATCCGTTATTTTTTGTTCATAGGGCGCGTTGTAATCGCGCAGCTGATCCTCATAGCCTTTTACGCCCTTCTCCTTGTTCGCGTTCGCATAGGCGCGATCCGCTGCCAGGACGTAGGCTTCCTCACTCGCCGTCTGCGGCCAGATGCGGCCGCGCGATTGTTCGCGAAAGTCCCTATTGCTCTCCAGCAGCTCGCGCTCCTCGGCGGCGAGCGGCTGGCGCGACTTCTCGATCATCTCATCGGTGCGGCGATCTTCGAGCACCGGCGGCGGAGTGGTGGGGCCGAAGGGCACGACGGCGAAGGCCAGCAGCGCCGTGCTGACGGCGACTGCGGGACCAACCATGTAAAAAAGCCGGTCCACATGATTGGGAATGATCTCTTCCTTGAGCAGAAACTTGATGCCGTCGGCGATCGGCTGCAAGAGGCCCCACGGGCCGACGCGATTCGGCCCAAGGCGATCCTGCGCCCAGGCCGAGATTTTGCGCTCGGCGAGGATCAGGTAGGCGCACGTCCCCTGCAATACGCCCATCATGATGGCGATGAGGATGAGCGCGATCCAGAAACTAAAACCCAGCTCCATGCGAAAAATACCCCCGCCTCATCCGTTTCTTGTTTCCAGAAGAATGCCATATTCGCCGGGGTCTCCCCCGGCCAGAGGAACGAAATACGGCACCTCGGCGGCAATCTCTTTGCGCAACGTCGGGGCGTGCATCAGTTCGCGCCGCTCCAGCAAATCGAGGAACACCTGGCCATCGGTGCGGACTTCGCCCGTCGGCGTGACGCCCCAGTGGATCGCCTGCGCCAGCCCCGTGTGATTGACGAAGGTGCCGTCTTTTTCCGCCCAGGCCGCGGCCGGCAGGACGTAATGAGCGAAGTTGCTGACCAGCGACGGCAGCAAATCATGGCACACCACCAGCGGCACGCGCTGAAGCGCCTGCGCCTGCGTCTCGTTGACCCAACCGCCGGGCCGCGGCGGATAGCCGGCCGCTAGATACAACGCCTGCACGCGCCCCTCGACCGCGTCGCGGACCACGGCATCGAAACCGATGATCTCGCCCTGGAAGTGCCGCAGAATCTCCTCGACGCCGCGGCGATTGGGACACTTCTCGGCGCGAATGGTGAACTTCACCGGCTGAATCGGATTGCCGCGCCGGTCCTTCGGATAGGTATCATCCTCGCCGACGACCGGCACCGGCCCCAGCGCCAGCCGCACCTGTCCGGACAGTCCCTTGAGGAACCGGGCCAACAGGTAGGCCTCTTCGCACGTCAAAAACGGCGACAGCACGCCGACGACGCCGCCCGCGTCCTTCTCCGCCGCGCTCCGGAAGGAGCGGCGGATCGACGATAGAATCTCCGTCCACGAGAGCGGCATCAATTTGTTGTCGCGCCGCACCATCGGTCGCAGGAAGCGCTCGATGGCGTTGACATAGTGATACCCGAGCCGGCCCTCGTCGCACATGAAATAGCCCTGCGCTTGCGGATTGACGCGCGGCCGCAAGCGATAGACGATGTTTTTATTCCCGTCCAGCCAGATACTACAGCCCGTCGAGCAGTCGGCGCAGACGTTTTCCTTCGTCTTGAGGTTCCATACCCGGTGCTTATAAAGAAAATCCTTGCTGCACAGCGCGCCGACGGGACAGAGATCGACGACATTGGTAGCAAGCTTGTTATTGAGCGGATCGCCGGGAAAGATATCGATTTCCGAATGATGCCCGCGATTGATGATTTGCAATTCCGCCGTTCCCGCGATTTCCCGCGTGAAACGCACGCAGCGCGAACACATGATACAGCGATCGGTGAACAGCGTCACATTGTCGCCGATATAAGGCTTGTTGGGCGGTGTGTTTTTCTGATCGATCATCCGGCTTTCGGCCTTGCCGAAATTGAAAGTGTAATCTTGCAGCAGGCATTCGCCGGCCTTGTCGCAAACGGGACAGTCGAGCGGATGATTGAGGAGAATGTCTTCGAGGGTCTGTTCCTGGGCGAATTCGGCCTTGGGAGTATTGGTGTTGACGATGGTGCCGTCCTTGGCCGGCGTCTGGCAGGCGGGCACGACCTTGGGCTGCATGGCGACGGTTCCGTCGGGTTTGCGCTCGCCGACTTCAACCAGGCACATACGGCAGCTGGCCACAACCGTCAGCGCGGGATGCCAACAGTAATGAGGAATCAACACCCCGGCCTTCTGCGCGGCCTGGATAAGATTTAATTTCGCGTCGCCGATATCGACCGGCTTGCCGTTGACGTAGACCGTAGCCATGAAACCTTCCCGCTAGCGCCGCTTGCGGCTTAGCACATGCGCCCTCTCGCGCTAAGCCGCAAGCGGCAGAATGCACTGGTTCACTTCGCCTTTATCGCCGCATCAAACTCTTGCTGGCTCATCCGTCGTGATGCTCCATCGCCCGTGGCGACGATGCGCGTCCCGTAGGAGTCCGGATCCTTCACATAAGCCACGACGGTGGAGGCCGAGGGATTGCGAAGGCCCCAGACGGCCACGCAGGTTCCCTCTTTGAGCGCCGCGATCATGTTCGCATCGATCGAATCCTTGATGTCCTCGACGCGGGACGGTCCCTTGCCGTTGAGGGTCTGGTATTGGAAATAGGCCAGGGAGAAGTTCTTCAATTGGGCGAGGTCCACCGTGCGTCGGGCAGCCTGGCGCACATTCTGCACGACGCCGCCGCTCTGGAGCTTTTGGCCGGGACGCGGCAAAACCGGGTTGCCCTGCGGTGGCCCGGCGGCCTGTCTTTGGGTGGGAGCGGTCGCTGTTTGGACGGCGGCCTTTTTCTTCTGGCAACCGGGCAACAGCAGCGCGACCCCGACAATAAGTACACAGGCAATCCGATCGAGTGACGGTCTCATGACAAAACTCCTCGCTCACGGCAAGACACCTATCAATGAGCCTTCACCAGCTCCACCAAACGACTTTTCTCGGCTCCGCGGATGTACTGCTCGAATTCCGTCCGAAACTTGCGGATGGCGTTCTTGACCGGCCAGCCGGCGCCGTCGGCCAAACCGCAAATGGTTGTGCCGGGCATGATACCCATTTGGTCGCCGACCACTTCGAGAATCTTCAAATCTTCCAATCGGCCCTGACCGCGGCGCAGACGCTCCACGATTTTCTCCATCCAGCCGGTGCCCTCGCGGCACGGCGTACATTGGCCGCACGACTCATGCGCGAAAAACCGGCAAATATTGTACAGCACATCGACAATACTGGTTTCCTCGTCGAAGACCGTCACGGCAGCGGTGCCCAGTCCCAGGCAGCCGACCTTGCCTGGCCCCGCGAAATCGAGCGGCGTATCAAACTCGGCCTCGGTCATGATACCCATACTGATGCCGCCGGGAATGGCACCCTTGGCCTTGCGCCCCTTCCACACGCCGCCGCCGTGCTTGTCCACCAGCTCGCGCAACGTGATGCCCATCGGCAATTCCACGCAGCCGGGATTATTGACGTGGCCGCTGATGCAATAAAGCTTGGGTCCATAGCTGCCGGCGTCGCGCGGGTTCTTGGGATCGGGCGGCACACCCATCGATTTGAACCAATCGGCGCCGCGATCGATGATGTGCGTCACGCACGCCACCGTCTCGATGTTGTTCACGACGGTCGGCTTGCGAAAGGCGCCTTCCACGGCCGGAAACGGCGGCTTGATGCGCGGCCAGGCACGCTTGCCTTCCAGACTTTCGATCAATCCCGTTTCCTCGCCGCAAATATAAGCTCCCGCTCCGCGATGCAAGAAAATATCGAGGTGGAAATCCTTGCCCAGAATATTACGGCCGAGCAGATTGTTGTTATACAGCTCATCGACGGCCTGTTGCAGCACGCGATGACTGCGGCCGTACTCATAGCGCAGATACAAATAAGCCGTGCTGGCTCGGGTCGCATAGCAGGAAAGAATGATGCCTTCGAGGACCTGATGGGGATCTTCTTCCATCAGAATGCGATTGTTGAAGGTACACGGCTCGCTCTCGTCGGCGTTGATGCACATGTAGATGGGGCCGGGATGGTCCTTGGGCAGGAATGTCCATTTCAAGCCCGTGGGGAACCCGGCGCCGCCGCGGCCGCGCAAGCTCGACGCCTTCACCGTATCCACAACCTGCGCCGGAGACATTTCGTTAAGCGCCTTCTGCAAGGCGCGATAGCCGCCGTCGGCGCGATAGGCGTCGAGCCACGGACTGGCTTTCTTCAAAATGCGACGTAGAAGAACGGGTTCGAAATCGGCCATATCGCAAGGATCCTGATAGTCTCATTCCGCCGCTTGCCGCTTAGCGCTAAGCCGCAAGCGGCCAAGTCAGCGACGCAGCTCGTGCAGCAGCGCATCCACTTTGTCCGGGGTGATATTCATCCGCGCCTCGTCGTCGATCAGCACGGCGGGAGCGCCCTCGCAGGTGCCGATGCATTCGGCGAACTCGACGGTGATTTTGCCGTCGGCGCTGGTGCCGCCTGGACGCACATTCAGCTTCTTGCACACCGTATCCAGCAGCTCATCCGCCCCGCGCAGGCCGCACGCCAGGCTACGGCAAACCCAGAGCCGCGTCTTGCCCAGCGGATGCTCCTTGTCGCGGAAAAAGCCATAAAACGACATCGTGTCGTGGACCTCGGCGGGGCTGAGATCCAGCAGATCGGCAATCTCGCGAATCGCCTCCAGCGGCACGCAGCGCAGCGCATCCTGCACGATATGCAGGGCCGGCAGCGTCACCGCCTGCTTGTTCGGATAACGAGGCAGATAGGCGAGGATTTTCTGCCGCAGCTCTTCGGTCAATACACTCATCGATCCAGCTCCGCCGCGATGATGTTCAAACTGCCCAGGACCGCCACCACGTCGCTCACCTGATGGCCGACAATCAAATACGGGAAGATGGCGAAATGGATGAACGACGGCGGCCGCGTCCGCGTGCGATACGCCACACCACTGCCGTCGGAGATCAAATAATAACCCAGCTCGCCATTAGGAGATTCGATGGCCGCATAGACTTCATCGACCGGCGGCCGCCACTGGCGATTGGTCATGATTAGCTCGAAGTGGTGGATTAACCCTTCGATGCTGCGATACACCGAAAGCTGATTGGGCATCACTACCTTGCTTTCGACATCGACATTGACGGCGCCGGACGGCAAATGCTCAATGGCCTGGTGAATGATATCGCAGCTTTCGAGCATCTCCTCCATGCGGACGAGATAGCGAGCATAGCAATCGCCCTCCCGCGCGCAGATTACCTTGAAATCGAAGTCCTTGTAAGCCAGATACGGCTCATCCTTGCGCAAATCGCGGACGACGCCGCTGGCGCGGGCGACGGGGCCGGTACAGCTCAAATTGTTGGCATCTTCCTTCGATAACACGCCAATGTCCTTGGTGCGCTCGATGAAGATGCGATTGCGATTAAGCAAACGAACAATATCGTTCCACGCCCTGGGAAATTCGCGAACGAACGCCCGCACCATGTCGATCCAGGTTTCATCGACATCGCGCAGCAAGCCGCCGACGCGCAGATAACTCGGATGAAACCGCTGACCGGCGGCGCGCTCGCAAATGTCGTAAATCTTTTCCTTCTGGTTGAAGGCATAGAGAAACGCCGTGAATCCGCCCAGGTCGAGCGCCGCCGCGCCGCAGGCCAGTAAATGATCGTGAATACGCATCAGCTCGTTGAAGATGACGCGGATATACTGGCAGCGCGGCGTCAGATCGATGCCCATCAATTTCTCGACCGCGGCGAACCAGGCGATCTCATTGGCCACCGGCGAAATATAATTTTTGCGATCGACAATCGTTACATACTGGTTGTAATCTAGGTGCTCGCCGAGCTTCTCGAAGCCGCTGTGTAAATAGCCGATGTCCGGCACGGCCTTGACGATGGTTTCGCCGTCGAGCGTCAGAATGAGACGCAGCGTCGTGTGCGTGGCCGGGTGCTGCGGACCGAAATTCAGTGTCCACAGGTATTCTCGATCCGGTCCTTCCGGCAGGGCGATGGCATCGGCCAATTCGAGAGGCATGATATTCCCTCGATTTAAATTCCATCACGAAAACACGAAAATACGAAAACACGAAAAAAGACAGGGAAAATGCTAGTCTTACCAGTCAAACACGTCTCTTTCTGCTCTCCTTTTTTCTCTTTTTTCGTGTTTTCATTCTTTCGTGTTTTCGTGATTGGATTTAACTTTCCGGTCGCGTAATCACCGGGAAATTATGGCGTTCACCGCGGCCGCGCATCGGATAATCCTTGCGCATTGGGAACGCCGTGAATTCATCGGGCATCAAAATACGCCGTAAATCCGGATGGCCGTCAAAGATGACGCCATACATGTCATAGACCTCGCGCTCCATCCAGTCGGCTCCCTTCCACAAGGAGAAAACCGACGGCAAGGTCGGCTCGGGATCGTTGGCGAACGTCTTGACAATCAGCCGCACACCGGTCGTCGTGTTGACCAGCACGTACCAAACGCCGTAACGATCACGGGCATCGGGGAATTGCAAGTAGTCGGCCCCGCCCAGCTCGGCGAGCAAATCGAAGCCGCACTGATTCTTGAGCAGCTCCAGCACGGCGTAGACGCGCTCGGCCGGCACGAGGATACGGCGATTATCGCGGAACTCCGAGGTCGAGAAGCTGTCAGCGCCGAACTTCTCGCTCAGCTTGTTGACGATGCTCTCAAAGGTCATGCCGGCTCCTTACGATTAGCCACAGATGAACACGGATAAACGCAGATAAGAATCAAGAATGGCCTTTTCTTTCTTTTTTCAGTGTTCATCCGTGTTCATCCGTGGCTATTTTCTTTGTCTGACTGCAAGCGCGTCGCCGTGGCGAAATTGCCGGGAGCGACAATTTTCTCTTGCGGCGGCACCTCGATGGCCAGCGGTCGCGGGGCGTGCGGCCAGAGACGCCCTTGTTGAAACTCCTTGCCGTTAATGGTGCCGGTACGCTGGATCTTGTCCTGCAAATCGATCACCGATTGCAACAGCTGTTCCGGCCGCGGCGGACAGCCGGGCACGTACACGTCCACCGGGATAAAGCGATCGACGCCCTGCACCACGGCGTAGGTGTCGAAGACGCCGCCCGACGAGGCACAGGCGCCCATCGAAATGCACCATTTCGGCTCCGGCATTTGCAGCCAGATGCGCTGCAATACCGGCAGCATCTTCATGGCCACCCGGCCGGCGACGATCATCAGATCGCACTGGCGCGGCGTGAAACGCATGGCCTCGGCACCGAAGCGGGCGATGTCGTGTCGCGACGCGCCGGTGGCCATCAGCTCGATGCCGCAGCAGGCCGTGGCGAACGGCATCGGCCACAGACTGTTCTTGCGCACCCAGTTGGCCAGCTTGTCCAGCTGCGTCACCATCACGTCCCCGGACAATCCTTCTACCGCCATCGGAACACTCCTCTCCGCCAGGCGTAAACGTAGGCGACCACCACGGTCAGCAAGAACACCAGCACTTCCCAGAAGACGAGGTTGTGAAACTCGCTCGGCAAAAACGAGCCAGGCTCGCCGGGAGCGCTCGACCACGGATACAGGGCCGCCCACGGATACAGAAACAGCAATTCGACATCGAAGACGAGGAAGAGAATCGCGATCAGATAGAACTTCACGTCGAAGCGCTGGCGCGCGTCGCCGATCGGATCCATGCCCGATTCGTAGGGCATCTGCTTGACCGGCGTCCGTCGCTTCGGTCCCAGCAAGTGCGTAACCAGCAGCGCCGATACCGCGAAGCCGATAATAGCCAGCAAGAACAGGAAGATCGGATAATAGGTGGAGAGCGTGAAGTCCATCTCAATAACCTACTTCGTGACTTTTTTCACAATGTAGTTCAAAAAGAAACCTCGACATGGCGTCGAGGACGACGGGCTTGGGTTCCTTCCCTCCGTTAACTTATAGGAACGGAGCGAGAGGGGACAAGGGGAGAGAGGCCGCTTGCGGCTTAGCGCTCCCGGAGCGCTAAGCCGCAAGCGGCGCGGAGGGCCGATATTCTGGACAACAAGATCGTTTTGCTCTTGCTAGATAGCGCCCGCTGCGGGAGGATAGATTCAGAATTGTTTTTCCCGCCCCCTTGACTCCTTGCCAGCTCGGTATCCAGGAAACGCTGTCTTGACGCATCACGCTCTGCGTGCGACGATAAACGAAATGCTGCCCTCCGCCACCTGGCCGATTCATCCCGCTCATGGGCGATCGCGTCTCGAAACGAGAGTTCCTCGCATGGCATGGAAACCATCCCTCCCGCGCTGCTTCTGGATTGTCTGCGCCGGCCTCTTGCTGGCCGGCTGTCAGGAGCAGGAGCAGATTCGCTCCTACGACGTGCCGAAAGAAACCATCGCCGTCGGCCCGCCGCCAGAGAAACAACGCCTGCTTGCCGTCATGGTGCTGCACCAGAAGGACGTCTGGTTCTTCAAGCTCGTGGGGCCGACGAAGGCCGTGGCCGAACAGGTCGAAACGTTTGACCGCTATGTGGCTGGAGTGCATTTCTTCGGCGAAGGGTCGGCGCGATTCGACTACACGCCGGAGGGCTGGCAGCGGCTACCCGAAAAACTGCTGCCGGGCAACGGCCAGGTGGTCCAGCACCTGCGCCGGGACGTCAAGGGCTCGTCGGTGGACCTTACCGTCACGCGTCTGCCGGCCACCGAAAAAGCAAAAGATCCACGAGCGAACATCGATCGTTGGCGGAACCAGCTGGGCCTCGCTCCTATCAGCGAGGACGAATTGACGAAGCTGGTCGGCAATGTGAAAGTGGACGGCGTCGAGAGTACGCGCGTCGATTTCACCGGCGGGGCCAGGAAGCGCGGCGGATCAATCTTTGCTCGGGGTCGTCCCTTCCAATTCACCAAGCCCGACGACTGGGAAGAGCGGCCGCCCGACAACCGCATGGGCATCTTTCGTCCCGCGGTCTTTTTGGTCCGCGATCGCGAGCACCTCGCTGAGGTCTCCGTGGTGCCGGCCGGCGGCGGGGCGGCGGCCAATGTCAATCGCTGGCGCAGCCAGCTCGGACTTGAGGCGCTCGACGACGCCCAGATCAAAAAGGAGCTGCGTACCCTGGATGTCGCCGGCGCCAAGGCGCCTTACGTCGATATGACGGGACGCGATCCGACCGGCCCGCAGCGCATTCTCGGCGCCTGGATCGTCCACGGCGGACGAACCTGGTTCATCAAGATGAAGGGATCGCCGGAGCTGGTCGGCAAACAGCAAGCCGCCTTTGAAGCATTCGTGCAATCGATTCGCTTCGCGGACGGTCAAGGAGCCGCTCATGAATAACACGTCCACGCACATCACGGCCGCGCCTGTGCCGCCCTTGTCCCTTCCGCCCAGCACGCCGGAGCGGCGCGTCGATCGCTTGAAGCCGATCAAGCGCCTTCTGAAGCCGTTCGCCTCGCTGCGCTTGACGGTCGTGCTCTTCAGCTTGTCGATGTTCCTCGTCTTCTGCGGCACGCTGGCGCAGATGGATAACGGCCTGTGGCACATCCTCAGCGGCTACTTCCGTGCCTGGCTGGCCTGGATTCCTTTCCAGGTGTTCGTGCGCTTCGGTCAGGTCTTCTTCTGGTTCCCCAAGACGTGGCACGTTCCCGGCAGCTTCCCCTTCCCCGGCGGCTACGTCATCGGCGGAGCGCTGCTCGTCAACCTGATTGCTGCCCACATCGCTCGTTTCAGAATCTTCAACAAACGATCACAGATACCGGTGATCCCGGGTCAAGAAGGTGGTCTCAAAGCGTTGCTGTATCGCATCTCGATGGGATCTATTCACTTCGTCCTTGCTTGCATCGCCTGGTTACTTGCTTGGATGGCCTGGCGCATATCCGAGGAAGTGAAGGAGTCAGTAACGCGTATATTTTCTCGCATTTTTTCCTTCATTATCTACCGCATCGCGTGGGAGCGTTCCGGCATCCTACTCACCCACGCCGGACTAATCCTGCTCATGCTCGGCGAACTGGTCACGGGACTGTTCGCGGTCGAGGGCATGATGACCATCGTGACCGGGCAGTCGCGCAACTATGTCGAGCACACCGACAAAATGGAGCTGGCGATCATCGACTCCAGCGATGCCAAAAAGGAGCATGTCGTCGTCGTTCCCGGCTCGATGCTGAAGCAGAAACAAAACGGCGGCGTGATCGAGAACGAACAGCTGCCGTTTGACATCAAGGTCGTTCGCTACATGGTCAACTCGTCGGAGCCGCGCAAGCTTAAACCGGACGAGAGCAATCCGGCGACGGCCGGCGTGGGCCAAGAAGGCATCGTGGACGAGGAGAAGCCGGGCACCGGCACGGACCCCGAGCAGCGCATCGACGTTGCTTCCGCTTATGTCACCTTCGTGAAAAAATCCGGCGAACCGCTGGGGACATACCTGACCTCGGTGTGGGTCGATGAGGAGCAGAGGGTCAAGGTGGACAGCAAGGAATACCGGGTTGCGCTGCGCTTCCAGCGCGAATACACGCCGTACACCATTCACCTTGAAGAATTCCGCCACGACCTTTATCCCGGTACGAGCACGCCGAAGAATTTTTCCAGCAAGATACGCCTTATCGATCCGGAGCAGAACGAAGATCGCGAAGTGTTGATCTACATGAATAACCCCCTGCGCTATCGCGGCGCCACGTTCTATCAATCGGGCTGGATTCCCGGCGATCGCGGCACCAAGTTGCAAGTGGTCACCAATCCCGGCTGGCTGATGCCCTACTTCGCCTGCTTTATGGTCGCGGCAGGGATGGTGATTCATTTTGGCATGCATCTGTGGAGCTTTTTGCGGCGGATCTTTTCGACCTCCACTTATTGAGCTTTTTGCGGCAGAGGACCACGCCATGAAAGATTTCGCCAAGGTGTTCCCGTGGTTGGTTGTCGGCGCGGGCGTGCTCGTGCTGATCTTCACCATGATGCCGCCGAGCTTTGGGCCGGCCAAAATGAACTTGCAGGAGTTCGGCAGCATCCCCGTCGTGGACCGCGGCCGAATGAAGCCGCTGGACACCGTCGCGCGGACCACGCTGATGATTATCAGCAATCGCCAGCAATACAAGGACGAGAACGGCGCTATGCAGCCGGCCATCAAGTGGCTGCTCGATGCCATGACTCGCCGGGACACGGCGCAAAAGTTGAAAATCTTCCGCATTGAAAACGATCAAGTGTTGGCTCTGCTCGGCCTGGAAGCGCGACCCGGTTCCTATCGCTATGCTTTCGACGAATTCGGCGATAAAAGAGATCTAATTAAATCTCAGGCCATCGCTGCCCAGAAGATCAAGCCCGACAACCAGGACATCTACCAGCAGAAGATCATTGAGCTGGCGAGACACGTTGAGCTTTACGTCCAGCTGGCCAACCTGGAGAGTCCCCTGATGGTGCCGCCGGACAGCCCCGGCGGCGAATGGCAGCCCTTGTTGCTGGCGTTGGTGGAGCTGCGCCGCAATCAAGGACAGGGTGCGCCTGAGGCCCAGGCGCTGCTGCTGATGCTCCACGATTACAGCCAGCATGACGTCAAACGTTTCAACGAGACACTGACCGACTACCACAAACAGATGGAGAAACGTTTTCCAGCAGAAACCGGCCGCACCGACTTTGAGCTGTTCTTCAACCACTTCGAGCCGTTCTACCTGTGTACCTTGCTGTACGTAACCGTCTTCCTGCTGGCCATTTTCTCCTTCCTGCTGGCTGGCTTCTCGTGGATCGGCTGGTCGGAATCGTTCGGCCGAGCGGCATTCTGGCTGGCGGTGCTGACGCTGCTGGTGCATACCTGGGCGCTGCTCGCACGCATGTATCTGATGGAACGTCCCTTCGTGGTCGTGACGAACCTGTATTCGTCGGCCGTGTTCATCGGTTGGGGCTGCGTGGTGCTGGGGCTGCTGCTGGAATGGCTGTTCCGCCGCGGCATCGGCAACCTGGTGGCCTCGGTGCTCGGGGCGTTGACCATGCTGATTGCGCACCACCTGGCCGGCAGCGGCGACACGCTGGAAATGATGCAGGCCGTGCTCGACACCAATTTCTGGCTGGCCACGCACGTTACCTGCGTGACCCTCGGCTACGCGGCGACGTTCGTGGCCGGTCTGCTCGGCATCCTCTACATCGTGCTCGGCGTCGCTACGCCGATCATGGATCAGACGTTGGCCAAGGTGTTGAAGACGGCGCTGTATGCCATCGTCTGTTTCGCCACGCTTCTGAGCTTCACCGGCACGGTGCTGGGCGGTATCTGGGCCGATCAATCCTGGGGCCGTTTCTGGGGCTGGGATCCCAAGGAAAACGGCGCCCTGCTGATTGTCATCTGGAACGCGCTGATCTTGCACGCGCGCTGGGGCGGTATGGTGCAGGCGCGCGGCATGGCGGTACTGGCGGTCATCGGCAATATGGTGACGGGCTGGTCGTGGTTCGGCACCAATCAGCTACAAGTAGGCCTGCACTCCTATGGTTTCAGCAACACGTTGGCGTTCGGCCTCGTAATCGGCTGGGGCTTGCACGCGGCGATACTGGTGATGGGATTGTTGCCCTTGCGCTGGTGGGCAAGCCATGACACGCTCTTGACGGCCAGGCCGGCACCGTTGAAAGACGCGCCTCCACGAGCTGAGCCGCCGGCCGGCAAGCCGCGCGGCAAACGCGCCAAGCGCGGCGAAGCCGGCTACTTCCCCGGCCCCGCGTAGCCATTCCATTGCACTCCATCGCTCTCCAGGAAGGAGAACGCGAACAGAGATACCGCGGCAGGTAGGGGGCTTGTGACAGACCTACCTGTGGCGGAGTGGCGGAGTGGCGGTGTGGCGGCATAATCTGACACCGAATGGCACACAATGGCACGACGTGACAGCATGAAAGGGATGGCTTCATCCGAGGAAGATCCGTCACGGGTCGGTGAGGGATGTCCCGGCATCGCCGAATCGCTTCGCCTTCACGCGCATGGCATTGAGCGATGCACGTGTCCATAATCACCCGTTCTTCCATCCGCTTCATCCGTTACAGGGGAAATCCGTCTCGGCCAATTCCCGTTGCTCAAGCTCCTGCCAATTGGCCTGGAGCTCGACTGTTGCGGACACGGCTTTCAGCTCACGAAGGCGGCGAAGCCGTAAAAACTCCCGTGCTGCTTTGGCGACGGCTTCCGCATCATTTTCGATTTTGGTAGCCTGCTTAAGCGCCTCAAGCTCTTGAGCCGTCAATTGTACTCTACCGGAGCGGCGCTGCCATCAGCAATCGCCGCGAATAGGTCCCTTGGCCAGCACCGTGTCAGATCGTACAAACAGGAAAGAGGGACCAGCAGCACGGAATGTCCCAACGAGCGCGAAGGAGAAGTCCAGCATGAATGCTGCTTCGCTGAGAACCAGAGGTAAGAAACCGGTCCCCGCTTTCGAGCATCCCCGCGGCGACAAGCGTTTCGAGCAGCTCGAAGTGACGATGAAGCGTCACCAGTATCGCCAGGATGCGCTTATTGAAGTGCTGCACGCCGCCCAGAAGCTGTTTGGCTTCCTGGAAGCGCCGGTCCTCCACTTCGTCGCGCATCACCTGAAGTTACCGCCGAGCCGGGTCTACGGCGTGGCCACTTTCTACCACCTCTTCACCCTGACGCCGCGCGGACGACACACCTGCATCGTCTGCACCGGCACGGCCTGTTACGTCAAAGGCGCGGACAAGCTGCTGGCTGCCGTCAGCCAGGCCGCCGGCGTCGAGCCGGGACAGACCACACCAGACGGTGAGCTAACCTTGCGGACCGTGCGCTGCCTGGAGCCGTGCGGCATCGCCCCGGTTGCCGTCCTCGATGGCGCGGTGCAGGGACATGAAACGCCGGAGAAGCTCCTGGAACAAGTGAAAGGATGGCTGCCTCATGGAGCTGTCGGATCTGCTTGACATCGCCGTCAAGGAACGGGAATCGCGTCCCCCGCATCAAATTCGCTGCTGCACGGCAGCTGGCTGCCTCTCGGCTGGCTCCGCCGCCGTCCTCGATCGTCTGGGTCATGCGGTCCACGACGCGGGGATGGCCGAGCGCGTGCGGGTCGCCCCGGTTGGCTGCATGCGGCTGTGCTGTCAGGGACCGCTGGTCCAGGTCGATCCCAGCGGCGAGCTGTACCAACAGGTCACGCCCGACGACGCCAGCTCCGTCGTGGGTGGTCTCAACGGCGGAAAGGTGACGGCGAAGCACGGCGATCCGCAGGCGCCCTTCTTCAAGCTCCAGGCATCGGCGATCCTCGAAAACAGTGGGAAAGTCGAGCCGGAACGCATCGAAACCTACATCGCGGCCGAGGGCTATTTGGCGCTGTACCATGTCCTGCGCAATCGCACACCGGCGCAGGTCATCGAGGAAATCACCCGCAGCGGTTTGCGCGGCCGCGGCGGCGCGGCCTATCCTACGGGCGTCAAATGGGCGACGGTGGCCAAGAACCCCGGCGAACGCAAATACGTCGTCTGCAACGCCGATGAGGGCGACCCCGGCGCATTCATGAATCGCAGTGTGCTGGAGAGCGATCCGCATCGGGTGCTGGAGGGCATGGCCATCGCCGGCTATGCCGTCGGCGCCAGCCAGGGCTACATCTACGTCCGCGGCGAATATCCTCTCGCCGTCCAGCGTCTGCAAACCGCCATCGCACAGGCGAGCCGCCTTGGTCTGCTGGGCGCGCACATTTTCTCGTCCCCGTTCCATTTCCGCATCGATCTGCGCACGGGAGCGGGGGCTTTCGTGTGCGGCGAGGAAACGGCGCTCATGGCCTCGATCATGGGGCAGCGCGGCATGCCGACGCCACGTCCGCCCTATCCGGCCGAGCATGGCCTGTGGGCCATGCCGACCTTGCTCAACAATGTCGAAACCTTTGCCAATGTGCCTGGCATCCTGCGCCGCGGCGCCGAGTGGTTCGCCGGCATCGGCACGGAAAAAAGCAAAGGCACGAAAGTCTTTTGTTTGACCGGCAAGGTCGTCAATACCGGCTTGGTCGAGGTGCCGCTGGGTACGCCGATACGAAAGATCGTGCAAGACATCGGCGGCGGAGCACCGGAGGGCGGAACCATCAAGGCGGTGCAGACGGGCGGTCCTTCCGGCGGCTGCATTCCCGCCGAGCTGTTCGATACGCCGGTCGATTACGAATCGCTGGCCCGCCTCGGCTCCATCATGGGTTCAGGCGGCATGATCGTTCTCGATCAGAGCAACAACATGGTCGATGTCGCCCGCTTTTTCATGCAATTCTGCATGGACGAATCGTGCGGCAAGTGCGTTCCTTGCCGCGCCGGCACCGTGCAGCTGCACCACTTGCTGACGCGCATTCTGCACGGCACAGCGGGAGCGGAGGATTTGCAACAGCTGGAGATGTTGTGCGACATGGTCAAGCACACCAGCCTGTGTGGTCTGGGTCAGGCAGCACCAAACCCGACGTTGAGCACGCTGCGCTACTTCCGGCACGAGTATGAGGCATTGCTGAAGCCGGGATCGCCGGCCCAGCGAATGGGACTGCCAGTTGTTGCGGAGCCTCGCGGTTAGCGACGCTTCGCAGAAGTGTCGTTCGCCGCAACGCTTCTGCGAAGCGTCGCTAATCGATGTCTTCCTCCTTTGCGAGAGGGAACGAAATGAGCGTTGTGACCCTGACCATCAATGGACAGCTCGTCGGCGCCCGCGCCGGCGACACCATCTTGCTGGCGGCGCGCGAGGCCGGCATTCATATTCCGACGCTTTGCTACGTCGATGGTCTTTCAGCGCACGGCGGATGCCGCATCTGCCTGGTGGAAATCGCCGGCAGCCCGCGCTTGCAGCCGGCATGTTTCATGAAAGTCAGCGAGGGCATGGAAGTGCAAACGGACACCGACCGTCTGCGCCAATATCGCCGCATGATCGTCGAGCTGCTCTTCGCCGAGGGCAATCACATTTGTTCCGTCTGCGTGGCCAACGGCGCTTGCGAATTGCAGGGCATGGCGATGGCTGTCGGCATGGATCACGTTCGCTTCGAATACATGCATCCGCGCCGCGAGGTGGACCTGACACACGACCGCTTTGGCATCGATCACAATCGCTGCATCCTCTGCACGCGCTGTCTCCGCGCCTGCGACGAGCTGGAGGGCGCTCATACCTGGGATTTGTCCGGCCGAGGCAGCCATGCCAAGCTGATTACCGATCTCAGTCAGCCGTGGGGCGAGTCGCAGACGTGTACCTCGTGCGGCAAGTGCTTCATGGCCTGTCCCACCGGCGCCATCTTCCAAAGGGGCGATACGGTGGCCGAGATGGAGCATCCGCGCGCCAAGCTGGAGTTCCTTGTCAACGCTCGGGAGAAGAAGCAATGGAACGTCTGAGGCTCGCCACTGTCTGGCTGGGCGGCTGCTCCGGCTGCCACATGTCGTTCCTCGATCTCGACGAATGGCTGATCGACCTGGCGAAGATGGCCGATGTTGTTTTCACGCCGCTCGCCGACATCAAGGAGTTTCCCGAAAACGTGGACGTAACGCTGGTGGAAGGCGCGGTCGCCAACGAGGACCATTTCCACTTCATCCAGACCGTCCGCGCGCGCAGCCGGCTGCTCGTTGCCTTCGGCGACTGTGCCGTGACGGGCAACGTGACGGCGCTGCGCAATACGCTCGGCGGCGCTCTGCCGGTCTTGCAGCGCGCCTACCTGGAGCTGGCCGACGTTCATCCGCAGCTCCCCAGCGAGGACGGCATTGTGCCGCAGCTTCTGGAGCGTGTGTTGCCGGTGCATCAGGTCGTCGCGGTCGATTGCTTCATGCCCGGCTGTCCACCGCTGGCGGAGCGCATCCGCAAGACGCTGGAAGCAGTCGTGCAGGGCAAACCACCACAGCTAGAAGGACGCGACATCAAATTCGGTTAGGAGCCGCTTGCGGCTTAGCGTTCGCCGCTGCTCCGCTTAGGCTCTGTCTGAAAATTGAGCGCATGTACACTAAAATGCGTCCATTCAGCAAAGATCCCGGACATATAATATGGGTAGACCCCCTTCGCGAATTGTACGGTTTCTTGATGGA
>Ga0335075_10006229_pt1 | contig 18422 bp, 21 predicted proteins | sample Lox_Sample_24_FD_206723 | JGI IMG/M metagenome (GOLD analysis project Ga0335075, IMG submission 206723) | Soil microbial communities from Loxahatchee National Wildlife Refuge, Florida, United States - Lox_Sample_2.4 | ecosystem: Environmental > Terrestrial > Soil > Wetlands | place: USA... | reverse complement strand
TTCGCGGGTAACGACCCGTGATCATGACGTCACTCCTTCCCGAATACCCCCGGCAGGTATGGGAAGGGAACAAGGGGACCCAGGGCCGCGCAACCCCGTAAGTGCGAACACGAGTGCGGAAGCGTCACCGGAATCGACCGGGACGCGCCGATGATCCGCCTCGCGCGAGCATTCGGCTGGCATCGCCAACGTCTCGTTCCTCGAAGGCGATTTCCTCGCGCACCCGTTTCCTGCGGCGAGCTTCGACTTCGCCTGCGCGAACACGGCGCTGCACCATATGGACTTCGCGACGGCGCTCGCGAACCTGGCGCGCGTGCTCCACTCGATCGTCTGGGACAAGCCGGCGTAGTCAGTCGCCCACGTCGGCGGCGGCGCCGGACGTGATTGCGATCAGCTCGCCGAACGACGTGGGGAACACGGTGTGCGGGTGTCCCGCCGCCGCCCAGATCACCTGGTGGCGCGCCAGCCACGTATCCACCAGCGTCCGGATCGGCGCGGGGTGCCCGACCGGCGCGACGCCGCCGATCGGCTGACCGGTCCATTCCCGTACCGAGCGGGCGTTCGCGCGCATGACCTCGGCTACGCCGAGAAATTTAGCCACCCGTTCGGTGTCCACCCGGTGCGCCCCGCTGGTCATCACGAGCAGCGGCTCGCCGTCCGCGGCGAACACCAGGCTGTTCGCGATCGCGCCGACCTCGCAGCCAAGCTGCTCCGCCGCCGTGGCGGCCGTCGGCGCCGGGCTGGGCAATTCCCGGACCTCGCCCGCGACGCCGAGCGACCGCAGCACCTGCGCGAACCGAGAGAAGTCGACTGCCATGTGGCCACGCTATCGACATCGGTCCGGCGGCCGCGAACGATTTCCGCCGCTGGCGCGTCCCCCGGTCCCCGGCGGGCGGCCGGGGAATCGTCAGTCCTCCTCGCCGTTCGGGTCGAAGACCGTCGGGATCGCCGGGTAGCCGCGGGAAAGCTGCAGCGCGTAGCCGGGCAGTTCGGCCAGCGCCGCCTCATGGCGTTCCCGTGCCGCGGACAGCGGCTCGCGGCCGACCACGGCTCCGCCTCGCACGAGCTCACGCAGCAGCATGCGATCGGAAGGGCCGGGCGTTGGCGGCGCCAGGTGAATCTGCTCGGTTTGGGCGACGCCCGCGTCGCTGCGGTGCCGGACCGCCCATTTGCGGCCGCCGCGCCCCGGCTTGCCGACCGACCGCTTCGCCACCGGGCGCAGTTCACCGGAACTGTCGGCCGATCGCGCGACCAGCTTGTACACCAGCGCCGCCGTCGGCGCGCCGGATCCGGTCACCAGTGACGTCCCTACCCCGTACCCGTTCACCGGCGCGACCGCCAGCGCGGCGATCGAGTACTCGTCCAGGTCCCCGGTGAGGATGATCCGTGTCGAGGTAGCACCCAGCGAGTCAAGCAATTCCCGCACCGAGGAAGCCAGCGCGGGCAGGTCGCCGCTGTCGATCCGCACCGCGCCGAGGGACGGGCCGGCCACCTCGATCGCGGCGCGCACCGCACGCGGCACGTCGTAGGTGTCCACAAGCAGCGTCGTCCCCGGGCCAAGCGATGACACCTGCGAGGCGAACGCGTCCCGCTCGCTGTCGTGCACGAGCGTGAACGCGTGCGCCGCCGTCCCGCCCGACGGAACCCCATACGAGAACCGCGCCTGCAAGTTGGACGTGGACGCGAAGCCAGCGATGTAGGCGGCCCGGGCGGCGGCCACGGCGGCGCCCTCATGGGTACGCCGGGAGCCCATCTCGATCAGCGGCCGGCCGCCGGCCGCGGACACCATCCGGGATGCCGCCGACGCGATCGCGCAGTCGTGATTCATGATCGACAGGGCCAGGGTCTCCAGGATGACCGCCTCGGCGAACGTGCCCTCGACGACGAGGATGGGGGAGCCAGGGAAATAGCAGTCGCCCTCGGCGTATCCCCAGATGTTTCCGCGAAAACGATAGGATGAGAGGTAACGGAGCGTGGCCTCGTCCACGATCCGGGATTCCCGGAGGAACGATAGCTCCTCGGGGCCAAAGCAGAACCGCTCGATGGCGTCGAGCAGTCGTCCGGTACCGGCCACGACCCCGTACCGGCGGCCGTGCGGCAGATGCCGGGCGAATACCTCGAAGACCGCCCGGCGATTCGCCGCACCGCTGTTTAGCGCGGCTTGGAGCATAGTGAGTTCGTAATGGTCAGTCAGCAGCGCCGTTCCCAGCGCGCCGCGCTCGCGAACGTCATCAGCAGGGTCGGGGACGTAACCGCCGTCGCCGAGGGGTTTACTGTTCACCGGATTGGTCACAGGTGGAAGACTACGTACAGGGAGGTGCGTACCAGTGAGCGTGGCACCCGCTGAGGTAGATCTACCGCGGTCAGTGGATGAGTCGGTGCCGGACAAGCCGTGGGTCACGATCGTATGGAACGATCCAGTCAACTTGATGTCCTATGTGACCTATGTCTTCGAGCACGTATTTGGTTATTCCCGTCCTAAAGCCGAAAAGCTGATGCTGGACGTGCACCACAAGGGCAAGGCCGTGGTCGCGGTCGGTACCCGCGAGGCCATGGAGCACAACGCCGAGGTGCTCCACGGGTACGGCCTGTGGGCCACCGTCCGGCAGGATAGGTGACCGGGATGGAGATGTTCCGGCCCACCAAGGGCGGCGGCGCCAGCGTCTGGCTGTCGGCCGGCGAGGCGACGCTGCTGCGCACGCTGATCGTGCCCGTCATGGAGCTCATCGACAGCGGGCGGCCCGAAGGCGGTCGCGACGTCGTCGACGACCTGGAGAAGCTGCTCGAGACGGATAAGCCCAAGGCGCCGGACGACCCCGTCCTGGCCCGGCTGCTGCCGGATGCCTACCGTGACGACCCGGAAGCGGCCGGGGAGTTCCGCAAGTACACCGAGGGCTCCCTCCGCGAGGCGAAGAAGTACTTCGCGCAGACCGTGCTCGATACGCTCCCCGCCAATGGCGGCCGGGTCGAGCTCACCGCCGAGCAGGCAAGGGACTGGCTGCGCGCGCTGAACGACGTGCGGCTGACCTTCGGGGTCAGGCTGGAGGTCACCGAGGACTTCGAGGAGCAACTCGCCGCGCTAGACCCGGAGGACCCGAAGGTGGCGGCGTTCGAGGTGTACGGCTGGCTGGGCGCCGTGCAGGAGTCGCTCGTTCAGGCGCTGGACCGCTGAGGCGGGCTAACCCGGAAACACGGGCTAACCCGGAAACACGGGCTAACCCGGAAACACGGGCCGCAGGGTACGCTCACGGATTATGCTGAAGATCTCCCGTGAGCTGCGCGACATGATCATCGCGCACGCCCGTGCCGACCACCCGGACGAGGCGTGCGGCGTGATCGCTGGCCTGGCGGGCAGCGACCGGCCGGAGCGGTTCATCCCGATGCAGAACGCCGAACGCTCGCCCACCTTCTACCGGTTCGACTCCCTGGAGCAGCTCAAGGTGTGGCGGGAGATGGACGACCGGGACGAGGAACCGGTGGTGATCTACCACTCGCATACCGCGACCGAGGCGTACCCGTCCCGCACGGACATCTCCTACGCTAGCGAGCCGCAGGCGCACTACGTTCTAGTATCGACGCGGGATGAGCGGGAAGCCGAGTTCCGTTCGTATCGGATCATCGACGGCGACGTCACCGAGGAACCCATTGAGTTCACGGAATGATCGGGCCCCGCAGCGGGTTCCATCCAAGGCGTAAAAGTTCACTGAGGAGCGTTGTTCATGGCCATTGAGGTTCGCATTCCGACCATTCTCCGTAGCTATACCGGTGGCGAGAAGTCCGTGCAGGGCTCTGGTTCCACCCTTAGCGAGCTACTCAAGAACCTTGACGCGGAGCACGCCGGGCTGCGCGACCGGCTGGTCGACGGCGAGGCCCTGCGCCGTTTCGTCAACGTCTACCTCAACGATGAGGACGTCCGCTTCATCGGTGGCCTGGACACGCCGGTGAAGGATGGGGACACGGTGACGGTGCTCCCCGCCGTAGCCGGCGGTGCCTGCTAATTTTCCCGAACGGCCAGCCGCGATGCGTTACGACTCCATCCTTGACTCCCTCGGCGACACGCCGCTCGTCGGGCTCCCCGCGCTGTCCCCGTCTGCCGAGGTGCGGTTGTGGGCCAAGCTGGAGGACCGGAACCCCACGGGGTCGGTGAAAGACCGCGCGGCGTTCTTCATGATCCAGCAGGCGGAAAAGGACGGCCTGCTCCGATCCGGTGCCACGATCCTCGAGCCGACCTCGGGGAACACCGGCATCTCGCTGGCGATGGTGGCGAAGCTGCGCGGTTACCGGCTGGTCGTGGTGATGCCGGAGAACACCAGCGAGGAGCGCCGCCAGATCCTGCGGATGTACGGGGCGGAGATCATCTTCTCGCCGGCCGCGGGCGGCTCGAACGAGGCGGTCCGGGTGGCGAAGCGGATCGCCGCCGAGCATCCGGACTGGGTCATGCTGTACCAGTACGGCAACGAGGCGAACGCTCGGGCGCACTACGAGACCACCGGCCCGGAAATCCTGCGCGACCTGCCGACGGTCACGCACTTCGTGGCCGGACTTGGGACGACCGGCACGCTGATGGGGACGGGGCGTTACCTCAGGGAGCATGTCCCGTCCGTTCAGATCATCGCCGCGGAACCCAGGTACGGCGAGCTGGTCTATGGCCTGCGGAACGTGGATGAGGGCTTCGTCCCTGAGCTCTATGACGAGTCGATGCTGACCAGGCGGTTCTCGGTGTCGTCGGCGGACGCGCTGTGGCGGACCCGGGAGCTGCTGAGCTCCGAGGGCATCTTCGCCGGCATCTCGGCCGGGTGCGCGCTGCACGCGGGGCTGGCGATGGCGCAGCAGGCGGTGGACGCGGGGGAGCGCGCGGACATCGTGGTGCTTGTCGCGGACGGCGGCTGGAAGTACCTGTCCACTGGCGCCTACGGCGGGACGCTCGAGGACGCGGAGGAGCGTCTCGAGGGCCAGCTCTGGGCCTGAGTTTCCACCGTTTTTCCGCCGCTTTCCACGGCGCTGACAGGGCACAATGGGACGCATGCGCCTTACCGTGGTGGGATGCGCCGGAAGTTTCCCCGGGCCCGACAGCGCGGCGTCGTGTTACCTGCTCGAGGCCGACGGGTTCCGGCTCGTCGTCGACCTCGGCAACGGCTCTCTCGGCTCGCTGCAGAAGTATGCCGGGCTCTTCGGCATCGACGCTATCTGCCTGAGCCACCTGCACGCGGATCACTGCGTGGACGTGTACTCGTACGGGATCGCGCGGGCGTATGCGCCGGACGGGCCGCTGGATCCGATCCCGGTGTACGGACCCGCGGGCACGTGCGAGCGAATCGGGCTGATCCACGGCCCGGGCGGGGACGACGGGCTGATGAAGCGGTTCAGTTTCCAGACACTCGCCCCGGGAACGGTCGAGATCGGGCCGTTCCAGGTGACGGCCGGGCACGTGAACCACCCGGTGGAGACGTTCGGGTTCCGTTTCAGTCATGGCGGGCGGACCGTCGCCTACTCCGGGGACACCGGGGAGACCGACGCGGTGGCGTCGCTGGCCGCTGGCGCGGACGTGTTCCTGTGCGAGGCGGCGTTCCTTGACCAGCCTGACCTGCCGCCGGACCTGCACCTGTCCGCGCTCCAGGCCGCCAGGTACGCGGCGCGGGCCGGGGTCGGGCAGCTGGTGCTGACCCACCTGGTGGCCTGGAACGACCCGGCCGCGTCGCTGGCGGAGGCGCGCGGCGCGTACGAAGGTGAGCTGGCGCTCGCCTTCTCCGGTCAGGTGATCGACCTTTCCGCCGGTACCTCCCAGTAAGGTAGAGCGCATGTCACGACCAGACGGACGTTCCGCGGATTCGCTGCGGCCGGTGCGGTTTACCCGGGGATGGCTCGATCACGCCGAGGGGTCAGTGCTCGTCGAGTTCGGCGCGACGAGGGTGCTGTGCGCGGCCAGCGTGCAAGAGGAGGTGCCGCGCTGGCGGCGGGGCAGCGGGCTCGGCTGGGTAACGGCCGAGTACGCGATGCTGCCGCGGGCCACGAACACGCGCGGTGACCGGGAATCGGTCAAGGGGCGGCTCGGCGGGCGGACCCAGGAGATCTCCCGGCTCGTCGGCCGGTCGCTGCGGGCCTGCGTGGATTACAAGGCGCTGGGCGAGAACACGATCATCATCGACTGCGACGTGCTGCAGGCCGACGGCGGCACCCGAACGGCCGCCGTGACCGGCGGCTACCTCGCACTTGCCGATGCCGTGGCATGGCTGCGCGGGCGGGGGAAGTGCAAGGGGTCGCCGCTGGTGAACTCGGTGTCGGCGGTGAGCGTGGGGATCGTGGACTCCGAGCCCCGGCTCGACCTGTGCTACGAGGAAGACTCGGCGGCGGAGACCGACATGAACGTGGTCTGCACCGGGTCCGGTGAGTTCGTGGAGATTCAGGGAACGGCGGAGCGCGAGCCGTTCGGGCGCGCGATGCTCGATGCGCTGCTCGATCTGGCGGTGGCCGGGTGCGGGGAACTGTCCAGGCTGCAAAGGGAAGCCCTTGCCGACTGAGTCGGCGTGGCTGGTCCTGGCCACGCGTAACCTTCACAAGGTTGAGGAACTGTCGCGAATCCTGGCCTCGGTTGGCTTTGACGACGGCCTGACTGGTCTGGACTCGTTTCCCGACGCTCCCGAGGTGCCGGAAACCGGGCTGACGTTCGCGGACAACGCGCTGCTCAAGGCGCGCGCGATCGCGTCGTGCACGGGGTTGCCCGCGGTCGCCGACGATTCGGGGCTGTGCGTGGACGCGCTGCACGGCATGCCCGGCGTGTTCTCCGCCCGCTGGTCCGGCAGGCACGGCGACGACCGTGCCAACCTGGAACTGGTGCTCGGCCAGCTCGCTGACGTCTCAGAACGCGGCGCTCAGTTCGTCTGCGCGGCGGCGCTCGTCCTGCCGTCCACGCCGCCCGTCACACCGTCCGCCACGCCGGACATATCCGATATGTCAGGACAACGGCGCGAGTGGACGGTGACCGGCGTGCTGGCCGGCTCGCTGACCAGGAAGCCCAGGGGAAGCGGCGGGTTCGGCTATGACCCGATCTTCGTCCCCGAGGGGTCAACGCTGACCACGGCCGAACTCGCCCCGGAGGAAAAGGACGCCATCAGCCACCGCGGCCGCGCGTTCCGCGCCCTGGCCCCCATCGTCGCCGCTACCTTGAACGCCTAAGAGCGGGAAATCGGCTGAGCGCTCGCGGAGCTGCCTGATGACGCGCAGCCCGCTACCCGGCAGCGAAATAGTGATGAAGCAACGCCTGTTTCGCCTAGTTAGGTCCTGAGATGCGAGGAAAATTTCCGCTGCGGAGCCCCGGGACGATACCGTGAGCTGTCCGCTCTAGGCCCGCTCAGGAAGGAGCCCCGGTGATCGGAGAACGGCTCGAGCCCGGTGACGAAGCGCCGGATTTCACGCTGCCGGATGCTGATGGCAACCCGGTGTCGCTGTCCTCGCTGCGCGGCCAGCGCGTGATCGTCTACTTTTACCCGGCCGCCATGACGCCTGGCTGCACCAAGGAGGCCTGTGACTTCACCGAGAACCTGCCGGACTTCCAGACGGTTGGGGTGACCGTGCTCGGGATTTCCCCGGACGCTTCGGCTAAGCTGGCGAAGTTCCGGGACAAGGAGAACATCACGTTCCCCTTGCTGTCCGACCCGGACCGCACGGTCCTTTCCGCGTACGGGGCGTACGGGGAAAAGATGAATTACGGCAAGAAGACGCGCGGCGTCATCCGCTCCACGTTCGTCATCGGCGCGGACGGCACGGTGGAGAAGGCGTATTACAACGTCAAGGCCACCGGGCACGTCGAGCGACTGCGGAAGGACCTGGGGGTCTTAGCCACCAACAAGCGCGGGCGTGGCGAAATGGCATACGCGGCAGGTTTAGGTCCTGTTGGTGGAAACACCGTGGGGGTTCAAATCCCCCCGCCCGCACCATCGCCGGAGGGTTTACGGAGGGTGAAGATCCGCTTCAGCGCGGGACCCTGGTCCGGGTCGGCCAGGACAAGCAAATCGTCTCCGGCGAGCAGCGTCGTGTCGCCGTTCACGGGGATGAGGTTGTCGGCCCTGACGACCAGGCTCACCCAGACGCCCTCCTCGAGGGGCATGTCCTTGATGGCGGTGCCGTCCGCGGCGGACCCTCGCGTGATGTGGTAACGATGCAGGCCCTCGGGTTCATGGCTGAACCGGACGCCGAGCGACCAGGGTTCCGGTTCGACGGTGCGCAGCGGAATGCGCAGCCGGTGCGCCAGCGCCGGGATGAGGCCGCCCTGCAGGGTCACCGAGAACCCCACGATGACGAAGATGATCCCGTAGCTCTTGTCCGCGCCCGCCAAGCCCGAGCCCGCGATCATCGTACCGAGCAGGATGGGCACGGCCCCCTTGAGGCCGGTCCACAGGAAGAACACCCGTTCCCGGCGGGACAGCCGGACCGGCAGGCCGACCAGGCCGACCAGTACCGGCCGGATGACGAAAGCCAGCAAGGCCGCGAGCGCCAGGCCCGCTGACCACGCGTTCACGTCGCTCACCGTGGTCAGCCTGATGGTCAGGCCGAGCATGATGAACGCGACGACCTCCGCCAGGCTGGCCAGCGACGAGTGGAACCGCTTGATCTCGCGTTTGTAGGGCGCGTCTTCGTCGCCGATGACTATCCCGACGATGAAGACGGCGAGGAACCCCGATCCCCGGGCCACGGTGGCCAGCCCGAAGACGCACAGCACGCCGGCCAGCACCCGGGGCGAATACAGCCCTTCGTTCGGCAATGGCACCCGGCGCATGAACGCGAGCATCGCGACGCCGCCAGCGACGCCGACGGCCGCGCCCACGGCCATCTGCAGGATGAACTCGGTCAGCACGTGCACGACGACGGTCCCGGCGCTTCCGTTCGCCGCCAGCAGGGCCGACAGCAGCGAGATCCCCACCGGGTCGTTCGCACCGGACTCGCCTTCGAGCAGGGCGCCGGTACGGCCGGCGATCTCCCGGCGGCCGAAGACCGAGAACACCACGGCCGGGTCGGTGGCGGACACCGCCGTGCCGAGCAGCATTGCCAGCCGCCAGTCCAGGCCGGCCACGAAATGAGCGCAGGCCGCGGCGCCCGCGGCGGTGACGAGCGTTCCGGCCACGCCGACCCAGATAATGGGGCCGGCGGCGGAACGGAAGCGGCGCCAGCCGATATGCATCCCGCCATCGAAGAGGATGATGGCGAGCGCGATCGCGACCACCCGTTGGACCACAGGAATCGGCACCAGGGCCGCGTGCCGCCATAGTTCGGCCGCTATCGCCGCGCCGACGAGGAAGAACGCCGGTGCCGGCACGCGTAGCCGCGCGCTGAGCCGGTTGGATAGGACCGCGACCATCCCCACGAGGCCGACGACCAGGATGGCAAGGCCAAACCGTTCGGTCCCGGTCATCGCCGCCGAGGAGAAGTCATCACGCCTTAACCGTAACCCGCGGTGATCAGGGAGAGCGCGGTCAGGGTCGGTACCAGTGTTACGGATTGACCATGCCGGGCTCCGGCTGGATCATGTTGATGATGTTGTAGGGCTTCTTGATGACGCCGAACTCGAGCATGGCGTTGGCCACGCGCTGCATCCTCGGCACGTCCATGGTCAGCGGGTAAGTGTCGATGGTCATGACGTCGGCGAGGATGGACGGCGTCGGCGCGGTGTTCTTCTCCAGCGCCTGCTCCACCGCGGCGCGGTCGGAGTCCGCCACCTGCTGGCCCTTCTGCAGGGCCCGCAGGAACGCGGCCACCGTGTTGGGGTGCTCCTGCACCCACTGCGCGGAGCCGATGTAACAGCCGATGGGGAAGTTCTGCAGCGCGCCCTGGTCGAAGTCGGCGAGCTGGACGGCGCCGAGTTGCTCCTTGGCCTGCGTGGCGAACGGCTCGGGCAGCCACGCCGCGCTGATCTCCCCCTTCGCCATCATGGTCACCAGGTCAGGGAATGGGTCAAAGACCTGGTTGATCCCGCTCAGGGACAGCCCGTTGCTCTGGAAGAGCGAGCCGAGCAGCACCTGCCCGATGTTGTTCTTCGTGTTGACGCCGACCTTCGCGTGGAACTTGACGAGGTCGCTCACGGTCCTGATACGGGAGTTGGGCATCACGTACAGGGCCTGGTTGCCGGCCTGCATGACCGAGCCTTCGGCGACGATGCGCAGGTTGATCGGCTTGTTGTCGAACGAGCGCGCGATCTGCGCCTGGATGAAGGAGACGTAGTTCCCGGCCACGAGCTGGGCCTTGTTGTCCTGCAGGTCGGCCATGCCGTCTTCGCCGCCGGGGATGCTGACGATCTTCACGCTCAGCCCCTGCTGGGTGAAGTACCCGTTGTCCTGCGCGATGTACAGGCCGGCCTCGTCGGCCGTGGGCACCGCCTCCACCACGATCGAGGGCTGCTCCGGTGGCGGCCCGCTCGCGGCGCCGCTGCTGCCGCCGCTGGAGCAACCGGCAAGGACGATGGCGGAAACCGTTGCCATCAGGCAGTAAGCAAGCTTGTCAACGCGCTTCATGGAACTCTTCATCAGATAAGAGAGATTAATGTACATCGATCCCGTGTGTGGGCATATTTGCCTTTTGTTTCCCGTCGTCGCCGACAGGTGATGAGGGGCCAAGTGGTCTTGGGTACGGTCGACGCAGCACCGCGCGACGCGGCATCGCGGGACTACGAGAATAGAGTGACGCCCATGGCCGACACCGACATCGACACCACCAAGCTACCGCCGGACGCGCTTGTCACCGAGATCGAGCGGACCCGCGCGGAACTCGCCCGGACCATCGACCAGATCTCCGACCGGGTGAGCCCGTCCAGAATGGCGCGCCGCACCACCGACCGGGTCCGGGAGCGGATCAGCCAGGTCGACCCGCTGATCGGCGGCGCCATCGCGCTCGCCGCCGTCAGCGTGACGAGCTACCTGCTCTGGCGCCGCCTGCGGAAGTAAGCCCCTGAGTCCCGGCGTCAGCCGGCGCTCCGGGTCAGCTCCTCGTATTCGGCGGGGGCGAGCAAGCCGGTCGCAAGAGCCGGCTCGCCGTCGGCGCCAACCACCACGCGCACCCGGAACATCCACCCCGCCCCGTACGGCTCGGCGTTGACCAGGCCGGGGTCGTCATCGAGTTCCTCGTTGACCTCGGTGACCTGGCCGTCAACGGGGGAGTACAGGTCGCTCACCGACTTCGTCGACTCCACCTCGCCGCACGGCTCGCCCGCGGTGACCGTGGATCCCACCGCCGGCAGCGAGATATACACCACGTCGCCGAGCTGCTGGGCGGCGTAGTCGGTAATCCCGACCGAGGCGGTGTCGCCCTCGATCGACACCCACTCGTGCTCTTCGGTATACGAGAGCTCAGCGGGAACGCTCATGCTTGCTTACCCCTTCGGTAAAACGGAAGCTCTGTCACGTCGGCGGGTTCTGTCTTGCCCCTGATATCTATACCGAACGGAGCGGTGGCGTCTGTCTTTACGTAAGCCATCGCGATCGGCACGCCCAGCGTCGGCGACGGGGCGCCGCTTGTCACGACGCCCACGGGGTCCGACCCGGCGAGCACGGCGTAGCCGTGGCGCGGCACCCGCCGCGACTTGCCGGTCAGCCCGGTCAGGACCTGCCGCGGCCCTTCCTTCGCGCGCGCCTCAAGCGCCGCCCGGCCCACGAAATCTCCGGGCTTATCCAGCTTTACCACTCGTCCAAGCCCCGCCTCGTACGGTGTCACATCGGCGCTCAGTTCGTTGCCGTATAGCGGCATGCCGGCCTCAAGCCGGAGCGTATCGCGGGCCGCGAGCCCGGCCGCCGTCAGGCCTCCGGCCGCATCCGACAGCGCCGTCCAGATATGCTCGGCGTCTTCGGGAGCGCAGAAGATCTCGAATCCGTCCTCTCCGGTGTACCCCGTACGCGCCACCCACGCCTGGCGTTTCGCGACATCAGCGTAAGAACCGGCGTAGTAGCGGATGCCGTCGAGGGCGAGATCGGTGACCCGGGAGAGTATGCCCGCACCGTTCGGGCCCTGGATGGCGATCAGCGCGGTGCGGCCGGTTTCGTCCTGTACGGCGGGACCCGCGCACCGTTCCCGCAGTTCCGCGAGCACCACCGCGGTGTTCGCGGCGTTCGCGACCACCAGGAACCGGTCCGGGGCCTGCCGGTACACCACCAGGTCGTCAAGGACGCCGCCATCAGGCGCACACAGCATGGTGTAGCGGGCGCGGCCGGGCGTGAGCGTGGACAGCCAGCCGCACAGGGCGTAATCCAGCGCCTCGCCCGCGCCGGGGCCGGTCACCGCGATCTCACCCATGTGCGACAGGTCGAACAGGGCGGCGCTGGTGCGGACCGCGTTGTGCTCGGCGGTCTCGCTGCGGTAGCGGAGCGGCATCAGCCAGCCCGCGAAATCCGTCATGGTCGCGCCAAGGCGCTCGTGCACCGCGTGTAGCGGGGTCTGTCGGACGCTCACCCGGGAATGGTATGCCGTTGTCATGCAGACTCTGACATCAGACCAGGTCACCGCCGAACTCGCCAGCACTCCCGGCTGGGAGCTTAACGACGGTGCGATCACCCGGACGGTGACCCGTGCGGACTTCCGCGACTCGCTGCTGTTCGTGAACGCGGTGGGATACCTCGCCGAGCAGGCCGATCATCACCCGGACGTGCTCATTCAGTGGAACACCGTGACGCTCACGCTCGTCACCCACTCGGCGGGCGGCCTCACCGGCAACGACTTCGCGCTCGCCCGGCGGATCAACGAACTCGAGTGATATTCGGCCCGGTCGTGGCGGGTGCGGAAAAGCGTGGCAACTGTCCTGAGCGACCGCGGGCCGGCGGCTGGATCGCCCTGCAGAAACCCGGAGTGTGCTCTCGGTCTGACGTCCGTTTCGCCAGTCGGTTCGCGCGCTGGGCGCGGGTAGCGCACAATGGCCGGGTGGGATCGACGCCAGCACCGCGCGACGTGGTCATTCTCGGTTCGACCGGATCCATCGGCACCCAGGCGCTCGATATCGCGCGCCGCAACCCTGGCCGGTTCCGCGTGGTGGCGCTCGCCGCCGGCGGCGGGAGCCCGGCCCTGCTCGCACGGCAGGCGGCGGAGTTCGGGGTGGCCGCGGTGGCGGTCGCCGACCCGGCCGCCGTGGCCGATGTGCGCGCCGCGCTCGCTGACGAGTCGCCTCCCCGCCCGCCCGAGGTGCTGGCCGGAGAGGAGGCGGTCTCCGAACTCGCGGCATGGCCCTGTGACGTCGTGCTGAACGGCGTGACCGGTGCCGCCGGGCTCCGCGCGACCCTCGCGGCGCTTGACGCCGGGCGCACGCTGGCGCTGGCGAACAAGGAGTCGCTGATCATCGGCGGGTCGCTGGTGACCAGCCGGGCGAAACCCGGGCAGATCGTGCCGGTGGACTCCGAGCACTCCACGATCGCGCAGTGCCTGCGCGCCGGACACAACTCCGAAGTCCGGCGGCTCGTCCTGACCGCGAGCGGCGGGCCGTTCCGCGGCTGGCCGCGGGAGAAACTGGCCGGGGTGACCCCGCAGCAGGCCCTCGCGCACCCCACCTGGAACATGGGGCCGCTGGTCACGACCAACTCGGCCACGCTGGTGAACAAGGGCCTCGAGGTGATCGAGGCGTACCTGCTTTTCGGCTTCGGGCTTGACCGGATCGACGTGGTGGTGCACCCGCAGTCAATCGTCCACTCGATGGTGGAGTTCGCCGACGGCGCGACGATCATCCAGGCCAGCCCGCCAGACATGCGGATCCCGATCGCGCTCGGGATGGCCTGGCCGGACCGGGTGGCGGACGCCGCTCCCGGCCTGGACTGGACGACGGCCTCGTCCTGGACGTTCGAGCCGCTGGACTCCGAGGCGTTCCCCGCGGTCGCGCTGGCCCGGGAGGCCGCGGCGCGCGGCGGAACCGCCCCGGCCGTCTATAACGGGGCGAACGAGGCGTGTGTCGCGGATTTCCTCGCGGGAAGTATCCCGTTCCCGCGGATCGTTGACACGGTAGCCCGGATAGTCTCGGAACATAACACGTCTAGTGCGGGTACGACCACGCTTGATGACGTGCTCGCGGTAGACGCCTGGGCGAGGGCACGGGCACGGGAACTCAACCGGTAAGGAGGAACATCTCAGGTGGACTGGCTTGGCTGGCTCATCTTCCTCTTTGTCCTGCTGTTCTCGTTTATGCTGCACGAGACCGGCCACTTCGTGATGGCGAAGAAGTTCGGGATGAAGGCCACCCGCTACTTCGTCGGCTTCGGGCCGACCCTGTGGTCGACGCAACGCGGCGACACCGAGTACGGCATCAAGGCCCTGCCGGTCGGCGGATTCGTCAAGATCATCGGCATGACGTCACTGGACGAGGTGGACCCAGCGGACGAGCCGCGCTCGTTCCGCCGCGCCCCGGGCTGGCAGCGGGTCGTCGTGCTCGTCGCCGGAGTGGCGATGAACTTCGTGCTCGCGGCCGTGCTGATCTTTGCGCTGGCGCTCGGCATCGGCATCGAGAACGACAACACGACCCAGTTGGGCACGGTGGCGGCCTGCGTCCCGGCCAGCAATCAGGCGCTGACCAACGATGCCCCGTGTACCTCAAGCGATGCCAAGTCTCCCGCCACCATCGCCGGGCTCAAGGTCGGCGACCAGATCACCTCGTTCAACGGGGTCAAGGTGAGCAGCTGGACCCAGCTCGCCAACGTGATCAAGGACGTAAATCCCGGGTCCACGGTGCCGCTCACCGTGCGGCGCGGCGGTCGGTCCCTCACCCTGCACGCCACGCTGGCCGGGGTGAAGGGGCGCAGCGGCGGCTACCTGGGAATCGCGGCGGCCACGGTCTTCCAGCCGGCCAGCCCGCTGGGCGCGATCAAGTACGTCGGAACCGGCTTCAGCGAGGAGATCGGGGGGACGGCGAGCAGCCTGGCGCAGGTGCCCTTCGAGCTGCCGGAGTTTTTCCACAAGAACCGCGCATACACCCCCGCGGGCAACATAGGCAGCATCTACGGCGCCGCCAGGGAGACCGGGCAGGCCGTGGCGGCCAACGTCGGCTGGCAGTACAAGCTCAGCTTCATAATCCTGATTGCCGCGGCGCTGAACATGATCCTCGGCGTGGCCAACCTGCTGCCGCTGCTGCCGATGGACGGCGGCCACATCGCCGCGGTGATCTGGGAGCGGATCAGGGCCTGGTTCGCCCGGCAGCGCGGACGGGCCGACCCGGGTCTTGTGGACTACCGCAAGCTGGTCCCGGTGAGCTTCAGCATCTTCCTGGTCCTCGTTGCCTTCTCGGTGATGCTCGTCGTCGCGGACATCATCCGGCCGGTGAACATTGGGTAGCGACCTGACGTATGGGTCAGGGTGTGCTCACAGCGGGCGCTGGGACTAGGGGAGAATGGGTAGCCGGAGACCGAGCATCACGCCCACTGACGGATGGGAAACCAATGAGCGTTGACCTGGGTATGCCAGCTACACCTCCGGTGCCGCTTGCCGAGCGCCGGAAGACCCGACAGCTCATGGTGGGCAACGTGCCCGTGGGCGGCGGGGCGCCGGTGTCGGTGCAGTCCATGACAACCACGCTGACCGCGAACGTGAACGCGACCCTGCAGCAGATCGCGGAGCTTACCGCGTCGGGCTGCCAGATCGTGCGGGTGGCGGTGCCGTCGCAGGACGACGCCGAGGCGCTGCCGGCGATCGCCAAGAAGTCGCAGATTCCCGTCATCGCCGACATCCACTTCCAGCCCAAGTACGTGTTCGCGGCGATCGACGCCGGCTGCGCCGCGGTCCGGGTGAACCCCGGCAACATCAAGCAGTTCGACGACAAGGTGAAGGAGATCGCGCAGGCGGCGACCGACGCGGGGATCCCGATCCGGATCGGCGTCAACGCGGGCTCGCTTGACAAGCGGCTGCTGGCCAAATACGGCAAGGCCACGCCGGAGGCGCTGGTCGAGTCCGCGCTGTGGGAGTGCTCGCTGTTCGAGGAGCACGGCTTCCGTGACATCAAGATCTCGGTGAAGCACCACGACCCCGTTGTGATGATCCAGGCGTACCGCATGCTCTCGGCGAAGTGCGACTACCCGCTGCACCTCGGCGTCACCGAGGCCGGCCCGGCATTCCAGGGCACGATCAAGTCCGCGACCGCCTTCGGCGCCCTGCTGTCGGAGGGGATCGGCGACACCATCCGGGTGTCGCTGTCCGCGCCGCCGGTCGAGGAGGTCAAGGTCGGCATCGGCATCCTTGAGTCGCTCGGGCTGCGGCAGCGCGGCCTTGAGATCGTCTCCTGCCCGTCCTGCGGGCGCGCCCAAGTCGATGTGTACAAGCTCGCCGAAGAGGTGACCGCCGGGCTGACCGGCATGGAGGTCCCGCTGCGCGTCGCGGTAATGGGCTGCGTGGTGAACGGCCCGGGGGAGGCGCGCGAGGCCGACCTCGGCGTCGCGTCCGGCAACGGCAAGGGTCAGATCTTCGTGAAGGGCAAGGTCATCGCCACCGTGCCCGAGTCGAAGATCGTCGAGACGCTGATCGACGAGGCGATGCGGCTGGCTGAGCAGGCCGGGGAAGGCAGCGAGCCCGGCCAGCCGATCGTTTACCCTGTGTTAGCCAGCAGAGCTTAGCCAGCAGAGCTTAGCCAGCAGAGCTTAGCCAGCAGAGCCCTAGACCAGGACCTCGCGGATCTTCTCGTCGGCCACGGCCTGCGCCTCGGCTGGCAGCGAGCCGTCGGTGACGAGCACGTCCACCTCGTCGAGGTTCGCGAACGAGGCCAGGCTGACCACGCCCCACTTGGTGTGGTCGGCCAGGACGACGACCCGGCGCGCAACCTTGATGAACGTGCGGTTCGTCTCGGCCTCGGCCAGGTTAGGCGTGGTGAGACCCGCCTCTGGGTCGATCCCGGTGCAGCTGAGGAACACCGTGTCGAAGTGCAGCGACCTGATCGTCAGGTCGGCGACCGGGCCGACGAGCGCCTCAGAAGGAGTGCGGACCCCGCCGGTCACGACGACGGAGATGCCGTCCTTACCGCCGAACAGGCTGGCGACGCGCAGCGAGTTCGTGACGATCGTCAGGCCGGGTATGTCCAGGAGGCTCTGAGCCAGCCCGAACGTGGTCGTGCCGGCTGACAGCGCGATCGCGGTCCCCGGTTTGACCAGGCTGGCCGCGGCCCGTGCGATTGACGTCTTCTCCGGGCGCTCGAAGACGAGCTTGTCCTCGAAGCCGACCTCGTGGGCGCTGGGCGAGCCCGGCAGGACCGCGCCGCCGTGGACCTTCTCCACGAGCCCGTCCCTGGCCAGGACCTCCAGATCTCGCCGGATGGTCATGTCGGAGACGCCGAGTTGCTGTGTGAGGTCGCTGACCCTCGCACTGCCATCACTTCTGACGGCTTGCAGGATCAGCGACTGGCGGTGTCTGGCAAGCATCCACTACCCCCTCAATAGTGTGCGAACAGTTTTAGGTGAGACGGATAACTCGCGTGTTCGGTTCCGGCGAAGGGTGTCGAATATTCGCGAGCGGTCGTGCCGCCCCGAGTGGTACGGCACATCGGGCATGATGGAGACCATGTCGATGTCCCGCCGGACCGCAGTGATCACCGTGATCGCGGCGACGTCGCTGACGCTTGCCGTGGCCGCTTGCACGGGCACCAGATCGTCGGCGTCCGGCCCGTCGGCGCCCGGCGGCGGCGGCGCGACGGCCGGTTCCAGCGCCGGGAGCGCCGGGAGCGCCGGGATCATCCCGGACCTGGCCAGGCTGCACTGGCGTGCCTGCACCGGTCAGCTGTCCGGGATGCAGTGCGCTTCGCTCCAGGTACCGGTCAACTACGCCGACCCGAACGGGCGCAAGATCACCCTGGCGCTGTCCCTGGTCCCGGCCACGGCGCCGAAGAGCCAGCAGCAGGGCGTGCTGCTTGTCAACCCGGGCGGCCCCGGCGGGACCGGCCGGTGGCTGGCCGGCGACGTGGCGGCGGGCATCGCACCGAACGTGGCGGCGGATTACGACATCGTGGGCTTTGACCCGCGCGGGGTGGGCGGGTCGGTGCCCGCGCTGAGCTGCGACCCGACGTTCTTCGACGGTGACACCCCGAACTACATCCCGGCCAACGCGGCCGCGGAGCAGGTCCTGATCAACCGGGCGAAGACGTATGCCGCCGACTGCGAGAAGCGATTCGGCTGGCTGCTGCCGTACATGGCGACGACGGACGTGGCCAGGGACATGGACTCGATCCGCCAGGCCCTCGGCGTGCAGAAGATCAATTACTACGGCATCTCCTACGGCACCTACCTCGGCCAGGTGTACGCCACCCTGTTCCCCGGCCATCTCCGGCGGATGGTGCTGGACAGCACCGTCGACCCGACGGGGGTCTGGTACACGGACAACATCGACCAGGACTACGCGTTCCAGGCGCGGATGCAGGCGTTCTTCGCCTGGACCGCCAAGTACGACAGCACATACCACCTCGGCGCCACGGCCGCGCAGGTGCAGACGGCCTGGTA
>Ga0335075_10006228_pt1 | contig 18425 bp, 12 predicted proteins | sample Lox_Sample_24_FD_206723 | JGI IMG/M metagenome (GOLD analysis project Ga0335075, IMG submission 206723) | Soil microbial communities from Loxahatchee National Wildlife Refuge, Florida, United States - Lox_Sample_2.4 | ecosystem: Environmental > Terrestrial > Soil > Wetlands | place: USA... | reverse complement strand
GCCACCCGAATGCCGGGCGCGAAGAGCTGCTTGCCCGAGCGGCCCTCGGCTCCACAGGAGGCCACCAGGTGGCGTTCGGCGGCGATGTCAATGAGCACGTCGGCCCTGTCGTCCTCCAGAACCCGCGCGAGCCAGGCCACCTTGTAGTGGTGCATCGTGGAGGCGACGGCAAGCGCGGGGGCACGGCTGCCGATGGCCCGCTGGAAGCGGGCTCCCTCGTAGCAGCTCAGGCCATGGCCCCCGAAGCGGGCGGGGATCATGGCGTTGCCGCCGCCCGCCTTCCGGAACTCGTCGATGACATGGCTGTCGGGGTTCTCGGCCTCCGCCGTTCCCAGCTTCGCCAGCCACTCGTCGAATCCCGGCAGCACCCGGTCGAGAACGGCTCTCTCGGCGGTGAGTATGTTCATATTCTCCCTCCCACTGGCGCCGCGGACATCCGTCACAGCGCGTACGAGAACCTGATGCGGTCCTCTCCCGGACCATCCCAGTCCCGCCAGACCGGGAGTTCTCCTGTCCCGTCGACGTCACACGCCGGCCTCTCCGGTGAGACCGGCGTGAATCCCATCGCCAGGTGGAAGCGCTGGGACCCCGTGTTGACCGGGGACACCACGGCGGTGACGGTCCGGCAGCCCTGCTCCTTCACGAGCGCGAAGAATGTCTCGTACAGGGTCCGGCCGAGTCCTGCCCGCCGGTGGTCCGGGCTGACCGCGATGAAGTGAGCGTGCGCCTCTCCGGGCTCTGAGGGCGACACGATGCCGACCAGGAACCCGATGGGGGCATCGCCGCCATCCGTAGCGGCGAGACTGGTCGCGTGGAAGTGGCGCAGGAACAGACGCGGCAGCATGTATGACACGGGCCGTCCCCACCACTCGTCCACCCGGGCGATCAGCGCGGGATACTCACTCTCGCGCAGTTCGCGGATCCTTGCTCCGGTCATGCTCGCTCCTTCCGTGGGCCGATGCGCGCGGCAGTCCGGCGGTCATACGCTCCTGAGTGCTGGCAGCGTGCGCGAGCCGAGGAGCACGGCGGCAAGATGGGAGATCCCGGCGCCGAGGAGCACGGCCACCCCTGGGACGCCCTGCCCTCCGGGCTCGGCGGCCTTCCACTGGCTGAGCCGGTCGGCGAGGTTGATCAACGGGTCGCTGCCCTGGCAGTGCGCGATACGGCCCACGTTCTCCTGCGCGATGTGCTCGCTGTCAAAGCCGACACCAGCGAGGTACATCCGCATGACGTCGCGGGCGAAGTTGCTCGGCAACACGAGCGCGTCGTCCGGCCGCACCGGGTGCCGTGCGCCGAGGCGCGCGAACAGCTCCTGGTAGGCGGCCGACCGCGCCGCCAGCCGCGACCGCGGCGTTCCGCCGTTCTCAACCTGCGCCGTCGCGGTGTGGTGGGCCATGGCGAGCAGGGGCAGGCCCGCCGCGTCGGCCGACACCAGCGCGGCGGTCGCCGCGTCGCTGGCGATGGCGGCGCCGCCCGCCACGACGCGTTGCCCGCCGGTGGACAACTCGGCCAGGTCGCCGCTGACCAGCATGACGTGACGGGCCGTGCCGTCGCGGACGAACGAGGCCGCGACCCCAAGCCCGGCTATGGCGGTCGCACAGTCCATCAGCCCGATGGTGGTCACCGTGGCCCTTTTCATGCCGGTCTCCGCGAGGAACTCGGCGACGTCCCGGTGCGCTGCGCGGCCGGGGGGCAGCGAATCACTAGCCACGAGAACCAGGTCGATCTCCGCACCGAGCAGACCGGACTCCGCCAGGCAGCGCCGCACGGCGGCCGTCATCAGCTCGGCCACAGGCGCCTCGGACCAGCGGTACGTGAGGAAGCCGCCCGCTGGCGAGGTCAGGTCGGCCGCGACCTGGGGCATGGCCAGCAGCTCCTGAAGCTCGGCGACCGGTTCGGCGTACTCGCCCAGCTCGTAGGCGGGCGCGCAGAGCCGCGGTGTGATCATCACCCTCCCGCGTTGCCGGACGCCTGCTTGGCGAGGGCGGTGAACCGCTCGGCCAGCCGGCGCGCGGTGGCCTCCTCGTAAAGTTCGGTGTCGTAATCGAGCCAGCCCGATACCCCGTCGGCACCGGGGTAGACGGCGAGCGTCAGATCATAACGGACGGTGCCCTTGTCCACGTCCGTGGTCGTTACCCGGGCCCCCTGGATCGTCCGGGCGTTCGCGCCGAGGTTGTCGAAGATGAAAACCGCGTCGAACAGTGGGTGGGTCCCGGGCACCCGGCGCGGCACGGCGATGAGTTCGCCGGGGTAGGCGGCGTGCCGTAGTCCGGCCCGCGTGACGTCGCGGGCGACCCGGATCCGTGCGGCGTGGGAACCGTCGCCGGGGTCGCGCAATCGTACCGGCAGCACGTTGATCAGGTACCCGGCGGTCCGCTCCACGCTGGGCCGGTCCCGGCCGGCGGTGAAGGTGCCGAGCATGACGTCCTCGCGCGCGCCGAACTCGGCGAACGCTGCCCACGTGACGGCGAGCCACCCGGCGTAGGCGGTGGCGGCCTCCCGCCGGGCCGACTCGGCGATTCCCCGGGCGACGGAGTCAGGCAGCGCGAAGGCGACGTGGCCGCCAGCACGGGAGGTGGCCGCCGCGCGCGGCCGGTCGGTGGGCAGGGGAGGCGGCGCCCCGGCCACCTCGGCGGCCCAGTAGGCGGCCGCCGCGCGCCCGGCGGCACTGTCAAGCCAGCGGGCCTGCTCCTCGGCGAAGCCGCTGAACCGCCCCGCGGCAGGTGCCGCAGCGGCCGCGTCACGGGCCAGCTCGTCAAGCAGGAGCTCGAACGACCAGGCGTCGAAGACCAGGTTGTGCACGACGATGAGCAGCCATGCCTCGTCAGCGGAGGCGCCCTCGGCCAGCACGGCGCGCAGCAGCGGGCCGGCCGCGAGGTCGAACGGCTCGTGCGCCAGCTCCCGCGCGAGCGCGTGCGCCTCGTCCGCTCCGGAGCACCGGGCACGAGTCACCCGCGGCGGCAGCCGCGAGTGCACCACGGACTGGACGCCGTCTCGGTCCTCGAACGTCGTCCGCAGCGCCTCGTGTGCCTGGGCGAAGCCACGTATCCGTTCCGCTAGTACATCCAGGTCGACCCGGGCGCCTGTCAGGTGCACGGCCTGGCAGACGACGTCGGTCGGCCGCCCGGCTACGGCGTGGTGCGCGTGCCACAGCCGAAGCTGCCCAGGGGTGGTGCGCGGCCTGGGCCGCAACTGCGCCGCCCTCGCCCGCAGCCGCGCGCGCGCCTCGGGCGTCAGCGATGCCAGGCGCGCTTTGAGATCGGTTGGCAGGGATTGCGTCATGCGTAGCGCCTCCGCAACGCGTCGAGGTGACTGAGGCTCTGCACGACCAGGTCCTCGTCGACGCCGAAGTCGATGAGGCAGGCGATCTCGGTGACCCCCATGCCACTGAACCGGTCGACCACGGTAGCGCAGGAATCCGGCGTGCCGAGCAGCGCGCCCCTGGTGAAGTACTTCTCGAAGGCGAAGTCGATCAGCTGCTCCTGGTCGCCCCGTGACATGTCGCGGACGCCCGCGCCCGGCGCGAGGTTCTTCTTCTGCGAGTCGATGACGGTCAGGAACGAGCGCAGGTACTCGGTGAACGGCGGGCGGACGATCGTGCGAACCTCGTCGAGGTCGGTGCCGATGAACGTGTGCAGCATCAACGTGACTACCGCGTTCTCGCGGTCATGCCCGTAGTCGTCGAGCGCCTTGAAGTAGAGGGCGAGTTTGTCTTCGAGTTCCTCGTTGGTCATGTCGATGAGTGCGGTCAGCACGTTGCAGCCGAGTCGCCCGGCCGTCTCGAACGTCTCGGGGCTCTTGGTGCACGCGAGCCATATCGGCAGCTCGGGCTGGACCGGCTGGGGGTGCAGCTCCACCTCGACATGGTTGCCCAGGCCATCGGCGACGGAGACCGGCGCGCCCTCCCACAGCTCGCGGATCGTCTCCACCGCCTCGAAGGTGCGCCTGCGCCGGTCCTGCCAGCCCGCCGGATTGATAGCGAAGTCGACCGGGCTGAAGCCAGTCGCGAGCGCGATCCCGGCACGGCCCTGCGACAGGTTGTCGACCACAGCCCACTCCTCGGCCACCCTGATCGGGCTGTGCAGCGGCAGGATGACGCTGCCTGCCCGGATCTGAAGCCGCTGGGTAGCCTGTGCCAGCGCGGCCCCGAGCACGGAGGGGTTGGGGTACAGGCCGCCGAAGCGGTGGAAGTGCCGCTCTGGAGTCCAGATGGCGGTGAAACCGTTATCGTCGGCGTACCTGGCGGCGTCGAACACGAACCGGTATTTGTTCTTCTCGTCGCCGGAGAAGAAGATCAGGCTGAAGTCCATGAATCAGTGCTCCTCGGACCTGGCGTCCTGGGCTGCCTCGGCGAGCAGCCGCTCGATGTCCTCGGGGTCAAGTCCGGCGAGTTCCGCCGCCAGCGCCTCGATGTCGTCGTCCGGGGCGCTGCGCCCGGCGTACTCGCGGGCGTCCAGCCGCCGCTGGATGAAACCGGCCAGCGCGGCCGGTGTCGGCTCGGTCAGCACGTCGGCCAGTGGCACGCCGACGCCGAATTGCTCCCGCACGTCCGACAGCAGCCGCACGATCAGCAGAGAGTCGCCCCCGAACTCGAAGATGTCCCCGTCAGCCGGCATCTCCGCCTCACCGAGCGCGGCCCGGACGAGCTGGGCCACCTGCCCGGTCAGGTCGTTTGGCTCACCGGTCCCGAGTTCCCCGCCCGGCCCGCCCGGTCCGCCCGGTCCGGCCGTGCCGGTAGCCGGCTGGGCGACCCGCTCGTCACGCACCCACTGGTCCAGCCGGTATCCGATGTCCCAGGTGGACACCGCCACGTGGGAGACGTCACGCAGCGTCAGCAGCCGGCGGATCGCCTCGAGCCCCTCCGCGGGCTGGATCGCCTTGTCGTCCATACTCCGGCCGATCCCGGAGATCGCGCGCTTCTCGTCCTGGTGGTGCTGCCACACGTCCCATGCCGCGCTGATCCATACGGTGCGGTCCAGGCCCCGGTTGGCCCGCTCGGCGGCGGCGTCCATGAAGTGGTTGGCCGCGCCGTAGGCCAGCAGCCTCAGTCCGCCGAGGACGCCGGCGAGCGAGGACAACAGCAGGCAGAAGTCGGCCTCGTGGTCGGCGAGGACCGCCTCAAGCGCGATCTGGCCGTGCGCCTTGGGTACGAAGTGCCACTGGCATTGCTCCACGCTGGCGCTCGTCACGGCGCGGTCCCACCGCTCACTGGGCAGGCCAGCGGCGTGGACTACACCGTGGAGCGCTCCGAAGTGCCCTATGACCTCCTCGACCGCGGCGCGCAGCGCGCAGGCGTCCGCGACGTCGGCGTGCACGAGGAGAGTCTCGGCGCCCTCGGCCTCCAGCCGGCGCAGCCGGGTGATGCGCACCGACGTCTCGTCGTCATCCGGGTGGCTGCTGAGCCACTCGTCCCAGTCCCCGCGGTCCGGCAGCGGGTCGCGGGTCAGCAGCGCCAGGCGCGCTCTGGTCTCTTGGTGCAGCCAGCGGGCAATGACGGTGCCGATCTCCCCGAGGCCGCCAGTGATCAGGTAGACACCGCGATCGCGCAGCCGGGATCGCGCCGCGGCGGACCAGTCGGCGCGCACGGGTTCGAGGTCGGCGACCCAGCGCCGCGTTCCGCGCAGGGTGACGGCCAGCTCCGGGCGCCGGGCGCCGGCGATCTCCGCGGCGAGTGTCCGCAGCGACGCATCGTCGGCCACCGCCGGAAGATCGAAATGGCGGGCGCCGATGTTACCGTGCTCCTGGCCGATGACGCGGGCGGCGACCGCCAGCGTGACCAGCTCGGCGGCCGGCTCGGGCTCGGCCGGGCTCACGGCGTACGCGCCGGCGCTGACCACGTCGAGCCGCAGTGGACGGGTGACGTCGTGCGCGTTAAGCGCCTTCACCAGGGCGATCAGGCTGTAGAGGCCGCGCTGTGCCTGCTCGAAACGCGCGACGCCGCGCTGTGCCGATAGCGGCGCCGTCGCCCAGGCGTGTACGATCCGGCCCGGCAGCCGGCCGGCGGCGAGAAGCTGGCCGACCAGTCGGCCGTGGTCTTCCTCGGAGCCGGGCCGCACCGTGAACGTGCCGCCGTCCTGCGCGTAGTCCGCACCGGCGACGACGGTGATCACATCGCCCGCGAAGGCGTGGCCGACGAGGCGGGCGGCGGTGCCCTCGGCGTCGGCGAAGACCAGGACCGGGTCGGCGATCGGGGCGGGATCGGCGTCGAGGGTGCCCACGGCGGGCCGCCACGCCGGCGTCGAGAACCACTCGTCCAGGGGGAGCTTGCCCGTGACTGGGCCGGCGTGGCCGTCGCCCCCCGTTTCGGCCAGCGTGTCCGGGCCAGGCTCGACCCAGTACCGGCTCTTCTCGAACGGGTAAGTGGGCAGCGGCACCTTGCGGCGCCCGCGGCCCGTGTAGTAGCCCGGCCAGTCGGGGGTCAGGCCCACGGCCCACAGCCGTCCCAGCGCGGCGATCACCGCGTTGAGATCGGCGACCGGGTCCTTGCCGCGGGACGCCGAGGTGACGACCGGCACGCCGGTCTCCCGGTCGGGGTGCCGCCGCGTATAAGTGGCCAGGGTGTGGCCCGGCCCCACCTCGAGGAATACCGGGCTGCCGTCGGCCAGCACCGTCGCCACGTCGTCCGCGAACCGCACGGGCTCCCGGAGGTGGGTTCCCCAGTAGCCGGGGTCGGTGGCCTCCTCGTCGCGGATCCACGTGCCGGTGTTGTTGGACAGGAAGGGGATCCGCGGGCGCCGTAGCCCGACCTGCCGCACCACGTCGGCGAAGGGCTCCACGGCCGGATCCATCATGGCCGAGTGGAACGCGCGGGAGGTGGCGATCTTGCGATGAGCGACGCCGTCGGCGGTGAGCTTGGCGGCCAGCGCGCGTACCGCCTCGGGGGTCCCGGAGGCCGTGCACACCGCGGGCTCGTTCACGGCCGCCAGTTCCGCTCCCTCGCCGAGGTAGGGCGCCAGCTGCCCAGGGCTGCTCATGACCGCGATCATCAGGCCTCTGGGCAGGCGGTCCATGAGACGGCCGCGTTCCGCGATCACCCGTAGCGCGTCGGGCAGCTCGAAGACCCCGGCGAGCGTGGCGGCGACGTACTCGCCGACGCTGTGGCCGATGAGGACGGCCGGCCGTATCCCCCAGGCCATCCACTGCCGGGCCAGCGCGTACTCCACGGCGAACAGGGCGGGCTGCGTGAGGCTGGTCCTGTTCAGATCGTGCGGCTCGCCCTCGTACCCCCGCAGCTGCGGGTAGAGCGCGTCCCGCAGGTCGAGCCCGAGGTGGGGCCGGAGCAGTTCGGCGCACTCGTCAAGCGCGCCGCGGAAGACCGGGAGATGCTCGTACCAGCCCAGCCCCATCGCCGGGAACTGAGCGCCCTGTCCGGGGAAGAGAAAGGCGACCGGGCGATCAGCCGGGTGGCCGGATTCCTTGAACACGAACCGGGGATCGCTGGTGCGCAGCGCGTGCACCGCGCTGGCCCTGTCCGGTGCGGTGACCACGGCCCGGTAGTCGAAGGTGTGCCGGGTAGTGGCCTGGGTGAAGGCGGCGTCGTCAAGCCCGGTGTCACCGAGTTCGGAGGCCGTGGCCGGCGCCGTGGCCTCCAGCGTGTCGGCCAGCGCGTGGCAGGCTCGCTCCAGCGCCGCCGGCGACTTCGCGGAGACCGGGAGCAGCACCACCGGCGGCGCGGCGGCGCCCGGATGCGTCGGCTGGACCGCGGGCGCTTCCTCGAGCACGACGTGCGCGGTGGTGCCGCCCATGCCTGTCGAGGTGACGGCGCAGCGCAGCGGGCGGTCATCGTCCCGCCAGGGTTCCACGGCGGTGACGACGCGGAAGCCGGTCCCCGCGGCGCGGCACTCCGGGTTCCACGCGGTGAAGTGCGGCGTCGGGACGAGCGTCCTGTGGTGCAGCATGAGGACGCACTTGATCAGCCCGGCTATGCCGGCCGCCGTGCTCAGATGGCCGATGTTGGCCTTAACCGATCCCAGGGCCATCGGGCGGGAGCCGTCCATCCGGTAGACCTGGGCCGCGGCGGCCATCTCGATCGGGTCCCCCATCCTGGTGCCGGTGCCATGCGCCTCCAGGTAGCTGACGGTGCCGGGATCCACGTCGGCGACGGCGACCGCCTCGGCGAGCACCGCGGCCTGGCCGGAGATGCCCGGCGCGGTGTACCCGGCCCGGTCGTTGCCGTCGTTGCCCACGGCCGAGCCGCGTAGCACCGCCCATACGGTGTCGCCCTCAGCCAGCGCGTCCTCGAGCCGCTTGAGCACCACGATCCCCGCACCGTTGCCGAAGACCGTGCCGTCCGCGGCGGCGTCGAAGGGGCGGACGACCCCGGTGGCCGAGGCGATACCGTCCGTCTCGTACAGATACCCGGCCTCCTGGGGGAAGCGCAGGGCGACGCCGCCGGCCAGCGCGAGGTCGCACTCCTGCGCGAGCAGGCTCTGCGCGGCTACGTGCACCGCGACCAGCGAGGTCGAGCAGGCCGTCTGCACCGCGATGCTCGGCCCGGTGACCTTCAGGTGGTAGGAGGCGCGGGTGGTCAGGTAGTTCGAGTCGTTGCCCATCAGCGTGGCCATGTCCTGCTGCATCCGTCGCAGCGAACCACTGAACCCCTGCCTGCCTGTCAGTACGTTGTTCAGCAGGTAAGTGCTGCTCAGCGCCCCGCCGAAGATCCCGATTCGCCCCTGGTAGACCTCCGAGTCGTGGCCGCTGTGCTCAAGCGCCGCCCAGGCGCACTCGAGGAAGATCCGCAGCTGCGGATCCATCCGTTCGGCCTCGCGGGAGCTGAGGAAGAAGAACGACGCGTCGAACTTGTCGACGTCCTCGATGACCGCGGCCCGGCGCACGTAGCGGGGGCTGGCGAGCATCTGGTCGGGCACTCCGGAGGCAAGCAGCTGGCCGGTGTCCAGATCCAGGATGTGGTCGGTGGCCGCGAGCAGGTTGCGCCAGTATTCCGTGTGGTCCCGGGCGCCGGGGAACCGGCAGTCCAGCCCGACGACAGCGATCCGGCCGGCCAAGGAGGGGTCCGGCAGAAGCCCTTCGGTCACATATGCCTCCTGAGGCGGTGTTCCTAGCCTGGCTCGCGGGCCGGTCGGCGGGATGGGCGGGCGGCGGAGCGACGGCGTTCGCCCCGGGCCGCCCCCCTGGCGGGCTCGCCACCGTCACCGGCCGAGGCCGTCGCCGGCGGGGCGATCAGCCGGGCCAGCGCGCGAATGGTCGGCGCCCGGTACAGGTCGGTCATCCGCAGCGCGGGCGCCGCGGCACGGGTGAGACGCTCGTGCACGGCGGCCATCCGCAGCGAGTTCCCGCCCAGATCGAAGAAGTTGTCGTCGGGGCCCGGCGACGTGACGCCCAGCACCTCGCGCCACACGGCGGCGATGGCCCCTTCGACCGGGGACCCGGCCGCGGCGGGCGCCGGCCCGGCGTCCGGCGCCGGGCGGTCGATCGGATCGGGCAGCGCGGCCCGGTCGATCTTGTGATTGGCTGTCAGCGGCAGTCCGTCGAGCAGCACGTAGGTGGCGGGGATCGCGTGGTCGGGCAACGTGCCGCGAAGCGCGGAACGCAGCTCGGCCGTACGTGGCGACGCGCCGTCGGCGGCCACCAGGTAGGCAGCGAGCTGCCGGTCGCCCAGCGGGTCCGTGTACGGCGACACCACCGCGTCTCGCACGTACGGCAGCATCCTGAGCGCGCTCTCGACCTCGCCGACCTCCACCCGGATGCCCGAGATCTTCACCTGGAAGTCACGGCGGCCGAGAAGCAGCAGCGTCCCGTCGTCGAGCCGCCGCGCGAGGTCGCCGGTGCGGTAGGTCCGCCCGTCCGGCGCGGCGCCCGGCGCGAGGTACCGGCTGACCACCACGATCTCACCCTCACCCGCCCCCTCCACCGGATGGCCTTCGGGGTCCTCGAGGCGGACGGTGGTCTCGGGCACCGGGTCGCCCAGGGGGAACACCCCGGTGGGCAGCCGGTAGCCGGGACCGGCGACGCGCAGCAGGGCGCACGAGCATTCGGTGGAGCCGTAGGCCCCGGCCACCTGGCAGGAGGAGGCGAAGAGCCGCCGGCACGTGTCGAGGTCGGCGGCATGCAACGTGTCGCCACCGAGGGCCAGCATGCGCATTGCCGGCAGCCGGGCGCCGCGGTCGTCCATGGCTCTCGTCAGGGCGCGGAAGACCGGAAGCGTGGAATGGTACACAGTGATCCGTTCCGCGGCCGCCCATTCCAGCAGCCCCGCGATGCCGAGCGTTTTGAGGTCGATGGGGTACAGTGCCGCGCCGTTCAGCAGCGCGGAGAAGGTGTCCTGCACCGCCGAGTCCCAGCTGTAGGCGGACTGGAGGGAGACCCGGTCCAGCGGGCCGATGCCTAGCCCGTCGGTCCAGGCCCGGATGTGGTGCAGCACGTTGCGGTGTGTCTGGGCCACGAGTTTGGGGCGGCCGGTGGACCCGGATGTGTAGAGCACGTACGCCTCCCCTGCGGGGACGGCGTGGACCTCGCCGCCGGCCTCCGGAGGGCTCCGCAACAGGTCCTCGTACCCGAGCACCGGCAGTCGCGTGCCCGCCAGCCGCTCCGCCGTGCCCCCGTGTTCCCGCCCTCTCACCAGCGCGCGGACGCCCGCGTCACCGGCCATGAGGTGCAGCCGCTGCTCGGGGTACGCTCCGTCCAGCGGCACGTAGGACAGGCCGGCCCGGCTCGCGCCGAGGAGCGCGGCGATCATCTCCGCACCATGGGAGAACAGCAGTCCGACACGGTCCCCCGGCCGCAGGCCCGCCGAGAGCAGCGCCGCGCAGACGCGGGCCGACGACTCCGCGGCCTGCCGGTAGGTCCAGCGTGTGTCCGGCGTGACCACGGCCTCGCGATCGGGGTGGGCGGCGGCCATCTCAAGGAAGCGGTGCGCCAGGGTTCCCGCCGCGTCGGCGGCGGGGAACGGCCGGTGGCCGGTGGCGGTGCCACCAGGCGCGATCGTCATCGCCGGCTCACCTCCCGCAGCGGGTACTCGAAGATCACCGCGGGGTGAGCGGGCCGTTCCCGCAGCTCGGCGTACGCCTCGGCCGCACGGTCGAGTGGCAGTCGGCGCAGGCCCATCCGGTCCGGGCGTATGGCGCCCGCGGCGATCAGGTCGAGGGCGCGCTGCAGGTTCTGGGTCACCGTGCCCTCCCCGTCGGGAGCGGTGACGTCGGTGAGTCCCCGCGCGTACGACGGGTCGCGGTAACCGGCGCCGCAGCGCGCCGCGTAACGGATGTCGAGATTGCCAAGCTCGACGCTGAAGTCGACGCGCGCCGTGAAGCGGCCGACCGCGACGAGGCGGGGCCGGCCGGGAGCACGACAGGCCCACTGGGCGGCGTCAGCGACCGTGTCGCTCGCCTCCCCGGTGACGCACAGGAAGACGCACCGCCCGCCGCGAGGCGGCGCGGACGGTTCGCACCGGAACAGGCTCGCGGGATCCGTGAGCGCGCGCAACCCGAGGCCGGCCGCACAGCCCGCGCGTTCGGTGCGTTGCTCGAGCACGGTGACCCGGTTCCCGCGAGCCGCGACGATCTGGCCGACCAGCAGCCCGACGATACCCGCGCCGACCACGGCGGCCTCGTCGTCGGGGCACAGGCCGGCCCGGTCCACGGCGTGCACGGCGGTGGCGGCCAGGTTGGCCACCACCGCGTCGGCGAGGTCCATGCTGTCCGGCACAAGACGGCACAACCGGTAGGGCACCGTGATCACGTCGCCGTGCACGGCCTCCGCCCAGCCCATCGCGGTCACGCGGTCTCCTACCGCGAATCCCCGCGCGTCAGGGCCGACGGCGTCCACAACGCCGCTCGAACAGTAGCCGAGGGGAAACCGGTCGTCCGCGTCCGTGAGACGATCCAGGTAGTGCAGCTCGGTACCGGGACTGACGAGACTGTACGCGGCGCGGATCCGCAGCTCGCCGTGGCCCGGGGGACCGGTACGCACGTGCGCGGTCAGCGGTAGCGAACGGCCGCCTGCCAGCAGACGACGCGAGGTGAGGTACGGCACCATCGGCGGCGGATGTCACCTGCCTTCCTCATGCTCCCAGGCGGGCGTCGTGGCATCTCCAGGCGCCGCGAGCCACCGATCATCAGGGACCACATCGAGTTCCTCCAGGTAACCGGGAATCGGCCCGGCCGGGATGCGCGTTCCTGACCGCTCGTAGGACGCGCGCCTGTTGCGCTTGCGCTCCAGGCCGAGGTTCAGGCCGCGTAGTTCCACCGGAGTGATGGCGAGCAGGCCGTGCGCGCTGGCCATGGCCACGGCGCCGGCGCCGGCCTCGGTGCGGACGAACACCCGCCCGTGCTTGGCCTGCGTGCTGGCGCCGAGGCTGGCGGCGAAGATGTTCGGGTCACCGTCGCTGACGCTCACGTCGGCCAGGCCGGACATCCAGTCGCCGCAGGACAGGCACCTGTGTGTCTTGTCCTCCGCGAGATCACGCACCGCCTGCCAGAACGCGACCCGGTGCTCCTGGCCGTCGTCGGTGCGGATCGCGATGCCACCCGGGTACTCACCCTCCCGGTAGCGCAGCCGGACCACCGACTCGACCGGCACCAGCGCGCGCTTCTCGATGATCGTGCGGGTGCCGCCGGGCCGGGTATTGGACGAGCAGGCCAGCTCGGTCATGAGCACCACCTGATCGCGAGCCCACTGCCCCGCCGCGGTGTCCATCGCCTGGAGCTTGCGCATCGCCTGGATGTGGCACGCCACGCCGGTGAGCGCCACCTTCGCGCGGGGACGGGCTAGCATCGTCTCGCGCAGCGCGCCCAGGTAGGGCGCCAGCTGGTAGGTCGACTGGGTGGTCCCGATCAGGCTGCCCGGGTCGCGGACGATCGCGGGCGCGGCCCGCCACGGCTGGCTGGCGTCGCGGCCCATGGCCAGCACGACGTCGGCGTCCAGCGCGACCATGGCGGTCTGGAGCAGCGCGGTGAGGCTGCCCCCGCTCGCGGACGCCGCGAAGACCCCGGGGTCGAGCGCGTAGCCGGCGAGCACCTCGGAGAAGATGCCGATCCACCGCTCGTCGCGGGTACGGGTCCGGCCGAACAGCCGTTTTTCCGCCGCCGGGGTGGCGGGATCGGCACCGGGGCACACCTCCAGGCAGTCTCCGCAGCTGCCGCAGTCGGCCTCGGTCCAGGCGGGCTCGGTCAGGACCGGCTCCAGGTCAGCGAAGCCGATGACTCCCGGCGGGCAGGCTAGCTGGCAGGCCCCGCAGACGGTGCACAGCTCGGTCTCCAGGACCTGCCGGGACAGTTGCTGGAAGGTCATGATCGGGTGCCCTCCGCCCGCTCGGCCTCGGCGACGGCCGTGGCCAGGTTGTCAGCAAGGAACCTGTAGTCCCGCTCCTCGAGAAGCGCCGGCGGCACGATCTTGACCGTGGCTTCCTCGGGACCCCCGCAGAACAGCAGCAGCCGGGCGCCTAGTGCGCTGCCGCGCACGGCCCGCGCGAGCGCGGGGTCGTACCGGCCGTCCCGCACGCAGTCGAAGGCGGCCAAGGCGCCAGCCGTACGCACCGCGGCCATCCACGGGAACTGCGCGGCCAGTTTCTCAAGGTCGGTCGCGAGTTGCGCGCCCAGTGCCCGTGCCCGGCCCGGAACGTCCTGCGCGGCCAGGGTCTCGAGCACCGCCGATGCCGCGGCGCAACTGAGCGGGCTGCCGGAGAAGGTCGATGTCTGCACGCCGGCCGGCAGGGCGTCGACGACCTCCCGTTCGCCCACCACGGCCGCGATGGGAAAGCCGTTGCCCAGGGTCTTCCCCACCAGGATCAGGTCGACCGGCTCCGTCATCAGTTCGGTGGTGAACATCCGGCCGGCGCGGCCGAGCCCGGTGTAGATCTCGTCCAGCACGAACAGCGCCCCCCTGGCGTGCGCCGTCCGGGCGATCTCGTCAAGCGATGCGGGCGGGACGACCAGTATCCCCTCGGTGACCTGAATCGGCTCCAGCACCACGGCAGCGGCCCCGCCCTGGCGGTCGGCGGCGTCCAAGGCGGCGGCCAGGCCGGCTGCCGGGGAGCGCTGGCCGGCCGGGTCGCCGACTCTCGGATCGGGCAGTGTCGCGGTGACCACGGCGTCCGATGACAGGACGCTATATCTCTTGAAGTCCGCGCGCCACGTCAGCGCCAGCGCGCCGGCGGTCTTGCCGTGGTATCCGTGCGTGAAACTGACGACGGCCCGGCGGCCTGTCGCGGCCCGCGCGATCTTCAGGGCCGACTCGACCGCCTCCGCTCCGGTCACGGTGGGAAGCACGGCGGGCGCCCGGTACGGTGAGAGCTCACCGAGACGGCGGACGAGGTCGGCCCGCGCGGTCGAACCCATCTTGCACCCGGTGTGCGTGAGCCGGTTCAGCTGGGCGACGGCGGCCGCGGTCACCGCCGGATGTCCGTGGCCCAGGGTCGCCGCGCCGCTGCCCGAGGTGCCGTCAAACCAGGCGGTGCCGTCCTCGGTGTAGAGCCAGGGCCCGGCGCCCGTGTGGAAGGGCGGCCCCAGCGTGGTACCGGTCGAGCGGGCCTCCGCGACGGGTTTCGACGTCCCCATGCCGTTCATCTCCTGGTGATCTCGGTAATCCTGGCGCCTATGGCCCGCCCCACGCTGACGAAGCCGGGGAACGACGTGCGGTGGCTGCCGCCGTCCGAGACCGTCGTGCGGCCGGTCAGGCTCATGGCCAGCGTGGCGGCGGCCATGGCGATGCGATGGTCGCCGTAACTGGGCACCACTCCGGGCGTCAGCGCAGCGCCGCCGGTCACCTTCAGCCCGTCGCCCGCTACCTCGGCGTGCGCGCCGAACGCCGCGGCCATCCTCGCCGTCGTCACCAGCCGGTCGGTCTCCTTGAACCGCAGTTCCCCGGCGCAGCCGAGCCACGAGACGCCCGGCAACGTGGCGGAGACCGCGGTGAGCAGCGGCACCTCGTCGATCAGAGCGTGCAGCGTGACCGGATCGTCGACACGTACGGCCGCGAGGTTCGCGAGACCTCCCCGCGCGACGATCGTGCCGGCCATCTCGCCACCTGGGCAGGCACGCTGATCCCGGTACCCGATGTCCGCACCGGATTGGCGGAGCACGTCAAAGAACCCGAGGCGGGTCGGGTTAAGGCAGACGCCAGGCACCCGGAGCTCACCGGCACCACCCCACAGCAGCCACGCGGCCACCGGGTACGCGGCGAGCGACGGGTCGGCAGGCACGTCGATGACCGGGGGTACCGCGTATCCGCCACCCTCGTAGCGGAGCGACTCGGCAGACTCCGTCAGCCTGGCGCCGAACGCGGCGAGCATCCGCTCGGTGTGGTCCCTGGAGCGCACGGGGCGGCGGATCTCGACCGTGACGCCGGCGGCGAACGCGGCGAGCAGCACGGCGGACCGCGCCTGCGCGCTGCCCACGGCTAGTTCGACCGTCGCGGACCGGTGGACCGGGCCACGAATGATCACGGGCAGCCGTCCGGGTTCCCCCAGGTAACCGATCTCGGCGCCAAGCTCGCTCAACGGGGCGACCAGCCAGTCCATCGGCCGGTGCCGCAGCACGTCGTCGCCATCGACGACGGCGGCCACGCCGGCTCCGGCGAGTACTCCGATGAGAAGCCGCGCGGCGGCGCTTGAGCCCTCCGTCTCGAGATAGGGCACGTCGGCCGGCCAGTCGGAGACGTCCGGATGTGGCCGCACCGGCTGCGGGACGGCGACGCCGTCGCGCTCCACAATGAGGTCGCCGTGCTCAAGCGTCACGCGTCGTCCGAGGACCCGCATCGCCGGCAGCAGCGCGCGCACCGCGCCGCCGAGGTTCGCGTTCCGCACGGTCAGCCGCGACGGGGCGCCGGGCAGCAGCGCGGCGAGCAGCGCCCGATGACTCACTGATTTGTCACCGGGCACATTGACCGTCAGCGCCGCCGTTTCGTTTTCGGACCGGCCGCCGTCCACCACGAGATCCGACGCTACTGGCTCGTCCGTATCCTGCAACTCCTGCATACGATACCCCAGAGGGACAAAATTAGATGAGGATTCCGCCGACTCGGTCACCGACACAACCATTCCCGCCCTGTAGGAGGTCCGCCGGTGAGGGCCGCCATGTCACCAATGCGTGCGATATGGCTAGCGAGCCCATGCCGGCCTGCGCAAGATCTCCAGCACAACAGCGGTCCAGGTGAATCCGACGCCCATTCCAACGAGCAGGACAATATCTCCCTCGTGTAGGTTACCCGTACGGAGCTGATATTCCAGGGATAGGAGCTGGTCGCTATTGCCGATATGGCCGATACGCCGACCCCAGTTCCAGGTCGTGCGTTCCAGCGGGATTTCCAGCGGCGCCAGGTACATCTGCTCGAGGAACTTGTGTCCCAGATTCGAGACGATCACCTGCGCGACGTCACCCATCTTGACGTCCGCGTCGGCCAGCGCCTGCCCCACGGCGCCCGTGACCTGCGCGTCGCAACGTTGGCGCACCTCGGCCGAGGTGGTGCTCCGCATGAAGGCCATCTTGCGAGGCCCCATGTCGATCACCTCGCGCTCCTGCATGGAGGAGACCAGCGGCTCGTCACCGCGATGCATCTCCTCCAACGTGGAGTCGCTCCGTGTGGCCACGCTCCGGACCAGGGCGAAACCCGGCCTGTGCGATACCACCACGGCAGACGCCCCGTCTCCGAGTACCATGCCCTTGTTCGACCGCCATCGGTCGAGCGGAGCGACAAACCGGTCCGCGCACGTGATCATTACAGCCGTTCGGCCGGGGATCTGGAGGTGACTTCTCGCGAGGTCGAGGCCCGCGAGAGCACCGTTGCATCCCTGCCTGATCTCGAGCGCGGGCGCGGCGCTGCCAACGATGAACCTCCCGACGTACGAGGGTGAGGCCCAAATCTCCGGTCCCTGCCGGAAGACGGTGGCGTGCAGCAGGAGGGAGATGTCGGCCGCCCGCAGCCCCGAGCGGCTCAGCGCCTGCCGGCCCGCCCTTACGGCCATCTCCGGAGCGGACAGCCCGTCCTCGACGGCCACCGCCTCGATCCTGTCCTCGGCCGCCCAGTCCGCGTCGTAGCTGCCCGAGGCGACCGCCTCCGCCGCCGACATCGTTGTTTCCGGCACGTAGCAGCCGATGGCAGAAAGATAGACGTCGATCCCCATGTACATCAGGCCCTCTGGTCGGCCGTCAGTCGAAGATGTCGGCATCGGCCCTGATGATCTGGTCGCGCAGCGGCTGGAAGTTGAACCACGCCATGTCCTCGTTGCCAATCCGCGCGCGTGCGGCCGAGGCGGCCTCGTGGTCGATGTGGACCACCCGCCCGGCGGCCTTGGCCAGGAGCTGCACCTGGCATGAGCGCTCCATGGTGATGAACCACCACGCGGCGGCCTCCACCGATCCGCCGACGGTGAGCAACCCGTGGTTGCGCAGGATCACGGCCTTGTGGCTCCCTAGGGCCGCGGCGATACGCTTGCCCTCTTCCAGGTCGGTGACGATGCCGTTGTAGCCGTCGTAGAGGGCGTGGCACTCGTAGAATGCGCAGACGTCCTGGGTGATCGGTTCCAGCATCTCGCCGAGCGCCGAGAGCGCTCTGCCGTGGATCGAGTGGCTGTGCGCGGCGGCGACCACGTCCGGACGCGCATCATGGACCTGCGAATGGATCGCGAACGCGGCCTCGTTCACCGGATGATGGCCGTCGACCACCTCGCCCTGGTGGTTGACGAGAATCAGATCGCTGAGCCTGATGTGCTTGAATGACACACCGTACGGGTTCACCCAGAAATGATCGGGATACTCGGGATCACGAGCTGTTATGTGTCCGGCGGTCCCTTCCTCGAAACCAAACTTCCCGAACAGGCGAAACCCTATGACTAGAGTCTCCTGCCGGTGGCGGCGTTCTTCCGCTACACTCGAGAAACTCTGCGGGCGCTTGATATCTATAGAGGATACAGGCTTGAGATCGGAAAGAGACACTCGAACCCCATTCAGCTAGCCTCGTGATCTCTAATTTATTCTAAACACGGCGACTCGGCGCATGTCAACACCAGCCCCGGTCGAGTTATCCTCGACCTTTTCTCGCTAATTGATGACAGTCGATGCTGTCGCGGCGGTGACCTCGCGGAACGACCAGATGCCGGTGCGGCCGCCGATCGCCGGAACTTGCCTTCATGATCGCGAATACTTTTTTCCTGGCGAAGATAATTCATCGTATAGGTACACTATGTATTCGCCAGGAAAAATGTTTACTCGAAAACCGAGCCGAACAACGGGCATTCTTCGTATTGCGGGCAGCTCGGCGGGCGGAGTTTTGCATGACCCTCCCGGACCGCTGCTCATGTAATGCTCAAGTAAGGCGAGGACCGCCAGCACGCCGAGGGCCACCGCGGCCGCCGCGGTCGGGACAGTGCCAGCGGAACCCCGGTCAATGCCGATCTGGAAGGTTGATGTCGTGTCGTCCCGGCCGGTCGGTGCTTTGCTGAGCGTCCTTAGATGCGGGCAAGCGCTTCGCGCAAC
>Ga0335075_10006227_pt1 | contig 18426 bp, 23 predicted proteins | sample Lox_Sample_24_FD_206723 | JGI IMG/M metagenome (GOLD analysis project Ga0335075, IMG submission 206723) | Soil microbial communities from Loxahatchee National Wildlife Refuge, Florida, United States - Lox_Sample_2.4 | ecosystem: Environmental > Terrestrial > Soil > Wetlands | place: USA... | reverse complement strand
CTTATTCTCAAGAAGAATGCCGAGGGCGGTCAAAACATCATTGTTTGCTGCATTTGCGATGAGACTGCAGAGGAAGCCATTCGCTCTACTTGCCGCCACGACTTTTGTCGTTCTTGTGCAAAGAATTATCTGAAATCATCTGACGAGACCAATACGCAGCCAGATTGCCCTCAATGCCATATTCCCCTGAGCATTGACCTTGAGCAGCCTGAGATGGAGCAAGATCAACAAATGGTCAAGAAGTCCTCTATTATAAACAGGATTAAAATGGAGAACTGGACTTCATCGTCAAAGATTGAACTCCTAGTTTACGAGATTCACGCACTACGATCACACAATTCGTCTAGCAAGAGCATAATATTCTCGCAATTCACTACCATGGTAAGATATTGTTCTCAAGTTAGAGGCGCTTTCAATGCTAACAAACTTCTAGCTGCAACTTGTAGAGTGGCGTTTACGACGAGCTGGCATTACCACTGTTATGCTAGATGGAAGTATGACACCTGCCCAACGCCAGGCCTCGATCAATCACTTTATGAGTGACGTGAATGTGGAGTGCTTTTTGGTATCGCTCAAAGCGGGTGGCGTTGCACTCAACCTAACTGAGGCTTCTAAGGTCTTCATTGTTGACCCGTAAGTTTATGTTTTGCCTCAACTTCTTGCTCCTCCCTTAATATGAACAATGTCATGGCCAGTCATCTACGGCATCTGGATAATTCATCAAATGCTTCCCCCGGGGCAATGTAACATCATCTTATTTCAAAATATTCGAGCGCAATGGGCTATTGCTAACATTGAAGCAGTTGGTGGAATCCGGCAGCTGAATGGCAATCCGCTGACCGATGTCATCGAATCGGTCAATGTCGTCCTTGCTCAATCACCCGGCTTTGTATCGAGGACTCGGTCGAGAGCCGTATGGTGCTACTCCAGGAGAAGAAAGCCAACATGATTAACTCGACCATAAACGCTGACGATAGCGCAATGGAGAGTTTGACGCCTGAAGACATGCAGTTCTTATTCCGAGGCAATTGAAGCTTCTTGGACTGTTAGCCTTTGATTTCACTTTGCTCTAGGACTACTAGGGGGAATATCTATTTTGGTTGTCGCTTGGCTGTTCTACCATCAAAGGAGTCGCTTAGAATGCCTTGCTTGTTTCTGGAGAGATTTTACTGCCTCAATGCAGGATGTCTCAAATGAAAGTAAAAATCCGTAGTGTTTAGGTATAGCTACTCGCATAGCTAGATACTTATAGCTTGTGAATAGATGAGATAGAACAAACACTACCTTAGTCGCTTCTTTGAAATCTTGAAAATTAACCTAGCGATATTATCGAGATAACATTCTCCAGACACAGCCTTGCTGCAAGGCTGCATAAAATAAAACCTCGCTAACGCGCAATATTTTCAGCTCTTCTCCAGCAAGTCCTAAGGATTACAGCATCGGCCAGACACAATCATGAATGGTGGCATAGAAGGTGCAGGCCGGCAGGGCCAAGTCCAAGTGCGCTTCATCACAAATGCACCAGACATAGAACTTCCGGAAGGCAAACGCCAGCTTCTGGTACCTACTAGTAAGACCGGGATGGGCTGCGTATGCTCCTTGTATACTAATGAGTTTCGTTAGATGTTCGAAGATATGGGCTCTCACAGATTCTCAATTCTGAATCTATGCTTGATACCCCGTCTCCTATTCCGTTTGACTTCCTCATTAATGGCACGTTTTTGCGGACGACCATCGAGGAATACCTTACTTCGAATGGACTTTCTGCAGAGAACACCCTAAATTTACAATATGTGCGAAGTCTAATACCACCCATTTTCGAAGCATCTTTCGAACATGATGACTGGGTCAGCTGCATTGACATACTCTCTAATACATCACCAGCAGGTGTCTGGCAATCTGGATCCATCCAGGCCGGTCAAGAGCGGATATTGTCTGGCTCTTATGATGGTCTTCTTCGAGTTTGGAACAAATCAGGTCAGACAATCGGAACCTCCACATCACCGAGCTTGGGTGGTCATACCTCTAGTATCAAAGCGGCCAAGTTCTCTTCTCCTACACAGGTTATATCTTCCGGCCTCGATCGCACAATCAGAGTCTGGAAATACTCTGAAGGCGAAGATCACTTCTCTGCTGATCTTAAGCCAACGCTTGAATTATATGGGCACAAAGGCAGCGTGGAATCTCTTGCTATCCATAGCCCCTCATCCCGCATCCTTTCTGCGTCCATTGACGGCTCGATCGGCGTCTGGAGCAACCGCAAATCTGACGCTCCGCCTGCGCCATCATCACTAATCTCCTCTAGTCCCATAGCCAAACGCCGTAAGCTCACAACCTCAACGTCTACTCCTCAACGAGGTCCTCTTTCTCTGATCTCAGTCCACAATGCTCCCTCGACAGCGGTGATTTTCCATCCCGATGACCCGACTGTGGCTTACTCCACATCTTTAGACCATACAGTAAAGACCCTCGACCTTGAAACATCAACAGTTGTTGACACCCGAACAACTTCACATCCACTTCTTTCCATCTCCTCTCTCCCTTCCCTCTCCTCCTCCCATATTCTCGCCACTGGCAGCTCTGCCCGACATATAACACTTATCGACCCCCGCGCTTCCTCCACCACAACCGCCATCATGACTCTACGAGGCCACACCAACAAAATTGTCTCTATAGCACCAGATCCAGATAGCACGTGGGGTCTCGTATCAGGAAGCCACGACGGAACATGTCGCGTCTGGGACTTACGAAGTACACGACAAGGAACAAGGGACGAGGGCGGAGGAACAGTCGGTGAGAGTGTTTATGTGATAGAGAGAGAGAGTAGGAAAGGAGAGAAGAGACCTGTGGGTGGTGAGGGTATCAAAGTCTTGGGCGTCGTGTGGGATCAGGGGGTGGGCATTGTGAGTGCTGGGGAGGATAAAATGATTCAGATTAATCGGGGAAAGGGAGTTACGAGGCCAACGGAGTGAGATGTACCAACTAAGCAAATAGTAGATGTTTCATTACGGCCGCTGTAATGACACAGCCTTAGAGCACCCGACGAGCGGTGAACAAACCTAAAAATTTATACATGTCTAACGATACGAAGGTCTAAGTCAAAAGTAACGGAACTGCGCTACCAGAGGACGCTGGAATTTTAGCGATAATGCCCTATAATTTAGTGATGTGTCCCCTAAATTTTAGCAAAGGTCATCACTATGCCATATTTGGCTTGACCAGCGCGCAGTTCCATTACTTTTGGCACAGACCTTCGTATATATACATCTAATAAAGAAACTACAAGCAAGCCGCCTTTAAAACGTAACAAAAGTTCTTATCTCTTCCAAATGGCAAAAAGTCTGCCACTTTACGAAGCGCTTGGGGCCCCAATACGTCTCTCTTCCGCTGCTTCAGCTCCCAGATGGCGAGCGATCTCTCGATCAAGCAGCTCAGATCCAGCAGCCCTATTCTGCCTAGAACTATTTCCGAACAAGCACGACCACAGGTCTTTCTTATCGACATATTCACCGCCGGTGCGACTTTTCGTGAGAAGCTTGGCAAGCGGGGCATCTTGCAATTCCAGAGAGTTGCTATTATCAAGCACCTCAGGGGTGAGCTCGACCTCTTTGCCTTTACCATTTCGTCCCATGTGCTCTAGCCTTCTTCGTACGGAGATATCGTAAATGGATTCTTCAACAGTTCCATCGATTATGTAGAGCCAGACAGTCGTTGCTTGCTGCTGGCCTATGCGGTGTACCCGGGCGATGGCCTGCAACTCAATGGCTGTATTTATCAAGGGTTCGCACAAAAAGACATGACTTGCATTCACAAGATTCAGTCCGGACGAATGGGCTCTGGCGTGCAATAGAAAGCATTCGATTCCCGGATCTTGCTTGAATCGTTCGACTCCGCCTGGCTTGTCTATGGTGCTAAAGCCAATCCTAAAGTTGGATAGAGCACGGCCGAGCACATCGAGAAACTCCTTGAATTGAGAGAAAATGATGGATTTTGCACCTGGGTCCTAGATTCTCTTCGTTAGTTTGTAATTCAGGTCTAAAGAGCTAGATAAAATACCTGATCCCTTAGCCACAGCAAATGCCTGGCAAGCGTGGATATTTTTGTCGTGAATGAAGGGCCGTCAAGATCTATGTTCTTAATCTGAGCAAAAGTGCTGCTGTTGTTAATTTCCGAGTATATTGCGGATCTCTCAGCGCTTGACGTTGGAGACCGTCCTTGAAGAGAAGTTTCCATGACTTCTTCGGACATCTTGAGCTCTTGCGGCTTGTAGGTAATATCATGGAGATCGTTTCGTGTTAGATGTCGCTTACAGACTGGGCAGTTACGGTGTGCACTCCACCATAAGCCCATACATTCTTTACAGAATTGATGACCACAGACAGTAAGAGCCCCAATCTCAAAATTGGACTGACAGATGATGCACATCCTTTGTTGTGTTGAATCAGCAGTCGTCTCGTCCCGCAAGTGGATTAAGTATCGCCTTTTCGCACTCGATGTGGCAATCTTTCTCGCGAGCCTCTCCTCCTCCGCTTCCATATTGCTTAATCGGGCTTTTTCGGCGTCCTCGAGAGGTTTCACCATGTCTGAAAGTTGCTGCAATTGACGATAGTACTCAAGCCGAGTGTTCATAAGGGTGGTGAAGAGGTCAACCTCTTGCCTAAGTGCCGTGACAACCTTGCTCTGTTCACTATATTGTTTCTGTATTCTCTGACGTTCCTGCTCTACGATAGAGAGTTCGTTGGCAGCGCGGCTATTTCCGCTGTCCGCATCCAACTTAAGAGTCGTCGAAAAAGCTCGCAGTTCAGATATAATTCCGCGAATTGATCCATGCTCTTTTGATGGTTTTACTTGCTCTCGGACCTTGAATATCCCAAGAAACTTCTCTGGGAATGGACCTCCACCTTCTTCTGCAAGCTTCCGGGCAGTCTTTACTTCACTATTGACAAGTAGGTTTTCTTGCCCAGTAAGAGCATCGTACCTATCCTCTATCACTGTCCGTAAAGCCTGCACAAGTACTAAAACCTCGTCTTGCGTTTTTGTTGATTCTTCATACTCCTCTCCGGTTATTTCTATTCCCTCGTCTTCATCCACCAGTGGGCGCAGGAGGAGCTTGATGGTCTGCTCCCTCCACTCATCCAGATGATTAGCTTGAGCATCTAGAGCAATGCCTAGCTGATTCAGTTGCTCCATAATGCGGCGACTCTCAATACCCCCACGAGGGGAGCTGGAAGGAAATTCCGGGATCTGCGTAAAAGACTGCAACTTAGCTTTTTTAGCTACTTTCGTCATCAGTCTGTTGACCTTTTTCAATATCTATTGAAAAAATAAACTGTCAGCTCCCGCTCTCCCGATTATCCGTGAAGTCATGACAGTCCTTATTTACTAGGTTTGCATATAGAGCCTTGAAAAATTTCTCACCTCTTTCAATATCTCTTTTCTTATGTTTTTGGCTCGCTCATATCCTTCCGTCTCAAGCTTCTCTAGATTCTTGAAATCTTCGGAATCAGGAGCCGTGAATGCTTCATTAGACTTAATCTGAAAATAGCCATTTGCCTGGAAAAAGGTAGCCATATGCTGAACCTCCAATGCATCCCGCAATCTATTACGAAAGGTCCCAATTTTTGCTGATGCCTTCGTACTTCATGTGAAGTCAGCCCACTTTCGAATCAGAATAACACTTAGAGAAGTTAGCTTGCCTGTTTTCGTCGTTATTATTTCGAGTATTGCTGTCCGATGAGTCTCCCGTATCACTATTATTACTTGCTGCTTCTTCGTTCACACCATTTTCTATAATCTCATTGAGCAGTTGCCGGCGGCATTCTGATACCATATCACTAGCTTCTTGAAGCACATCCGTCCAGATAGCTAATGCCCGCTTCACTTCAGGCCCATTCTCGAATGTTTGTCCACGTTTTAGCTTGGAAAGCAGTAGGGCACGCTGGTCAGCCCTGATGCTTATTTCACTTTGCTCTAACATGGCTGCCAAAACATCATCAACAGTACGGAGAGGACCCTGCTTACGACCTAGAGCACGCCTATTTCGACCTCCGACATCGGGATGAAGTGCTGTCTGTCTAAGGCGAACAAGCCAGGTCCTCATTTGCTCAACGACCTCAAGTTCCTCGGGGTCCCAATCTTCACTGATCGGGTTTCCTTTAGTATCAACCCCGCAATCCTCGCACATTTGCTGGAAAAGAGATTGGTAATGCTGCTCTTCAACTGGTGTGAAAGGCATAGTGATTACGAAACGTTTCTGCAATGGAAGTCGCAGCTCGTCACGGACAGATTGCTTGGTATGCCTCAGGGCGAGCTTTTTGAAGATAGCATGAAATGAGCTGCGGTGTTGCGAGACAAGCGACGACCAAAGATGAGGCATAGATACAAAAGGCTCCAACCGGAGAAAAACTAGTAAACCTAGGAGGTCTGTTTCTATTAGCTTTGCTCCTATCTCTTTAAATCATGTCTAGTAATCATCATAGTTCAAGCTGAGGGCGCAAAACTAACCTGCAAGGTCTCTTTGCACAGGAGTCCCTGTAACTGCCCACGAGAAGATACGGGGAATAAGCTTAGCAACTGTTGCAGCGTTGCTGACACCACTTTCAATCATCTGCGCCTCGTCCAAGCATACTCGCCACCACAGAAGCTGAATGAGAGGAGATTTCGGTGATACATATCTCTTTTCTGCACGAAGTTGTCGATCCGGACCAGGAAGAGAGTAGTGGATTTCGGAAGAGAGCACATTATAAGTTGTGAACACAACGTCATGGTTGCTAAGCTTGTCCAGAAGTTGAGCATGGTCCAGTTCTGTGTGCAACTTGATACCTCTGTAATTAAAGACCTTCAATGTCGGAGAATGTCGTTGAAGCTCAGAAATCCACTGTGGCAGTATTGATGGAGGAGTGATTATAAGTGTTGCAGAGCTTGGAGCAAGTTGTTGTGAAAACGCAACTTTCGTCTCAAATACGTCTATGGGACGTTTGTGCAGGGAAATAAGCGCAATCATCTCCACTGTTTTGCCGAGACCCATTTCTTCGGCCAAAATACCTTGAACAGTAGTATTAGTTGAAGAATTTTCAAGCAGTTCAGATGGATACTTTACCTCCCCGAAGCATGTCTAGCTGCCTATAAGGCTCAACATCCGTTACTACTACATTGAAGAGGTGGCTGATGTAGCATACCCGCCCATCTGCATCTTTTGTCTCATGAAAAGAATATGGCAAGTCGTTCCTCTGGTAAACCCGTGGAAGCACACACCTATCTACGATTGACCATCGAACTCCTTCTCTTTCCAAAAGCCAACGGACCGACCTTTTCTGAAACGGATATAATTCGGTATCAAGTTGCTCTGTAACGATTGAAGCGGCCTCCTCATCATCCTTGTCTGGAATATAAACGCTGTTGTAAAAGTTTTGCGCAGACCAGGAGTTGTCATCCTTCTCGCGGCTTTCTTCCGGGAAGTAGGCATCCAGAACTGCTTGCAATGCAGGTCTATTGACACGCCGCCGGGAAATACTGTCCATGGACGGGGTCGTGTTCCATTTAATAGCAAAGAGTACCTCTAAGTAACCAGACGATTCATCACAGTCTAATCGAACATCTGTTTCTATCCATAGATGCCCTTTTCCGGGAGGATTTTGCCAGTTTTCTGATTCAGTAGCAACAAGAGTAGCGATTTGTACATCTCGTAAGGGTACATCACCGTACGCCGGAAGGGTAACATCGAGTATTAATCTGCAGAACTTGTCGGATATATCATATATTTCCGTGTGATATATCCCTTTAGCAGATTCTTTAACGCTCACAAGTATCGGAACACGATGTCGTTCGATCGGCCCCTCGAAATGGTTGAGTTGTCCTCGTTGAAACTTGAGGATAAACTTTGTTCGCCTAACCACTATATTGTCGCACTCTTCAACGATGGGAGAGAGCTTCTGCCGTTTCGAGGGGTGATCACTTGATAAACTTTCGTGGTTTCTAGAGGATAAAAAGTCTAGAAATGCATTCGACAATCCATCTGATGGAAGTACCAATGAAGTTAGTGAAACGAAGGTACTGCTGCAAAGACTACATACTTCTCTTTCCATCTTCTCGGACTCCTTGAGACCCTCTAAGGAAGTCTGGAGGAAGTCGTGCACGACGTGCAGCAGACTTATGGCGTCCCATATCGAGTAGGATGGGATGGAAGAAAAGATGATCCTGGGAGGCGTTAGATATCAACCTTATCGATAGCAGCCTTGCCATGCTTTAAGCCTTGCCGCTAAGTCTGATACACTTCGTTCATTGGCAAGAGTACCGAAGGCGCTTTTCCCAACATGGTAAGGCGCGCAGGCTATCCTTTGACTCCTGTGAGGCTCAATTTCGATCATGGATTCACTAGACTAATCAAGTAATTTCAACTGTCTCCCTCATTCTTCGCCATAACTTGCTTTTGCTCTTGGTTGTGTAGTGACCACGGACCATACCCTTCAATCAAAGAAAAGGTGCTTGAATACTTATCACAATGAATGCTCCAGATAGGTTAGTCACATGTTTTCCTTTTCTTTCGCTGTGGTTGCGAGGCTCCACTGGATCACTGGAAGATGATCGGACATATTGGATATCTGGTCGACTTATGCTGGATGAACTGGATAAATGCGTTGTCGTCCCGGTATTCATCTGTGATGGAGTCGCAAGTGAACGCGGGAATCAGTCCGATGTCAGGATTAGATTACGGCTGTATAGAAGCAGCAAACGTACACGACTCATCACCTTTTTTAAGGATGTGAGAGCCAAGGATAGAAGACAGTATTATTTGGAAACAAGTGTGGGTGGCCGACCGACTCAGGATATGGTGGCAGCTGCTCAAACGCTTCAAACATCGAGATTTGTCTAGCCAAACGCGGCCAAGCTGCTCTCTACCACCCTGAACATTGTTTGCGCCGCGCTGGTATAAAAGCCCTCTCTTGCGCTTTAAGTTCAACTTTTCACAAGCTCTCAACTGTATTTCACTTCTTTCGTCTTCGAAGGCGAATCAAAGAGACTACATGCAAGAAGAACAAATAGACAACTCAACAATGGAGAAAGGACATAATGGAATGGGCCGCGATCCATACTCTCACCTCAAAAAGTCTATTCATCCGGTGGACCAGGCCGTGAAGGATCCTAACCATCCTATCAACAGTGATCCAGCTGCAAAGCCACCTTTCACCCAGACTGGCGGCATCCATGACGGACCACGCAATCCTGCCATTCATTCAGAAGTTAACATTCCTGACAGATTCGAGCTCTTCATTCTTGGTGACGGCGAGAAGAAAATTACTGAGGCTCCAGACACCCGTAAGTATATCTATTATCAGCTTATACTTGCTGCACCTCTTCAAGGTGCTCACGAATCCATATAGGTACCCCAAATAGCTCCATCTTCACCGTGGCCAAGGAGGACCATACCCTCGGCAACCTTCTCCGTGCCCATCTTCTGAAGGATCCCCACGTCCTATTTGCCGGGTATCGAGGTATACTATATCCACCTCCCACTTTTTGTGGCAAGTTTGCTGATTACTACAGTTCCTCACCCCCTGTTCGCCAATTTCGAGCTCCGTGTTCAGACTGACGGCGAAATTACCCCAAAGGAAGCTCTAGTTGCTTGCTGCAAAGGAATTGTTAGCGACCTCGGCCAGCTCAGCCGTGAGTTTACCAAGGAATTCGAGCTTCGTAAGATGGTCGGTGGTGAGGGCAGTGGAAACGTTATTGAGAAGTAAGCTGTGACTGTGGCTGTTTACATGACAATGGCTTTGGCGTCTTCTGTCGGTACATCACATCAATTTGCATAGCGCGGTATGGGCATCAAAATGGAGTATGGGCATATGAAAAGGCTCAGGGTCTATGGAGTTATTTTGCGAAGCTTTAAACCAGCAAAGAATGCAAGCAGTTAAAATCTAGGACCCTGGACATTCATCGATCGTCATATATGAGCTCTCGCACGTGGTAACATCAACGCCAAGTTTTCTCTAAAGATTGTGCTTTCACACATCCCATGAATTTAAGCCCGTGTGTAGGCCTGCATGCAGACCTGTGTGCATCTTGCTCTTGCTACGCCCGTTTGCTAAGTCACAACTTCATCCTGATGCGGTCGGTCCCTCACCACCCGGTATCAGCTTCTGAACATTAGCAACCTATTGCAAACGATCTGTGAGTGAGTTGCTACCATGCAGATATTGTTCCCATTAAGCAGAATCTTGGAAAGCTTTGTGTGATTGCCAGAGTAGTCACTGAGACTTATTAGCAACATTATAGGGTGGCACCAAACGGTATGCCACGTACAATTCGGTCACGTCCCCAAGAACCATATCTGTATGGTATTAACAACTATATACTAAACGACGAAGGCTGATGTACTTACTGACGTAGTCATCAAAGCCGAGGAGAGTGCCACTAAATTCTTAGGCTAGGTAAGTACGACCATGTATGCGAAATGAGGATTGAAATTATACCCTTATCTCCCTTCATAACAACCCAGATTTTGGATCCAACACATTTGTCGATCAGTTCTGGTGGCTTGAGGTCAGATGTTGGAAGTAGAGGCAAGGGACGAGATTGGGCCAACCAAGAGGAAGCAGTTGCGATGCCATGATGCCAATTTTGGTCTTGAATCTGCATAAAGTCGTTCTTGAGCAGGTTTCAGTCAGTATTTATATTGCTCAGGAAACATACAAGGTAATATCAACGTGTCCTACCTCAGCTTTCACACCATTCACGTGATAAGTAGATGGGAATGCAGATCGAGGCTGGCAATAAGAGAAAGGATCACGCACTACCAAGGAGAATATATCAATACGAGTCGAGCCTCACAACCTTTCAGGCTCTCGTCAAATAAGGGAAGGAATCGATCTCCAAGCCATAATCTGCCTGGTTGTGCTAGCCTGCAAATCTGTAGTGCTCTGTTTGCTTTGAAAGCAAACATCTGGAAACCCATCAAAGGCGCGTCTGCCCTTACCACGCACATCTATTAGGGAGCCATAGTGTGTTGTATTTGGCCCGCGTCATGCTCCTTCAGCATCATGGAGCTTCATTACTGGTCAAGTTCGTACCTAGGTCACTCATTATAGCAATGGCATCTTTTTCAGGCACGTCTTTCATGGCAACGGATACAGTAAGGCCTACGGCACCCTTGCTAGCAAAGTCGCCGTCAGTACTTCTTCCCATTAGATCGTAATAAACTAACATATTTTGCTTGTTTAGCTCTGCAATAGCTCGAACAAGTCATCAGGGTCAAAGCAGAATCTGGCGTCCCATCCACGGCATCGTCTGGGGCAACAACTCATCTTCTGCGGAGACGTGTCCGTCCCGGGCCATGAGCACGATTAGCCCTTCAAATCCGGAGCATAATCTTTCACCGAAGCCCAATGAGGCAGATGCTTGCTTGCTCAAGGGCTCACCGGAATTTTCATCATCTAATTCCAGATATACTCAGTCATGTTCGCACGGCAACACTGATATCGAAAGTAGGTGCTTCCCGTCGAGCACGTCCCAGGACTCGACTATCCGAAAACTTGCCGCACAGGACGCAGCCCATAGCAAAATTGATCGGGATTCCCAACAAGAGGATTCATTTGAGTTGCATACAGCGTTAGCTTATCAGATTCCTCAAGATGTCCTCCAAAAGGCCAAGGATGCCGCCCCTGGCACCAAAGAGTCCTTTTGGTCGTACAAAATGTACTTGGGACCGGAGAACCAAGAAGTGAAGGTCCATTATTGTAGGAGCAAGAACACCACAGAAAATGTTGCGCGATACTTTGTGAATGAAGAGGTTCTTGGTTTTGACATTGAGTGGAAACCAGAGGCTACTAAGAATTCGGGTATTAAGAACAATGTTGCTCTTATTCAACTGGCAAGCGAAACCCGCATAGCTCTATTTCATATTGCGGCCTTTTCCAAGGATACAATCTCGGACTTGGTGGCGCCAACACTGAAGAAGATAATGGAGGATGCTGATATCACTAAAGTTGGTGTGGCAATCAAGGCAGATTGCACGCGCCTTCGAAATTTCCTCAATATTGATCCTAAAGGCATATTGGAACTGAGTCATCTGTACAAGCTTGTGAAATACTCGTCTTCAGGCGATGTGAGTCAAATAAACAAAAGACTTGTTTCACTTACTACGCAAGCCGAGGAGCACCTGGAACTACCAATTTTTAAGGGCGATGTTCGGTGCAGCGATTGGACACAACCCTTGTCTATCGAGCAGATCAAATGTCAGTTTCTGTGGTTGAAGCGAAGTTGATTTCCTTAGGAAAATGTATTCTAATATCTTACAGATGCAGCATCAGATGCTTACGCAAATTTTATGCTATATAATGCCCTCGAATGCAAACGCAAACAACTTCGACCTATACCACCACGACCCTACCATGCTGAGTTGAACCTCCCTATTCGTTTAGCGTGTGGAGCGGTCATTGCCACCTCAGACGACGCAGTAGACGACTTTGAACCCGATAAAAGGTCCATGACAGCTACCCTGGTTGCCCCAGCGTCCGTTCTGGAAGCCGCAGCAGAAAACATTCAGCTCGAGGATGACGCTGAGCAAAATTCCACAAGTTCAACGGCAAAGATCAAGCCCAAAATGAAATGCACAGACTCCGAGAGTCCTGCCACGTCAGCCCCTAGACCTCAATCCCTTATTGATGCTGAATCATGGGCATTGGCTCATCGAGCCTCTAACCCACCTCCGCCGTCGTCGAAGAACTCATCTTCAATCGCCACCTTCTCTATGTTACGTGTCTATGCCCTTTGGTACTATAATCCATCCCTCTCGATACCAGATATTGCCTCAATGCTGCGTGATCCACCTCTTCGAAATTCGACTGTTGCAACGTACATCCTGGATTCCGTAAGACTGGAGAAGCTGCCATTTGAGAAAGAGAGATTGAAAAATGTTTTACAAGTCGTACCTGATAGTCGGGGTATGTGGCGTTATAAAGGTTTGTGGAAGTTGATCGAGTAAAGTGAGAAGCCAAGCATCTCGAATATACCGCTTTTTGGATCGCTGAGAGTTATGACATAATGCATTTGATTGGGAGGGGTGTACTGGACGATCTACATAAGGCATTAAGCTTATGGCGTTAGAAGAGGTACTAGGTTATGGCTATGTAAAAGTATAAAGATTCCTGTCATAGTAACAAAATACCTTCAAAAAGCCAATAGTATGGCCATGAGTAGTTACTTTGATATTTTTAAGGATTTATATAGGAATAGAATCCCTTGGCCATCTTTCTAGATAATGCTGCTTCTCAATTCTCACTTCTCCAAGGGACCAAAACCTTGACTTCCTCCAAAACATCTTTGACAATATGACCTGCCGGTACAATACTTTTCACAAGTCCCACACCAGTGCCTGCGTAAGTCGTGATTCTGCCATGTTCCTTCCCCCAGCCCTCATCTCCTAATTTCAATGCCTCGGCGTACAGCCTTCTATTTTCTTCAAAATCCATTCCGCTCTTGGAATCTCTTAGGCTTTTATTAATGATGCCACGTGCATTGTAACCCTCAGGCCATCCACTCGTCCCTCTTAGTCTGTCATAGAGATCCGTCCGTATAGTATTTGAACCACCATCGTTCGCGTCTACAATAGCCTTCTTGTATCCTAGACTGATTTCTGCTTCTGGACTCGCTAGGAATCGAGTACCCATGCAGACCCCACTCGCGCCCAACATCAACGCTGCAGCTACGCCTCTTCCGTCTACGATGCCTCCTGCTGCGACCAGCGGAATGTGACCACGTGGGATACCAGCTTCGAATAAAGCATCCGACACTTCCGGTAAAAGACTAATGATGGAGGAAGATTGCACAAGTCCATGACCTCCGGCATCGCATCCCTGAACCACTAACACATCTGGCTTGCAGGCCCGCACAACTTCAAGTGCCGAAGCAGCAGTGCCAACCTGTATCCAGATCTTCGTTTTGCTTTGCGTGACGCCTCGAATTCGCGCCGTCCATCTGACAAGATCCTCGGTGCTTTTAGGCGCGAAAAGCCAAGCCGCAGCGGGCTTAAGGGGGAGTTTTGCGAATTCTCGAATAGCAAGTTCGAGGTCAGCGCCCCAGTTTAAGAAGCCGACTCCAACAGGCAAAATGCCAGATGGTGTATTTGGAATTTGAGAGGAAGAAATAAGAGATGCTATCTCCTGGAGGATGGCAGGTAGAATGGAAAGGTCAGAACCCGCACCAGCACCTATGAAACCCAGTCCTCCGGCACGGGAGACAGCAAGAGCAAGAGAGGGACCTGAGATGAGTCTCATAGGAGCGGAGCAGATGAGAGGTCTTTGGGTCCAGGGATAATGCTCGGAGAGAAGTGACATGATAAAGTTTGAATTTCAGAAAGAAGGAAGAAAGAGAACAATACAAGGGAAGATGAGATGATTATTTGATGCCGCTTAGCGCTTGTTCCAAGGTAAGAGGTTTACAAACGCTTTTGGCAGGAAGCCAGAAAATTTATATATCCACAGTTATTCACCAGACCCGGAAATAATACTGATATACGGTTTTTGTCATCTGGATGTCAGAGTGCGGCGCATCTTGAGCCCGAGGTAATGGGGTGAAGTCCCGGAGGGGCTCGGTGGAATGACGTCCAGAAACGGTTCAGCCTTGCCAGGCGGTGAGGCGCGACATTTCCGCTGCCAAGGAAATACATCTCTACAACTCCAACGACCAAATACCAACCATCTGAATGCGGTGTTAAGTTTGTGCTTATGATCCTTCTATTCCACTTATAACAAATGATTGGAATTCTGCAGGTTTGAACATCAACGTCACTATGCTCCCTTGACAGCTGCTGCACTGCGCAGGAGCCTTCTTGTAAAAATGGCTGCCATGCAAGACCAAGATGTTCTCGGAAGGACAATTGTTGGTTTCTCTCGAGATGGGATGTTTCCCGAAGAAGACGAAGTTTCTGCAATTCACGTCCAAGGCTCGGCTCTGCCTGCAGCATTAAATGCATTGGCTTCTGCGAAAATTGATCTTGAGGTAAGATCTTTTCGTGTAACTACCCTCGCCTTACCTGCAGCCGGAAGATAGATATTTTCAGGATTAGCAAAGTGCGCTCTGCATCAAATAATCCATGCTAATATCTTCTAGAGTGAGATAAAGACAATAAGCTGCGAGAGCGCGCCCGAAGTTGATGCCTGGATCCAGCACGCAAAAGCCATTCAGGAAGATATAGACAGGTCTAGAAACCTTGCGAACGAAATCGTCCGACAAGCAGAAGCCGGAGAATCTATACATGCGGCTGTTAAGGACTCGGAGGAACGTGTCGAGTTCCTTGCAAAAGAGGCAACCTATAATAAGCAGGTCGGAGATGCTTTACGAGGGATCAAGAATGTTCGAGACCTGCTAGATCAGGCTGAGCAAGCCGCCGTTGAGCGAAAGATTCTTTCTGCCCTTCACATCCTCTCAAGTAGGAATCAGGAACATCTTGCTAGAATTGAAATGTTTTGCTAATCGCTGCGCAGGTGCATGGGATGTCATCTATACTATACCTGCAAATGCGAGAACCCGTGCAGTTAGGCTACTTGATGATAGAGCTTTTGCATTACGTGCCTCAATACACGAGAATTTTAACGCTGTATGGGATACGCTTGTACACGTCGACGTAGACGCAGGATGTATTACTATCAATAATGAATTGGAAGGTGAGAGATCCACGAATTATCGAACCATGAGGTGATACAGTACACTGATACCGAGAAGCCGATGCAATGGACATTCACAGCGCCATAATTATAATGAAAGCCTACGGAGAGCTGGACGATCGGGTTAAGAAATTCTCGAAGAGTCTCGAAGATGTCATTATTAGACCACGTTTTGATTTAAAAGTGGGCTTATTGACTTCGATCGACATACAGGGTGTAAGTCGCGCCATCCCGCGTGCATAATATGGATGTTTATTTGTATCAGAACATTCTTCGGGTTTCAACGACCCCTGCAGACCACACTGTCAAGTCCCTACTCTTTGATCTTGAGCAGACAATCGTGTTTCTCAACAGACGTTTGCCCTCAGAGTTCTCCCGGCCTTTATCAGAGGTTTTGATGCCGAAACTCTGTACTCAAATCAAGGAAACATGGCTCGATTCAGCAGTCCCAGCGTCTCTGCAAGATATGACAGCGTTCCAGAAAGCCATCGCATTAGTCCAGGTATTCGCAAATAATCTCAAGGCTCTGCAGTGGACGGGCGCTGAAGAGCTGCACGACTGGGTTGCTAATGCGCCATGGATCTGGCTCACCAAGCGCAGAGAGACAGCTCTGGATTGGACTAGGAACCAATTATCCTTAGGTGAGTTGCCACAAATCTACTTATTTCGACAGTGTTATACCCTCAAAACGCCGAATAATTAGGCCCCTACTCTTATACGTCGATGCTAACATCTAACCTCTGCTCTTCTGACTTTCTCACGCATTTGACTAATGGATTGGTATAGGTATCGGCAGTACTAGGAAAGTTGATCGTGTAGAGACGCAGACGCTTTCTCGTAGCGAGGGAAAACATATTACATCCTCAAACGGCAACGGAAATGGAAATGATTGGGACGCTGCATGGTCCGACGACGAGCAAGACGAGAAGTCTTCAACACAAGTGAAAACTAAGTCGGTTGATCATACTTCGAATAATAATCTTGATTCTTGGCAGGATTCCAATAACTCCGATGGTAATCAGGACGATGACTCAGCAGACGCCTGGGGGTGGGGTGATGATGAAACTGGAGATGGTGAAAATACAGCCGTCGAAGACGAAACCACTCCAGAGGGTGCCGAAGCTCCCATCCATGACAGAATAACTGATGCCGTCAGAGAAGTCACTCTAACAGAGACGTACACGATATCGTCCATGCCAGATCCTGTTTACAATACCATCAAATCCATCATTGAAGATGGAGCTACTTTAACCCGGGAGATGTAAGCAACATGACCGACATTATTAGAAGATGCTAATGTGTGTCGGCAGCAATGAACAGAATCCGGTGGCTGCAGCCGCAGCAGGCCTCTTTGCACTCCCCACTCTCATTTTGGCGATGTACCGCGCAGTTTCACCGTACTACTATACATTAAGTTCAGGCGGTAACATGTAAGAAACTCCATGTAGCTCACAATGGTTATGAACTGATTATTTTCTTCAGGTTCCTTTACAACGATGCTCTATGGCTTTCCGAACAACTTCGAGACTTCGGCAAGAACTGGGCTATGCGCGAAGACTTAAGTCCACGTGCCAGTGGCAAAGTCAGACTGGAGAGCGAGGTGGAAATGCTCCAGAAATTTGGCAAACGAGCGTATGGTAATGAGATGAGCACTCAGCGCACCATCTTAAATGATCTTCTTGGGGGTTAGTTATCTACTTTAATTATTGCGATCTTGTAGCCACTGACACTGAAGTAGGTGCTCAAAACTTCCTTCAACATGATGGCCAAAGCCCAGCAGATGATGAAGTTGCCATCGACAGTGTTGTCTCCCACATCCAAACAGTCTCCGCGGAGTGGAAACAGATTCTCTCGAAATCGGCATGGGCTCAAGCAACTGGCTCCCTGCTTTCTACAATCGCCAAGAAAATCATCCTTGATGTTGAGGATCTAACATCTCTCGGTGCTGATGAAGCTTATCGAGTAGCAAATCTAATATCGAAAATCGTGAGACTGGACGACCTTTTTCTTCCCGAGAGCAAAGACCAACCCCAAATCCCGGTCACTTCGCAGTATGCTCCCAACTGGTTGAAACTACACTTCCTAAGTGAGGTGTTACAAAGTGACCTGAAAGATGTTAAATATCTTTGGTTTGAGAGCGATTTGAGTCTCTATTTCACTGCACAAGAGGTGGTGGACCTGATAGAACTTTCGTTTGAGAACAATTTTAGGACAAGGGAGACTATTGCCAGTATCAGGGAACATCCTGAGCCGAGGGGAGTGAATGTTGAGGACCTGTAATTCGGCCCCAAGTATCATAGAAACAAGTGTAGGAATATTTGATACCCAAATAAATCTATTGCATCTGTGCTCCATCATAACGCGCCTTTTCGCATCAAATACACATGTTTTAATTAATTGAGTTAACCAGCCTCAGCCTTACGTGCCAGCCTCGTTTCGGCCGTGCGATAGCTGAGTGGCGTTGGCGGTGCCGTCGCCTCGCGGTTACCTACTGCATACAACTCTTTCTAGACAACGGCCTTCATATTGATATTGACATGTACATAAAACGCCAATAACAGCAACGTATATCGCGGCATTCCCGAACAACCGTTTAACAGCAACATAGATGTGTACTCAATGAGACAGCTGGGACAATCGACATTATGTCCAATTTTAAGAGGGCAGTGGTCCCACAAGGGGATTTCAGGAACAATGTTTTGAACTCCCTGAAGGCCACTACAATGGTAGACAGCAAGCCTGTGCTCCCTGCGGGTCCGTATGCTTC
>Ga0335075_10006226_pt1 | contig 18427 bp, 19 predicted proteins | sample Lox_Sample_24_FD_206723 | JGI IMG/M metagenome (GOLD analysis project Ga0335075, IMG submission 206723) | Soil microbial communities from Loxahatchee National Wildlife Refuge, Florida, United States - Lox_Sample_2.4 | ecosystem: Environmental > Terrestrial > Soil > Wetlands | place: USA... | reverse complement strand
TGGCGATGTTCGGCACGTTGGCCAGGGTGGTGGTGAACCGGCTGTTCGGGTGCGCCCAGGGGTCGTTCGCTTCCTCGGGGGAGCGGTCGGCGATGGGGTTGCCCTTCCAGTCGAGCCAGCCGTCAAGGTCAGTGGGCGGGTTCTTGGTACGGCCCTCGAACCAGACCTCGTGCGTCTTCTCGTTCCACGCGATGTTGGTGAAGATCGCCTTGGTGCCGGGAGCGATCGACTCGATCGCGGTCGGGTTGGTCTGCTCGTTGGTGTCCTTGGCGACGCCGAAGACACCGAATTCGGGGTTCATTCCGTACAGGCGGCCGTCCTCGCCGACCCACATCCAGGCGATGTCGTCGCCGTAGAAGTCGACGTAGTAGCGGTCGCCGAGGGCATCGGGGGACAGCGTCATGGCCAGGTTGGTCTTGCCGCTGGCGCTGGGGAAGCCGCCCGCGATGTGCCACTTCTTGCCGGTCTGCTTGTCGGTGATGCCGAGCAGCATGAACTGCTCGGAGAGGAACCGGCCGGACGCCCAGCCGTCGTAGGCGGCCTGGCGGAGGCCGTGCGCGATCTTGCCGAGCAGCGCGTTGCCGCCGTAGGAGGAGCCGAAGTGCAGAATGGTGCGCTCGTCGGCCACGGTCACGAAGTAGCGCTTGTCGTCGGGCGTGCCCTGGCCGAGGTTCTCCAGGTCCCCGGTCACGTGCACCGCGCGGACGAAGCTGTCGGGGACGGCCAGGTTGTTGATGAAGTCGACGTGCACCCGCGACATCCGGTTCATGTGCAGCACGACGGCGCGGTTGTCGGTCAGCTGAACGCCGGCCGCGTACTGCTCGAGCGGAGCGCCGGGAGGCGACATGAGGTACGGGATCACGTACATCGTCTTGCCTGCCGAGGCGCCGCGCATAAGCCCGGTGAGCTTCGCCTTCATCTCCGCGGCGGGGTACCAGTTGTTGTAGATCCCCTTGTCGGCCGGGTTGCTTGTGGCGACGATCGTGCGCTCCTCCGAGCGCGCGGTGTCCTTGTAGTAGCTGCGGGAGTAGTAGAGGCCCTCGCCGGCGGGGAAGATCTCGCCCGCCGCCAGTGCTTCGGCGACCAGGCGGGCGTCGTCATCGGCGCTGACGACCTCGATGTTGTCGGCGCCCGTGATCCCCGCCCAGTACTTGACGTACTCGCGTACGGCCTCGTTTTTCAGCTGAGCGGCTTCCAGGATGGCATCAACATCGACCACGAACTCGGTCCTCTCGTCAGTCAAGCTGAACGCTTGAAAAAGTTTCGATCATTCATCTTGACAGGAGAATGCTTGTCTGTTGAGTGCCCAACATCACGTGCCAACCCGCCCGCACGCTGCAAGGTCTGGACCACCTGACCTGCGCCGCCGGTAAATGGGGGTCTTCGTCGTCCATTTTCGTTGGACGCTTGTAAAATCGTGAGCGGTCTCACATTCGCAATCGGCAGTCGCGGCTGGCTAACTGGCCGATTTCTTCTGGTTCGGCCGGCTCATCGGGAATGTAGAACATGCGGAGTTGCATGAGCCGCGCCCCCGGCGGGGCGGTCTCGGCGGTGTGGCCGTACTTGTTGAGCAGCCCGACGTAATCGTTCATGAGCGCGTCGAGGTCCGCCGCGGTGTAGTAGCCGTCCGCTCGGGAGGCCTTGGCCCACGGCCCGTGCTTGCGGAAGTCGCGGATGTAGCGGTTGAACAGGTCCACTTCGCGGGGAATCTGCGGGGCGCGCCATTCGTCGAGGGCCGCCTTGTCGGCCGCGCTGAGGCTGTCGTAGTCGGGCTCGCGCAGGTCGACCGGGGGGACGCGCCACCACCGCTCCCGGCCGTTCGTCTGTCCTGGCACCTCTTCGATGACCCCGGCGTCCGCCAGCACCCGAAGGTGGTAGCTGGTGGTGCCGGTGCTCTCCCCCAGCGCCGCTGCCAGCGTAGTCGAGCTGGCGGTGCCGACCTCGGCCAGGTGGCGCAGCATCTCCCTGCGCAGCGGGTGGGACATCGCCTTCCAGCGCTTCGCATCGCCGGTCACCGGTCGCGGGCTCATCGCCATGCCAGCAGCGTACCAGAGATCGCAGACAAGTTTCTGCAGAAAATAGTTTGCAGAATTTTCTCTGCAAACTTAGGGTGAGGTCCATGCAGACACACGCGCTTCCGGTCCTTCGCTCGCGGCCCCTCCGCTTCCAGCCCCTCCGCTTCCAATCCCCTGACCTTCCGGCTCAGCCCGTCCTGGTGCGACGCGCCCGGCTAGTCGCGCTCGCGGTGGGCGGCTTCCTGCTGCCCTGGAGCGCGCTGCTCGCGGTCACGCTCCCGGCCACCGCGCAGGCGCAGCACTGGGCGGTGGCCTGGACCGGCCTGGACGTCGCGGAGGCGGCCGCCGCCCTGGTGACCGCCGTACTGCTGTCCCGCGGCGATCGCCGGGCGAGCCTGCCGGCCGCGGCCGCGGGGACCCTGCTGCTCATCGACGCCTGGTTCGACGTCTGCACCTCGGCGCCGGGCGCCGGGCACGCGATGGCGCTGGCCGAGGCGGGCTGGGCCGAGCTCCCGCTGGCGGTGGCCGCGTGGTGGGTCGCGATCGTGCTCACCAGGCAGACCCGATGAGAGCGGCGCCGCTGGCGATCGCGGCGGCCGGAGCGATCGCCGTCGGCTCCTGCGCGGCCGCGGCGCTCACCGACCAGGCGCCGTACCCGTACGCGCAGCGCCACCTGCTCGACCTCCCGCTGCCCCTGCTGACCGGCCGGCGCCTGGACGTCCTGCTGCAGCCGGGCCCGGGTCAGCGGGTTCTCGAGATCGGCCCCGGCACCGGCCTGCAGTCCCTGCACGTGGCACCGCAGCTCGGCGCCGGCGGCGAGCTCGCCGTCGTCGACGTCCAGCAGCAGATGCTGGACCACGTCATGGCCCGCGCCGGCCGACGGTCGATCGGCACCATCAGCCCGCACCTGGCCAGCGCCGAGGCGCTGCCCTTCCCCGACGACTGCTTCGACGCGGCCTACCTGGTGACGGTGCTGGGCGAGATCCCCCGCCCGGCCGTCGCCCTGGCGGAGCTGCGGCGGGTGCTCAAGCCCGGCGGCCGGCTGGTGATCGGCGAGTTCGCCGACCGTCATCACCTGACGCTGACCACCCTCGTGAGACTGGCCAACGAGGCCGGCCTGCACTTTCGCAGGCGAACCGGCATCCCCCTCGCCTACTACGCGCTGCTTACCCCGTGCCCGCCCGGACCCTGAGCCGGTCCAGCCGGGGTTCGACATTCAACGTGCGGAGGGTGTCCAGGCCGGGTCTCGTCCGGACAGTGCGAGCACGCGGTCGAGGACCGGCGCGTCAGCCGCCGTCGGTACCGGGTCGGCGAACCCCTTGTACTGGCGGAAGAGCTCGGCGTTGGCCTCGACGGCGCGCAGCGCGGCCTCGGCCGCGCGGTCGGAGACCACGTAATCCTGCCCGGTCGCCGCCGCCAGGTCCCAGCCGTGCAGCACCAGCTCGGCGATGATGAGCGCGCCGACGTCCGCCGCCGGCGTCTGGGCGCCCATCATGTCAAGCTCGCGATCCCAGACGGCCGGGTCCGCCCAGGCGGCCAGCGCGCGGTCCAGCTGCGCCCGGTAGGCGACGGCGAAGTCCGGCGCCGCCGCGAAGTCGCGTTCCATCAGCTCCGGGGCCACGGACTCGCCGAGCGCCCGGCGCTCGAGCGAGTGCGAGCTCCACAGGATGACGTGGTTGAGCAGGGTCTGGACGTCCCATTCGTCGCATGGGGTGGGGCCGCCCAGCTCGGCCGGTATGACGCCGTCCACGACAAGCGCTGTCGCTCCCACCACGGCGGGGCCGATGGGCGCTGGCGTGGCATCCGCTTCCGTCCCGGCGGCTTCCGTCCCTTTAGCTCAAAGCCAATCTTCAGTCTGAACGATCGCGTGGTTCCCGCCGCCCGCCTATTCGGCCCGGCCGCGGACGAGGCGTGCACCGAGGTGATGGCGGTCGGCGGCGATGACGAGATGATCGCGGCCGCGGCCGGCCTGCTGCGCGCCTTCGGCGCCGCCGAGGACCCCGTCGCCGAGCAGGCGGCCGGCCTGGTGAAGCGGATCACCGAAGACCCCGGGCTGCAGCGGGTGGCCCAGCTGGCCGAGATGTCCGGCCTGTCGGAGCGAAAGCTGCAGCGGTTGTTCTCCGACTACGTCGGCGTCTCGCCCAAGTGGGTGATGCGCCGCGCCCGGCTGCACGAGGCCGCGCTCCGGGTCGACGCGGACGGACCCGCGTCGGTGGACTGGGCGGCGCTCGCGGCCGACCTCGGCTACGCCGATCAGGCTCATCTGACCAGGGATTTCACCGCCACCCTGGGCGTGCCGCCGACCCGCTACGCGGCCGCGCGGCAGTAGCCGGCGCGCGCTCGGGCCCTTGCTTATGGCATCCAGTGACATTAATATCCCGGGTATTACGTCATTCACTGACGCAACACCCGGAGAGGACGCAAGCTCATGGGAAAGCTCGAAGGCAAAGTCGCCTTCATCACCGGGGCCGCGCGCGGCCAGGGCCGCAGCCACGCCATCCGTCTCGCCCAGGAGGGCGCCGACATCATCGCGGTGGACATCTGCCGGCAGATCGACAGCGTGACCTACCCGATGGCGACCCCGGAGGATCTGGCCGAGACCGTCAGGCAGGTCGAGGCGCTCGACCGGCGCATCTTCAGCGCGCAGGCCGACGTGCGAGACGAAACTCAGCTCAAGCAGGTGTTTGAGCGGGGGGTGGCCGAGATCGGCCCGGTTGACATCGTGCTAGCCAACGCCGGCATCGCCCCGATGGGGCTCACCGAGCTGCACAGCGCCTGGCAGGACGTCATCGACGTCAACCTCACCGGCGTGTTCAACACCGTGGAGACCGCCATCCCGTCGATGAAGGAGCGCGGCACGGGCGGCGCGATCGTGCTGACCAGCTCCACCGCCGGGATCACCGGCATCGGCGGCCCGACCCGCGGCGGCCTCGGCTACACCGCCGCCAAGCACGGCGTCGTGGGGCTGATGCGCTCCTACGCCAACACCCTCGCCCCGTTCAGCATCCGGGTGAACACCGTGCACCCCACCGGCGTGAACACGCCGATGGTCGTCAACGACATGATGGCGGAGTTCCTGGCCCAGGACCCGCAGATGGGCAACGCGATGGCCAATGCGCTCCCGGTCGACATGGTCGAGCCGGTCGACATCTCCAACGCGATCCTCTGGCTGGTCTCCGACGACGCCCGCTACGTCACCGGCGTGACGCTGCCGGTCGACGCCGGCTTCACCAACAAGAAGTAGCGGACGCCCGCCGGCGGGCTCTGTCGGCCGGCTCTGTCGGCATCGACCCGGCATGAGCGGGATGGCATACTGGGTGACGCAGGACGAGAGGCGCTGCAACGGGTCTTCCCGCCACGCTCGTCCTGATCTTCATCGACAGGGCGCCTCCGATCGAGGAGGCCCTCGTGAGCGTTGTCGGCGTGTCGGCGCATAGCGGTGCACCCGGTTCCAAGACGTTCCCAAAGATCGAGCTGCACGTGCACCTGGAGGGCACCGTCCGGGCCCGGACGTTGCTGCAGATCGCCAGGCGCAATAGCGTGCCGCTGCCCGCAGACTCGGTTGAAGGACTCGCCGGGCTCTACCAGTACCACGACTTCTCCCACTTCCTCGACGTCTGGCGGCTGACCACCGGGGCGCTGCGCACCGAGCGGGACTTCCGCCAGGTCGTGGTGGACTATGCGGCCGAGGCCGCTGGCCACGGCGCGATCTACATCGAGGGAATATTCACCCCGGCCGAGCCGGCCGGGCGCGGCTGCGACTGGGATGAGGTGTTCACCGGTTACTGCGACGGCGCTCAGCAGGCGGCCGAGCAGCACGGCGTCCGGGTCAGGCTGACTCCCGACATCCCGCGCAGTTACCCGCTGGAGGCGGCAGAGCTGACCGTCCGGCATGCGGTGGCCTACCGTGACCGCGGAGTAGTGGGCATCGGCCTGGGCGGCCCGGAGGCTGAGTACCCGCCTGGACCGTTTGCGCGGGCGTTCCGGATCGCCCGCGAGGGCGGGCTCGGGTCGGTGCCGCACGCCGGCGAGGCGGCCGGCCCGGCGTCGGTCCGCGGTGCGCTTGACGGCCTCGGCGCCGACCGTATCCGGCACGGCATCAGGGCTGCCGAAGACCCTGGCCTGCTGCGGGAACTGGCCGCGCGTGGCGTAGTGCTTGACGTGTGCCCGATCTCGAACCTGCGCACCGGTTCGGTCGGCTCGCTGGCCGATCACCCGTTGCCCGAACTGGCGGCCGCCGGTATCGCCTGCTCGGTGTCCACCGACGATCCGGCGATGTTCGGAACCGACCTGGGCGCCGAGTACACGGCCGCGCTGCAACTGGGGGTGACTGCCCGGGACTGCTACCTGGCCGGGCAGCGCGGCGCGTTGGGCGACGCGCAGACAAAGCGCGAGCTGCAGCGGGTCGGTGAGGAATTCGACTGGGCGGGGATCGGTGCATGACGGTATTGCTCGGTGCCCGGGGATGACGGTCAGCGCCGGCTCGCAGGCAGGTGCGGGTTGGCTGAAAGAACGTTCATAATGTCCTTGTACGGTGGAGAAACATGTCTACCCTCGGGACGTGCGAATAACGCGGGCGATGCGGACGGGGTGGCCGCTGCTCGCGGTCCTGGCCGTCCAGGCGGCGCTCTCGGCCAGCATGGTGCGGGGCAGCACCGCGTTCGGTGACGAGGCGCTGTACCTGTCGGCCGGCCACCTTGAGTGGTCGCACTGGCTGCACGGCACCCAGATTCCGGAGTACCAGACCTACTTCTCCGGCGCTCCGGTGATCTACCCGCCGATCGGCGCGATCGCCGACAGCCTCGGCGGGCTGGCCGCGGCGCGGCTGCTGTCGCTCGTGTTCATGCTCGGCGTGACGGCCTTCGTCTGGGGCACGGCGAACCGGTTGCTCGACGACGAGCGGGCCGCCTTCTTCGCCGCCGCCACGTTCGCCGTGCTCGCGCCGACGTTGCACCTTGGCTCGTTCGCGACCTACGACGCGGCCGCTCTGCTGCTGCTGGCCGCGGCGACCTGGTGCGCCGCCGGAGCCCGGAGCGGTCAGCGCGAGACGCGGTGGGTGATCGCGGCCGGGATCCTGCTGGCGCTGGCCAACGCGACCAAGTACGCGACCGCCCTCTACGACCCCACCGTGGTCTGCGTCGCGTTCCTGAGCTCGTGGCCGGAGGTCGGGTGGAGGCGGGCTCTGCGGCGCGCGGGCCTCCTGGCCGGCGTCGCGGCGGCTCTCATCGGGGTGCTGCTCGCGCTCGGCGGGCCCGGCTATCTCACCGGGATCCGCGTCACCACGACCGGGCGGGTCGACGGAACCGACGGCGCGTCGCTTGTCTTCGCCGATGCGTGGTCGTGGACCGCCGTCGTGCTGGTGCCGGCCGTCGTCGCGGCCGTCGTCTGCGCGGTGCGCCGGCGGTGGCCGCAGGCGCTGCTGATGACCGTGCTCGCGCTCTCGGCGGTGCTGGCGCCAGCCGACCAGGCGCGCATCCAGACCACGACCTCGCTGAACAAGCACGTCGACTTCGGTGCCTGGTTCGCCGCGATCGCGGCCGGCTACCTGCTCAGCCTGCTGTCCAGGAGGCGGGTGGTGCTGGTGGCGGCGCTGGCCGCCCTGATCCCGGTTACCGCGGTGGGCACGGCCCAGGCGCGGGCTATGATCGACTGGCCCGACGCCGCCGGGCTGGTCAAGGTCGTCCGGCCGATGACCGCCCACGGCGGGCACTTCCTGGTCGAGACCACCGACGTTCTGCAGTACTACCTGCCGAACACGACGTGGCAGCAGTGGTCGGACACTGCGAGCTACCACCCGCAGTACTACCTGCAGCGGATCAGGGAGCACTACTACACGGTGGTGGTCCTCAGCTTCAACCAGACGCTGAGCACGGACTACGCGATAGCCCTGGAGCTGTCGGGGGCTAGCGGGTACACGCTCACGGCCAAGGTGCGCTCGGGAACCACGGTCTTCGACGTCTGGCAGTACACCGGCCGGGTGTGACCGCGTTGGCCGCCTCTCAGGAATCGAGCACGGCGGCGACGGCCTCGATCTCGACCAGCTGGTCCTGGTAGCCGAGCACGGTGACGCCGAGCAGGGTGCTCGGAACGTCGTGCGGGCCGAACGAGTCCCTGACCACCTCCCAGGCGGCCGCCAGATCCTCTCGCCGGGTGGATGCGACCAGCACCCTGGTGCTGATGACGTCGGTCACGGACGCCCCCGCGTCGGCGAGCGCGATGCGAAGATTCTCGAACGCCCGTGCGGCCTGGCCCTGGTAGTCGCCCGCCGCCGCGGTGGATCCATCGTCGTTCAGCGGGCACGCGCCGGCCAGGAAGATCAGCCGGGACCCGGCGGGCGCGGTAGCGGCGTAGGCGTACTCGGCGACCCCGGACAGGGTCGCCGACCGGATGAGCTTGACGGCGCTTGGCATGTGGGCAGGCTACCCAGGCGGTTTGGGGTGTCTTAATCGCTTTTGCGAGCCGGTCCGGCGGTCCAGGGCCTTGTTCAGGTTCACGGCGGCGCTGATCAGGGCCAGGTGAGTGAACGCCTGGGGGAAATTGCCGAGCGCCTCGCCCGAGTGGCCTATCTGCTCCGCGAACAGGCCCAGGTGGTTGCTGTAGGTGAGCATCTTCTCGAAGACGCCCCTGGCCTCGTGCGCGCGGCCGGCCCGGGTCAGGGCCTCGACGTACCAGAACGAGCAGAGGCTGAAGGTGCCCTCGCCGTCGGCGATGCCGTCGTGGCCGGTGATGGCGTACCGGCTGACCAGGCTGTCGGAGACCAGCTCGTCGCTGATCTTCTCCAGGGTGGACAGGAAGCGCGGATCGGTCGGCCCGGCGAACTTGACCCTGGGCATCACCAGCAGCGACGCGTCGAGCAGCTGGCTGCCCGGATGCATGACGTAGCTCTGCAGACCAGGATCCCAGCACTGCTCCTGGACGAACCGGTACGCTTCAGCGCCCAGCTTGCGCCACCGCTCGACCGGGGCGGGCAGCCCGCGGTCGCGGGCGAGCCGCCCCGCCCGGTCGTAGGCCACCCAGGTCATGAGCGCTGAGTAGGTGAACCGCTGCCGGGGGCCGCGGATCTCCCAGATGCCCTCGTCCGGCTCCGTCCAGTGGTTGCTGAGCCAGTCGAGGCGCTTGGACAACGCGGTCCAGAGGTCCCAGGAGATCGGCGCCTCCTTGTTGTAGAGGTATACCGAGTCCATGACCTCGCCGTAGATGTCAATCTGGAGCTGGTCCGCCGCGCCGTTGCCGATCCGGACCGGCCGCGCGCCGTTGTAGCCCTCGAGGTGGTCGAGCGTCTCCTCGAGGATGTGGTCGCGGCCGTCGACGGTGTACATGATCGCGATGTCGCGCTCGGCCGAGGCCGTCTCGCAGCGCTGCTGCAGCCAGTCCATGAAGCTGGCCGCCTCCTCGAGGAAACCCAGCCGCATGAGGCTGTAGACGGTGAACGAGGCGTCTCGCAGCCAGACGTACCGGTAGTCCCAGTTCCGGGTTCCACCCGGCTCCTCCGGCAGCGACGTGGTCGGCGCGGCGATCAGCGCTCCCGTCGGGTGGTAGACGAGCAGCTTGAGCGCGAGGGCGGAGCGCTGGACCACCTCACGCCAGCGGCCGGTGTAGCGGCACTGGCCGACCCAGTTCCGCCAGAAATCCTGCGTCTTGCTGAACAGCCTGCGAGTCTCGCCTTCGACGATCGGGTGGAGGTCACCGTTCCACTCCAGGTGGAAGTCGGCGCTCTCGCCCTCTTCCAGGGTGAACGTGGCGGCGACCCCGTTCTCCTCGACCTTGAGGCCGACGTTCGTCCGCAGCACGACCCGGCCTAGCGGCGAGGTGAAGACCGCGCCGACCCCCTGGACGATCTCGACTCGATGGCCCAGCCGGCCGTAGTCGAACGCCGGATGGCAGGCGACCTCAAACCTGGCGGTGCCCTTAACCGCGCGCGCCTGCCTGATCAGCAGGTCGCGCGCCTTGCCGGTGGCCCTCGTCTCCGGGACCATGAAGTCGATCACCTCGCCGACCGCTTCCCTGCCCTGGAACCTGGTGAGCAGGATGTTCGTGTCGGGGAGGTAGCGCTGCTTCGGCTTGGCGTAGCTGGTCCTGGCGGCCACGGAGAAGTAGCCGCCCTTGTCCTTGTCGAGCAGAGCGCCGAACAGGCTCGGGGCGTCGAATCGGGCCGGACAGAACCAGTCGACCGTGCCATCGGTGCCGATGAGGGCCACCGTGCGCAGGTCGCCCACGATGCCGTGCTCCTCGATCGGGAGGTAGCCGTGCGGTGAGCCGATCCGGCCGGTGCTGCCCCCCGTGCTGAAGTGCTCCATCCCCTAGGTGTTTCCCGTGGGACAGGAGGTACCCATCAGCGAGCCGGGGCAGATGAGGTGAGGCGAACTAGCGTGAGCATCCCCGGGCGGAAGGAACTCACCGTGCACATCGCGATCCTCACCTTTGACGGCTACAACGAACTCGATTCCCTCATCGCGCTCGGCGTCCTCAACCGGGTCAGGAGGTCCGGCTGGCGGGTGTCGATCGCGGCCCCCACGCCCCGGGTGCGCTCGATGAACGGCGTCGTGATCGAGTCGATGGCCAGCCTCGAGGAGGCCTGCGAAGCGGACGCGGTCGTCGTCGGCAGCGGCAGGCAGACCCGGGAGGTGATCGCCGGCCCGGCCATCATGGGGCCGCTGGGCCGGCTTGACCCGTCACGGCAGCTGCTGGCGGGCCAGTGCTCGGGGACGCTCGTGCTGGCCAGGCCGGGGCTGCTCGAGGACGACCGCGCCTGCACGGGACGCTCGTGCTGGCCAGGCCGGGGCTGCTCGAGGACGACCGCGCCTGCACCGACCTCGTCAGCAAGCCCTGGGTGGCGGAGGCCGGCGTCGAGGTGCTCAACCAGCCCTTCTTCGCCCAGGGGAACGTCGCGACGGCGGGCGGCTGCCTGGCATCGCACTACCTCGCCGCCTGGATCATCGCCCGGCTCGAGGGCGGCGACGCGGCGGAAAGCGCGCTGCACTACGTCGCGCCCGTCGGTGAGAAGGAGGAGTAGGTCGCCCGGGCGATGGGCCACATCACGCCCTACCTGGCGGTGACGAGCGGGCTTAGCTGACGGACAGGTCCGTCCGGACCGGGCGGCCCTGGATCGCGAGCCACACGTTGGCCGGCGTCAGGGGCATGTCCGCGTGCGTCACGCCGAACGGGGCGAGCGCGTCCACGACCGAGTTGACCACGGCGGGGGCGGAGCCGACGGTGGCCGACTCGCCGATTCCCTTGGCGCCGATCGGGTGGTGCGGAGACGGCGTGACCGTCGCGCCGAGTTCGGGCGAGGGGCACTCGAGCGCCGTCGGCAGCAGGTAGTCCATGAAGGAGCCGCCCAGGCAGTTGCCGATCTCGTCGAACGATAGGACCTGCATCAGCGCGATGCCGATCCCGTCGGCCAGGCCCCGGTGCACCTGCCCCTCGACGATCATCGGGTTGATCCGGACGCCGCAGTCGTCGACCGCGATGAACCGGCGGACCTTGACCTCGCCGGTGCCGGGGTCGACGTCGGTGACGCAGATGTAGGCGCCGAAGGGAAACGTCAGGTTGGGCGGGTTGTACACCGCCGACGCGTCAAGGTGGCCCTCGATCCCGGCCGGCAGCTCAAGCGAGGAATGCGCCGCCATCGCGATCTCGGCGATGCCGAGGGCCTGGTCGGGGTCGCCGCGAACGCGCCACTTGCCATCCTGCCAGTCCAGGTCGTCGGCCGCCGCCTCGAGCATGGCCGCCGCCACCAGCCGGGCCCGGTCGCGGACCTTCCTGGCGACGACGACCGCCGCGGCGCCCGACACCGGGGTGGATCGCGATCCGTAGGTGCCAAGGCCGTACGGCGTCCGGTCGGTATCGCCGTGCACGACCTCGACGTCGTCGGGCGACAGGCCCAGCTCGTGCGCCACCAGCTGCGCGAACGTGGTCTCGTGGCCCTGGCCCTGGGACTGCACGGAGATGGAGAGCACCGCCTTCCCGGTCGGGTGCACCCGCAGGTCGGCGCCGTCGGCCATGCCCAGCCCGAGGATGTCCATCTTGCTGCGCGGGCCCGCCCCGACCGCCTCGGTGAAGAAGCTCAGCCCGATCCCCATGTACTCGCCGCGGGCGCGCCGCTCCGCCTGCTCGCGGCGCAGCTTGTCGTAGCCCGCCATGTCCAGCGCCAGCTGGAGCGCCCGCGGGTACTCGCCCGAGTCGTACTGCCAGCCGGTCGGGCTTGTGTACGGGAACTGCTCGGGCCGCAGCAGGTTGCGCATCCGCAGCTCGGCCGGGTCCATCCCGAGCCTGCGCGCGAGCATGTCCGTCAGCCGCTCTACCAGGTACACCGCCTCGGTGACGCGGAACGAGCAGGAGTAGGCGACACCGCCCGGCGCCTTGTTCGTGAACACGCCGGTGACCTCGCAGTACGCCGCCTTTACCTGGTAGGAACCGGTGAAGATGTGAAAGAAGCCGGCCGGGAACTTGGACGGCTGAGCGGCCGCGTTGAATGCCCCGTGGTCGGCCAGCACCCGCGCGCGCAGGCCGAGGATCTCGCCGTCGGCGGTCGCGGCGATCTCCCCGTGCATGTGGTAGTCGCGCGCGAACGCGGTCGACATCAGGCTCTCCGACCTGTCCTCGACCCACTTCACCGGCCGTCCGGTTTCCATCGCGGCCGCGATCGCGCACACGTAGCCCGGGTAGACGGGAACCTTGGCGCCGAAGCCGCCGCCCAGGTCGGGCGAGACGATCCGGATCTTGTGCTCGGGCAGCCCGGTCACGGTCGCGTACATCGTCCGATGAGCGTGCGGGGCCTGGCTGGTCGACCACAGCGTCAGCCTGCCGCTGGTGGCGTCGTACTCGGCGATCGCGCCGCAGGTCTCGAGCGGCGCCGGGTGCGAGCGCGGGTAGAGCATGTCGCACTCGACCACCACGTCAGCCGCGGCGAAGGCCGCGTCGGCGGCCGCCTTGTCGCCGGCGCTCCAGTCGAAGACGCGGTTGCCCCCGGGGAGGTCCTCGCGGACCGCCAGCGCGCCCGGCTCCAGGGCGGTCATGGCGTCCATCAGCGGCGGCAGCGGCTCGTAGTCGACGGCGATCAGCTCGAGCGCGTCCCGGGCGGCGTACCGGTCCGTCGCCACCACGAACGCGATCTCCTGGCCCTGGAACCGCACCTTGTCCGTGGCGAGCACCGATTGCACGTCCCCGAACAGCGTGGGCATCGTCGCCAGGCCGCGTTCGGACAGGTCAGCGCCGGTGAGAACGGCGATCACCCTCGGGTGGGCGCGGGCGGCGGTGGCGTCGACGGAGGCGATCCGGGCATGTGCGAGGGGGCTGCGCAAGATCGCGCCGTGCAGCATGCCGGGCAGCGCGACGTCGTCGATGAACGTGCCCTGCCCCTTGATGAAGCGGGCGTCTTCCTTGCGGGGGAGCGACCCGTAAGCGTGAGTCATCCGCGCCACCTCCGTCGTGCTTGGCGGCCCACAGCACCGACCGGACGATGTTCTCGTACCCGGTGCACCGGCAGACCTGGCCGGATATCGCCTCGCGGATCTCGTCCGGGGTCGGATCGGGGTTGTGATCGAGCAGCCAGCGGGCGGTCATCAGCATGCCGGGCGTGCAGAAGCCGCATTGCAGCCCGTGGCAGGCGGCGAACGCCTCCTGCACCGGGTCGAGCACGCTGCCGCGGGCCAGGCCCTCGACGGTCGCGATCTGCCGCCCGTCCGCCATCACGGCCAGCACCGTGCAGGACTTGACCGGCGTCTCGTCCAGCCAGATCACGCAGGCGCCGCAGTTGGAGGTGTCGCACCCCCAGTGCGATCCGGTCAGCCGCAGCTCGTCGCGGAGGAAGTGAATGAGCAGCAGCCGCGGTTCCACCACCCGCGTGTACTCGGTTCCGTTGACGGTGACGGTGATCTTCACGGCGTCAGCTCGCTGGCCCGGCGGACGGCGATGCGGAGCACCCGGGCGGTGAGCTCCCGAACCAGATGCCGCTTGTACTCGGCCGGCCCGCGCTGATCCGAGGCCGGTTGGCAGTGCTCGGCCGCGATCTCGCCCGCCCGCGCGAGCGTGCGCTCGTCGGCCGCCCGGCCGCGCAGGAATTCCTCGGCCTCGGCCGCGACGAACCCCGCGGCGCCGACCGCCGTCAGGCCGATCCCCACATCGGTGATCAGGCCGCCCGCGAGCCAGACGGCCGCCCCGGCGGCCCCGATCGGCCAGTCGCCCACCCGACGGGCCACCTTCAGGTACGCGCTGCCGCTATCGGGCCTGATCGGCAGCCGGATCTCGGTCAGCATCTCGGCCGGGCCGACCACGGTCTCGTACGGACCGGTGTGAAATGCCCGCGCGGACACCTCTCGCCTGCCGTCGGGCCCCTGAATGACCATCGAGCCCTTCAACGCGGCGAACGCCGCCGACAGGTCTTCCGACGGGTCGGCCTGGCACAGGGACCCGCCGATGGTGCCCCAGTTCCTGACGATCGGGTCCGCGATCACGCGCTCGGCGTCGTGCAGGATCGTGAAGTGCTCGCCCGCGAGCGGTGCCGCCAGCAGGTCCGCGTGCCGGGCGAGCGCGCCGATGCGCAGCTCGCCGCCGACGCGTTCGATATAGCGCAGCCCGCGGATCGCGTTGATGTCTACGAGCACCTCGGGCTGGGCGAGCCGCAGCTTCATCATCGGTATCAGGCTGTGCCCGCCCGCCAGGATCCTCGCCCCCGGCGCGTACCTGGCCAGCAGCGTGAGAGCCTGCTCCACGCTGGCGGCCTTCTCGTATTCGACTTGCGCGGGGACCTGCAAGCCCACCTCCCGGGGCGAGGGCGTCGCGCGTTCTGTGCGCGAGCCCGTCTGATGTCGTACGTTACGTTCTAAGTGCACGCCGATGCAGGCTGGCCCTCCCGGTGCGCTGATGTTCGCGATGGAGTGTGCGATGACACTGACGCAGCTGAACGCCTTCGTCTTGGTCGCCCGGCTCGGGTCGGTGCGGGCCGCGGCGGGCGCGCTGAGCGTCAGCGAGTCGGCGGTGTCGCAGGCGATCACCGCCCTCCGGCAGGATCTCGGGGACCAGCTGATCACCCGGAGCCAGGCGGGCATGACCCTGACCGCGGGCGGTACCCGGCTGGTCGGCATCGCGTCTCAGATCGTCATGCTCGGCGCCGACGCGCACGCGGCCGTGCGGGCCGCGCAGGGCGCGCCCGAGCAGCTCCGCGTCGTCGCCACCTCCACGTTCGCCGAGTTCGTGGCCGGGCCGCTGATGGAGGCGTTCCGCCGCCGGTTCCCCGGGGCGGTGGAGATCACGACCGGGGTCGCGGCCTCCGGCGAGCAGGCGGTGCTGATCGCCAACCGGCTGGCCGACGTCGCCTTCGGCGCCGGGCTGAGCGAAGAGCACGAGCTGCCGATTGTCAGCGAGCCCATCTTCAAGTACCGGCTGGTCGTGGTCGGCCCGGGGGAGAGCACGGCGCGCTCGCGGCCGCGCGGCCCCGTCCGGCAGTGGCGCTGGCTGGTGGACCCGTCCGGAACGGATCCGGGCAGCGAGACGGCCCGGCTGCTGCGCCGCCTCGGGATCGCGGACAGCAACATCGGGGTCTTCCAGAGCCAGACCGCCGCCTGGGCGGCCGCGGCCGACGGGGCCGGGGTCGCGCCGGCGATCGAGCACCTGGTCTCCCAGCAGTTGCGGCGGGGCGAGCTGTCCCTGGTCGACATGCCCGGATTCCCGGCCGAGGAGTGCTGGCACGTGACCCTGCTCGAACGGGAGCGGCGCAGCACCGCGGTGAGCGCGCTGCGGAGGTTCCTCGGCACCCCGGAGGCGATGCACCTGATCCGATCGCCCGGCGCCGGCGTCCCGCCGTCCCGCTTCAAGCCCCCGGTTTACGTCACGATCTGGAGCTGAACCGACCGATTTGTCTGCCATGTTCACCCGATGAACTCGTCGATTAAGGATGAGCTTATTTGGCTGTTGCGGCATTGTTAAGCGCGCGTCACCATACGTCTAAATTCCGTTACCGCCCGCGCCTGCGTGGGCGGCGCCGCTGCGACGGAGGGAGATCGGTGCATGGCCATTGAGTCCGACGGGCACAGCAAGGACAATCCGCGGCTGTTCGAGCTGATCGAGGACGCGCCCAAGACCGGGAAGAGCCCGACCGTCTGGGCCTGGCCGCAGCTGGTCGACTACCTCAAGATCGCGGGCCAGCCGGTCTCCGGCCCGTGGCCCCCGCACCAGGAGCCCCGGCCCGACCCCGACTACGAGTCGGGGCCGCAGGCGGTCCCGGACCCGCACTCCGTCGCACGAAGCCGTGACCTGGCCGACGGCGGCGATCCATCAGCTGAGCGGAGGAATTGAATGTTCCCATCGCGGTTCCGCTACGAGGCGCCGCACTCCCTTGACGAGGCGATCGGCCTGCTGCACGACGGCGGGGACTACGTCAAGGTGCTGGCCGGCGGGCAGAGCCTGGTTCCGATGATGAAGCTGCGCTTCGCCTCTCCGGAGATGATCGTCGACATCAACAACCTCCCCGGGCTGGCGTACCACCGCACCGACCCCGACGGCAGCCTGCGCATCGGCGCCCTCTGCCGGCACGCCGACCTGGAGCGCTCCGACCTGCTCAAGGGGGCCCAGCCGACGATGGCGGCGGCCGCGCCGCTGGTGGCAGACCCGCTGGTGCGGAACCGGGGGACGCTGGTCGGGTCGCTGTGCCACGCCGACCCGCAGGGCGACTGGGCCTCGGTGATGCTGGCGCTCGGCGGCTCGGTGATCGCGCAGGGCCCGGGCGGGAAGCGCGCGATCCCGCTGGCCGAGTTCGTGACCGGTCCCTTCCAGAACGTGCTGGAGCACGACGAGATCGCCGTCGAGGCCGTGGTTCCCGCCGCCCGCGGGGTCAGGTCGGGCGGGTACCTGAAGCTCGAGCGGCGGGTGGGGGACTTCGCGACCGTCGGCGTCGCGGTCGCCATCGAGACGTCAGGGACCACCGTGGTCCGGGCGGGCATCGCGCTCACCGGCGTCGGCGGATCGACCATCGGCGCCACCGAGGCGGCGCAGGCGCTGACCGGGCAGCCGCTCACGGCCGACGGCATAGCCGAGGCGGCCGAGCTGGCGGCGGCCGCGGCGCAGCCGAGGACCGATCACCGCGGCACCGCCGAGTACAAGCGGCAGCTGGTGCGGGTCTTCGTCAAGCGCATCCTGGCGGGCAGCCAGGGCGACGGGGCGACCGGAGAACCTGCGGAAAGGGCGGCGTGATCATGACGATGGTCCAGGACGACCTCAGCGACGAGGCGCCGGATGAGTTCCCGGTCCGCCGGATCAAGTTCAGCATCAACGGCAGGAAGAAGCTCGCCGAGGTGGAGCCCCGGCTGCTGCTGGCCGACCTCATCCGCCGCGGCGTCGGGCTGACCGGCACCCACCGGGGCTGCGACACGACCAACTGCGGCGCCTGCACGGTGCTGGTCGACGGCCGGGCGATCAAGTCCTGCACGATGCTGGCCGTGCAGGTCGACGGGCGCGAGGTCACGACCGTCGAGGGCCTGGCCACGGCCAGCGAGCTGCACCCGATCCAGGAGGGGTTCAAGCAGGAGCACGGCCTGCAGTGCGGCTTCTGCACGCCGGGCATGATGCTGGCGGCCAAGGAGCTGCTCGACCGGAACCCCGACCCGACCGAGGAAGACGTGCGGTGGGCGATATCGGGCAACCTGTGCCGCTGCACCGGCTACCAGAACATCGTGAAATCGGTGCTGTGGGCGGCTGCGAAGCTGGCGCCGCCGCAGTCGTCTGAGCGCGAGCCGAAGCCTGCGGAGGCGAGCGCGGGAAACACGGCGGAGGGATAACGGTGACTACTACAGCTGACGAGTCGCGGGCACTCGACGAGATCAAGATCGGCGGGCTCGGCTCCAGCCGCAAGCGGGTCGAGGACGACCGCTTCATCCGGGGCAAGGGCAACTACACCGACGACGTGGTGCTCCCGGGCATGCTGCACATGGAGATCCTGCGCAGCCCGCTGCCGCACGCCCGCATCAAGTCGATCGACACCAGCAGGGCGTGGGCGCTGCCCGGCGTCCGCCTAGTGCTGACCGGCGAGATGATGGCGACCAGGAACCTGGCCTGGATGCCCACGCTCTCCTATGACACTCAGGCGGTGCTCGCCACCGACAAGGTGCGCTTCCAGGGGCAGGAGGTCGCCTGCGTCATCGCCGACGACCCGTACATCGCCAAGGACGCGTGCGAGCTCATCGACGTCGACTACGAGCCGCTTCCTGTCATCGTGAACCCGTGGCAGGGGCTGGACCCGGACGCGCCGGTGATTCGCGACGACAAGGTGAACCAGACCGACAACGTGATCTACAACTGGGAGGTCGGCGACAAGGCGGGCACCGACCGGGCCTTCGAGCGGGCCGACGTGGTCTCCAAGCTGGAACTGCACTACCCGCGCAGCCACCCGTCGCCGATCGAGTGCTGCGGCTCGGTCG
>Ga0335075_10006225_pt1 | contig 18429 bp, 12 predicted proteins | sample Lox_Sample_24_FD_206723 | JGI IMG/M metagenome (GOLD analysis project Ga0335075, IMG submission 206723) | Soil microbial communities from Loxahatchee National Wildlife Refuge, Florida, United States - Lox_Sample_2.4 | ecosystem: Environmental > Terrestrial > Soil > Wetlands | place: USA... | reverse complement strand
GCTGGCCTGGGTTCGCGACATGGTGGCGGGCAGGGGCTGCGGCGCCGCTCAGATGCGCGGCCAGTCCGGCGATCAGCGCCACGGCTACCGCGGCGGCAACCGGAGCCGCGCCTCGCAGGTAGACACGCACCAGTCGCCGCCGACGGCGGCCTGCCGCCCGGGCACGGGCAATGCTGACGCTGGTGGGCGGCGCGTCGTCGCTGGCGACGAGGTCAAGAAGGTCGCGCACGCCGTTCTCGGTGAGGAGCGGAGTCTCATCCATGTTCTGTCACCTCGAGGGGTCCTGCAGCGGCGATGGTGGCGGCGGACGCGGCAGGCCAGGGCTCCCGCCCCGGCGCCGGTTCGGAAGAGGGCGCGGGCCACGCTGAGGACGGCGGCGATTCGCCAGGCCCTAGCTGCACTCGCAGCGAGGCGATGCCCTTGGCTGTCTGGCTCTTGACTGTGCCTTCCGAGCAGCCGAGCACGCTGGCCGCCTCGGCCACGGTCAGGTCGCAGTAGAAGCGGAGGACGAGGGTGGCGCGCTGGCGCGGCGGCAGAGCGGCAAGAGCGGCGCGAACGTCGAGGGCGGCGTCTCGATCTGGGACCTGACCGGCTCGGTCAGGCAGCACGGCCGTCACGCTGACCCGCCGGGCCCAGCCCGAACGCTGCTCGCCCAGGTACGCCCGCACCAGGATGGTCCGGGCGTAGGCGTCGGTGTGCTCGATGGCGGCCGCGCGGCCCCAGTGCGCGTAGAGCCTGGTGATCGTGGTCTGAACCAGGTCATCGGCGCGCTGCCAGTCCTGGCAGAGCAGGTAGGCGGCCCGCCGCAGTGAGCCAAGCCGCGCGGTCACGTACTGGGTGAACTCCTCGTCGCGGCCGGCGCTCACCGTAAGGCCTCAGGCTTGAATGGCATCGTCACACTCACTCAATGCTCGGAGCAGTCAGGTCGGTTGCCTCCGCGAGCGACCCCCTAGCGGTTTCCTGCAGAGAATCAGGACAAAACGACTTCGAAAGCGCAGCAAAGCGCTAGGGAGTCGTCGCCAGCTCAGCGGAACGCGGGTTCGCGGTCGCCTGGGCCGGTCAGGACCGGCAGACCTCCGCCGGGTTCGCCGCATACCCTGTATAACTGACCCGTCAATGGCGACCGGGTGCGAGCAAGTTGGGAGCGCGCAGCGTGGACGACGACGTTACGTCGGTTGCTGGGCGCGACTACGGCGAAATTCTCTGGACTCCTCCGGCTGGCGTCATCGAGCGTGCTGAGATCACCAGATACGGCCGCTGGCTCGCTGACCAGGGCGTTCAACGCGCCGGGTCCTACGGCGCCGGGGCCTATCTGGACCTCTGGCAGTGGTCAGTGGCCGAGCCAGCTGCGTTCTGGTCGTCAGTCTGGGACTTCTTCGGCGTGCTCGGCAGCCGCGGCGCCGGCCCGGTGCTGACCGGGCGGCTGCCAAAGGTCTCCTGGTTCGAGGGCAGCACGCTGAACTACGCCAGGAACGCCCTGTACCGCGCCGGTGTCGCCGACAACCACCCAGCCGTCATCTACCGCTCGGAGGCGGGCCGGAACGGTGAGCTCAGCTATGCCGAGCTCCGGGCCATGGTGGCCAGGGTCGCGGCCGGCCTGGCCGAGCTCGGCGTAGGCCTCGGCGACCGGGTAGCCGCGTACCTCCCGAACTCGCCGGAGGCGCTGGTGGCGATGCTGGCAGCGACGAGCCTCGGCGCGATCTGGACGTCGTGCTCGCCCGACTTCGGTGCGCACAGTGTGATCGACAGGTTCGCGCAGACCTCGCCGAAGGTGCTGCTGGCGGTCGACGGATACGTCTACAACGGCCGCCGGTTCGACCGGCGGGCCGAGGTCGCGGCGATCGCCAGCGGCCTGCCCGGACTGACCGCGGTCGTCGGCGTGGACTACCTGGGTACCGGCGAGCGGCTCACCGGACTGCCCGCCGGGGTGCCGGTGCTGGACTGGGCGGACATCTGCCCGGCCGGGAGTGCTGCCGAGCCGCCCGAGCTGGAGTTCACCGAGGTGCCGTTCGGCCACCCGCTGTGGGTGCTGTACTCGTCCGGGACCACCGGCCTGCCGAAGCCGATCATGCACAGCCATGGCGGGGTCGTGCTCGAGCACCTGAAGGCGCTTGCCCTGCACCAGGATCTGACCAGCGCTGACACCTTCTTCTGGTACACGACCACCGGCTGGATGATGTGGAACTACCTGGCTGGCGGCCTGCTCACAGGGTCGACGCTGGTGCTCTACGACGGCAGCGCAACCTTCCCGCAGACTGGTGAGCTATGGCGGCTAGCTGCCGAGACCGGCGTGACGTACTTCGGCACCGGCGCGCCGTACCTGCTGGCCTGCATGAAGGCTGGCCTGCGGCCAGCCGCCGAGAACAACCTGTCCGCGGTGCGCGGCATTGGCTCCACCGGATCACCGCTTCCACCGGAGGGCTTCCGCTGGATTTACCAGCAGTCGGGAACGTGGTCGCCTGACCTGCTCCTGGGCTCGTTCTCGGGCGGCACCGACGTCTGTACCGGATTCGTCGGCCCGAGTCCGCTGCTGCCGGTTCGCGCCGGGATCATCTCCGGGCCGTGCCTCGGCGCGAAGGTTGAGTCATTCGACCCGGCTGGCGAGCCGGTCATCGGGCAGGTCGGCGAACTGGTGCTGACGGCTCCCATGCCATCGATGCCCGTGGGGTTCTGGAACGACCCCGGCGGGGAGCGGTACCTGGCCAGTTACTTCGGCGACTATCCGGGGGTCTGGCGGCACGGCGACTGGGTGCTGATCCTTCCCGACGGCGGCTGCGTGATCTACGGCCGGTCCGATGCCACGCTCAACCGCGGCGGCGTCCGGATGGGAACCAGCGAGTTCTACCGGGTCGTGGAGGGCATGCCGGAGGTGGCCGACAGCCTGGTGGTGGACACCGGCCAGCTCGGCCAGGAGGGGAAGCTGATCCTCTACCTGGTGCCGGCCGACGGCTACGCGGTCGACGATGCGCTCATCACGAAGATCCGCGGGCTGCTACGGACTGAGTTGTCGCCCCGCCACGTTCCCGACGTTATTAACCAGGTGCCCGGTATTCCGCGCACGCTCTCTGGCAAGAAGCTTGAGGTCCCGGTCAGGAAGATCCTGCGCGGCGTGCCAGTGGCAGATGCGGCGGACCCTGATGCGCTCGCCAATCCCGACGTGCTGCCTTACTTCGTGCCTGCGGGGGCAGACACCACCACGGAGCCGGCATGACCGGTCCGCGAGCTGCCGCGGCAGCTGGTCGCAGGTTCGGCGAGGAAGGCGGCCTGCTCACCTACGGCAGCTACCTCAGGCTGCCTGAACTCTTGGCCCAGCAGGTGCCGCAGGTGTCCCCGCCGGTCCACGACGAGCTGCTGTTCATCATCGTGCACCAGTGCTACGAGCTGTGGTTCCGCCAGCTGCTGCACGAGCTGACCGCGGTCAGGGATGCGATGCAGGCCGGCGGATCCGGGCTGGCCGGCCGGATGGGACTGGCTGGCGGGATGGCAACTGCCGACCCGGCGGACGCGGGCGAGCGGCCAACCTGGATAGCGCGGCACCTGCTGCATCGCGTGCACGTGATCGAGCGGCTGCTGGTGAGCCAGATCGACGTGATCGAGACGATGACCCCGCAGGACTTCCTCGAGTTCCGGTCAGCGCTCGCGCCCGCAAGCGGGTTCCAGTCAGTGCAGTTCCGCGAGCTTGAGTTCCTGTCAGGGGCGAAGGATCCGGAGTTCGTGGCCAGGTTCCGCGAGCTGACTGAGGCCGAGCGTAACCGGCTCGCCGCCAGGCTGGCCGAGCCGTCGCTCTGGGACGCCTACCTGGATCTGCTCGCCTCTCGCGGCCTTGCCGTGGCGACGGACGATGAGGTGCTGGCCTCGCTGGTCGCCGTTGCGCGGAACCGGCCGGAGTTCGACGATCTGTGGGAGCTTGCCGAGGATCTGCTGACGCACGACGAGCTGGCCGCGCTCTGGCGCGCCAGGCACGTTCAGATGGTGGAACGGCAGATCGGCACGAAGTCGGGCACGGGGGGCTCAACCGGCGCGCCGTACCTGCACGGCAGAGTGCCGCTCCGGTACTACCCGCTGCTCTGGGAGTTGCGGGACTCACTGTGATGACGAGAGCAAACTTGGAGTCGAAAGAAACTGTGATGTCGATGACATCTGCGACGTCCATGACAACCGCGTGCCGACGGCACGCGTCGTGTGGACGGCAACTGCGGTAGCGGCAACGGGGCCGCGATAGGAGTAGGCGCTATGCCGGGTAGTAGTCCTGAACTCGAGTCAGCAGAAACCAAGCAGACTCTGCTTGCCGAGGCCACAGCTGCGGTGGCTCCGGGCGACGCGGCGCTCCTCGACGATGACTTGCCGGTCGACACCGAGTTGCGGGCTGACACCCTGGCGCCGGGCATCGGCGACGTCACGAACTACCTGAGCGCCTACTACCGTCACGTTGGCTCCGGCGACCTCATCGCGGCAGGTCCGGGCCGCGTTGCGGCGGTCGCCATGGCCCAGGCCAGGCTCGCGGCGCACCGCCCGCAGGGCCGGGCGCTGGTCGAGGTCAGGCCCGGTGGCGCCGCCGCGCTCGACCCGAGCGCAGACGTTATCGACATCGTCACCGACGACATGCCGTTCCTCGTCGACTCGATCACCATGGAGCTGGGCAACCACGGCCTGGCCGCACGGCTGGTCGTGCATCCGCAGCTTCGCGTGCGACGGGACGTGACTGGTGCGCTGCGGGAGGTGCTCGGCCAGGTCGGCGCTGATCACTCGGCCGCGGACGAGCTGGTTGAGTCGTGGACCCACATCGAGGTCGCGCCGCTGGCACCCGGCGAGGCCGAGCCCGTAGCAGCCGACTTGCGGCGGGTGCTCGGTGACGTCCGGGTCGCCGTCGAGGACTACTCCAGGATGCGGGCCAAGGCCGTCTGGCTGGCAGACGAGGTTCTGGCGCCGCAAGCCGCCGAAGCGTCGGACGACCGGTCCGGGCGCCGTGGCGCCGACTCGCCGGCCGAGGTCGCCGAGTTGCTGCGCTGGCTTGCCGACGGCCACTTCACGTTCCTCGGCTACCGCGAATACGACCTGGTGATCAGCCCGGACGGCATGGCGCTGACCGGAGTGCCTGGCACCGGCCTCGGCATTCTGCGGCACGACCGGGTGGGGCCTGGCTCCTTCGCCAAGCTGCCTGAGGAGGTCAAGGCGCGCGCTCTCGAGCCGCAGCGCCTGATCGTCACCAAGGCCAACTCGCGATCCACCGTGCACCGGCCGAGCTACCTGGACTACGTCAGCGTGAAGCGGTTCGGGCCGGACGGCAGCGTAGTGGGGGAGTACCGCTTCCTCGGCCTGTACACGCATGCCGCGCTGGCGGAGAGCATCAAGGGCATCCCGGTGCTGCGGCGCAAGCTGGCCGAGGTGCTTGAGCTGTCCGGGATAGCGGCTGACAGCCACGACGGCAAGGAAGTCGCCGAGGTGCTCGACTTCTATCCGCGCGAAGAGCTGTTCATGACCTCGGTGGCCGACCTGGCCGCCATGACAGCCGGAGTGCACGTGCTGCGCGAGCGGCGCCAGACCCGGCTGTTCCTGCGTAAGGACATCTATGGCCGGTACGTGTCCTGCCTGATCTACCTGCCGCGGGACCGGTACACAACCCAGGTGCGGCTGCGAGCGCAGGAGATCATGCAGCAGGCTTACGATGCGGACCAGGTCGACTACAGCGTCCAGGTGGGCGAGTCGCCGGTGGCCAGGCTGCACCTGGTGGTCCGGGCCGCGCGCGGCCGTCAGCTGCCGGACGCTGACCCGGCCGAGCTCGAGCGCGCCGTCGCCGCGGCGATCAGGTCCTGGGACGACGACCTGGCAGATGAGGCTGCGGCCGCCTTCGGCCCGCAGCGCGCCAGGGAGCTGATGAGCCAGATCGGTGCCTGGATACCCGCCACCTACAAAACCGACGTGCCGGCCTCGGCCGCGGTCACTGACTTCGCCAGGATCCTGCGGCTGCGGGAGTCCGACCGTGACATCGACTTCGAGCTGTGGGAGTCGGAGGACTACATCGGCGGCGTGCCGGCCGAGCCCGATGATGATGTGCCGGCCGCCAAGCTCGTGTGGCGGCTGACGATCTACCGAACCGGCGGCCCGATCACGCTCACCGACGTGCTGCCAAGGCTGCAGCACATGGGCGTCGACGTGGTGGACGAGCACCCGTACGAATTCGCGCCGCCGGGCGGCGAGTCCGAGGGGATCCAGCCGCAGGATGACCAGGCGTTCTGGATTTACGACTTCGGGCTGCGGCGGCGGCCGATGCGCGACGGCCAGGCCGCCCGGGACGGCGATCTGATCTCGAACCAGCGGGTCCGCGAGCAGATCGAGAGCGCGCTGGCGGCGCTCTGGGACGGCCGTAGCGAGGACGACGGGTTCGACGCCCTCGTCCTGGACGCGCAGCTGACCTGGCGGCAGGTGGTGGTGCTCCGTGCTTATGCCAAGTACCTGCGGCAGGCGGGCAGCACCTTCAGCCAGGCGTACATCGAGCGCGCGCTGCGCTCCAACACCCAGATCGCCCGGCTGCTTGTCACGCTGTTCGAGTCCAGGTTCGACCCGGCCAAGGCGCCCGGCCAGATCGAGCGCAGCGAGGCGATTGCGGAGGAGATCACCGGCGCGCTCGATGCCGTCACCAGCCTGGATGAGGACCGGATCCTGCGGTCGTACCTGGGCCTGATCACCGCAACTCTGCGCACGAACTACTACAGCAGCGCCTTCGGCCCCGTTCCCTATCTGGTGTTCAAGCTGGACGCGCAGGCTGTGCCGGACCTGCCGGCCCCGCGCCCGCAGTTCGAGATCTTCGCGTACTCGCCCCGGTTCGAGGCCGTGCATCTGCGCTTCGACCGGGTCGCCCGCGGCGGCCTCCGCTGGTCGGAGCGGCGGGAGGACTTCCGTACCGAGATCCTCGGCCTGGCCAAGGCGCAGGAGGTCAAGAACTCGGTCATCGTGCCATCCGGGGCGAAAGGCGGGTTCGTCTGCAAGAAGCTGCCGGATCCGGCGCAGCGGGACGCCTACCAGGCCGAGGTCCTGGCCTGCTACCGGATGTTCATCTCGGCGATGCTGGACATCACCGACAACCTGGAGTCGGGCGCCGTGGTGCCGCCGGCGAGCGTGGTCCGGCATGACGCCGACGACCCGTATCTGGTGGTCGCGGCGGACAAGGGCACCGCGACGTTCTCCGACACCGCGAACGAGATCGCGATGAGCCGCGGCTTCTGGCTGGGCGACGCGTTCGCCTCCGGCGGCTCGGAGGGCTACGACCACAAGAGGATGGGCATCACCGCCCGCGGCGCCTGGGAGTCGGTGAAGTTCCACTTCGCCACCCGCGGGGTCGATGTGGACACCGACGACTTCACCGTGATCGGCATCGGTGACATGTCAGGCGACGTGTTCGGCAACGGCATGCTGCTATCCAGGCACATCAAGCTGGTGGCAGCGTTCGATCACCGGCACGTATTCCTTGATCCCGATCCCGATCCCGCGACCAGCTTCGCCGAGCGTCAGCGGCTGTTCGAGTTGCCGCGCTCGTCATGGGCTGACTACGACTCAGCGCTGATCTCGCCCGGTGGCGGGATCTGGCCCAGGTCGGCCAAGTCGGTGCCGCTGTCGCCGCAGGTCCGCGCCGTCCTCGGCATCGCCGACCAGGAGTCCTCGCTGTCGCCGGACGCGCTGATCACCGCCATCCTGGAGGCTCCGGTCGACCTGCTGTGGAACGGCGGCATCGGCACCTACGTCAAGGCTTCCAACCAGCCCAATGCAGACGTCGGCGACCGGTCCAACGACGCGGTCCGGGTGGATGCCAGCGCAGTGCGGGCGAAGGTGGTCGGCGAGGGCGGCAACCTCGGCCTGACCCAGGAGGCGAGGGTGGAGTACGCGCTGGCAGGCGGGCTGGTGTGTACCGACTTCATTGACAACTCGGCGGGCGTGGACACCTCCGACCACGAGGTCAACATCAAGATCCTGCTGGACCGCGAGGTGCTGGCGGGCACGCTGACCGAGGCGGGCCGGAACGAGCTGCTGCAGCAGATGACCGGCGAGGTCGCCGATCAGGTACTCGTGCACAACTACCAGCAGGTCCGCGTACTCGCGGCGGCCGCTGCCCAGTCCGCGCAGATGCTGCACGTGCATGCCAGGTACATCCGCAGGCTGGAGCGGGACCGGAGGATCCGGCGGCGGCTGGACGTACTGCCCGGTGATCGCGAGCTTGCCGAGCGGCGGACGGCCGGGACCGGCCTGGTCGTGCCGGAGTTTGCCGTGCTGCTCGCGCACACGAAGATCGCCGCGGAGCAGGAGGTGCTGGCGTCCGCGCTGCCCGATGATCCGTACCTGCGGCGCGTGCTGGTCGGTTATTTCCCCACGCCGCTCCGGCATAAGTACGCCGACCGGATGGGCGACCACCGGCTGCATCGCGAGATCATCACGACCTCGGTCGTGAACGACATGGTCGACCGCTCCGGCATCACGTTCGTCTTCCGGCTGAGCGAGGAGACCGGCGCCTCGGCGCCTGACATCACCGCGGCGTGGCTGGTGGCGCGGGACGTCTTCGACATGCCAGGGTTCTGGGCCCAGGTCGAGGCCCTGGACGGCAAGGTAGACACCGGCGTCCAGATCCAGGCCATGCTCGAGGGGCGGAAGCTCACCGAGCGTGGCGCCCGGTGGCTGCTCAGCTTCCGCCGCCCGCCGTTCGACATCCAGGCGACCATCGACTTCTTCGCCGACGGGATACTGACCGTGGCCGGCAGCCTGCCCAAGATGCTGGCTGGCCGGGATCTGGCCGGCTTCACCGAGCGGCAGGAGCTGTACACGGCCCGCGACGTGCCGGCGGGTCTCGCCGACCGGATCGCCGCGATGGTGCCCGCGTACTCCGCGTTCGACATCGTGGATATCGCGCACGGCACCGGGCGATCGGTCGAGGAGACGGCCGAGGTTTATTTCGACCTGGCCGACCGGCTGGAGATTGCCCGGCTGCGGGACATGATCACCGCGCTGCCGCGGGACGACCGGTGGGGCACCATGGCCAGAGGCGCGATCCGCGACGACCTCTATACCGCGCACGCGGCGCTGGCCAGGGACGTGCTGACGGTTACCGAGCCGGGCAGCCCTGAGCAGCGGCTTGCTGCCTGGGTGCTGCGGAACGACTCGGCTGTGCGGCGGGCCACCCAGACGCTATCCGAGATCTGGGAGAGCAACGTGTTCACCTTCGCGACGCTGTCGGTGGCCGTCCGCGCCGTGCGCACGCTGGTGACGACCGCGACGTTGCCGACCTGAGGGGCTGGCGGGCCTCGGGGCCCGCCAGGGCCTTTGAGGGAACTGTATGATGCGTCAGTCAGCGGGCCTCAACTGCGTAGTCCGCAGGCTCGCGTAGGCTGCAAGCATGGTTTCCGACCCTACGAGCGAGATCTCAGAGCTGATTTCGAAGCTCGCCAGCGTGGAGGCCGTCCTCAACCCCGACGCCATGCGCAAGGAAGCTGACGGCCTTCGGGTGCGGTCAGCAGATCCCGGTCTCTGGGAGGACCAGGAGCAGGCCCAGGAGGTCACCAGGAGGCTCTCCTACCTCGATGGTGAGCTAGCGAGGCTGGAGGCGCTCCACAGCCGGCTCGATGACACGGCGGTGATGTTCGAGCTAGCCGAGAGCGAGAACGACGAGCCCACCAGGCTCGAGGGCGAGCGGGAGCTGACCAGCCTCCGCAAGGAGATCGATCAGCTGGAGATCAGGACGCTGCTGAGCGGCGAGTACGACGTGCGCGAGGCGCTGATCAGCATCAACGCCGGGGCTGGCGGAGCGGATGCAGCGGACTGGACTGAAGGCCTGCGGCGAATCTATCTCCGCTGGGCCGAGCGGCATGGCTACCCGACCGAGGTCTACGACACCTCCTACGCCGAAGAGGCGGGGATCAAGTCGACGACATTCGCGATCAAGGCGCCGTATGCCTACGGAACGCTGCGCGGCGAGCAGGGCACCCACCGGATGGTGCGGATCTCCAAGTACGATAACCAGGGCCGCCGGCAGACCTCGTTTGCCATGGTCGACGTGCTGCCGGTAGTTCAGCAGGTCGACCACATCGACATCCCGGAGGACGAGATCCGGGTGGACGTGTTCCGGTCGAGCGGGCCGGGGGGCCAGGGCGTGAATACCACGGACTCGGCGGTGCGGATCACCCACCTGCCGACCGGCATCGTGGTCTCCTGCCAGAACGAGCGGAGCCAGATCCAGAACAAGGCGACGGCCATGGCGGTGCTGCAGTCCAAGCTGCTCGAGCGCAAGCGCGAGGAGGATGCCGCCAAGCTCAACGAGCTGCGCGGCGACGGAGGCCGCAGCTGGGGAACCCAGATCCGGAACTACGTCCTGCACCCGTACCAGCTGATCAAGGACGTGCGGACCGATTACCAGACCGGTGACACCGCGGCCGTGATGGACGGCGAGATCGACGACTTCATCGAGGCCGAGATCCGCTGGCTCCGCACGCAGGGCCTGTAGCCGCTCAGGGCAGCCGTCATCGGCAGGCGGTCTAGCCTCCTGCGGGTGCCAGAGCCTGGTTAGTGCCCCAGATGCACTGCCGCCACCGTCAGCAGGGCCAGCACGAGCAGGATGACCGCGATCACCTGCACGCTGAGGCCGTGGCTGTGGTGGTGGACATGCGCACGGGCTTCGCGGCAGGTCGGGCAGCGACCCTCCGCAACCGGCCCGGCACACTGGGCGCAAATCAGGTGCTCACAGCTCATCCGGCTCCTAGCGGGCGAAAACGCTCACCCGGCCACTTCGACGATGTTGGACGTTCCAGACCAGTTTCCCCCCTAGACTGGCCCGAGGCCAAACCGGGCAGGCTACTGGCCCGGACCTGGCGTCAATATCTCGTCTACACGTGCGATGGGCCAGTGATCCACTTCGATAACGTCACGAAGACGTACGCGAATCAGGGCCGGCCGGCCCTGGAGAACGTGAGCCTGGATGTTGAGAAGGGCGAGTTCGTCTTCCTGGTCGGGCCGTCCGGCTCCGGCAAGTCGACGTTCCTCCGTCTGGTCCTGAAGGAAGAGCGGCCAACCTCAGGCCGGATCCACGTGGCTGGCAGGGATCTGGCGAGGCTGACCAACTGGAAAGTGCCGATGCTTCGCCGCCGCATCGGCTGTGTGTTCCAGGACTTCAGGCTGCTGCCCAACAAGAACGTCTACCAGAACATCGCCTTCGCCCTTGAGGTCATCGGCAAGCCACGCCGGTTCATCCGCAAGGTGGTGCCCGAGGTCATTGACCTGGTTGGTCTTGAGGGCAAGCGAGACCGGATGCCTGATGAGCTATCCGGGGGAGAGCAGCAGCGGGTCGCCATGGCTCGCGCCTTCGTCAACCGCCCGATGATCCTGCTTGCCGACGAGCCCACCGGCAACATCGACCCGGCGACTTCCATCGGCATCATGAAGGTGCTGGACCGCATCAACCGGACCGGCACGACCGTCGTAATGGCCACTCACGACGCCGCCATCGTCGACTCCATGCGCAAGCGAGTGATCGAGCTCGAGTACGGCAAGGTCGTGCGGGACCAGTCGCGCGGAGTCTACGGCCAGGCTTACTGACCGCTCGCGCGACTAATACCAAGAGGATTCAGCGACATGCGTGCCCAGTTTGTGTTCTCCGAGGTGTGGATTGGCCTGCGCCGCAACCTCACGATGACGGTAGCCCTGGTCGTCGTGGTGGCGATCAGCCTCTCGCTGCTTGGGACCGGGCTGCTGTTCGTCAAGCAGGTCGACAACACCAGAAGCTTCTGGCAGAGCCGGGTCCAGCTGTCGGTCTACCTCTGCACCAAGGACTCGCTCGGCGGGACTTGTCAGCACAACGGTGCTGTCACCGCGACCGAGGTCGCGAACATCAGGAGCGATCTCTACGCGACGCACGACATCCTCAGCCTTCAGTACGTCACTCAGAAGGCCGCCCAGCAGCAGTTCGTGCACGAGTTCGCCAACAACGAGCCGATCGTCAAGTACACGTCGCTGGACGAGATTCCGTCCTCGTTCGAGATCAGGCTGAAGAACACGCAGGCGGATGCCTCTTCGGTGACCTCGGCCATCGACGGCGTGCAGGGTGTCGCCGACGTGGAGAACGACGCGTCGATCCTGGATCAGTTCTACCGGCTGCTCGATGGCGCCAGGAACGCAGTCGTGGTAATCGCTCTCTTCCTCCTGGTCGCGGCCATCATGCTGGTTGCCAACACGATCCGGCTGTCGGCGTTCAACCGCCGCCGTGAGACGTCGATCATGCGCCTCGTGGGCGCGTCGAACTTCTACGTCCAGCTGCCATTCCTCGTCGAGGGCGTCATCGCTGGCCTCATCGGCTGGCTGGTCGCCGCTGGCCTGCTCGTCCTGGTGAAGTCGGTGCTGCTCAGCACGCTGCAGAGCGTGTTCCCCTACGGGGTGCAGCTGACCACGGCCGACCTGATCGAGGTGATCATCGTCGCGATGATCACCGGCCTGCTCATTACTGGCAGCACCTCGTTCCTCACGCTCCGGCGCTACTTGCGGGTATGACGCTGGGTATAGGCGATTCGTGGCTGCTGAGCAGGGCAAGAAGATCATTGCTACCAACCGGCGAGCCCGGCACGAGTACACGATTGAAGAGGTAGTCGAGGCTGGCCTGGTGCTTACTGGTACCGAGGTGAAGTCGCTTCGGGCAGGGCGGGCGAATCTCGCCGACGGCTATGCCGAGATAACAGATAGTGAGGCCTGGCTCCACGGGGTACACATTCCTGAGTACACGAAGGGCACCTGGACCAACCATGAGCCGCGCCGCACCCGGAAGCTGCTGCTGCACCGCAAGGAGATCGACAAGCTGGCCAGCTCGATCAGGGAACGGGGCCTGACACTCATTCCGCTGTCCTTGTACTTCAGGGACGGGAAGGTCAAAATCGAGCTAGGACTGGCGCGCGGCAAGCGAACCTACGATAAGCGGCACGAACTCGCGAAACGGGACGCTGCGCGTGAGGTCGAACGCGAACTCCGGCGGCGGAGATAGCAGCGTGACCGAGCACGACACCGTGACCGAGCACGAGAACCCGCTTCGCGCGCGCACCCAGCAACGCGGCGGAGCACATCGTGCACCGCGGGCTGCCTCAGGCGCCCGCAGGTACAGGGTGCCCATAGCCCGGATGACGAAGGTCAGTCCTGCTCCGGCTCCGGCTGAGGACATGCCCGCCGCCCGGCCGGAGGGCCGCGGCCCGCGGTCGAGGCTCCGCTGGGCGCGCCTGGGCGCCGTGGTCGCAGTGGCCGGCCTCGTCGGCGTCGGGCTAGTACGCCCCGGCGTGCCGTCAGCCGAGCCGACTGTCACGCAATTCCTGCTGGCCTGGCAGTCCAAGCACTATCTCGCCGCGGCCGAGCTGACTACAGGCCCGCCGGGGACCGTTGCCAGGCAGCTGGCGCGGGCATACCAGCGGCTGGACGCCAGCGAGCTGACGCTCAGCATGCGCGGCATCACGCAGGACGGCAAGACTGCCACGGCCCAGTTTGAGGCCTCCATCGACCTTGGCGGTAGCGGCCTGACCTGGTCCTACGCCAACAGCTTTGCGATGGCCGACGGGAGCAGGGGCTGGCGGGTGCGATGGAGCCCGTCGGTGATCGTTCCTGGCATGACCGACCGCGAGCAGCTGGCAGTAGTCAGCAAACTGCCGCCGCGCGCGCAGCTGCTCGACTCGGCGGGCCACCCGCTTGAGGTCCTGTCGAAGGTGTACGAGGTGGGGGTAATCCCGGGCCAGCTCACAGATCTGCAGCTCACCGCCGCTGAGCTGAGCGATGTCACGCAGATCCAGTCCTCGCAGATCGCAGGGCAGATGGAGCAGAGCCTGTCCTCGGCATTTCTGCCCCTGCTGACCCTCTCGCCGCACCAGTACGCGCTCTGGGGTGACCAGCTGAGGCGCATCCCTGGTGTCCAGATCAGACCCCGTACTGAGCGGCTGCTCGACAGCATCGCCCCGGACGTCGTGGGGTCAGTCGGCACCGAGACCGCCCCGGTACTGCGACTCGACGGCGAGCCGTACCGGCCAGGCACTACCGTCGGTGAAAGCGGCCTTCAGCTGGCATTCCAGCGGCAGCTCACCGGCACCCCGAAGACCGAGGTGGTGCTGCAGCAGCCACGAGGGAAGTCCGTCGTGGTGAAGGAGTGGCTGGGCACGCCGGCCAAGTCCGTGCGCACCACGCTGAACTCGAACATCCAGATCGCCGCCGACCGCGCGCTCAGCCAGCTGCCGGATTCCGCTGCGATTGTCGCTGTGCAGGCGAGCACCGGAAAGATCCTTGCGGTGGCCAGCCGCAAAGCCGGCCGGCTGCCAGCCCTCAGTCCGCTCGACGGCCAGTATGAGCCCGGCCAGGCCTTCACGATCATTTCGTCCGCTGCGGTGCTGGCGGGCGGAATGTCGACCAGCGCCCAGATCCCCTGCCATGGCAGCAACCCCATCGACGGCAGGAACTTTGCTAACGACCCTCCGGTGCAGGGCCTCGGCAGCACGCCGTCATTCCGGGCCGACTTCACGCATGGCTGCTCCAGTGCGTTCGCCGGGCTCGCGCTGTCCACTAGCGCGAGCGAACTGACGCAGGCCAGCCAGGAGTTCGGAATCAATGACGGCTGGAGCCTGCCGGTCAGCGACAGCTATGCCGGCCAGCTCGGGCAGACCTCTGGCGAAGCCCAGCTAGCGGCAGCGCTGATCGGTATCGGCGGCGTGCGGGTGAGCCCGCTGGGGATGGCGCTGGCAGCGGCGGTTGTCGACTCCGGCCGCTGGCACGCGCCGTCACTGGTCGCCGGACTCGGGGATCCGAGCACAAGCCCTCCGGCGGCTGCCAGCGCTGCGGTGCTGGCTGAGCTCCGCGGGCTGATGCGGTCCTCCGCGACGACCACATCGAACTCGGTTGCGGACGTCGGCGGCAAGGTCTACGGCCAGGCTGGCAACGCTCCGTTCTCTGGCAAGAGGATGCGGATCAGCTGGTTTGTCGGGTACGAGGGCGGCATCGCTTTCGCTGTCGCCGAGCTGAGCAGGTCAGCGGCGACCACGGCGGCGCCGCTAGTGGGCAGCTTCCTGCAGAATGTCAGGGCGGGGTCCTGACCGGCCTTTCCGGCCGTTACCTCCAGACTAGATCGTGACCAGATCATTAATACTCTTTTGGTAACAACGAGCAACCTTCTGACTACGCAGAGGCGTCTATTCTTATGACTGGGGTGCCGCTTGGGGGGTTGCGGCCCAGTCGTCGTGATGAGAACCGGGCCTCATCTCGGGGGAGGCCCGGACTTTCCAGACCGGCCCCGACCCTGCCGGTCGTTGGCCCCCGTGGCTGCAACTTCGGCCACCGCCAGCAGCCACGGGGGCATCTCATCACCCTCTGGATGCCCGATGGGAGCCGCGCTCTGCGGCAGCCCGTCGGGCGTCTTTAACGTCTCAGACCCGCCATCGGCTCTGCGGCCCGTCACCGCAAGTCGCAAATCATATCTAGCCGGACAATAAGTTGTTAGCGTCAAGGGCATAGTTGCGGTACCGTCGTGGTTTACAACTCAAGAGGGGGTGACTGGTTTCGACTTCGGTGGTTGATCCAGGAGAAGCGGGCCGAGGACGGCGGACATAACCTCGTTAACACTGTGACCGCAACCAAATAAGTGCCAACTCAACGCGCACTCGCCTCGCCCTCGCGGCTTAATAACCCGCTAGAGCACTAAGAGGCTGTCAGCCCGGGAGCTCCTCCGGCCCGGTGCCTGGCATCAGCTAGGAGGATCTACCGTCTAGCCCGGTCGCGGGGCTAGACGGGACACCAGACAGCGACTGAGCCCGTCGGCGGCTTGCCTGCGTGACTGCCGGGGCTGAGAAAAGCACAGCAGGCTGCGCCCGGAGAAGCCCTGGTGATGTACTGAAGGACGCGGGTTCGATCCCCGCCACCTCCACCCTGCGTAGTCATACCTACACGACGTGTGACAGCCCGAGCCAGGAATGGCTCGGGCTGACGCGTCTTTGCGCCTCAGACTCCCAGCGTGCGATATTCACGGACCGGAACTGCGAGTCGTGCAGCGACTGGTGCAACGCGGTCTCGACGTGGGCCGGCAATGTCATCAGGTAGTCGCGGGCCTTTTCCCAGGCAGCGATGAACTCCTGCTCGTCTGCCACGGGCACCTCGAAGATGTTGATCAGGGTGACACTCATTGCTCTCGCCTCGACCCCGTGCCGGTGGAACGTCCCTGCCGTGATAGTCGCCGTCACGACAATCGTCTCGCTTCGGTCGCGAGGCTGAGTGGCCCACGGCCGAGTTGTCGCGTGATCGTTGACGGCTTCCTCCCGCCTCGTTACCTTTCGCTAGAACGTGTTTCACTCGGTGGTGAGGAGGCGGTCAATGACGGCGCCTGCGCCAGGTCAGTCGCGTACCGACCAGTCGCATACCGAGAAGAAGAAGATGACCGTCAGCGAGCGCAGCATCCCCGCGCTGACCGGAGCCCTCCAGCGCTGGCTGGAGGCCCAGCCCGGGCTGCCGGGCAAGCCAACGGTGACCGGTGTCCGTGCGCCTGACAGCAACGGGCTGTCCAGCACGTCGGTGCTCTTTGACGTGAGCTTCGCCGGCGAGGAATCGGTCCGCTCCGGGTCGTACGTAGCTCGGATGGCGCCAGAGGACAGCGCCCTTCCCGTGTTCCCTCGGTACGACCTGCCCACCCAGTACGAAGTCATTAGCCGGGTGGCCGCCGCCTGCCCGATACCGCTGCCGCAGCTCCGCTGGAACGTTCCCGGCGGCGGGCCGCTCGGTTCGGCGTTCTTCGTCATGGACCGGATCGAGGGGAGGGTACCGCTCGACAACCCGCCGTACGTGTTCGCTGGCTGGGTGCTGGAGGCGACGGCCGAGGACCGTGCACGGCTGCAGCAGGCGAGTGTCGAGATCCTCGCCAGGCTGCACGCCATGCCCGCTGAAGCCGCGGCTGTTCCCGCCCTGGATCCGCCGGACGGATGCGATGCGCTGCGACACCATGTCGCTCAGCAGCGCGACTATTACCACTGGGCGCTGGCCGGAGACGGTTTACGCATACCGATCATTGAGCGCAGCCTCGACTGGCTCGAGGAGCACTGGCCAGCCGATCCGGGGCCGGCGATCCTCACCTGGGGCGACGCCAGGATCGGCAACATCATCTATCAGGGGTTCACGCCTGCTGCCGTTCTGGACTGGGAGATGGCAGCGATCGGACCCCGGGAGCTCGACGTCAGCTGGTTCATCTTCCTGCACCGGTTCTTCCAGGACATCGCCGAGTTCTTCGGCCTCAAGGGGCTGCCTGACTTCCTGCGCCGGTCCGACGTCGAGCGTTGCTACTGCGAGCTCACCGGCTGGCAGCTGCGCGACATGGACTTCTACCTCACCTACGCCGCGTTCCGGCACGCGATCGTGATGGCAAGGATCAAGCGCCGGATGATCCACTTTGGCGAGGACGAGGTGCCCGCCGACCCTGACGACTACGTGATGCACCGAGCGAGCCTCGAGCGGATGCTCGCGGGCACCTACCGATGGGACTGACACGAGTGCCGACTCCGCTAGACGAGTACCCGATCCACCAGTCACCGCTGCCGATGGACCGCGTGGTGACGAGTGACCGCAATTTCTACGACCGGTGTTACCTCAACGCGCATGATCGCACCGGAGAGATATTCCTGGTCACGGGACTCGGCGTGTACCCGAATCTCGGCGTCATCGACGCACATGCGGTCGCGAGGCGCGGTGACAGTCAGTGGAGCCTGCGGTTCTCTGACGCGCTTCGCGAGCGAGGTCTCGAGCAGCGAGTCGGCGGCTACGAGATCGACGTCATCGACCCGCTGCGGCGGCTCGACGTGCGCTGCGCCGCACCGGACGGTGGCGTTGAGTTCGAGCTGAGCTGGACGGCCGCGTTCCCGGCCGTGCAGGAGGAGCCGCACCTGCTGCTGGCGGGCCGCCGACCGATCCTGGACGCGTCGCGGTTCTCCCAGGTCGGTAGCTGGCGAGGTCGGCTGCGGGTCGGCGATGAGGAGTTCGCGGTCAGCGACGACCGGTGGGTCGGCGTCCGGGACAGGTCCTGGGGGATCAGGCCAGTCGGCGAGCCGGAGCCACCCGGCCGGGCCGCGGCGGAGGGGCTGCAGGGCTTCTGGTGGCTGTACTTGCCGCTGCGGTTCGAGTCCTTCGCGCTGATCGTGATTCTGCAGGAGGACCCGGATGGCTACCGGACGCTCAACGACGCCCGCCGCGTGTTCGCCGACGGCCGGGTCGAGCAGCTCGGCTGGCCGCGTCTGGACATCTCCTACCGGTCTGGCACCAGGTACCCGGAGTCTGCCCGCATCCACCTCACTGACCCGTCCGGTAAGCCGCTCACCCTGGAGGTGGAAACGCTCACCGCGTTGTCACTGCACGTCGGCGCGGGCTACACAGGCGACCCGGACTGGTCGCACGGCCGGTGGATGGGCC
>Ga0335075_10006224_pt1 | contig 18430 bp, 17 predicted proteins | sample Lox_Sample_24_FD_206723 | JGI IMG/M metagenome (GOLD analysis project Ga0335075, IMG submission 206723) | Soil microbial communities from Loxahatchee National Wildlife Refuge, Florida, United States - Lox_Sample_2.4 | ecosystem: Environmental > Terrestrial > Soil > Wetlands | place: USA... | reverse complement strand
CCCCACGCCGGATACGTCGGCCGGTCAGCAGGATTCGCAGGCGCGCGCCTCAAGAAGCTGCACGACACGGTCGATCCGGTCGCCGGCCCGATCGAGCTGGCCCATCGGCGCGACAACACTGCGCCGGCGGGCACGTTGCGGAGCAGGCTGTCGGGACGCCGTTTCGGCCCGCGGCCGTTCGACGCACCGCGCGACCTCCTAACCAACATCAGAAGGAGTTCCCTCAGGTGAGCACCGAGGAAGACACCACCGAGAAGACTCGCGCCCAACCGATGGCGATGCGAGCGGGCACGCGCAAGGCAGGTCGTAAGGCCGGCGTGCGCAAGGCTGCGGCCAAAAAGGGCGCCGGGCGCAAGGTCGGACGCAAGGCGGCCGCCAAGACCGCCGGACGCAAGACTGTTGCGAAGAAGAAGAGCGCCGGGCGCAAGACCGCCGGTCGCAAGGCCGCTGCGAAAAAGACTGCCGGTCGCAAGACCGCCGGTCGCAAGGCTGCCGCGAAAAAAGGCGGGCGCAAGGCTGCTGCGAAACGTGCCACCAGTCCGCGCAAGACTGGGGGGCGCAAGCGCAAGGCCGCTATGCCGATGGTCGAGCCGGAAGGCGGCATGGGCGAAGAGAACTCGACCGAACACATGGGCTGACAACAGCCCGACTGATTGGGGGCGTCGCGAGACGCCCTCATTCTTATGACAGCCGCCCGAAACAATGACCCAGGCTTGGCGGCGCTCACACCCACATCATGGCCGCCCCCCAACGTCACGGCCGGCCCTGTGCCGGCCGTGACGACGCGGGATTGGTATCAGCCGAACGTCGCCAGCAGATCGTCGATCTGCGCCGATGTCAGCAAACGCGGCGTGGCGTTGCGCAGCAGCAAATACAGGCGCGCAGCTTCTTCCAGCTCTTCCGCCGCATAGACTGCGTCCGTCAGAGTCCTTCCCGATACCACCGGCCCGTGGTTGGCCAGCAGCACGGCTCTGGCATCTCGCGCGCCGGCTTCGACGGCCGGTTCCATCGCCGGATCGCCGGGCCGGTAGTACTGCACGATCGGCATGCGTCGCCCAACGCGCATGACGAAATACGGCGTCAGCGGCGGGATCGGGTTCCCCGCATCGACGTCAGGCAGACAGGCGACCGCCGTCGCCATCGTCGAATGCAGATGAACCACCGCGCCGGCCTCCGCGCGCGCCGCGTAGAAGGCGCGGTGCATGAACACCTCCTTCGACGGCTTGTCACCGCCGATATGCCGGAACCCCACATCGAGACGCGACAGCCTCGCCGGATCCAGGCGGCCGAGGCAGGAGTTGGTCGGCGTAATCAGGTACCCGTCGTCCAGACGCACGCTGATATTCCCGGCGGAGCCCACCGAGAAGCCGCGGGCGAACAGGCTGGCAGCCAGTTCGACGAGCAGATGCCTGGTATCGTCTTCAGTCATGCAACACCTTGAAGGCTTTCAGGAAGAAGTCGCGAGCGCCGAAATTGCCCGACTTCAACGCCAGCAGCAGCGGCGCGCGCGCGCCCTCGGCATAGGTCCATGGCACGCCGGGGTCGATCTCGGCGCCGATGCGCAAGCTGCGCACGCCAAGTTGCGACACCACCGCTCCCGCTGTCTCGCCGCCGGCGACCACGACCCGCCGCACGCCGCGCGCGAACAATCCCTCAGCTATCATCGCCAGCGCACGCTCGACCAACGCTCCGGCGACGTCGCGTCCCAGACGCTTCTGCAATCCCGCAACCTTGTCGGGCGGTGCGGACGCGGCGATCACCACCGGCGTTGTGCCCAGCTTGCCTTCGATCCATTCGAGCGCTTGCGAACTCAGCGTTCCCGCATCCGGAGTCTCCAACGGATCGAGCTGCAATATCGGGACGTGCCCGGCCGCCGCTTCCACCTGGTCGAGCGTGGCGCGCGAACAGGATCCGGCAAGCACTGCTGCGCATCCCTCGACTATCGGCAGCGCGCCGGGATCACCGCGCGTTGCCAGCACGCCGTCACGACGGAAATTCTCCGGCAGGCCCATCGCCACGCCGGAACCCCCGGTGATCAGCGCGTGTCGTCGTGCCGCGGTGCCGATCGCCGCCAGATGCTCGTCGCTCACGGCATCGACGATAGCGTAGCGCCCCCCTTGTTCCTGCAGCGACGTCATGGCGTCGGCGATCGCTTCGGCACCCTTCGCCACCACCGCGTATGGCACCAAGCCGACCGTGCCGTCGGTCTGACGGCCGAGCACGCGCACAAGGTTGGCGTCCCTCATCGGCGTCAACGGATGGTTCTCCATCCCGCTTTCGTTCAGCAGGGTGGATCCGACGAAGAGATGGCCCTGATAGACGCTGCGCCCGTTTGCCGGGAAGGCGGGGCAGGCGAGTGCGAAGCCCGAGTCGAGTGCCGTCAGCAGGGCGTCTGCCACCGGTCCTATATTGCCCTGGTCGGTGCTGTCGAAGGTCGAGCAATATTTGAAAAAGAACTGCCGGCACCCCGCGTCGCGCAGCCAGGCGAGGGCGGCAAGGCTCTCGGTTACCGCCTGCTGCACCGGCGCAGTGCGCGACTTCAACGCGACCACCACGGCATCGGCATCGGGCGGCGGATCGGACTGGCGTGGCACGCCGATGAGCTGCACCGAACGCATGCCATTGCGCACCAGCATGGAGGCGAGGTCGGTTGCGCCGGTAAAGTCGTCGGCAATCGCGCCGAGCAGCATGGCCGTCTCCTTCACACGATCAGGGCGGCAGCGAAGGCGTCGATCTGCGTCCGCCATGACGGCAACGCTCGACCCGCCTGCCAGGCGGCCTCTGCCATCTCTTGCCGCAACGTGATGCCGAAGATCATTCGCCGCATCGCCTTCGACAACTGGTTGTGGTCCCCCGGCGGACAGACCACGCCGGCGTCGGGGGGCACCAGTGCGGCGGCGGCACCCGTCGTTATTGCGACCGGCACGCCGCGCTTCAGAGCCTCTGCGACTGCGATGCCATAGCCCTCCCAATGCGAGGCCAGTGCGAACAGATCGGTGCGGCGCCAAAGCTCGTCCAGCATTGCATCGTCCACTTCGCTGGCGAAACGCACTTGGTCGGCGACACCAAGCTGCCGAACCAGCGTGGCAAGTTCGCGCGCATGCGTCGGGTCACGCGTCGCTGAGCCGACGATGGTCAGCCGCCAATCGAGGTCGAACAGACGGGCCAGCGCACGGACCAGCACGTCGTGGCCCTTGCGAGGGATCAGCGCACCGATCGACAGGATCGCGCAGCCCGGACCACCGGAGCCGGTACTGCGAGGCGTATCGTCGGTGCCAGGCACGACCACGCGCAACCGTCCGCTGTCCACGCCGAAATCTGCGACCAGACGCTCGGCGGTCGGGCCGCTGGTGGCGACGACGCGCGCGAAGCGGGGCAGCAGCCGCAGCTCGGTATTGCGCAATGTCGCGCGGTCGCTGTCACTCAGACCGGTCTCGAGTGCGGTCGGGTGATGAATCAGCGCCGCCGCCGGTCGGGAGCCCAGGGCATCGCCCTGCCCGGCAAATGCCGGCAGCGCCAGCCCGTCGATCACCGGCAGCACGTCGCGCGGCAACGAGCCCCAGGCACCTCGCGCCGCGCTGCGTGCCGCTTCGTCGGTGACGGGATGTGTGCCGGGCAGCTCGATGACGGCAACGGCGTGTCCGGCCGCGCGGAGGCCGTTCACCATTCGACGGTCGTACGCGTACCCGCCGGAGAGCGAGTCGAACGGAGCCGGGACGATCAGACTGATGTGCATGCCGGGAGATTGCGCCTGTCGTGGCGCGCTGACCATCTTCGGCGCGCATGTCACGCGGTGTGCGTGTCTCCGCGAGAGCCGACTAACCCAGATGGCGGGACTCTTTTTCAGGACCGGCCGGCAGTTGTCCCGTTCCCGCCCAACTTGCGGTTGCCAGGTCGGTCACCCATCGACATCAGGGTGCGAGAATCTCGATCATTGGCTCGAAGCGCCGGAAATCGCTGCCATTGAAGGTTAACAGCCGGGTGACGCCATGCGTCAGCATGGTGGCCACAATATTGGCGTCATGCACCTGTTTCCCGGCGACTGGAACCGAGCGGATCAGCTTGAGAAGGTTCGCGGTAGCCGGCGGCCCGTCCTCCGCGATTGCGAAGGCAGTGAGGAACCCCTCCACCGCCATTACGGCCTCGGTCCGTGTCATCGGTGGTACGCCGGCCGGATTGGGGCGCGTAACGGTGACCATATATTCGCGCAGCACCTGTCGGCTGATCCACAAAGCAGCGCCCTCGCGTTCTAAGCGACCGATCGCAGCCCTGGCGGGCGCGTGGAAGACCGAAGCGGCCTGGTCGAGATAGACGAGAACGTTCGTGTCGACGAAGATCGGCTCAACGGCCATCGTCGCCGTACATCTCTTCGCGACGAAGTGAGATGCTGTCGTCCCAGGGTCCATGATGGACTGGAAGATCCAGCACGCTGCAACGCGGCCGGGGGATCTCCGTCATTGTTATCGTTGCGGTGTAGTCGCCGGCGGGCAGCTCCTCGCGGATCGAGATGGCGCCGTCGGGGGCGACGTGGAGCGTGGTGGTGATGACGGTCATGAAGCTCTCCCGCGGACCGGATGGAGCGATGGCGGCCCTGTTGTTTCAAGATCGGCCGGCATTTGTCCAGTTCCAGCTTACTGTCGCCAATTCACACCAACGGGCCAGTTGGTTGACTCTACGACAGTTCTTGCGGCCGTCCCAAAGAAAGACGTGGATTGCCGGGCCAATCCTGGCCAAGCCCGGCCATGACGATGGTGGGGCCGGCTTGGCCGAAGGGTCATCCAACCGGGTGGTTGGTATCAGACGCGGGATGAGATAGCGATCGGCCCGGGCCGCGTCCCAGCGATCGGCGCACCGAAGGCACCGTAGCGCGTTGCACGTGATGCCAGTTCCCGGCGAGACGCGCGGGCGATGATTTCGATGACGCGCCGCTGCGCCGCGATCGCCCGCTGCAACAGTCGCCGATTTTCCTCCCCTAATGCGGCAAGCTGCCGTCCGATCGCCTCCGCCTGCCGCCGGTTACCGGGCGCGATCGGCTTTGTCTGCATTCGCAACGCGGCGGCGAACGCTTCGGCCGCGTGCTGCTTGCCGGCGGCTGATGCGACCGCCGCGGGCAAATCCAGCACCAGGAGTGCAGAGTTCTCCGCTGCGATCACGTCGGCGAGTCGCGCCGCCGACGCCAGCAGATCATCCGTCATGCTTCGCCCCCTCCTGCTTGCGCAGCAGCGCTTCGAACACTGGTACGGCGAGCCCGAGCCCGCCCTTCGCTTCGATCTGCTTGCCGATCTCCCGCACCAGCATGGGGCGCCATGCGGCCTCGGCATCACCGCCGCCGAATGCGCCGTGTGCGGTATCCACCGTGTCGAACATCGGCGCCAGCAATTCGCCGATTGCCATCGCCTCGAAATCCTTGGCGGCCTTCCACAGCCTGGCAGCCTGAGCGGGCGGCAGGTCCGTCGGCGGCGGCCCGGCGGAAGCCAGCAACACCGGGGCCATCACTGCACCACCAGGTCGGCCTGCAAGGCCCCGGCCGTCTTGATCGACTGCAGGATGGTGATCAGGTCGCGCGGGCCGACGCCCAGCGCATTGAGGCTCGCCACCAGATCGCGCAGGGTCACGCTGCCCTCCACGATGCCCAGCCGGCGGTCGTGCTGATCGTCCACCTGCACCTGCGTGCGTGGCACGGTCGTGGTGGTGCCGTTCGAAAGCGGGCCAGGCTGGCTGACCTGCGGCGTCTCGGTGACGCGCACGGTCAGATTGCCCTGGGCGATCGCGACCGTGCTGATGCGCACGTTGGCGCCCATCACGACGGTGCCGCTGGCCTCGTCGATCACCACCACGGCGGGGCTGTCCGGAACGACCCGGAGGTCTTCGATCGTCTCCAGCGTCGGGATCGGGTCGCGGCCCGCCATCTCGACCTCGATCGTCCTTGGGTCGGTTGGGTGTGCGATGGGACCGAGCGCGCGGTTGATGGCAGCGGCGACCCGCCCGGCAGTCGTCAGGTCCGGGTTGCGCAGCGACAGGTTGATGTTGGGGGTGCGGGCGAGCTGGAACGCCACCTCGCGTTCGACTGTCGCCCCATTGGCGATACGGCCCGACGTGGGCACGCCGCGGGTGACCGAAGCACCCTGCCCCCTGGCGGCGATCGCGCCGGTGGCGAGCGCCCCCTGCGCCACCGCATACACCTCGCCGTCCGCCGCCATTAGTGGCGTGACCAGCAGGGTGCCGCCGGTGAGGTCGGTGGCGTCGCCGAGCGCCGAGACCGCGACATCGATTCGGCTGCCCTCACGGGCGAAGGGCGGCAGCTCGCTCGTCACCATCACCGCCGCGACGTTCTTGGTTTCGACCTTGGAGGCGTTGTCCTCCGTGTTGACGCCGAGCCGCTCCAGCATGCCGATCAGCGATTCGCGGGTGAAGATCGCATTATCGAGCTTGTCGCCGGTATTGTTCAGACCGACGACGAGGCCATAGCCGACGAGTTGGTTTTCGCGCACGCCTTGGATGTCGGCGATGTCCTTGATCCGCACCTGGGCGGCGACCGGGGCGGCCGGAAGCGCCAGCAACAGGGCGAGCACCAGCCGGCGCAGCCGCGAGCGGCCGGGCCGGGGGTGACGTTCGGTAGCTTGGTCGTAAGGAATTGCCAGCATTGTGCGCTGGTCCCCGCAAGGGGTGTGCCACCGGAGCGGCGCCGGAAACGGCGCTCAGGGCCGGCGAATCGCCCGGCAGAAGCTGCCGGGCGGCAGCGCAGATTCGGACGGAGGAGCCGGGCAATGCCGGGCGTGTCGGAGGTGCGGACAGGGACGCCGGTGGGCGGCCATACAGGACCCGCGCGCGGCGGCGCGTCAGGCTTTGTGGTCTCATCGCCCGCTGCTTCTGCCTCCGGCGCCCCGGCAGGGCCCATGCCGGCCGTACCGGCAATGCTGGTCGGGGCGCTGGCGCTGCAGGAATTCGGCTGCGAGGCGCCGCAGGATCGCGCCGCCAGACGCCGCGGCTACGATCTGCTGGCAGGACTCCGCGCCCTGCATCGGGCTTTGCTGGCGGACACCATGGATCCAGAGCCGCTCGCCCATCTGGCGACACTGGCGGCTGAAGTGCCAGAGGCGGCGGATCCACGCTTGCGGGAGGTGGTGGCTGAGCTGGTCCTGCGGGCGCGGGTCGAACTGGCCCGGCATGGACCGCGGGGAGCCGGGCCGGGCGCCGGCTGAAACCGTTTCGTGTCAGCCTGTTGAACCTTGCACCTAAGCGCTTGGCGGAGCTGTTACGCACAGCTATAAGCCCGCGCGTTCGTGATCTCGGGGACAGGCCCGGCGCAAAGGCAGGATTTCGCAGGCATGATGGTGACGCTTCCGCCCGACTACCGGCCCACGGATGACGAAGAGTTCATGAACCCGATCCAAGTGGAGTACTTCCGGCAGAAATTGCTGCGCTGGCGGTCGGAATTACTGAAAGAGGCCGACGGCACTTTGGCGAGTCTGTCGGAGGGCGGCATCCACGAGGCCGATATTACCGACCGCGCCAGCGTCGAGACCGACCGGGCGCTGGAGCTGCGGACGCGCGATCGGGCGCGGAAGCTGATCTCCAAGATCGACCAGGCGATGCATCGGATCGAGAACGGCACCTATGGGTTCTGCGAGGAGACCGGGGAGCCGATCGGCCTGAAGCGGCTGGAGGCTCGGCCGATCGCCACGCTGTCGATAGAAGCGCAGGAGCGCCACGAGCGGATGGAGCGGGTGCACCGGGACGATTGAGGAAAGTCGTCCCGGTTGTGGGGCCCGGGCTGACGTCTCAGCCGAGCGTTGTGCCGACGGCCGCATTGTCCGCGGGGCTGCCGAGCCAATGGCCGTAGCGATGCGCGATCTCAAACAGGCGCTGGCGATCCGCCGGCATCGGCGGACCTGCCGGCACTCTCGCCACCGGACGGCCGACATCGCGAAAGAACCGACCCATCCGCATGGTGGTTACCAACAGCAATGACACCGGCGCTCCGGACTGGTTTCGAAAGGCGTGCCTGACGTCGCCGGGCACATCGAAAACGTCGCCATCGACAAGCGAGACCCAGCGATCGCTCCGCAGTCCCTGGAGCTCTCCATGAATGATGTAGAAGGTCTCCCGATCGGCATGGCTGTGGATCGGGACAACAACGCCGGCAGGAACGAGGGACCTGATCAGGCAGTATTCCTCGTCGCCGTGCGACAGGGCTGTGAGGTGTTGAAGTCGCGGGCCGAGCACGTCCAGCATCTCGCCGATGTCGGGGTTCCCTGTTGACGTTCCGAGGTCAGACATTGACATGCTCCAGATGACTCTTGTTGTCGTGGGTAGCTGGCAGCGGAATTGCGGACCAGAACACGTTGTCAGGGCTTCGGCACTCTTCCGCTCCAAGGCCATGGCACTGGGGCTCGGCGGGGTTTGTCAGGCAAGCGACAGCTCAACATCCAGGCCGAAAACTGCTCATGTTTTGCTTGCCCGGTGCGGCAAGTCGCCATGATAACTCAATCAATGGGCGGCTCGATCGCGACTCCACACTTGGCCACTATGGCCACCGGTGTGCCGAATTCCGGGACGTCTGTGGCTGCCGCTGTTGCCAATTCGGCAAACATCTCATCGAGACCCCAGCTCGGCACGCACAGAATTAGGACACGTGCAGTCTCATCGCCCGAATTGCGGAAAGCGGTAGTGTCTCAGTTTGAAATATCCGCTTTGGGTGGTTAGCGGACGCTTCGCGTAGTGAAGCGGCAGCGGCTCGCGTCCATTACGAACCGCGCGAGGCCCGCATCAACATGTCGAGCGTTGGCCACGGCGGACCCTGGCGTAGCGCGCGGAGGAGGTCTCGGCCCGCTCTTTGCCCGTTTGGGAATTGGTCGGCCCGGTCCCAGCGCCAGGCTGCGACCATCGCAAGAACAAGGCCCCGGAAGTCGCGGAGCAGCTCTTGATCGGCGTCCGGATAGCGCGCGCTGACCGCTTCGGGCACGTAGGCGAGGTCGAACTCGACTGGCCCACGGCAACACGCCTCGAAGTCTACGAACAGCGGGCCGTCGTTCGTCATGAGTACGTTGCCGGGGTGAGGCTCGCCATGCACAAGCTGCTCGGGAGCGGCGCGTTCAGCAATTGCGCGCCTCAGCCCACGCAACGCGTCGATGAGAAGCTGTCGATCCGCGTCAAGGAGCTCCGGAGTGAGGTCGCGGCTCGCTACGAGTTGCTGAGCCTCTGCGACTCGATCGGTGAAGTGCGGGCTTGCAACCCTGAGCTTCCGCATGCCGCCATGCAACTGACTAAGGGCGCCGGCATAGGCGGCTGGGGAGAGGTCTGGAGGCGTCACGGGTTCGTAGTACGTCCACAACGTGACCGCGAAACCGTCGCGCTCGTAGATGCGGGGCTGGACGCGAGATTCGAGAGCTGCAACCGGGCTCTGCGTCTCAGCAAGCCGTTGAGCCAGCTCGACTTCGAACTGCAAGTCCTGATGGTCCAGCGGTGCGATCCGGGCAAGCACCCCGCAAGGCGCTAGGTGGACAGCAAGCTTATTCGAGTTCTGCAGCACGATCACGTCGTCGGCGCTCAGCCCGAGCGCGGAGGCTATCGTCCTGGCGGCAGCTACGGCGCACGCAACTTCTGGTGGCTGCATCCCGGTTCACCCTCGCGCAATCGTCGGCTTCTGGCAGTCCTTAGCGGACAGCGCCAACGGATTCGGCAAGGTCTGCTTAGGGTCGATAGCCGAATTTCAAACTGAGAGACTACCCGGAAGGCGTGGCACCGATGGCGAGCGCCGTAGAAGAAGCCGCCTGGTCCCACGCGGCGGGGCGCGGGCTCTCCTTCGAGCTCGATCGTGAGCTCACCGCTGAGGATATAGAATGCCTCATCCTCACGGGTATGCACGTGCGGAGGTGCGCCGGTTCCCGGTGGAACCAGAGCTTCCCACAGCGAGAAGACCCCCCGCTGTCCGGTGGCCCATTACCTTATAGACATGGGTGATGCCGAGCACGTTGATTGTCGAACCGGCTCCCGGCTCGCGAATCAACGGCGCAGTCGAGGCGAAGTTTGTGTCCGTGCCTTCGTCGATCACCTCGTCCGATGCTTCGGCCGCCCGCCGTATTGGGACGCAGGCATCTGAATTCCTCGTGATTGAACCACACTTGCTGCGGCGCAGGGCCAACTCGATGGGCGCCTGTGATCCTCATCACAGCCCTGCCGGGCGGTGAAGCATAGATGCGCCGTCCGGGCAGTGTTGGAGCCGGAAATGGAACTGTATACAGTGTCTGCGAGGGTTGGCCGTGACGCCCAACCTGGGACTTCCACTATGCTGACGCGATCGGACTTTCACATTGCCGTGAAGGACGCCTTGCGTTATTACACACGCGCCGATCTGTTGTTGCGAAATCCTCTGTTACAGACGCGGATTGTAACCGCGCATGGGGCAAAGACCGCGGGCGTGGCGCATCTGCGGCGAGTGTTGGCGGAGGCGGCTGAGACAATCTTTGTCAACGAGCGCGACCAGAGGTTGCATCGCGTTCTGGAACTCACCTACTTCCAACCCGCACCCAAGCAGGAGGCCGTGGCCGAAAGACTGGGGCTTCCCTTCAGCACCTATCGTCGTCACCTGACCGCCGCAGTCGAGCGAACCGCCGAGTGGCTCTGGCACCAGGAGCAGGAAGCACTGCGGAATGACGAGCCGCCTGTCGAAGCAGTCGCGGCATCCGCTCAGGCTGATACCGCCGAACAACAGGACGCACGGCCGCGCCTGTCCGTCGTCGTGCTGCCGTTTTTGAATCTGTCACACGACTCAAGCCTTGACTACCTGGTCGACGGCATTGTCGACAATCTGATGACCGATCTGTCCCGAGCCCTGCCGGGCAGCTTCGTGATCTCGCGTTCGACCGCCTTCACGTACAAGGACCGCCAGATCCCGGTCCGCCAGATCGGCGAGGACCTGCAAGTGCGTTACGTGCTCGAGGGCAGCGTGCTGGCCGACGCAACGCGGGTCCGGGTCAACGCCCAGTTGGTCGATGCCCGGACCGACGAGCACTTGTGGGCGGAGCGCTTCGACAAGGAACGCAGGGACATCCTGCAAGTGCAGGACGAAATTGTCGCCCGCCTGTCGCGTAGTGTCGGGGTTGAGATGGTGCGCAATGAAGGCGAGCGCAGTCGTTACCATGGCAACGAGGATGCGATTGACCTGGTGATGCGCGGCAACGCACTGACGACCGACCTGAGCCAGAAAGAGAAGGCGGCCGAGGCGGTAGCGCTGTTCACGCGGGCGCTGGAACGCGATCCGCACAATGCCGATGCGATGATCGGCATTGCCTCCACCTGCACTTATCAGGTCGTGAACCAGTTCCAGACCGCCGGGCGGGAGGCTCTGCTGGACGAAGCCGAGGCACTGATCTCCCGGGCGATGGACCTGGTGCCGGACCATATTGGCGTGATCAAGGCGCGCGCAGTGCTTCTGCGCGCGCGCGGACGGTTCGCCGATGCCATCATTGCCGACGAGTCGGTCATTGCCCTCAATCCCGGCGAGCCGACGGCTTATCGTGAATTGGGGCTGAACCGCCTCTATCTCGGGCAGCCCCAGGAGGCCACGGATTGGTTCCGCCGTGCCGACAATATCGCGCCGCGCGATCGCATCCGTTGGACCTGGCTTCAGGGTCTCGGCCGCGCACTGATCCACTTGGGCCACGATGATGAGGCAGCGGAGGCGCTGAGCCTGGCACTGCACAACAATCCTCATTTCGCATTGGGACGGGCGTTTCTGGCAGCCGCCGAGGCACTGGCCGGCAACATCGATCGTGCGAGACTGCATCTGGCGAAATACGACGAGCTCGACCCTGGCGTGACCATCCAGCGCTTCGCCGAGGAACGCAGTTCCGTTCCGCTGGACGCCGTCAGTCCCGTCTATCTGCGCGGCAACGAGCGGATTCTGGAAGGACTGCGGCGCGCCGGCATGCCCGAGCGGTAACCTGATCAGCGAATGAGCAGAATTCGGTCTGGCGGCTGACCAGCCGCCTGGCCGACACGCCCTTTGCCTGGAACGCAAGGAGCGTGTGATGACTGGCGTAACTATAGAGCGCGACGACGAGGCAATGGCCAGGGATGTGCCCGTCTCCCAGGGACTCGCCGTGCGGCTGCCGCGCGTGGTCTGGAGCGCACTTCTGGATGGCGCCGCCAAGCACGGCGCGGCCATGCTGTTCGATGCGATGCATCATGTTCTGTACGTCTTGTCGGTGTGGCAAGAGCGCTTCGCGGACCGTCAGACGCTCGCCGGACTGGACGATCATCTGCTCCATGACATTGGCTTGACCCGGGAGGATGTCGAGCTGCGGTTGCCGAAGCCGTTCTGGCGCGCCCCGATGGGCGTGGTTCCGGGCTTCCTCACCCCTGGCGCCTGGTCGTGCTAAGCTTCCCGGCAACGATGGAACGGGAGGACGCCCAATGTCGCCGGACGACTCGGATCGCCACGCTCTGGCGGTCGACCTCCTGTCCGACACGACACCGACCGAGTTCGCCGAGACACTGTTCCGCCGCTCGGCCCGCGAAGACCTGGCGCGTTATGCGCCGGCCGATCTGGAACGTCTGGCGACGGCCGCCCTCGCCCACGTGGCGAAGCCGCGGCCCGCCGGCCCGGACATTCGTCTCGCCGACTACGAATTCTTGACCGACGGCCGCGCGAACGAAGTTACCGTGCTCGAAGTAGTAAACGACAACATGCCGTTCCTGCTCGACTCCACGCTGGCCGAGTTAGACGCGCAGGGCTGGGAGCCGCAGCTTGTGGCGCACCCGATCCTGGCCGTGGAGCGCGACCTGAAGGGGACGCTGCTGCGCCTGGAAGCCGATGCCGGCGCCGCCGTCCAGCCGGGCCTGCAGCGAGAGAGCCTGATCCACGTACATCTCGGCCGCATCGACGATGCCCACGCACGGGACGCGCTGGTCGAGGGCCTGACCAAGACCTATGCAGAGGTCGCGGGCGCGGTCGAGGACTGGGCGGAAATGTGGGGGCGCATCGACGCGGTGATCCGCGCCTACCGCACCAACCCGCCGCCGCTCGCCGAGGATGAAGTAGCCGAAGCGATCGCGTTCCTGCGCTGGGTGCGCAACGACAATTTCGTGTTCCTGGGGGTGCGCGAGTACCGCTTCCCGCATGGCGACATGGCCGCCGACCCGGTGCCTGGAACCGGGCTTGGTTTGTTGCGCGATCCCGCGGTACGGGTATTGCGCCGCGGGCGCGACATGGTGGTGATGACGCCGGAGGTGCGCGCCTTCCTCGCCCGCCCACAGGCTCTCATCATTGCGAAGGCCAACGTGAAGTCGCGCGTGCACCGACGCGTCTATCTCGATTATGTCGGCATCAAGCTGTTCTCGCCTCGCGGTGAACTGGAAGGCGAGCTGAGGTTGATCGGGCTGTTCACCGCCAGCGCCTATACCAGCACAACGGGTGCGGTTCCCTATCTGCGGCATAAGATCGCCAAGGTCGTCGCCCGCGCGAACTTCGATCCGGCGAGTTACGCCGGCCGCGCATTGCTCGCGGTGATGGAGAATTATCCGCGCGACGAGCTGTTCCAGATCGACGAGGACACGCTGTTTCGCTTCGCCATGGCGATCATGAACCTGTCGGAGCGCCCCCGCATCCGCGCCCTCGTGCGGCCCGACGAGTTCGACCGCTTCATCTCCATCCTCGTCTTCGTGCCGAAGGAGCGCTACGACACGCAGGTCCGGCAACGCATCGGCGCCTGGCTTGCGGAGATCTACCGGGGCCACGTCTCGGCGGCGTACCCGGCGTATCCGGAAGGCCCACTCGCGCGCACACATTTCATCATCGGGCGCGACGAAGGTGCCACGCCACGCATCGACCAGCCGACACTGGAAGCCGGCATTGCAGCGATCGTTCGCACCTGGCGGGACGGGCTGCGCGAGACGCTGATGGCCAGGATCGGCGGAGCGCGGGCACGCGAGCTTGCCTCCCGCTATGGAGATGCGTTTTCGGCCGGCTATCGTGAGACCTTCGCGGCGGAACAGGCGGTCGCCGACATCGACATTTTGGAGCGGCTGTCGCCCGATCGACCCCGCGCCGTTCGGCTGCATCATCTGCCCGGCGAGACCTCGGCCTGTGTTGGTCTGTGCCTCTTCTCGCTCGGCACCGCGCTGCCGCTGTCGGAGCGCGTGCCGATCTTGGAGGACCTCGGCTTCCGCGTGCTGGACGAGCGTACGTATCGGATCGATGTCGAGGACCACGCTGACGCCGGGCCGATCTGGCTGCATGACATGGAGATCGAGCGCGCCTCGGGTGTTGCGATCGACCTTCCCGCTGTCGAGTCGTCTATCGAGGCGGCCCTGCTTGCGCTGTTGCGCGGCCTCGCCGAGTCGGATGGCTTCAATCGGCTGGTCCTGGAAGCCGGTCTCGATTGGCGCGACGCGTCACTATTGCGCGGTTTCGGACGCTACATGCAGCAGGTCCGTGTGCCGTACGGCCAGGACTACCTGGCCGCCGCGCTGACCCGCTCCGGTACGATTGCCGCCCGGATCGTGGCACTGTTCCATGCTCGCTTCGATCCACGGCTCGCCGACGCCGAGCGCACCGCCCGTCAGACCTCGATCAGGGCCGACATCGAAAGCGCGCTCGCCGATGTCGCCAGTCTCGACGACGACCGCATCCTGCGCCGCTTCGTCAAGCTCGTTGAGGCGGCGATCCGTACCAATTACTTCCAGACCGACGCGAACGGCCAGCCGCGCAGCACGATCGCCTGCAAGTTCGATTGCCGCCGCGTCGAGGATCTGCCGCTGCCACGCCCGCTGTTCGAAATATTCGTCTATAGCCCGCGCGTCGAGGGTCTGCACCTGCGCTTCGGCCGCGTCGCACGCGGCGGGATCCGCTGGTCCGATCGGCCGCAGGATTTCCGGACCGAGGTGCTGGGCCTTGTCAAGGCGCAGCAGGTGAAGAACGCCGTCATCGTACCGGTGGGTGCGAAGGGCGGTTTCATACCGAAGAAGTTGCCGCCGCCGGCAAATCGGCAGGCGTGGATGGCCGAGGGCACCGAAAGCTACCGCATCTTCGTGGACACTCTGCTCGAGCTTACCGACAACATCGGCCCTGACGGCATCGTGCCTCCACCCGACACCGTGCGCCACGATCCCGACGACCCCTATCTGGTTGTGGCCGCGGACAAAGGCACCGCGACATTCTCGGATACCGCCAACGCGATCGCCATCGCGCGGGGCTTCTGGCTTGGCGATGCGTTCGCCTCGGGCGGCAGCCACGGTTACGACCACAAGGGCATGGGCATCACCGCGCGCGGCGCATGGGAGTCAGTGAAGCGGCACTTCCGCGCGATCGACATCGATATCCAGCGCGAGCCCGTCCACGTCGTCGGCGTCGGCGACATGTCCGGCGATGTGTTCGGCAACGGCATGTTGCTGTCGCGCACGCTGAGGCTGATCGCTGCGTTCGACCACCGCGACATCTTCCTGGACCCTAACCCGGACCCCGAGATCGCCTGGACCGAGCGCAAGCGCCTGTTCGATCTGCCGCGTTCGAGCTGGGCCGACTATAACCGCGCGCTGATCTCCAAGGGCGGCGGCGTCTTCCCGCGTAGCGCCAAGTCGATCGCGCTGTCGCCTGAGGCACGGACGGCTCTCGGCCTGTTCCGCGAGGCCGCCACGCCGGCCGAGGTGATGCACGCGGCCCTCAAAGCCGAGGTCGAGCTGCTGTGGTTCGGCGGTATCGGCACTTATATACGAGCCTCGACCGAGACCGACGCCGAAGTCGGCGACCGCGCGAATGACGCCATCCGTATCACCGGCGCCGAGGTGCGTGCGAAGGTCATCGGCGAGGGAGCCAATCTCGGCGTTACCCAGCGCGGCCGGATCGAAGCGGCACAGCACGGAGTTCGCCTCAACACCGACGCGATCGACAATTCTGCCGGAGTCAACACGTCGGATGTCGAGGTGAACATCAAGATCGCGCTCGCCACGCCGCAGCGCGACGGCCGGCTCGACGAGGCTTCGCGCAACGCACTGCTGCCCGACATGGCCGACGAGGTGGCCGCACTCGTGCTGCGCAACAACTACCTTCAGTCGCTGGCGCTTTCTCTGGCCGAGCGCCGCGCGGCGCCCGACATCGGTTTGGATCAGCGGCTGATGGAGAGGCTGGAGCAGGAAGGCCGACTCGACCGCGCGGTCGAATTCCTTCCCGACACCGCCGCGCTGGTTGACCGCCGCCGACGCGGGGAAGGGCTGACGCGGCCGGAACTGGCCGTGCTGCTCGCTTATGCGAAGCTTGCGCTGCACGACGATGTGCTGGACAGCCGCGTCCCGGACGATCCGTATCTTGGTCGCGAGCTCGCACGCTACTTCCCGGCGCTGCTGCGCGAGCGCTTCGCCGACGCGATCACGACGCACCGCTTGCGCCGCGATATCATCGCCACACAGTTGGCGAACGCAATCATCAATCGCGGCGGACCGGCGATTGTTCCACGACTCGCCGATGAGACCGGGGCAGACGCAGCGACAATCGCCGCCGCTTACGCCGCAACGCGCGACTCGTTCGGTCTGTCGGAACTGAATGCGGCGATTGACGCGCTCGACGATCGTGTGCCCGGAGCGTTGCAGCTCGAACTCTACGCCGCGCTGCAGGACCTGCTGCTGGACCGGATGGTGTGGTTCATCCGCAATGTCGAGCTGACTGGCGGGACGTTGGATGCGGTCGTGGCGCGCTACCGCGCCGGGGTCATCGAGGTCGAGCAGGAACTCGATCACACGTTGCCGGCGCCGGCTGCCGAGGCACGGATGGCACGCGCGGCAGAGCTGACCGCCCAGGGCGTGCCGCCGGACCTGGCACGGCGGCTTTCGGCGCTCGGACATCTCGCCGCGGCCACCGACATTACGCTGGTGGCGGGGCGCACCGAGCGGCCGGCGGCCGAGATCGCCGCTGTTCACTTCGCGGTCGAGCAAACTTTTCGGTTGCAGGCGATCCTGGATGCCGGGCGGGGAATCCCAGTCGCCGATCATTTCGACCGAATGGCGCTGCATCGTGCTATCGACGAGATCGCGGATGCCCACCGACGACTCACGGCACAAGCTGTGGCGACCGGCGGGACCGGGTCGGCGGCGATCGAGACCTGGTGTGCAAGCCGTGCCGGACCCGTCAAGCGCATCCGTGAGACGGTGGAGAGTATTGTCGGCCCTGGGCTGACCCTGTCCAAGCTGATGGTGGCCGCCGGATTGCTTGCGGATCTCGCGCGGGAGTGAGGGGATGGCCGTGTGTCATCAGGGGTGGCGGCTCCGCCCTCCATAAATGACCGGAAAATGAGCGGACCGCAGGCCAGAATAGAAGGGCGAATCGACGTTCCCAGATAGCATAATAGGGCGCGATCGGGGTTCCGTCCGTAACCGTCACGTCCGCAGGCTGCGTTCGGTTCCAGCTCTAATAGCCATGGCACCCCTGGCTTCCGGGCCGATCGCGCGCTAGAGTTTGTGCAAGTGGGAGGGTGAGGGGGCATAAATGAAGGAAGGAGGTATCAGCACGCAAGCGATCGGGCAGATCGGCCAAGTGCGCTTCCGCGAGCTGCTCTGCGGGCACAACCACGAGCAGGCCGCTTACAATCGACTGCTGCTTGAGACGCACGAATGCGTCGTCGCGCCGACCCTTGGCTCGATCGTCCCGAATTGGCTTCTCATCGTGCCGCGGCTTTCCGTGGTGAGCTTCCGCCAGTGGCAGGCCATCACCTGTATGAACCCAGTTTGGCTGGTGGGCGAAATTCTTAGCGAGCTCGAGATTGAGGCTGAACAGGCCATCTGGTTTGAGCACGGTCCATCTGCCGAGGGTAGCCCGGTCGGGTGCGGTATCGATCACGCTCACCTCCACCTCCTTGTCGATGCACCGTTCTCCTTCGATCAAATGGTCTCGTCAGCGGCGAAGAATTCGCGCGTCGAGTGGCGCCGCAGCACGTCGTGGGAAGCGTATGACTCCATTTCGGCTGAATCGTCTTATCTCGTCGGGGGAACGCCAGTTGAAGCCGTGTTCGCCGAACATGTTGAGAGCGTCGGCTCGCAATTCTATCGCCGTGTTGTCGCTCGGCTTGCGGGCAAGCCGCATCAATGGAATTACAGGACACACGCGCACCTAGAAAACGTCCGAAGGACGATATCTGCTTTCAACGGGCGGCGAGCGCTGGCTGCGGCGCTGTGAACGAAGAGTGTCGATTTCACGATGACGGAGATGAAGGCGCTAACGGCTCAACGCCGAAGGCGACTAAATCGTCAGCCCCATTTTCCTTGCCTGGCCGCCCCTCCGATAGCTATACAGATGGCCGAAAGCCTTATGACTGGAAGTCAAAGTACGATCCTGAGGCGCGGCACGAGATTGCATATGAGGAGAAACGGCTTCTCACTTATCTGGTGATCTCGCTGGCACTAGTACCTCTGCACAGTGATTACGACTCTTTGGCGGTAT
>Ga0335075_10006223_pt1 | contig 18433 bp, 23 predicted proteins | sample Lox_Sample_24_FD_206723 | JGI IMG/M metagenome (GOLD analysis project Ga0335075, IMG submission 206723) | Soil microbial communities from Loxahatchee National Wildlife Refuge, Florida, United States - Lox_Sample_2.4 | ecosystem: Environmental > Terrestrial > Soil > Wetlands | place: USA... | reverse complement strand
TGCCGTTCGGCGTGTTTTTTACGATGATGTCGTCGAATTCCTGCGGCGTAGTGAGGCGGCCGACGACGTTCACGGAGATCTGGTAGACCTGCTTCGGATTCGAGGGGGGCGCGCCCAGCTGCCCGGCCGGCACCTCCACGTTCTGCTGCTCCAGCGCACTGATGACGTCGGTTGCGGTCAGGTCGCGGGCCGCCAGCTTCACCGGGTCCAGCCAGATGCGCATGGCATACTCGCCGACGCCGAAAATCTGCACGCCGCCAACCCCCGGCACGCGCTGGATCGCGTCCTTCACATACACGTCGAGATAGTTGCTCAGGAACAGATTGCTGTACTGGCCGCTGGGATCGTAGATGCCCGCACCGAAGACGAAATTGCTGTTCGCCTTGGTGACCGTGATGCCGGTCTGGTTCACGGTCGCCGGGAGCTGGCCGCTGGCCGAGGTCACGCGGTTCTGCACATCGACCGCCGCGATATCCAGGTCATACCCGGTGTTGAACGTCGTCGTAATGGCGCTGGAGCCGTCATTGGCGCTGGTGGACTGGATGTAGCGCATGCCCGGCACGCCGTTGATCGCTTCCTCGAGCGGAATGGTCACGGCCGACTCGACCTGCTGCGCGTTCGCGCCGATGTAATCGCTGCTGACGGTAACCTGCGGCGGCGCCAGCTGCGGATACAGCGATATGGGCAGCGTCGGAATGACCACCGCGCCGGCCAGGATGATCAGCAGCGCGCAGACGGTGGCAAAAACTGGGCGATGAATGAAGAAGTCGACCAAAACCGAGCCTCGCTGTTCCTCTTTCCGTGGTGTTAAACCAAAGCGGCGCTACGATCCCGTACGCGCGGAAGCAGCCGTCGGCGGCGCTGCCGGCAACGGAATGACAGGCGCGCCGTCCACCAGGAACTGCGTGCCCGACACGATCACCTGATCCCCGTTGTTGAGGCCGTTGAGCACGGCGTAGTCATTGCCCACTGTGGTGCCCAGCGTGATGGCCTGCTGATGCGCGAGAAACTTCTTCGGGCCAGCGCTCTGCACCGTGAAAACAAACGCCTGCCCGCCCAGCCGCGAAACCGCCAGAACCGGGACCACCGGATGCGGCGCCGTGCCCCAGATCACCCGCGCCTCCACCAGCTGCAGGTTGCGCAGCAGTCGCGAATGCACAGGAGCCTTCACCAGGATTCCCTGCAGCGCATCGTCCACCTGCGGCGACACAAAATCGATGGCCGTGGTGTCGATCGGATTGCCGGCGCCGTCAAGGATCTGCACGGGAAGCCCGCTCCGCACCTCGGACGCGCGTTCGGTGGGAATATAAATGTAAGCTTCCAGATCCCCGTTTGCGTCATCGGTAGTCAGCATCGTGGTAGGGCTCACGTAATCGCCGATGTGCACCGGAATGTCGCCGATGATGCCGCTGAACGGCGCGGCCACATGGTAATAACCCAGCTCCTGCTGCTGCGTGCGCAGGGTGGCGACGGAAGACTCGTAGTCGGCTTTCGAGTTCGCGTAGGCCTGCTCCGCCTGGTCCAGCGCGTCCTTGCTCACAATGCCGTCGGCATAGAGCTTCTGCTCGCGGTTGTACTCCGTTTTGTCGTAGTCATACAGCGCCAGCTTCTGCTGGGCCGTCGCCGCCTGCGAGGCAACGGTCGCCTCCTGCTTCGTTGGATCGATCTCCATCAGCGGTTGCCCGGCGCGGACATGCTCGCCCGAATGCACCAGAATCCGCGTGAGGTTTCCGCTCACCTGCGGATTGATGGTGGCCGACCGGCGCGATCGTATGGTGGACACGTATTCGTCCGACTGCGCGACCGGCTGCGCCTGCACCGTGATCGTCTGCACCGGCATCGCGGGAAAGGCCGCGGCCGCCTGTTTCGGCTGCGATTTGCCGCAGCCCGCGGCCACCAGCAGCGCACTGAGCGAAACAACCGGGAGGACTGCTCCTGTCTTCAAGGGTGAAACCTCAGACGTGGGCCTTGGCCCGGAATCAAGATAATCGGATGAAGGAAACTACTCAGGATACAGGAACCGCGGAGCCGGAGGACCGTCGCCTTTGCCTGCAAACCACCAACCCTCGGGGAATTGAAGCATTGGATTCAGCAGATCGCGCGGAAGCTTCATGAATTTGCGCCGTGGTCTTTTGTGACTCTGCTGAATTGGAATACGGATGCGGCGCGGATGTGGTTCCCAGGCCCGGCCGGGAATGCCGGCGGCCACAAGCAAAACGGGCTGCCCGTTTCCGGACAGCCCGCTCGATTTTGCTTCAGGGCCGCGCCGGCGGTTGTTCCGCCGGCCTGCGGGCCATGCAGCGCCTGCCTGGGCAGGAAGAACCGTTTCCTCCTGCCTTCTCAGCCCGCTCTCATTTCGCCTCCGTAGAAGGTGTTGCACCATTTGAGGCGTCCTCCCAAATGGTCGATGTAATCGAGCAGTGCCCTCGGAGGCATGCACTCGGCTCGGGTGACCCTCCCGGTGCCCCGTTGCGGGCTCTTCAATACATCGCGCTTTGGTCTCGATTCAGCTGGTTTGGTCCGGTTTTCGGACATCCATCCTCCTCGTTGGAGTTTCAAGCGTTACCTCCTATCACTCATTCGATAACGTGAAAGCCTAATCCGTTGCCACGTTTTCAGGACCGATCCGGAGGCGCATTGCGAGCCCTCACTTTGAACCAAATCGGCGAACCTTCAAACCCAAAGGCTGCACGGATTTGGTTCTCGAGGAAGCGCTCAAAAGAAAAATGCAGGTTCACGTTGCGATCCGTGAACAGCACGAACGTCGGCGGAGCCACCGCGGCCTGGGTCATGTAGTAAATGCGCACGCGCTTCGCCATCGGGACGCTCGCTCGCTGGAAATCGATGCGCTCGAGGAAGCGATTCATCTGCCCCGTGGAGACGCGCTTGCGCCGCTCGGCGGCCACGCGCACCACCGCATCAAGGACGCGCCCGATGTTGCGGCCCTCGGTGGCGGAGATGAAGAGCACCGGCGCATAGCTGAGGTACTTCAGGACGGAACGAAGCTGTCGCTCGAAGATCGCCGTGTCCGCCGCAGGTTTTCCGTCCGTCCGTCCCGTAGTCACCAGATCCCACTTGTTGACGATGATGACTACCGAACGCCCGCTCTCATGGGCATAGCCGCCGATGGTCGCGTCGGACGCGGTCACGCCTTCAGTGGCGTCAAGGATCAGCAGGGCAACGTCGGCCTGTTCGAGATGGCGGCGCGCCATCACCACGGACAGCTTCTCCGCCATCAGTTTCGTCTTGCCCTTGCGGCGAATGCCGGCCGTGTCCACCAGACGGAGTTGATGGCCCTTGTAGTCCATCTGCTCGTCCACGGCGTCGCGCGTGGTTCCGGCAATGGGCGAGACGATGGCGCGCGATGTCCCCGTAAGCGCATTCAGCAGCGTGGATTTGCCGACATTCGGCCGGCCGATGATGGCGACGGCCGTCTCGCGCTGCTCGAACTCGCCGTGGACTCGCGATCTCTCTGGCGCCGGCTCCTTGGCGGTAGTTTCCGGAACCTGCGGTTCCGCGTCACTCGATTGCGGCAACACCGCGAAGATCTCATCGAGTAGATCGCCGATGTTGTTGCCGTGCTCGGCGGAGACCGGCATAAGGTTGCGAATGCCGAGCCGCCGGAAGTTTTCCGCTGCGGCATCCATGGCGACCGTATCCATCTTGTTTACCGCGAGGAAGAGTGGCTTGCCGGTGCGCAGCAGCAGCCGCGCCAGGTCGATGTCGGGCGAAGCCAGCTCCGTGCGGCCGTCCACGAGCAAAATGATGGCGTCTGCCTGGTCGAGCGCGACCCGCGCCTGGCGGAAGATCTCCGACGGGATGAGGTTGGGATCGTCAGGGACGATGCCGCCGGTGTCGATCAGCCGCGCAGTGCGGCCATTCCAGGCCACTTCGCCGTAGATGCGGTCGCGCGTGATGCCAGGCTCGTCGCCCACAATGGCGCGTCGGCTGCCGGTGAGTCGGTTGAACAGCGTGGACTTGCCGACATTGGGGCGGCCAACAATCGCAATCGTTCCGGACACTGCCGTCGCCGTCTGCGGCAGGATGCGCGGTCCAGGCGTTGGAGCCTTCGGCACAAAACTTTCTACGGGGACGCGTGAATCGGCAGCGCGGGAACGGCCGCGCTTCTCGCCCCGCGGCGCGGCCTGTTTTGCGGGCGACGGTGCGTGTCCGCGCCGAATGGCCTTTCTTTTGGCCTGGACCTTCCGCTTTGTCTTCTTCGCGCCGTAACGGTTTCTCTTTACCGGTTTCAAGAGTGGCTCACCTTTGGAAATGCGGCGGATTCCGGACGCAGGGAGCCGGGCGGGCACGCATTTTCATTATAGGGAGGAGCTAGCTCACCGTCTCCGCACTGTAGCGCGCGATCAGCCCGGTGCGGACCGCGTGCCGGTAGACCCCGGTGAAGGCGCGCGCCATCAGCACCAGGTACAGCAGCGCGAGCGCGCTGCCGAAAGCGAGTGGGCCAAGCGAGTGGGCGTGGTGCTCCAGCACGCCGCGCATCCCTTCAAACACGTAGCTCGGCGGAATCAGCCGCGCCAGCCACTGCATCCAGTGCGGCAGCACCGCGAGCGGATAGAAGACGCAGGCCAGCGGCGAGATGAACGCCGGAATCGGCCAGATGAACCACTCCGCCGCCGGCCCAAAGCGCAGTACCAGCGCGCTGCCGAAGATGCCAAGCGAGATCCCGAAGAGAAACAGTACGAGCAGGAAGGCCGCCAGCAGCGTCCCATAGACAAGGAAGGAAAGGCCGAAGACCAGCGTCGCCAGCCCGATCATGACAGCCAAACCGATCAGGCTGCTGGCAATGCTCGAGAGCACCAGTCCGCCCAGGTACTCCGAAACCGACAGCGGCGAGGCAAACAGGTTCAGAAAATTGCGGGACCACACGTCCTCAAGGAACGCCGTAGTGATGCCCTGCATCACGCGGCTCATGAAATCCCACAGCAGCACCGCGCCCAGCATCGCGGGCACAAAGTTGAATCGCGCGTTCGAGACGGAGTTCAGATAGCGGGTGATAAATCCCCACAACACGATGTCGATGGCGACCCACGCGAACAGCGGCACAATGCGCGCCGGGCTGCCGCGCAACAGATAGAACTGGCGCAGGAGCAGGGCGGTCACACGGCGGAACGACATCAGCCCTCCTCCGTGTGGCGAATAGTGAGCGGCTCGCGCGCCACCGTGACAAACAGATCTTCCAGCGTCTCATGGTGGTGCTCGCCGGGCAGCGCGCGCGGATCGCCTTCCAGCAGGATGCGTCCGTGCGAGAGAAACAGCACGTGGTGGCACACTTCGCTCACCTCGATCATGTTGTGCGAGGTCCACAGCACACCCACCTGAGCGCGCTCGGCAAAGTAGCGAATCGTCGCGCGTATTTCGCGGGCGATGGAGGGGTCCAGCGATGCCGTCGGCTCATCCAGCAGCAGCAAGCGCGGCCGGTTCAGCATGGCCTTCGCCAGAGCCACGCGCGTCTGCTCGCCGGAAGATAGCACGCCGCATTTGGTATTCCGAAAGCGCTTCAGGTCGAATTCCGCCAGCACAGCCTCCATGCGCTCGCCCAGCTCCGGAACCGCATACAGCATCCCGAAGACGCGCAGGTTCTGCTCGACGGTGAGGTTGCCGGGCAGCGGCGCGTAGACGGCGGCGAAATTGGTGCGGCTCAGCGCCTGCCGCCGCCGCCGCGCCAGGTCGCAGCCGTCAATCACGATGGAGCCGGAGGTGGGCTCCAGCACCCCCAGAATCATGTTGATCGTCGTGGTTTTTCCCGCGCCGTTTGGACCCAGCAGCCCCAGAATCTCGTGCGTGGCGACGGAAAACGACACGTCGTCCACGGCAACCGTCGCTCCGTAAAGTTTGCGGAGATGCGAGACGGACAGGATGGGATCGGATGAAGGCGCGGCGTCGTGGGGCATCCAGACTTAGTGTGGCATTCCGGCGAGGCGAGGGCAATCCGCGCGCCGATCGCCCTCGCGCCCCGCTTTGCGTCTATGTCCCAAGGAACATGACGTGGACGTAAATGCCCAGACGAACGTTGTACGCCAGGTACCACCCCGGATGATCCGGATCGGGATACAGAACGATGTCGTCGGAATCCCACAACCAGCCGTCGCAGTACGCCACATCCGCAGGCGCGACACTGAAGTAGAATCCGCCAAACCAGAAGCGTCCCGGACCGCCCCCCGCCAGCCGCCACACATGCTGCGGCCCTATGGCTTCAGGGAAGCGTCCGTGCTCCCACGGGTGGTCGAGGTGATACGCGTTCGCATTGGCTTCAGGATGGCCGATCCAGCGGCCCGTCGTCGCATCCACATGCGGCGCGGCCGGATGTCCGGGGCTGGCCTGCTTCGGCACGGCGGAGTGCGTTTGCGGGCCATGGGATGGAATGAATCCGTTACCCACCTTATGTGGTGCCGCGGCGTGGGATCCGCCGGCCGGATGCCCACCGTGATTTTGGGCGATGACCGGAACCGCAAAGGCGAGCAAAACAGCCAGGGGAAGAACAAGTCGTTTCATGGTTTCCTCCGGGGTCGATGGATGAAAGGCTGCCGCAAGCCACCGAACAACACAGCGCGGGCGAGCATGGCTGCGGTTCGCGCGGAGCGAAGACGGTCGATCCGCGGCAGGGCCATCATACACGCCGCCGGCTGCGATCACGCCCTCTTTTTATGTCTCGCCGCCGAACTCCAGAAAGTCCCATGAAACCGTGATTTCCGCGCCCAGCCCTTCGCCAACCCGGACAGCCGCGTCCTCCACCTGGAGCATCAGGCCGCTCAGATAATCGCGCGATCCCGAGATGGCGGCGACGCCCAGCGTGGCCGATTGCCACGTGAGCGCCTCGTCCATTTCCGCAATCGAGATGTTGAACCCGTGCGCCAGCTTCTCCTTCAGGCTCCGCACCACCTGTCGCCTGTCCTTCAGCGACCGGGCGTGGAGAATGCGCAGCTCAAGGGTCATGGCGGCAACGGGCATCGGGAGCTATGGTAGCGCGCTTGCCGGAGTTTGGCTTCGCGGCGCGGCGGGCGAACGCGCCGCCCCGGAAATCCTGTGAAAAAGTTCTTCCATTATTGACTTGCAAATCGCAAGTAAAGTTTGCTAGGGTCTTCTGCGTGGCTGGAAGGCTCTCCAGAAAGCATCGCTCCGGCTGCCCGGTGAATATTTCGCTGGAGGTCTTCGGAGACCGCTGGTCGCTGCTCATCGTGCGCGACCTCATGGTGCGCGGTTTTCGGCGCTTCGGCGATTTCGAGCAGTCGGGCGAGGGAATTGCGACGAATATTCTTGCCGACCGGCTGCGGCGATTGCAGGAGGCTGACCTTGTGGAAGCGGAGCCCGATTCGGACGACCGGCGCAGGATGAACTACCGGCTCACGGAGAAGGGCATCGGCCTGGCGCCGGTGATGCTGGAACTGCTCATCTGGGGCGCGCGGCATGAGAACACCGGCGCTCCGCGCGAGGTGGTCGAGCAGATGGCGGCCAATCGGGATGCGGTCCTGGCGGAGACCCGGCGCCGCTGGACCGAACGGGATCCAAGGCCGATCCTGCCGTGGCTGGGTGGGCCCAAAAGTTAGTTCGCTGCGAATTGTGGCGGAAGCAAGAGAAGGAGAATCTGCATGCAGCTACGACTCAGGAACACAGCAGTGCTGGCAGCCATGCTGGCTTTCATTTTCCCCTTGTGGGCGCAATCGGCTCCGCCGCGGTCCCTTACCATGGGACCCATCGATCGGTACCTGATCGCGAATCGGAGCGCTGAAATCGCGCTCGCGCGCAGCGCCGCTCCGCCGTCGATATCCGCGCACGCCGAGGTTTTGGTTCTGGACCGGCACGGCTTCGAAGTTGCCGTCCCGGGCACCAATCATTACGTCTGCCTGGTGGAGCGCTCCTGGGACGCCACGCCCGCCGACTCTCCCAAGTACTGGAACCCTGAAAGTCGCGGGCCCGATTGCCTCAACCCAGCCGCCGTCAGGTCGTATCTTCCCATCGTGCTGCTGAAGACCCGGCTTGCGCTGGCCGGCGAGTCGGGAGGGCAGATCGCCGCGGCTGTCGAAGCCGCCTTTAACCAAAACAAGCTTCCCACGCTGGAGCCGGGCGCGATGTCCTACATGCTCTCAAAGCAGGCCTACTTCGGCCCCGGCCAGGGAAACTGGCATCCCCATCTGATGTTTTTTGTGCCATTCACCATGCGCAACAGCTGGGGTGCTAACCTGCCTGGTTCCCCGGTTTTTGCCTCCGACGACGCTCCCGATCGGCTGACCGTCTTCATGATTCCCGTCGCGCACTGGTCTGACGGCACGCCCGACCCGCGCGCCTGAGATCGTCCAGGAGAAAGACGCGTGAGAAGAGTCATCGTTTCCAACATGATGTCGCTCGACGGCTTTCTGGAGGGAGCGAACCGGGAACTCGACTGGCACTTGGTCGACGAGGACTTCTTCGACTATGCGCGCCAGATGCTCCGCTCAGTGGACACCATCCTCTTCGGGCGCGTGACTTACGAAATGATGGCGGCGTACTGAACCGCCGCGCCGAAGGAAGAGATCCAGGAAAAAATGAGTGGTTTGCCAAAAATCGCTTTTTCGAAGACGCTGGAATCGGCCTCCTGGGCGAACACCACGCTGCTCGGCGGCGATCCGGTGCAGCATGTAACCCGCCTGAAAGAACAGCCCGGGGGCGACATGATCGTTCTGGGCAGCGGCCTTCTGGCGTCTGCGCTGTTGCGGGCCGGTCTCATCGACGAGTACCGTCTGATCGTCAGTCCAGTACTTTTGGGCAGCGGCAGGCCTATGCTTCCGGGGCTGGACCAGCGAATTCGGTTGCGGCTGGTCGGCGTGCGCCAGTTCGCCTCGGGAGTCGTCCTGCTTTGCTATTAACCGCAGTAAATTCGGTTTCTCAGGAGAAATTGATGGAACCCCCCGTGGCAGCAAACGTAGCCAGCATCTCCGCGGCAAAGCGTTCGCGCGGACCGCTGATAGCAAGCTGGATCATCACAGGATTGACCGCGGTCTTCCTGTTGCTCGACGTGGCGATGAAGTTCGCTCCACCCAAATCAGTCGCCGCGGCCTTTGTCCGGGCGGGATGGCCCATCGGGCTCTCCTCAACGCTGGGAGTGCTCCTGCTCGTCAGCCTGATTCTGTGGCTCATTCCACGATCCGCCCCGCTCGGTGCCATCCTGCTCACCGGCTATCTCGGCGGCGCGGTGTCATCGAACCTGCGCCTTCAGATGCCGCTGTTCACCATCACGCTCGCCCCGGTGTATTTTGGTGCCCTGGTGTGGTTCACGCTGTGGCTGCGCGATCCGCGCCTCCGCACGTTGCTCCCGTTCCGCGCCAAACCGTAGCCGGCGCCACGCATTTTCACCTTTGAGGAGAACCTCATGTCGATTGCACAGGAAATTCTGGCTGAGTTCGAAGACCAGGCGCCGGTCACGCGCCGGTTCCTAGAGCGTGTGCCGGAAGACAAGCTCACCTGGAAGCCGCACGCAAAGTCGATGACCGCCGGGCAACTGGCGCTTCACGTTGCCCTGGTGCCCGGAGGCATTGTTCGCTTCGTGCAGACCGCGTCGGGGCAGGCGCCGAATTTCGCCAATATCCCTCAGCCCGCCAGCCGTGAAGAAGTTCTGCGCGCCTTCGACGAAACCATCGCGACGGTCAGAACGCTAATGCCCAGGCTCGACGATGCAGCCATGCACGAGACCTTCCGCGTCCTTGCCGGCGACCAGGAAGTGGTCGCCATGCCGCGCCACCTTTTCCTGCGCAATATCATGCTCAACCACTGGTATCAGCATCGTGGGCAACTGGCCGTTTATTTGCGCCTGCTCGACGTGCCGGTCCCGGCCAGCTGGGGACCGAGCGCCGATGAATCGCCGTCTTTTCCGCGGCCGCAAGCCGTCGTAGCCTGAACACACGCGGGTCCCGGAATCCAGCAACCCGGAGAAATGGAGAATCCCCTCATGAACACACCCCTGATCGTATCCCTGCAGGAATGGGAAGCGGCACGCCAGCAGTTGCTCGCGAAAGAGAAGGAACTCACGCATGTCCGTGATGCGCTCGCCGCTCAGCGCCGCCGCATGCCGTGGATGCTCGTGGAAAAGGAATATGCATTCGACGGCCCCAAAGGCAAAGCAAGCCTGCTCGATCTCTTCGAAGGCCGTCGCCAGTTAGTGCTCTACCGCGCTTTCTTTGAGCCCGGCGTCTTCGGCTGGCCCGATCACGCCTGCCGCGGCTGCTCCCTCGGCGCCGATCAGGTCTCGCACCTATCTCACCTCAACCAGCGCGACACCACGCTGGCGTGGGCCTCGCGCGCGCCCCAGCCGGACATCGCGCGCCTGAAGCAGCGGATGGGCTGGCAGATGCCCTGGTACACCATCACCGACAGCTTCGATGTCGACTTCGGCGTCGATCAGTGGCACGGCCACAACGTCTTCTTCCGCGACGGCGACAAGGTATTCCGCACCTACTTTATCAACAACCGCGGCGACGAAGCGATGGGATCCACCTGGAGCTATCTCGATGTGACGCCGCTCGGCCGCCAGGAAACCTGGGAGGACTCGCCCGAAGGTTATCCGCAGACCCCGCCGTATAAGTGGTGGAACTGGCACGATAACTACGAAGCCGAAGCCACCCCCCACCCCCTATGGCTCGATATCCTCACCGATCCGGCAGGGGCAGCAATCCGCCGGCGTGAGGCAGAAGCGAAAGGATCCTGCTGCAGCCAGGCCAGTCCCTCCACAACATAACTGTGCAACCCCAGGAAGAAACGATGAAAATCCAGCCGTATCTGAATTTCAGTGGACAGTGCGACGAGGCCTTTGCTCATTATGAGAAGGCGCTCGGCGGCCAGGTCATCTATCGCCACACCTATGGCAACAGCCCTATGGCCGGACAGGTGGGCGCGGAGTGGGCCGACAAGATGATGCACATCTCCATGCGCGTGGGCGACCAGATGCTGCTGGGTTGCGACGCCCCGCCCCCGCATTACAGCAAGCCCCAGGGCCTGCGCGTCAATCTCGACTTCGACGACGTCGCGGAAGGCGAGCGCGTTTTCAAAGCCCTGTCAGAGGGCGGGAAGGTCGGGATGGCCTTCCAGGAGACCTTCTGGGCGAAAGGTTTTGCGATGTTCGAAGACCGCTTCGGCACTCCCTGGATGATCAATGTCTCGAAGCCGATGTAAGGATCTGCAAAATCCCCAGGAATCGAAAAGGAGATGACACACCATGGCTGCTCCCGTCGCTGAACATCGAAGAATCGTATCGCAGCAAGAGCGGCTGCGTGCTCGCCTCGATCTGCTGGCGCGCGAAAAGGAGCTGACCCGGCAGCGGGACGCCGTCGATGCCGCACGCCGCGCCATGCCGTGGGTCCGCGTGGAGAAGGAGTATGTCTTCGACGGACCGCACGGCAAAGTCACCCTCGCCGAATTGTTCGACGGCCGCAGCCAGCTCATCGTCCAGCACTTCATGTTCGGCCCCGCCTGGCAGGAGGGCTGCATCGGCTGCTCGTTCAAGTCGGACCACATCGACGGCGCGCTGCCGCACCTGGAGCATCACGATGTCAGCATCGTGTCGATCTCCCGGGCGCCGTTCGCCGCCATCGAAGCCTTCCGCAAGCGCATGGGTTGGCGATTCCGCTGGGTCTCGTCGTTCGGCAGCGATTTCAACTACGACTTCCACGTCACGTTTACGGATGCCGAGATCGCCACCGGTCAGGTCTACTACAACTACAAAACGCAGCCGTTCGAAAGCGAGGAACGATCCGGCGACAGCGTCTTCGTCAGGGATGACGCCGGAAATATCTTTCACACCTATTCCACCTTTGGCCGCGGCGATGAAATGCTGGATACCGCCTATATGTACCTGGACATGACCCCCAACGGCCGCAACGAGACGGGCCCGCACTTCAACCTGATGGACTGGGTCAAACACCACGACCGCTACGATACTTTCAGCGCTGCGGCATGCCACTGCCATCCGGCTGAGGGCTGACTTTAAAACACGCAGTGAAAGAGGGCTAACCATGAGCAAAGTACGCGTGCTCGCAGGAACCAGAAAAGGCGCATTCATCCTCACTGCCGATGGCAAACGGGAGAACTGGGACGTGAGCGGGCCATTCTTCGCCGGCTGGGAGGTCTACCACATGAAGGGTTCGCCGGTGAATCCGGACCGCATCTACGTTTCACAGACCAGCGGCTGGTTCGGGCAAATCGTCCAGCGCTCCGACGACGGCGGAAAGACGTGGCACGCCCCCGGCGGAGGCCAGCAAAAGTCACCGCAGGGCTGGCCCATGGGCGAGAGCAACCGCTTCGTCTACGACAGTGTCGCTGCTCCGCTCACCACGCACCAGTGGTACGACGGCACCCAGCATCCCTGGGAGTTCAAGCGCGTCTGGCACCTCGAGCCATCCCTGACAGACGCGGATGCCGTTTACGCCGGCGTCGAGGACGCGGCCATCTTCCACTCGAAGGATGGCGCTCACTCCTGGCAGGAACTGCCGGGCCTGCGCGGGCACGGAACCGGCCCAAACTGGCAGCCCGGCGCGGGCGGCATGTGCCTGCACACCATCGTGCTCGATCCTGACGATCCTCAGCGGATTTACATTGCCATCTCCGCCGCGGGCGCCTTTCGTTCCGACGACGGCGGCGCGAGTTGGAAGCCCATCAACAAAGGTCTGCGTTCGCAGTTCCTGCCCGATCAGGACGCCGAGGTCGGCCACTGTGTGCACCACATCGCCATGAGCCCGCGGCGTCCGGGCGTGCTCTTTATGCAAAAGCACTGGGACGTGATGCGTTCCGACGATGCCGGCGACAACTGGCGCGAAGTCAGCGGCAATTTGCCCACGGACTTCGGCTTCGCCATCGACGTGCACGCGCACGAGCCGGAGACGATCTACGTCGCCCCCATCAAGAGCGACTCCGAGCACTACCCGCTCGACGGCAAGCTGCAGGTCTGGCGCAGCAGGACCGGCGGCAACGAGTGGGAAGCGATGACGAACGGTCTTCCCCAGGAAAACTGCTATGTCAATGTGCTGCGCGACGCCATGTGCGTGGACCAGCTCGATGACTGCGGCATTTATTTCGGGACGACCGGCGGCCAGGTGTATTGCTCCCCCGATGCCGGCGATACCTGGAAGCCGATCGTCCGCGATCTTCCGGCGGTCTTGTCCGTAGAAGTGCAGACGCTTCCATGACCGAACGCCTGCTCAGGATCGAACTGCCGCACCATCTGCGCACGCTCGCCCAGGTGGGCGGGGAAGTGCGGCTCGCGGTGGAGGACCCGGTGACCCTCACCCGCGTGCTCGATGCGCTGGAGGCGCGTTATCCCGTGCTGCGCGGAGCGATTCGCGACCACGACACTCTGAAGCGCCGCCCTTTCCTCCGTTTTTTCGTCTGCGCGGAAGACTGGTCACACGTCTCACCGGAAACGCTGCTGCCCGAGGCCATCGCCGAAGGACGAGAACCCCTGATGATCGTCGGCGCTATCGCCGGGGGCTGACTGCCCCGGCAGCCGCGCAGCGCGCCATCGCCAGGATTTCCCGCAGAGGGCATCGCTAACTCGCTAACTTGCCAACTCGCTAACTCACTAACCCCCAGCCTCAGAGGAGGAACCAATGTCCGCAGCTACCGCAACCGCAACCCCCGTCGGCGCGCTCGATATCCTGCGCGAGCAGATACAGGTCGTTCATCGCGTCCTGCGCCTCAACGCCGAGGGCATCACGCAGGAAGACAGCCTCATTCAGCCGCAGCCCGGCGGCAACTGTTTCAACTGGAACGTCGGTCATCTCTTGCTCACCAACGAAATCACGCTGAAGCTGCTCGGCGAGCCGCCCGTGCTCGGCGAAGCGGCGCTGCAGCGCTACGCGCGCGGGTCCGCGCCCCTGCGCAACCCAAACGAAGCGATGCCCCTCGAAAAACTGCTGGCCGCGTGGGACGAAGGCTGTGGGCGCATCGAGCAGGGACTCGCAAAGCTGAATCCGGAGCGGCTCACGGAACCGGCTCCTTCCTCGCCCCGCAACAACCCGGATGAAACGGTCGGCACGCTGCTCTCGATCCTCATGTTCCATCAGGCCGGTCACACCGGCCAGACCAGCCTGCTGCGTCGCATGGCAGGCAAGCCCGGGGCGATAAAGTAGTCCTGCGCTGGATGGGCCCGCGGTTCTGCCAGCCGCGGGCCCCGCATCCTGCCTCCGCCCGCGATTAGCTCCTCTGCGCCTCGCGCGGCTCCGTCATGCGCGCCGGATCGAGAATCTCCGCGATCTGCTCCTCGCTGAGCAGCTTCCTTTTGCGGGCGAGCGACACAATCGACTCGCCCGACGCGACCGATTCCTTCACCAGCTCCGCCGCCTTGGCGTAGCCGATATACGGATTCAGCGCCGTTGCCAGCGCGATGGTACTTTCGGCGTAATGCCGGCACCGCTCTTCGTTGGCTGTGATCCCCTCGACGCAGCGCTCGCGAACCCCCCCAGCATGTTCGCCAGGATCGTGACGCTCTGCAGCACGTTGTACGCCATCGCCGGCATCATCACGTTCAGTTCCAGCTGCCCGGCCTGCACCGCCAGCGCCACCGCCGTATCGTTCCCCACCACCTGAAAACTAACCATCGCCGCCAGCTCCGCCATCACCGGGTTGACCTTCCCCGGCATGATCGACGACCCAGGCTGCAGCGACGGCAGCTGAATCTCGTTGAACCCGGTATTCGGGCCGGACGACAGCAGCCGCAGATCGTTCGAGATGCGAATCACCTCCAGCGCCAGGTTGCGCAACTCGCCGCTCACTCGCGCCATCGGTGCCTGCGACTGCATCGCCCAGCGCGGATCCTCCGCCGGCGCGAGCCGCTGGCCCGAAATGCGAGCCAGATGCGCAATCACTTTCTCCCGAAACTCCGGATGCGTGTTCAGCCCCGTCCCGACCGCTGTCCCGCCTAGACCCAATGCGCGCAGCGAGTCGCCAGCCTGGCGTAGCGCCTCCGCGGCTTTGCCAAAGGCGATGCCGTAAGCCGCAAACTCCTGCCCCAGCCGGATCGGCACCGCATCCTGCAGGTGCGTGCGCCCCGACTTCATGATCCCGTCGAATGCCGCACCTTTCTTCGCAAACGCATCGGCCAGCCCATCCAGCTCGGGGTAGAGCATCTCCAGCGCCAGCAGCGTCGCCAGCCGCATCGCGGTAGGGAAGACATCGTTCGTCGACTGCCCGTAGTTGACATGGTCGTTGGGATGGACTTCGCCATACACGCCCAGCGCGCCGCCGAGAATCTGGTTCGCCCGATTCGCGATCACCTCGTTCGCGTTCATGTGAAAGCTCACGCCCGCGCCCGCCTGGAAAACATCCACAACAAACTCGTCATTCCACCGGCCATCGATCACCTCCTGTGCAGCTTCGATGATGGCGTCGGCTCGGCGCGAACCCACCGTCCCCAACTCCCGATTCGCCTCCGCCGCGGCCCGCTTCACCATCCCAATCGCGCGAATCAGCAGCGGATGCGCCCGCATACCCGAGATCGGAAAGTTCTCGACCGCCCGCGCGGTCTGCGCGCCATACAACGCAGCGGCGGGAACCTCGATGAATCCCAGCGAGTCTTTTTCATGGCGGGTTGGCATAGAAACTCCGGTTAGTGTGGCTGATTCTTGCTTGGGTCCTGCTTCAAGCCCTCGGTTGTATACGGGAAATACGCTGGAATGTGCCAGTCGTCATACGGATTCCTGAAGCGCAGTTGTCCTTCCAGAAATTTCCGCGTCCAGTTCTTCTGAACGACGGCGACCCAGGGCCGAATGTCGCATTCACGCAGGTTTGGCCAGCAGTTCGTATAGTCATCGGGACGGAAATAGAAATCGGTGTTCATCCCGCCCCCAAGACCGTCTGCGTCCTCTTTCGCTTCAATTCCTGGCCCGCTCGTGGTGGCCATGAGAATGTCCAGGCAGACGTATCCGACAGGCACTTTCATTTTCGATGTGATGTTATTCCCGTCGAAGTTGACGCTCGTTGTTCGGCCATCAGTCAGGCAATCAATGAGCGACGGGATAGATTTGGCTCCCGCGCGCATGATCGCCAGAACTGGCTCGCTCGGTCGCGCATAAGGATTGCCATTCCTGTTGGGATACAGAACCGACGCATCAGCGGCGCCGTCGTCGTAGTAATGAACGCCAAAATTAGGCTCGGAGACCAACGGGTCAATGTAATGGTGGTAGTCAGCGGTAGTAGACAATCGATGATGCTGCGCGATGGCGGGTAGGGAGAATAGCCCCCCAAAAACCAGGAAGGCGACTTTTCCTGCAAGAGCGAGTCTCTCCGTACGTACCTTTCGCATGCGACCAGATTACTCGCCCTGTCACGCCAGGGGGAGGACTACTCCGGCACAACCGGCAACGGAATCCCGCTGAACCGCTCCCGCGACGCCGCCCATGCGATCGACAGCCCCGACGCGGCAATCAGAATCCCGCCCACCAGCATAAAGATCGTCGGCTTCTGGTGCCACACGAAGTACGCCATCAACGCTCCGGTAACCAGCTGCGTGTAATGGTACTGCGCCACATTCGCCGCCGACGTATGCCGCAGCGCAATGAAGAAGCACATCGTCCCCAGCGCGCAGAACAGCCCCATGCTCATCAGCAGGCCTCCGATTCCCAGCCCCACCGGTGCCGCATGCCCCAGCATCAGCCCAAATCCAGCCACCGCCATCACCAGCCCGGAGAAAAACGTCAGGCTCTCCGGCGTTTCAGTCTGCGTGAGCACGCGCGACCATACCATATTGACTGAGAAGCAGGCGACGCACAGCAGGCACGCCGCGTAGCCGGCCCAGTCCGCGTGTCGGCCCGAACCGAACGGATCCACAGCGATCACCACACCCGCAAAGCCGCAGCAGATCGCAAGCCCCTTGCGCCACGTCAGCCGCTCGCGCAGAAAGATCGCCGACAAAATGGTCGTCACCATCGGCGCCAGGAAAACCAGGATGTAAAACAGCGTCAGGCTCAGGTGCCGCAGCGCAATCACCACGCCCAGATTGTTCCCCAGGTCGAGTCCCGACCGCACCAGCTGCCGCGGCACATTGCGCGGCCACAGCTGCCGCACTTTTCCCCGCACCAGAGCATGCAGAAACAAAAACGCCGCGATGAAGAGTCCCAGAAAAGCGACTACCTCATACGCCGGCAGTCCCGACGGCCCCACCAGCTTGATGGTCGTGTCGGTGAGCACCCAAAAGGTGAATCCGGCGAGCGCAAACCCGATCGCGCCGAGATGCGAGACAGTTGGCTTCATGGGACTGGCCGTCCCGGCGCTGTTACGAAAAGCAATTCAGCCCTCTGTCACGCCAGGATCGGCACGCCCGCGAATTCTTTTTGGATGCGCACCTTCCACTCCGCCGGTCCCGTCTGATGCACCGATGTGCCCCGCGTGTCGACTGCGACCGTCACCGGCATGTCCTCAACGGTGAACTCGTAGATGGCTTCCATCCCGAGATCCTCGAACGCCACCACCCGCGCGGCCCGGATCGCCTTCGACACCAGATACGCCGCACCGCCCACAGCCATCAGGTAGACGGCACGGTTGTCGCGGATCGCCTCAATCGCCGCCGGACCCCGCTCCGCTTTGCCCACCATCCCGAGCAATCCGGTCTGCTCCAGCATCTGGCGAGTGAACTTGTCCATCCGCGTAGCGGTCGTCGGACCCGCCGGTCCCATCACCTCATCGCGAACAGGATCAACGGGTCCTACGTAATAGATGAAGCGGTTTTTGAAGTCCACCGGAAGCTTCTTGCCCCGGTCCAGCATTTCCGTCATGCGTTTGTGCGCGGCATCGCGGCCGGTCAGCAACTTGCCCCGCAGCAGCAGGACTTCTCCCGGCTTCCACGTCTGCGCTTCTTCGCGCGTCACTGTATCCAGGTTCACGCGCCGCGCGGTCGAGACATCGTACGTGATTTTCGGCCAATCCTCGAGCGACGGCGGCTCCAGCGCCACCGGCCCTGAGCCGTCCAGCACAAAATGCGCGTGCCGCGTCGCGGCGCAGTTGGGAATCATCGCCACGGGCAAATTCGCCGCGTGCGTGGGGTAATCCCTGATCTTCACATCCAGTACCGTGGTCAGCCCGCCCAGCCCCTGCGCGCCGATGCCCAGTTGATTCACCTTCTCGTAAATCTCCAGCCGCATCTCCTCGATGCGGTTCTTCGGCCCGCGCGCGATCAGGTCGCGCATGTCGATCGGCTCCATCAGCGACTCCTTGGCCAGCAGCATCGCCTTTTCCGCCGTGCCGCCGATGCCGATGCCCAGCATGCCCGGCGGACACCAACCCGCGCCCATCGTGGGCACCGTCTTCAGCACCCACTCCACAATCGAATCTGACGGGTTCAGCATCACGAATTTCGACTTCGCTTCCGACCCTCCACCCTTGGCCGCCACGGTCACCTCGACCTCGCCGCCGCGCACCATCTCAACGGAAACAACCGCCGGCGTGTTGTCGCGGGTAT
>Ga0335075_10006222_pt1 | contig 18436 bp, 21 predicted proteins | sample Lox_Sample_24_FD_206723 | JGI IMG/M metagenome (GOLD analysis project Ga0335075, IMG submission 206723) | Soil microbial communities from Loxahatchee National Wildlife Refuge, Florida, United States - Lox_Sample_2.4 | ecosystem: Environmental > Terrestrial > Soil > Wetlands | place: USA... | reverse complement strand
GGCATCAAGACCTTTCAGCCAGTCCTCCGCGAGGCCGGCGAGCCAGTCTGTGTGATAGACCTCGCGCGGCACCGGATTGTTGTTTGTCTCCGGTGCGCCAGTGTCGCCGCCGGGCGCCGCGTTCAACAGCGGCGGAGAAGAATCGAAGAACTCCGGATGCTGCGCCTTCATCCACTGCCCGTAATGCGCCACCGGACCGCCGCGAAAGCTCGCGATATGCATCGCCTGGATCGCGTAGTCGAACCCGCGCCACGGGCCAGTGTCGTTCTCCCGCTCGCGGCGGTTCTCTTTCCAGCGAAGCTTCGGATCGAACGCCGGCTCGAAATGCGCTTTCCCGATCAGAGCGGTCTTGTAGCCCGCCTTGTCGCGCAGATAGCGCGCGATGCTCGGCGCATCCTCAGGCAGTGGCACGCCGTTGGAGAACACGCCGTGCGTGCGCACATATTGCCCCGTGAGCATGGTCGAGCGCGCCGGCATGCAAACCGTGTTCTGGTTGTAGGCGCGGGTGTAGTTGATGCCGCTTCTTGCCAGCGCATCGATGTTCGGCGTCTTGCAGAACCGGTTGCCGTTGCAGCCAAGCGAGTCGAAACGCTGCTGGTCGGTCGTGATGAAAAGTATCTTGCGGCCCATGGCTAACCTTTCAACGGCTTGAGGCAGCCGCTCTCCGCAAGCAGCGGATCGATCATTGTCTTCGCATGGCCATCGAGCCCTGCGTAAGCCGCGCGCAGTTCGGCAAGGCACTTCACCTGATATCTGAACGCGCCCTGCGAGTATTTGCGGCCGAGCAGCGACACGGAGAACGTCTCCGCGCCCTCGGCCACGGCTTTCGCGTTCGCGAGCAGGAACGGAAAATAGATTTCGCCGGCGAGCTTCAGAAGGCCTTTGACGGCAGGTGCGATCTCGTTGCTCCAGTCCCCTTCGACGCCGGAGGCGTCATCGAGGTTCGCAATCCAGCGGAATGTGAACGGAAACTCCGCGCGCATCACATCTTGCGGCGTCGGATCGACCGCGAGCTGCGAGAGCTGTCCATACCAGCCGAAATCCGCAAGCGACGGGCGGGACCCGAACAGATAGCCCCGCTCCGTCACGAGCGCTTCGAATAGCGCCATGATCCCGCGCGCACTGTCTTCGATGACCGGCGCGTTCTCGGGCGTGCAACCGACCAGCGACATGCGTCCGACCTGGCGATCGCGAAACAGCTTTGCCGCTTTCAGGACGTTGTCGCGTCCCGTGCCGCGCAGCCGGTCGAACGCGAGCCATTCCGACATCTGCTTCTGATCGCGCTCGCGGTACCAGCGATAATGGAACATCGCCTTCGTGCCCCATTCGTCGGCGAAGTCTTCCAGCAAGAAGGCAAGGAACGCGTGGCCCGCCTCGGTGGGAATGACCGACCGCTCCCCGTGTAGCCGCTCCAGTTCCAACACCATCGGCGTGGAATCGTTGTGCCACGATCCGTCAGCGTACTGGATCACGGGAATGACGGGCGCTTTCACATGCTTGAACACGCGGTCGTCGCCTGCCTGCATCTGCCGCCAGACATGCGGCAGGCGGCGATAGCGCATCAGCGCCCGCATCTTCATCGAATACGGCGAGCCGAGCCCGCCATAGATCGTGTAGATCACGCCGCGCTCCCCGCCTTGCAGCAGAGCAGCCCGGTACGCTCAAGACCTGCGTCGCGATGATAGGTGGCCGCGAGATAGTCGGGATCGGACACCATCTCCAGGAATTTCTGGCGCGAGGGATATTTCACGCAGACGATGTCATCCCATTCCTGTTCCGGTCCACCAATGAACACCAGCGCCTGGGGTCCCATCCACACGATACTGCCGCCCCGCGCGCTCACATGCTTGAACGCCGTCATGCCGTAACGCTGATAAGCCTCTCGCCCGGAGAGCTTCTCTTTGGCCTCTGCGCGATCGGATTCATAGGCCGCGTGCTCGCGGTACTTGAGCAGATTGACCATGACGATCGGGCCTTCGGGACCTTTCTCGATCATCGCCTGCATCTGTGCCGGCGTCGGCACCACCGCTGTGTTTGACATCCCGCACCCCGATTTGTATATCTGAATCTGAATTCAGATTTAGTATGAAGCAGGGCGGATGGCAACCCCGAAGCAAAAGGCGGCGGAGAAATGGGCGCTCCCTGTCCAACAGGAGCGCAGCCGGGTCACGCGCGAGCGTCTGCTTGCCGCAGCGGAAAAGGTCTTTGCCGAAAAAGGCTACGACGGCGCCAAGCTCGCCGATATCGCCACGGAAGCCGGTGTATCGGTGGGCGCGGTCTATTTCCGCTTCAAGGACAAGGACGCGCTCTTCCAGGCCATTGCCGAGACCTTCACCGAAGAAACCCGCGCGCGCCTGGACCAGTTCGTCCTCGCCGGCCGGAACGCTTCGACCGAAGACATTGTTCGAACCTTCGTCGCACGCACCGCCGCGAATATGCGGACGCATCGCGGCCTGTTCCGCGCCATCATCGAGCGCGGGCTAGAACATCCGAGCGTCATGGACGTGATGATGGCATTCCGCGACGAGATCGCGCGCGCGCTCGAGACTGTCTTGCGCGAGCACGGTGGCAAGGCCGGTCTCGGCGATGCCGTGCGTGTGGCGACACAGATGGTCTACGGCTTCCTGATCGTCGGCATTCTTAATCCGCGTGCGCCGACGCAGCAGAACACGAAGGCGGCGGTCACGGGCCTCGCCGATGCTGTGGTCGCCTATCTGAAAACCGTGGTGCCGAAATGACTCTGACGTTCGATCTCTTCTGGTCGTTTCGCAGCCCGTATTCCTATCTGGCCACACCGCGGTTGGTTGAGATGGAGCGGGACTACGATCTCCATATCAATGTGCGGCCGGTCTACCCGCTCGCCGTTCGCTCCGGCGATTTCTTCGAGAAACAGAATCCGTTGTGGATTCCCTATCTGATGCGCGACACCTATCGACTCGCGGAGATGCTTGGCCTTCCCTATCGCTGGCCGCGGCCCGATCCCGTGGTGGTCGATCCGATGACGCGCGCGGGTGTGCCGAACCAACCCTATATCCATCGCCTGACGCGGCTTGGCTGCGCGGCGTCGGAGGCGGGCCATGGTCTACCATTCCTGTACGAGGTGAGTTCGCTGATCTGGTCCGGCCATGTCGACGGCTGGCAGGACGGCGACCACATGGCGAAGGCCTCGGCGCGCGCGGGTCTCGGTCTTGCGGCGCTTGACGCGAAGATCACCGCCGATCCCGACAAATACGAAGCGATCATTCAGGAGAACCAGCGCGCGCACCAGGACGCCGGCCACTGGGGCGTGCCGACGTGTGCGTTCGAAGGCGAGCCGTTCTTCGGCCAGGACCGTCTCGATGCCCTTCTGTGGCGCCTCAAACAGCGCGGCCTCAAGGAGCGGGCGAAAAAATGAAACGCATCGTCATTGGTCTTCTGATCGGCGCGGTCTTGCTTGTCGTGGCAGGCTGGATCGCACTCGGCACCGTTCCCGTGCAGGATTGGTTGTTTCGCCGGATAGCGCAGCACGAGATTTCGAAACGCGCACCGCGTCTCGCGGACAAGGACGAACTGTCGGCACTTCTGGTCGGGACCGGTTCTCCGCTGCCCGACAAAACGCGCGGCGGTCCCAGCACGCTGATCGCCGTCGGCGACAAATACTATCTGGTGGACACCGGCCTCGACACTGCACGCGATCTGCTACTGTGGCGCATCCCGTTGCAGAATATCGCCGGCGTGTTCCTCACCCATTTCCACTCCGATCACATCGGCGATCTTGGAGAAGTGCGCCTGCAGACCTGGGTCGCAGGTCGCAAGGCGCCGCTCGCGGTTTATGGTCCGCCTGGCGTCGATCGCGTCGTGAATGGATTCAACGAGGCCTATGCGCTCGACGATGGCTATCGCACCAAGCATCACGGCGCCGCGATGCTTCCGCCGGACATCGTGGCGCTGGTGCCCAAACCGGTCATGCCCGGCGTTGTCTTCGAGCAGGACGGTTTGAAGGTCACGGCGGTCAAGGTGAAGCACGAGCCGGCGAACCCGGCCTATGCCTATCGCTTCGACTTCAAAGGCCGCAGTGTCGTTGTCAGCGGCGACACTGCGCCGGATGAAGACCTGGCGCATCTCGCGAAGAACGCCGATGTGCTGATCCACGAGGGCCTGAACCCGGAGATGGTCGGCGTGATGCATGACGCGCTGGCGGCGGCGAACCATCCGCGACAGGCGAAGATCTTCCACGATATCCCCGGCTATCACACAGCGCCGGTCGAGGCCGCGCGGATCGCAAACGAGGCACATGCCCGCCTGCTGGTCTTCAGCCACATCATTCCGATCCTGCCGAACCGCTTTGCCGAGAAGCTGTTCCTGCGCGGGGTGCCGGACGTCAGGCCGAACGGCGTGGAACTTGGCCATGACGGCCTTGTGTTTAAGCTTCCGGCGGGCACCGATCGGATCGACGAAATGGATCTGAACTAGCCGCGGCGTGCGCGGAAGAACGCCTTGAGCTGTTCACCGGCCGCGACAGGATCGCCGGCCCGGCCGACGATCGGGCGGTGGTGACAGGTCTGTTGCTCGAAGAACCGGGGGCCGTGCAGCACAGCGCCGCCCTTGGGATCCTCCGCGGCGAACACCAGGCGCGCCACGCGAGCCAAGCTGACAGCGCCAACACACATGGCGCAGGGCTCCAGAGAAACATAAAGAGTTGTGCCTAGAAGCCTCTCATTGTTCAGTTTTTCGGCCCCGGCTTGGAGTGCGAGAACCTCGGCGTGGGCGGTTGGGTCGTGGCGTTCCACGATCCGGTTCCCGTCGCGCGCCAGCACCTCGCCGGACGCGGACACGAGCACGGCGCCCACCGGCACCTCCCCGCGCTGAGCCGCCGCTTCCGCTTCCAAGAGCGCGAGTGCTATGGCTTCCTCGTCAGTCATACTTTTCCGGAGAACATCATCTTGGCCGAGGATAGCACGGGGGCGGGCGAGCGCATCGCCAAGGTCATCGCCCGGGCCGGCATCTGCTCGCGCCGCGATGCCGAGAAGATGATCGAGGAAGGCCGGGTCGCGCTCAACGGCGAGCCGGTGACCAGCCAAGGCGTGAAGGCCGTTGACAACGACGTCATCTCCATCGATGGCAAGCCGCTGGGCGAGCCGGAGCCGGCGCGGCTGTGGCGATACCACAAACCTTCCGGCCTCGTGACGACGCACAAGGATCCGCAGGGACGGCCGACCGTGTTCGCGAACCTGCCGAAGTCCTTGCCCCGTGTCGTTTCCGTCGGACGGCTCGACTTCAATTCTGAAGGGCTGCTGCTGCTGACCAATGACGGCGATCTCGCGCGCCGGCTTGAACTCCCCGCCGGTGGCTGGACGCGCAAATACCGTGCGCGTCTCTTCGGCAAGGTCACACAGGCCGACCTCGACAAGCTCGCGACCGGCGTCACCATCGACAAGGTCAAGTACGGCCCAGTGATCGCCGATCTCGAACGCTCCAAGGGCGTCTATTCCTGGGCGACGGTCGGCCTCAAGGAAGGCAAGAACCGCGAAGTGAAGCGCGTCATGGAAAGCATCGGCCTGAAAGTCGCGCGCCTCATCCGCATCCAGTTCGGGCCGTTCCATCTCGGCCATCTCGAACCTGGCCAGGTTGAAGAGATACCCGCGAAGCTCTGGCGCGAACATCTGGGCATTGGGCGCAAGAAACGCACCGAAGCCGACGCGCCCAAGAAGCAGCGTAAAGGCTCATGGGCGCCGCATTAGGCCGCCGAAAACCGCCAAAAAATCGCGACACATTCCGCGGAAAAGTGATAACGAACACGCCGCGTGCCATTGAGGAGTAACAAGTGAAGAAGAACAAGAAACTGCCGCCTGCTTATGTCGCGGAGACCAAGGACACGCGCTTTGCCGGGACCTTCGAGGTTCTCGTTCCCGTCCCCAACCGCAACAAGCCGCACCGCGCCGCCGGAAATTTCGCGTCGCAGCATGCCGCCGAGGGCTGGCTGCACAGCGAGGAAGGCAAGGAGATGGTCGCTGACATCTTGCGCGACGCGGAAAAGAACCCGGGCTGAACGATGAAATTCACGACCGCGCTTTCGCTCCTGCTGTTCGCCGCCCTCGCGCAGGGCGCGGCGGCCGCGACGGCGCAGGTCACCACCTACAACCATATCCGCCTGATAGACGGCACCGGCGCGGCGGCACGCAATGACATGGCGATTGCCGTGAAGGGTGACCGCATCGTCGCGATCACGCCGGCGGTCAAATCCGGCAACGGCGTTGTCGACATGAAGGGCGCTGTCGCGATGCCCGGCATGATCAACACGCATGTTCACCTCGCGACGTGGCCGAACCTGCCTTATGCGGAAGCGATCCAGCGCCGCAATCTCTACGCCGGCATCACGGCCGTGCGCGACATGGCGGGCGACACGCGTGAGCTAGCCTATCTCAAGCGCGCCATCGAGATCGGCGAGGCGCCGGGGTCCGATCTCTACTTCGCCTCGCTGATGGCGGGGCCGGAATTCTTCCACGATCCGCGCACGGTTCAATCGACTGCCGGCTACGATCACGTTCCGGGTCAGGTCACCTGGATGCGCGCGATCACGCCCCAGACCGACATGCCGCTCGCCATCGCCGAGGCGAAGGGCACCGGCGCGACAGCGATCAAGATCTACGCCGATCTGCCCGCGCCGTTGGTCGGCCGCATCACTGCGGAAGCGCACCGACAGAACCTTCTGGTCTGGGCGCATGCGGCGGTTTTCCCGGCGAGCCCGATGCAGGTTGCGGACAGCGGCGTCGACGTCATGAGCCATGTCTGCATGCTCGGCTATCAGGCGTCGGCTCAGATGCCGCGCACCTATCACAATCGCGCGGCCGTCGATGCGAAGAAGCTCAACGATCCGCATGCGATCGATGCGCTGCTTTCCGACATGAAGACGCGCGGCACGATCATGGACGCGACGCTGTATGTGTACCAGGTCCTCGACAAGATGAAGAACGTGAACCCGCCGCCTTACTGCACGCTGGCGATCGCGTCGAAATTGCTCGGCGAAACCTATCGCGCCGGTGTCCCGATCAGCGCTGGTACGGATGCCGAGACGGACTGGCACGATCCACTGCCCGCGTTGCCGGATGAGCTTGCCTTGCTGGTCAAGGCCGGCATGACGCCGATGGATGCGATCCGCTCGGCGACCGCGATCGCCGCGCGCACGATCGGGCAGCAGCGCGACATGGGAACGCTCGAGCCCGGCAAGCTCGCCAACGTCGCGTTCCTGGCGAAGGATCCGCTGGCCGACATCGCCAATGTGAAGACCGTGACGCTGACGGTGAAGCGCGGCAAGCCCTACCCGCGCCGTGACTTCAAGCCGATCACCGCGGCCGAAGGAAAATACGCCGACGACTAGTCTGCGTCCGGATCGCGTGCGCGTTCCATATCCAATCGCTTTTTCTGCCGACGCGCCTTCTTCGCGGCCCGCGCCCCGCTGGCTGCCTTTTGCTCCGGGCCCTCATCCGCGTCGCCCACTCTGCTTTGACGGGCTTTCGCTTTTTGACGTGCCGCTTCCGCCTGCCGTCTGGCGCGGTTCGCGGTGTTGATCAACTCGCGGTTCTCGGGCCCGCGCTTCAGCTTTTGCAGAACCATCACGAGGTTCTTTTCGCGAAACAGATTGAAGGTCTGTATCGCCTCTTCCATGCTGCAGCCTCCGCTGCAATACGCGGCTTCGAAAACCTTCATGACAGTGTCGAGAATATAGTTCTCCGGGTGCCGCCAATCGTTGCCCCACGGATCGGTGAACCCGAACTGCACAAGCTCCATCGACGGAAAGTAAAAGAGCGTCTTGTTGATCTCGTCCTCATGCTCGCGGAGAAACTCATCGAGCGCCGAGCGGATGACCGCCTTGGAAACCGTGTTGGCGGTAATGCAGCTCACATTCCGGAAGGTCGCCGCCAGCGGAATCGGTGAGACCGTGAAAAGAAGTTTTGCCTGCGGCACAAATTGGCGGATAAGCGCGTGCATCCGTGCGATGTCAGCCTTCGTCTCGGCGACGCTCAGAACCCTGAATTTGTGGCGATCCGGATCGAATGCATGTTCTGGCACACCGCGCCAGAAGGTGCCGCCGGTCCGCGCGTCGTACCAGACTTCCGACAAACCCAGGGTGATGATAAAAAATTCCGTGTCGAGGAACACCTTGCGTGTCCTCTGCCTTACCTCGTCGTCGTAGCGATATCGCTCTGTCTCTTTGCCGTACCAGAGATGTTCGGCCGGGTCCTTGTTTTCAAACGCCCACTCGAACTGACCGAGGATTGATGGCGTGTTCACCATCGCATCGCCCATGCGCGATATGTAGATACCGGAGTCGCGGTCGCTGGAAAGATCGAACCCGATGCTGGAAAGATGGCGGGTGATATTCGCCGCGAAGCAGCTTCCAAAGGCCGTGATCTTTACGCCCTTGTTGAGTACGGGTTCTTCCGGAACCCAGCCCTTCAGAAGGAACTGGCCGAGGAAATCGTCGGACTTCAGCTGGTCGCGGTCCGGATAATAGTTGATGACATCTCCGCGGTGAAAATGTCTCTTCGCGGACGGCGCGCCCTCTTTCTTCTTGATCGCGCGCACCATCGCTTCGAGCCGTTGCCTGACGCGGTTCATGGCGATCCTTCGTTCCGCGAGCGTTCTCGTGCCTTGGCTTCCTTGCGCAGCTCCTTGCGTGCTTGGCGCAGCGCGACGCGGCGTTCGATGCGCGCCTCGCGCTCGGCTTCGTTCGCTTCGTCGCTGCCGCGGTCGCGTTCGCGCTTGTCGAGCTTGCTGCGTACCTCGATCGGTGGGCGTGAGCGCATGTTTTCCTTGCGGGCCCGTTCGGCCTCGCGCAGCGCCTCGGCATCGGCGGCGCTGAGCGGGGCGCCTTTCTCGATCTGCTGCAGGTTCATCGCGCGATAGAGCTGAAGCATCCGGTTCGCGTCTTCCAGCGTGCGCTCGCCCTCGCAATAGGCCGCCTCGAAGGTCTGCATTATGGTTTCGATGACATAGCCGTGCGGATGACGGATGTCGGAGCTCCACGGATCGGTGAAGGCCAGCTGGAAGATTTCCATCGACGGGAAATAGAACAGCTTGCGGTTTAGCTCTTCCGGCTGCTCGCGCACGAATTCATCTAGCGCGGCGCGAATGATCGCTTTCGACACGGCATTGGCTGACAGGCATCCCACGGGGCGGAACGTTGCCGCCAGCGGGATTGGCGATACCGTGAACAGGACCTTCGCATTCGGCACATGCTTGCGGATCAGGCGGTGGATCTCGGCAAGATGCGCCTTCGTCTCTGCCATTGTCTGCACACGGAATTTGTGGCGCGCGGCATCGAAGGATTCTTCCGGCACCGCGCGCCAGAACGTGCCGCCGGTCTGCTCGTCATACCAGACCTCGGAGAGACCGAGCGTGATGATGAAGAACTCGGTCGTGAGGAACACATCGCGCGTACGAACGCGAATATCCTCGTCATAGCCAAACCCTTCCGCCTTGAACCCGTGCCAGAGATTGACCGGCTGCTTTTTGTCCTCGAGCGCCCATTCGAATTGGCCCAGGATCGCGGCGGTGTTCACCATCCCGTCGGAGATCGAGGAGATGTAGATGTTCGGCTCGCGCTTGGACGCGAGGTCGTAACCCAGGCCGAGCAGATGCTTGGTGATGTTGGTCGCGAAGCAGCTTCCGAACGCAGTGATCTTCGTTTCGCGCGTCACGAACGGCGCGGCCGGCATCCAGCCCTTGAGCAGATAGTCCTGAAGAAAGGTCGACGACGCGAACTCCTCGCGCGCGGGATTGTAGTTGACTGTATCGCCGCGATGGAACGAGCGCTTCTTCTTGCGCACTTCGGAATACGGCGTGTCATCGCCGTCTTCGGAGAGTCCAAAATTCTTTCGAGGCTGCCTCACGCTGTTCGTTTCCTTGGTTCGAAGCATTCGCGGCCGATGCTCGCGGCACTGTAGTGTGCGGCACGCCGCTATGCATCAAAGAACGGCGCCGCTCCACCAAAGGCAAAGCGGCGCCATATCCAGTCGCCCCCGGAACACGGCCCGAGGGTGTTTTCCTCCGCCCTACTTCGGCGCGTTCGTGCAGCCGGCGGGCAGTTTGCCGGCGTTGCGCTTCGCCGCGGGCCAGCTCTTGGCGTCGTAGAAGCACAGATACTCGGTATCCGAAACCGTACCGGCCCAACCGTCGACGGGCATGGTCAGAGTGACGGCGGAGTTGTTCGAGTTCGAATAGCCGTCATAGTCGATGGTCAACTGCGCCGGCGGATTGGTGTCCGGATCGCGGAAGATCACCATGCCATTGCCATGGCCGTCATCATCGGCCATCCAGTTGCCGTTCCAGTCCGTGATCGTGCAATTGAGCGGACAGTTGCCGACGTTATAGCTCTGGATGACGCCGGCAGCGTTGGGCGCGAGCACCGTGGCGTAGGTGCCGAGCGGCAGACGCGGCACGTACACGCGCATATTCCCCGTCGATGTTTTCCGCGAGAACTTGAACGTGCGGATGATGCGCATGCTGTTGACGGCCTGCTTCTTGCCGTAGATCTGGTAGTTCGTCGTCGTCTTGGCATCGAGCGTGTCGTCGCAGGTTTCCAGCGACGAGATCGTCGTCTTGCCGGCCGTCGGCTTCGCGCCCTTCCATTTGCTCGTGACGCCCGGCGTGACGGCATGCGGCAGCGGCACGCCTTCGTCGCCATTGTCGCCATAGGCCTCGCCGAAGAACTCCTGCGGATCGCCGCAATGCATCGGGCCACCGGAGGTGACGTAATTGCTCACCGTCGCGCCGTCGCTGTTGATCCAGGAGATCGCATCGACGCGATCGGAATCGGTGGTGCCATAGCCATTGAGGCTGCTGCCGAAGGTGATGCTGAGCCGTGAATTGCTCAGCGTGTGGCCATCCGCAAGCGCGGGTGTGGCCGCGAGCGCGCCGGCGAAACAGATACCGGCAAGAAAATGAGAGCTGTTAAAACGAAGCATTCCGTACTCCTTATCCAGTTTGAATATGCCGGCCGACAAAATGGCGCGGCGAAGCAGTGGCGCATGAATAGCAGGCGAAATGTTACGCGGCCGCAGCGTCATTCATTAAATGTGTCTCATTGTGTCTCAGGCTTCGAACGGGTCGGACAGCACGACGCCGCGATCCTCCAGCTTCTGTACGCGCCACAACGCGTCGGTCCAGACGGCCAGCAGCTTGAGCCTGTCGCGTTCGATCAGCAGCGCCTCGCGCTCCGCCTTCGCCGCCGCCGAATAGCGGCCATGGATCCGCCGGTTCTGATTGCCCCGCGGCGCCCCGCGCGGCCGTCCCGTCCGCTTGCCCATTTGAACCTCGCTCGCGTTTCTGACGGTTCAATTGGGATAGGCCAAAGCGCTCGCGAAACCGCGCCTGTATCGCCCCTGCATAAGCCTCATCGCCCCTCCTGAGCCGTGCCTCGGGGCGGAGATGGGGATAGACAAAACTCCCTTCAAGGTAGATGTTGTTCATGATTTGTTTCAATATCCGGCGAGAACCTTGTTGCAAGGAAGAAAAATGCATATTTTCTTCCTCGCCATCGACCCGCTCGCACTTTGTCGCGGAGGCAGAAGATGGCTGTGTCGGAGCAGACAATGAGTGCATTGAACATCAAAGACACGGAAGTCGCCGCCAAGGCGCGCAAGCTCGCCAAGCTGACCGGAAAGAGCATCACGGATGCCGTATCCGAGGCACTGGATAGAAGTCTGAAGACTGCAGAACATCATGCCGAGATCGATCGCGAAGCGCGCGAACGTGAGGTGGATGAGATCGTAAAGCGGTTTCAGTCGAGCATCCCACCCGACGCGCCGTCCGTCGCAGAGATCATGGAAGACATGTACGACGAGTACGGTTTGCCGAAATGATCGCTGTCGATACTTCGGCCATTATCTCAGCTCTCTATGGCGAGTTGGAAGAAGGACGCGTCAGGACCGCTCTCAAAGAGAGCGACGGTGCCATCATCTCGACCGCCAACGTTCTGGAATTGCAGTTGGTCGTCGCTGGCAGCCGCTCAAAGACAGGGTGGAGCGATGTCGAGGCGTTGCTCGCGTCGTACCGCATCGAAACGCACCCGTTCGATCAACGCCAACTCCGTATCGCCCGCGAAGCGGCGGTTCGCTACGGCAAAGGCCGCCACAAGGCGCGGCTCAACTTCGGCGACTGCTTCGCCTACGCCCTCGCCAAATGCGAAGACATCCCGCTTCTCTGCACCGGCAGCGACTTTGCGGAGACGGACGTGGTGGTGGCGTAAGCGGGGAAATCAGATTCGTCTGAGCGCACGCTTTTGGCGTGCCGTAGCGATTTGTCGCGATATGTGTGTGTCACGGCGGTTGATCCTGCCGCCTGAGCGGCGCAGAACGCTTCCATGAGTCAGTCCGAAGTCCAAGACGCGGCCCCTCAGCCCGTCGCGCCCTCGCCCGTCGCCGTCGTTCAGCAGACCGTGTATCCGATCATCTTTGCGATCGCGTTCTGTCACATGCTCAATGACATGATGCAGTCGCTGTTGCCGGCGATTTATCCGAACCTGAAGAAGGCGTTCGATCTCGACTTCGCGCATATCGGGCTGGTCACCTTCACGTTTCAGGTGACGTCGTCGCTGTTGCAGCCGCTCGTCGGTTTCGCGACGGACAAGCGCGCGGTGCCGTTCGCGCTGCCGATCGCGATGGTGGCAACGTTCCTGGGACTCCTGCTGCTCGCGTTCGCGAATTCCTACGCGCTGCTGCTGGTCGCGGCGGCGACGGTGGGCATCGGCTCGTCGGTGTTTCACCCGGAGAGTTCGCGCGTGGCGCATATGGCGGCGGGGCCGCGCCGCGGCTTTGCGCAGGCGATGTTCCAGGTCGGCGGCAACACCGGAAGCGCGCTGGGCGCGCTCGGCGCCGCGTCGATCGTGGCGATGGAAGGCCAGCGCAGCGTCGCGTGGTTCTGCGTGATGGCAGCGATTGCGATCGGCGTCTTGAGCTGGGTCGGTGCCTGGTACAAGGCGCATGGCCTCGCGCGCGCGAAGAAGGCGCACGCCGCGAACACGCGCGCGCCGCTGCCCACCGGCCTTGTGCGGCGCTCGCTCGCGATCCTCGTCGTGCTCGTGTTCTCGAAGTTCGTCTATCTCGCGAGCCTCTCGAGCTACTTCACCTTTTATCTGATCGAGAAATTCCATCTCTCGGTGCGCGATGCGCAGCTGCATCTGTTCCTGTTCCTTGTCGCGGTGGCGGTGGGCACGCTGTCGGGCGGCCCGCTCGGCGACCGCTTCGGGCGCAAGCGGCTGATCTGGTTCTCCATCCTCGGCGCGTTGCCGTTCACGCTCGCGCTGCCTTACGCGAACCTGTTCTGGACCAGCGTGCTCAGCGTCTTCGCGGGCCTCACGCTCGCCAGCGCCTTCCCCGCCATCGTCGTCTATGGACAGGAGCTTCTTCCCGCGCGCGTCGGCGCGGTGAGCGGATTGTTCTTCGGCCTGTCGTTCGGCATGGGCGGATTGGGCGCGGCCGCGCTCGGCTGGCTCGCCGATCTCAAGGGCATCGAGTTCGTCTACGCGGTGTGCGCGTTCCTGCCCGCGTTCGGATTGCTTGCCGCCTTCCTGCCCGATCTGTCACGCAGACAGCGCATGGTAGGCGTAGAACAGAAGCCCGCCGCATAACAGGATCAGCAGTGCCGCAAGCGCGAGGTCGGTGCGCGAGCCGGTGCCGGGATGTGTCCTCTCCGCGTCAATCTCTTTCGCCGTGCGCCGAAAGCGCCACGCCGCGACGCCGATCATCACGGTGCCGAGCACGATCAGGATCAACGCACTGACATGTGCGAACGGGCTGTGCACATCGAAACGCAGCACCAGAAATCCGAATCCGATGATGCCGATGGACGTGCGTACCCACGCAAGGAAGGTGCGCTCGTTCGCGGCGTGCTCGCGCATGTTCTGGATGGCCATGCGCCGGTAACGCGCCAGCCGCCTACAATATCCCGTACCGCTTGAGCGCCGCCCACGAGGCCGCGACCACCACGGTGCACAGGCCAATTGCCCACCAGAACCCGCCATGATCGTTCGCCCAGGGGATCGCAGGCACGTTCATGCCGAAGGCGCCGGCGATGAAGGTTGGCGGCAGCAGCAAGGTCGACAGGATCGTCAAGGTCTGCAGCGAGCGGTTTGCGTTGGCCGAGATGCGCGCATCCATTTCCTCGAACAGCAGCCGCGCGCGCTCGGTGAGCGCGGCGGCGTCGCGATCAACGTCCTCCGCCGCTTGCGCCAGCGCGGGGAGATGCTCGGCAACGGGCCCCTGCGCGAACGCACCCCTGCCCGACGTCGCGCGATGATAGGCGGTGCGCAGGCTCGCGAACTCGCGGTGATAGCGCGCGATCTCGCGCCGCGCGGGGCCGAGCTTCGACTGGTCGAGATCGGCGCGATCGCTCAGCACCTGATCCTCCAGCGTGTCGAGCAGATGGGTGAGCACGGCGAGCCGCTGCTCCACCACCGCGACGTAATGCTCGTTCAGCCGCACGAAGGCGAGCGCGGGCGATGCCGGTGGCGGCCCGGCGAGCGATTGCGCATGCACCTCCTCCGCGACGCGCATGGGATGATGGCGCGCGGTGACGAGATATTCGGCGTCGAGCCAGAACGCGAGCCGTCCCGCGCCGAGCGACTGGCCGTCGAAATCTTTCTCGATATCGGGGATCACGCCATAGGCGCACGTCGCGGTCAGATGAATCTGCGGCCGCGTCTCGCCGGAGAGCAGCAGCGCGCGCGCCGCCTGCGGCACCGCCTCGAAATTCTCGATGAACCGCCGCGCCCGATGATCGCTGAGCGCAAAATGCATCCAGCACCAGTCCTGCGGCTGCGCGAGGACGTCGGCGGCCGTCTCGTCGATCATCCGCTCGGCTTTGCCGTCCACGACAGCAAGGCCCCAGAGCAGACCGGGATTTTTCGTTAGGATGTGGTGCATGGGTGTTCACGTGCCGATTCAACCGGATGAAGGCACAACACGATGACGACAGCTACCGCGGACGGCGCTTTTTGCGATCCCGAAAATGTTGACATATAGACATATCATTGGTATGTCTCGACATATGAATGAGCGCACAACCGTTCGCCTCCCTCAAGAACTGCTCCGCCGCGCGAAGCGCAAAGCCGCAGCGGACGGCAAAACGCTGACCGCGCTCATCGAGGATGGCCTGCGCAGTGTGCTGAGCGACCGCGCGGCGCCTGCAAAGACGAAGCGTGTTCTGCCACCGGTCTGCACCGCGACGGGCGGATTGCTGCCGGGTGTCGATCTCAATGACTCCGCGGCGCTTCAGGAGATGGACGATCTCGAATATGTAGAGCGGCTCCGCAATGGTTTTGGCAGACGTTAACGTCCTCATCTACGCGTTCCGCACGGACTCGTCGCATCACGAAATCTGCAAGCGATGGCTCGACGGCGTCATATTGGGCGACGCCCGGTTTGGCGTGTCTCGCCTTGCGCTTTCCGCCGTCGTCCGTGTCACGACGAACCAGCGATCGTTCACAAACCCCAGCACGCTCGAACGCGCGTTCGCCTATTGCGACAACCTGCTGACCCAGCCGCATTGTGAAGTTGTCGAACCCGGCGAGCGCCATTGGGCGATCTTCCGCGACCTCTGCGTGAAGAGCGGCACGCGCGGCCCCCGCGTCACCGACGCCTGGTTCGCCGCCCTCGCCATCGAGCACGGATGTACTTGGATTACGTTCGATCGGGATTACGCGCGATTTGACGGACTGGAGTGGCGAGAGCCGGAGAGGTGACCCTTTCCGCTCGGTCACGATATGCGCGTTGGAGCGCGAGGATTTGAATAGGCGTAAAATGGGCCGGAATATTTGAGAAGCCTTAGAACATATTCTCGTATCAGGTCGTGAACAGAATACTCTATCTCAAGCATTGCGTGATACATGTCGTTCTCTGACAAACCGGCACCAAAAATTTTTCGAGTAACTTGATCGCCATGGCGTATGAAACCTCGATGAATAATTGCGTTTCTTAGCTCGACGATTTTTTGCCACTGCCCGGGAAGGGGCATGCCTACGCGGAGGAGCATTTGCTCCACCAAGCCCTTAAAGCTCAGCTTTTTCTTGCCATTATAAAAGCCGTCGCTTTTCTCCGTAATTCCGAGCGCCTTCCCATCGGATAGCGCCCAGTATGCTTTGAGATTCTCGATGCATATCATTACTTGACTCAATTTTACTTCTAGCGGAGTGCCAGGGAAGTCTGCGTGAGCCAGAAGCGCAAACAATGCAAATAGTGATCTTTCCGTTTTGTGCTCTTGGTAGGGCTGCCACCCAAGTTCGACAAAACGGACCAAACTCTTCGTGTCCCCGATATGGAAGGGCGGACGCCATGCACCAACAAACCCTCCACCAGATAAACCATGCCCTCTTCCGTTAAAGCGGAAAGCGAATGGCAAGATTCGAGAGTGCTGAGCAAACGATAGAAGAGCAGCCAAGTCTTTTGCGACTTCTTCTCCTTCTTCCAACGAACCAATATTGGTGATGCGAATTGTTGAGGAATGTATTGCACTCCCCCGCAATTCCTTAAGATCATAGGTTATGACGTCGGCGTGTTGTTCGATTTCTATTTCATGCTTGGGCGTGGATATTGCAATTTTGTTTCGAAGCCATCCGCCGTCGGGATATTCGGTAATCCCGTCGCCCATGCCAATAAAATTTGTGAGCTGTGCGCTGAATGCCACTCTCACTCCTCTCGCCCCGTTTAATTGCTTTCACACATGCTGCCCGCCATTGATGTGCAGTTCGGCGCCGGTAACATAGCTCGACTGGTCCGTACACAGATAATATATCGCTTTGGCGACTTCTTCGGTGCGGCCTAGCCTGCGCAGCGGCAGGTGCTCGACGATGGCTTCGGTGCCGGGGGACAGGATCGCGGTGTCGATCTCGCCGGGGGCGATGGCGTTGACGCGGACGCCGAGGGGGCCGAAGTCGGCGGCCATTTCGCGCGTCAACGCGGCGAGTGCGGCCTTGCTCGTCGCATAAGCGCTGCCGGCGAAGGGGTGCACGCGCGAGCCCGCGATGGAGGTCACGTTGACGATGGCGCCGTGCGCAGCGGCGAGCTCGTCCACCAGCCCGCGCGCGAGCCAGATGGTCGAGAAGAAATTCACCTCGAAGACTTTGCGCCAGACTTCCATGGAGGTGTTGAGCGTGGTGAGGCGGGCCCCCTCCACCGCTGTGCGGTCCGCGGTGACGCTGTCGCTACCGCCCCCCTTATCCGGGGGAGGATTGGTTTGCGCAGACGCGGTTAGCTTCGGCGAAATTCCAGCATTGTTCACCAGCGCGTGAAGCTTCCCGTCCTTCAGACGCCCGCGCATCTCATCGACGGCGCGCAGCACGTCGTCCGGATCGGAGAGATCGACCTGGATGTGATCTTCGGGCCCCGCGGCCCAGGGGCAGTTCTCCGGGAAGGCGTGGCGTGAGCACGTGATCACCCGCCAGCCGGCGCTTGAAAACCGCTTCACCGTCGCGTGCCCGATGCCCCGGCTCGCGCCGGTGAGGATGAGCGTGCGCTGTTCTTCCGGCTGTGTCTGCGGCGTTGTCATGCCGCGAGTGTAGGGAAATCAGGAGGCTTTGGCCAAGGCGGGCGCGGAAGGCAGGAATGTCTTCAATTCGTCAAGCTTGCGCACCATCACCGTCGTTTCCGGCTTGATGTGGACGATCTCGCGCGCAGCCTCGTCGAAGCGCTTTTGCTCCACGAGGAACTCGACATATTCCAGCATCTGCACGTCTTCGACGCCGAGCGCGGCCATCATCTCGCGATAGGCGAAATCGGCCGCGGCGATATCGCCCTTGGCGCGGTGGATAATCGCGGCGCGGCGGAACGGTCCGGGCTTGCCGCTGGTCGCTGCGGACCAACGCCGCGCGGCGATCAGCGCCTCGTCCCAACGTTTGAGATCGACGAGCATGTCGGTCAGCGCGCGCCACACGATCGGCGTCTTGGGCATGCTTTCCGCGAGCGCCCACATCGCAGCCACGCCCTCTTCCACCTGGCCGTCATGAATCTGCAGCAGCACCTCGATGGCTTTGCGCCGCCACACATTGCCTTTGACGGGAAGCTTCTCGATGATCGCGGCTGCATCCGCGCGGCGGCCGAGTTCGAGGCAGAGCTCCGTGTAATCGAGCGCGAAGTCGGGCTCGATGTCTTTCGCCTCGCGCAGTGGCGCCAGGGTACGCGCCGCGGTCTCCGGCTGGCCGGCATCGATCTCCTCGCGTGCATTGCGGACAATCAACTTCGTCGCGACCGGCATGCGCTGGTCTTGAGGGAGATACGCGTCGAGCATCCGATCGACGTTGAGGTTAATCATCACATCGCGGACATGGAGTTGATCGTCCAGCCACGCGCGGTTCGGATCGGTGAGCGTCACGCTCTCATAGGACGGAAAGTAATCGATATGCGCGTGGGCGGCCGCAACATGCTCCGCGGCGGTGCGCAGGACAGATTTTGAATAGGAATTG